>Ga0307513_10006280_pt1 | contig 15568 bp, 15 predicted proteins | sample 15_EM_MG_FD_202174 | JGI IMG/M metagenome (GOLD analysis project Ga0307513, IMG submission 202174) | Populus trichocarpa ectomycorrhiza microbial communities from riparian zone in the Pacific Northwest, United States - 15_EM | ecosystem: Host-associated > Plants > Roots > Unclassified | place... | reverse complement strand
CGTCGGCATCAGTAACTCTGGGTTCGCCAGCAGGTACACCGACGGTGTCCCGTCCTCTTCTCCTTCCCCCATCATCATCGCTCCCCCGCTCTTGCTTCCAGTACTCATCGGCCGTCCAACCACCTCTCCTCCCTCTCTTCCCTGCTTAAGAACACCCTCCACCCCGGCAACCATCCCAAGGCCCTGCCCAGTTGCCGCAACTGCTGCTGTCGCTGCAGCCGCCGCAGAAGCCGCCAGAGCAGCGGCCGAAGTGGTTCCCGCAGCTGACATCTTCCTCGAAGGCGCACTTTTGAACACCCGTCCGCTCGTCAGCGTCTCGAGTCGGATACACAACATCGCCAACTCTTTCATCTGTGTGATGCTAAATGGTACGCGCGAGCTTGCGTCCGCCGTTGCTTTGGATACTTCAGCTCCCTCGTCCAGGTGCAGCCGCCCCGCGAGCTCAGACGGCCAGATAAGTGACAGCGGCTCCGGGGCTTCGATCCCCTTGAGTTTGTGCTCACCCATGGGAGTGAGTACGAACCCGATCCGACGAATGTTCTCCACATGACTCTGCTCCCGCCGCTTCTCTGGGTCTTCCAGGTCTACATCCTTGGGAGGGGTAGGCGGCGGTTCTGTCTCGTCCATCGCAAAGTGCATCCTCAATTCCTGAATAACATCGTTGCTAATCATAATCTGTCCCCCTTGAGCACTCCCACTGATTCGGGCGGCACGATTCACCACTGGTCCGAGGTAGTCCATTCGATGGGTGACAAGGTCGGGTTCGCAGAGTGGAGAACCCCGGTGAATCCCCATGCGGACTGAAAGCCCTCGCGCGAGCAACCTTCCGTCGGGTCCGTAAATCTCCCTTCCATCTTGCGACTCAAGGATTTCGAGCGGCCACTCCAGCTTGAGTAATTGCAACTGCACCGTGAAGCACCACAATAAGGCCGAGGTTACGGTCGGGAACGAACACATAAAGGCATCACCCTCAGTCTTGACTAAGTACCCTCCGATGGTCATAAGCTGCCTCATCAACATCTCATTGTGGAGACGCATTGCTGTTGACATGCCCGCGTTCTTCTCCCAGAGCGCGGTTGAGTTTCGGATATCAGTGAACACCAGGGCCACAGTCCCTACAGGTGCATCGACTTCTCCGGGTAAACGCGCTAGCAGCTTGTTGGCCCCAGGTTCACCCCGTCGTCGGACGTAGTATGCATCTTCCATGTCGTCTTCTGTCTTTCTCTTCATCGCCTTCTGGGGTGAGAAGAGGTCGGCTAAACGTAGGACCATGACTATGACAGACTCTGTCGCCCCGTACCCCATCGCGCAGTCCCTCAGTTTCTGTGCTGCGATCATAGGATCGCCAATGTGTCTGACCATATCCACTGCGTTCTGGTACGGTACGTAGTCCCATAGGTAGCGATTACCGAGGATAATATAGTCGTCGTCACTCGTTAGGTCTTCTTCAAAGACGTCTGGTCGCGCGATGACCGCAGGTGCGAGATGGAACATGCCCAACGAGCGGGAGACATCGACCTCCTCCCCCAATAAGCCCTTGCTCGACACCCAACCTTCTGCCTCCCGAATACGGTCGAGCTCGCTCTGGTCGCTTGGATCGTGCCTCTTCGATAGCAAGTGCGCCTCTCCTCGTCGAGAAAGGACGGCCAGCGAGTTACCAGCATGAGCGACATAGAGTGTCTTCTCTGACATGTACAGGACTACCGCAGACGAGCCTGCCTGCAGAGCTTGCCAGTCCGTCCATGCATTACCGGGATTCGTCGCGACGCTAACGTGAGACATCTTCCTTCCATACCCCATGTAGGACGAGTGGCCCAAGAACTTCCAAATTTGTCCGTTGAGAGACAAAAACGCTCGGCGGAACGCCTGAACGGGACCTTCGTCCAGTTCTGGCCGCAGTGCATTGAGCTGGATGATCAACTCGCTACCGAAATTCTCGTGGATGAACTTGGACAGCTTGGCGTTGCTATGGGAGATTTCCGGTCGCCCAAAAATCCCTACTAAACATTCGGAGTCCTTGAAGCGGAAGTTGGGGGTGACCAGATCGAACATGCTGAGACTCCCACCGCGCTTGATACTGTCGGCAATCCCGTAGCTCATCCCGTTCACTTCCGAGCCAGATGTTCGGACACGACGTTCGTCGCTTTCGTCTGGGACGTTGGCCGTGAAACCAGTGGTCACATCCATAATGCCGAGGAGTTTGAGGTGCTTCAGCCCATTGAATTCGTGCAAGTTGGCTTCCTCGTGACGTCCATGGCCCTGCTTGAAGTCGGGTCGAATCTCCAGCCGCTTGTTGCCCGACAGGTTGAGGAACTGCAGATTGCCGTTGAAGTTCCTATATCAAGTGGCTGAGTCTCATTCTACAGTACGTAAGCCCGGTACCATACTCACCAGTTCCAATCAAACTCCCAATTATTGATATTATATCGCAGCTGGTTGCTCCCGACGTCCAATAATTGCAGGTTCTTGACCTTGTTGAGCTCAGATGGCAACGTCTGAAGCTTGTTACCATTCAAGTACAACGTGTGTAACCTAGTCAACTTCTGCAGGTCGTCGGGCGGCAACGCGGACAGTTTGTTGCCGCTCAAATACAATTCTTCGAGTTGGGTAAGGCGATTGAGGAAGAACGTGGGCAGGTCCTGAATATCGTTGAATGAGAGGTTGAGAACACGAAGGTATTTGAACACAGATATGGGGTGGATGCAGTCATCCTTGAGCAAGTTGTCGCTGAGGTACAACTTAGTGAGTGAGCGGACGAGCGGGGGAAGTTGGCGTCCCATCCGAGTCGGGAGCTTGACTGCTCCAGTAGACGCTCCAGATGGGACCGCGGCGGATGGTGCAGCAGACGGTCTTCGGTCACCATCGTCCACTACGTTGATACCATCCACCGACAGGTTATTCGACTGCGTGGTTGGGGGGTCGTACCAGAATCGAATGGAATTCGACGTCGCATTGAGCGTCTCCAGTGATTTGCACTGCCAGAGACTTAAGGGTAGCTCCTGTAAGTTATTGCTGTGTACATCGAGCACCTTAAGATTCTCAAGCAGGCCAATGTCCTCGGGCAGTGTGTCGAGCATATTATTCGAGCAAGTGAACACCTGCAGCGCCTTGATCGCACAAAGCGACTTTGGCAATGACCGGAAGTGGTTATGGTCTAATTTCAGAGTTAGAAGAGAGGTGAGGTACGAAAGCGGGGCCTCATCGAGGGTAGAGAGCTTGGCATGCGAGAGATCGAGCTTGAGGAGACCAGCAGTAGAGTCAACGGGATTGGGCACGACGTGCAATCGGGTGATATGGTTGTGCGACAGTGAGAGTTCTTGAAGGAAAGGATTGATACGGAGGTCCACCACCTGGATGGCATTATGGGTTGCCGAGAGTTCCTTGAGACGAGGGAAAGAGGACGTTATTGATACATCACTGATGGGGTTGTGGCTAAGATCTAGATGTTCGAGAAGGGTGAGCTGAGCGAGTTCGGCCGGTAGGACGGTGAGGTGGTTGCCGATGAGGATCAACCGTTGCAGATTCGTGATACGGCCAGTAGCGGGGGGTAGTGTACGGATCTCATTGTATGAGACGTCAAGGTCCATCAAGGAGGGTAATTGGAAGAGGATGTTTGGCATATCCTTGAACTTGTTACTCGACACATTCAGATACTTGAGGTTGACCATTCGCGAGAAGTACTCTGGTAGGCTAGAGAGGCGATTGTTCTGCATTTTGAGACTGCGGAGCTCCGGTAACTGGTCGAGCCCAGTCTCTGCCAATGTCGTATTCGTGATACGATTGCTTGAGATGTCAAGCCGGTGGATGTGACTCTGGAGTATGGCAGGTGGTATCCGCTTCATACCCACACCAGCGAGCTTCAATTCGCGAAGGCTCTCGCATGATTGAATGAAGTCGAGTGGAATGTCGATGCCAACGTTGCGTGAAAGAGCGAGAGTGACAATATCCGGTGCGTGCTTGTAGAGGGCGATCGGAATCTTGGTGAGGTTCTGGTAGGTGAGGTCGATAAACTCAGACTTATTGATCGTCCCAACGAAATCGTCTCGCTGAAATACGGGTGAGTAGGTGTGTGAGTAGATGTGTGCAAGTAGCCTACTTCTGGTCGGTAGTTGGCCTCCCGGATCGTCAAACGGTAGATATAGCTCAAATCTTCTTTCACCACATTCGGTATTTGCTCGTCGTCGTAGCCATACGCCAAGAGACGCTTTCGGATGAGTGGAACAATCTTCTCAGACATGCCCATCATCCGTTCTGCACGGAGTGTCTAAGCTTCAGCAGTAACGGAGCGAGTGCGTTTCAGACCCACCTCGACCTCGATCACGAATCCAAAGGCGATAGTTAGTGAAGTTCGCAAGGTCCTTTAGTGGGCCTTTGCCGTTAGCCACGAAACGATGCTTGGCGCTTTCGAACGAAGAGCCGTACGATAGCTTGACGAACAGCAGGTCGCCCCCCATCAATATCCGAGTCTTGTACTCTGCCACGATATGCGACGGCGAACGTATTGGTGCGCCCCGCGCGACCTCGTGGGGCACTTTAAGGTGCTCGTGAATACTGCTGTCCTCCATCACGTCGTGAAGCGATTCGTGATCACCAATACTGCTCAAATCGCCAGCATCCGGCGCGTCTTCTCGCTCTACAGCCCAACTTTCCGGTGGCTGCCATGGTGCCGTGTTCAGAGGTGCGGACTCGTTAGGGGCGGTGGGAGGCGGTTGCGCAGGAAGGGGCTTGTTGATACCGTTCAGTTGAGCTCTACCCGTCGGACAGGAATTCAGGATGAGCGGTTCTGGCCGGTTTCTCCTTGTTGAGCTTGTCGGACTTGCCGCGAACGGGTTAGTGAATTGTGTGGACCCGTTTAGAGATGGTTCACCCCAGAGTCGGAACGGGTCATTAGGAGGGACATCGTCGGTTGGACTAGTTGTTGTCGACCTACCCTCGCCACTTGCGAAACTAGGGCGGCTAGGGTTTGCGACGACACCGGTTAGGTTCTCCATGTCTGTATCGAGACGGATATCTTCTTCGGATCCCCGTGTATGTGCATGCGAGCCTGTCTTTCTCGGGACTAATCGAGGGAATTTGGGGGTGCGCGAGGGACGAGTGTTGCTCGGAGATAGAATGAGCGGTGGTGATCTATTGCTCCCAGGTGGAAGACTAGGTACAGGTGGTGGTGTCTGGTCTGATTTGAAGAGTGTGAGTGGAAGAAACAAGGGGGCGTATGTACGGGAGGTCGTACCTGAGGGAGGTGGATCTTTCATGCGGGTTTGGCTGACTTTGCGTTTGAGTGCTTTGAAGAAGCTCATCTTGGAAGTATCGTCTGTGGGTATTGTGGAAATTGAAGAGCCAGCGTCGATGGTCGATTCGCTCGTTCGCCCTTGGCGTGCTCGACTACCGGGCTGGTGGTGCTTGGGTTTCATAAGCGAAAATGAGGGATTTTTGAACATCGCTGTCTTTGAGTGGGAAGACGGAAGGGCCTGGGTGGGACTAGTGAGCCGAGGCTGAGATCTGGGCAGGATGAAAGCGCGGGCTTACGCGTCCCGGAATAGCATCATTGAATTGCTCGCTAAGCCAGGGAGCGATGTTTGGGTCTACGGGTTGAGAGTCCTGTTGAGCGGCGAAATAGGTGTGGGCGCCGGGCGAGACAGTAAGGGCGGTGGGATCGTTTGTGAGGAAATGTGGATCCCAGGATTGGTCATCGTCGTTCTTAGGAGCATGCGAGAGCTCCATCGCGGACGCCATGAACCATGGACCGACCAATGGTGTCGTCGTTGAATTCCGAGTGTGTGGATGCTTTGTCTACCACCTCGGAAATGTCTCTTTCTTTTCTCCGTTGGGAAAGTGGAAACAAGGGACAACGTCTGTTCTTTTTTTACTTTATCGTATTTTAAAGTAAACCGAGCGCACTCGTCATTATTCATTCCAGATAGGCAAAACTGGCTTGCTTCCCGCTCTCACCGAATTAAGCCTTAGCGAGGTATTTGACTACTAGTGGTGGAGGGTATCTAAAGACGCGCTCATAATGATCAGGCTAACCCTCGAGAACTACGGAGGCACCCTTCTTTTCCTCAAGATTTCAGGTTGAAAGAGGGGTTTCGCGTCACTTGTTTGTGATGCGCCTCGACTCGTGGGGTTGAAATTACACAATGTCCTTCATGCTAAACTTCGGAAATCACTCACAGAGTCAAGAACCTGGCCATGCGCCGCCCATCAGCAGTCTTACCTTCATCCGGTGTCGCGGGTTACACGTCAGCATATTCATTCAAAAGCTTGTGTCCGGTGTACTGGATCGCCCTCGAAAGGTATCTTTGATGGTGTGGTAGCTCGTCTGACACCCAGGGCCATAGAATGGACGATCCCTGCCCTCGAGACATCCAAGCTCGATCACCTTGCGACGTGGGAGATGGAACATTTCCAAGTAATCCACGCAAAGAAGGTGTCCCTTGGTCGCGTGTTGAGGTACGGTCCAGATGAAATGTACAAGATAGTTATTCAACAAATCGTACACGGGAGAGCGCCCCCTGAGGCAGCTGAGGTGCATATCCCAACTGATTGGAGCGATGAGGACTTCGGAGAGTTGCAAAGCGTTTGCTCCGCAAAATGGGTGAGACTGATTTATGAGGGGTCGGGGCAAGATCGGAAACATGGCGCGGCCCGAACCCGTCTAGGAAATGCTGGTGTGCATGTAAAACAAACCGCTCACCTAGGCTTCCTCTTGTTCCCGAGCAAACCCTCTAATTGCCACATTTGTCCTCTGGCCTTAATACCCTTCCATCTGTCGATCACCCTCAAAAGTCTCCGAGCAAACCCGAGCATTGATCCGTCGACTACTTGTCCATACTAGCGCGAACATAGACAGTGCAAGTATGGTCTCAAGTGTCGATTACTTGGTGGACAGGTGGACACGCCAAGCGGTTGACAGACCAAACTCCCAGAGCGTGAGGCCACTATTCACCGTCGCCACGGCTTCATTCAACGCGGCAGTCGTCTCTCACCTACCATGAGACTCGACGATCATAAGGTGCATAGACCCTGATCAGAACGACGGTCGGGTATGCTGACTGCCGAATATAATATTTCTAGACACTATCAATGAGATTCCCCAGTGTTGCAACCGCGCGTTCACTACGCACGAGGGGAGATTACTCCATAGAAATCAGGTGGGCACGCGGGTATAGTCACGGTATTACGAACTAATATTTGTATATGCGGTCAGATCGCCGAGAAGGCGAGGGGAGCTCGCGACCCACGAAATGGTCCTGATTCGTGCGATATTATTATCCCCTGGGTAGTACGTACACCGCTTATGGTCCCTACGGTAGTGCTGTGGTCTCGTGTTCGCATTCGGTGCGGGAATTTCGTCCATTTACAGTGCGTGGCGGGCTTTGGTGACAGGACGAAAGGGTACACCTGGGGTACACCGCTTGTGCATACACTGACGAGATCGGAGGCGATCTCCTCTGGCGCAGGAGCTGTACACGAGAGTCAGTAATGCAGCCCTGCCCGGTTCATTTTACCGAATACGGTAAATGAGTCTCAAAGGCTCCAGACGGGTAGGCTGTCGGAACGAGTTGGGGCGTACAAGTGAGGCAGCGGCAAGATCGAAGGGAATGTCCACCACTGGCGATGGCGATTTCGTTGCTGCTCCGATTCGCGCGACGGCATGTGGGTTTGTTCTGTGGATGGTACAGATTATAAGTGGTTGTCAACACTGCTGCAAATTTGGGGGACAATTGCAACATGATTGCGGGTTGGTGGAGGTAGTGGGTTTGTGGCATGGATAGCGTACGGCGCCACAATAATATAAAGGATCATTGGACAATATGCGTTTTATTGACAACATTTAAAGCAACTAGGAGCGGTTCAAACACTTTTTTTCCCGTACATGATTCGGTCCGCCGACGTAGTGGCTTGTCACGACTTCTATACCCAACTCTTTGATGACAGGCCATATCTCCTCCTTGAGCCCCTTCCAATAGTTTGGCGTCACACCGTCGACTAGAAGGCCAAGCGATAGTCGGTCGCCAAGGAGCGAAGAGGAGCACTCGGTCTTGGTGGATAACGAGCGGAGGATGGACAGTTGAGATTGTTTGGGCCCCTTCGCGGTATAGGCCTCTTCTTCCTGTTGCGCGAAGCAGTGCACCATCCTGAGTCCTGATTTGCGGGAGGCTTCGAGAATTGGCTCCGTCATTGAAGGGTGCAAGGTCTTGTCAACTACCGTAGTAACACCTAATCCACGTGGATACTGTGTATAAATACATGAAGGGTTGCGCACAGGAAGCCTGGCCAGATGTGACATGAGGAAAATGGTACAAACCAGCATTGAGTGCTTCCAGAGTTTCCGCCATCTGTGCAGCATAGACGTCTTCTGGTTCCAGGAGTTCCGCAAGCACCGATAAATTCTTACCGATGTAATCGGCGAGGGTCCAGTGAGTCACTCATCATGCCTTTGAAGAGCGACTGCCAGACATGACTGGTGGGTGTCGATGAAGCCTGGAATAATGATCTTATCCGTGGCATCATTAATGTCGACTCGCCCACTCGGAAGGTCTATGTTGGGTCAGATCTTGACGTGCGATCTTGCACGATGAGGACGTCGTAGGAATCAACGAGGGGCTCGTCGCAGTCTTTCGTGAAGGTCACGATAGTACCACTGCATATGAGTTTGGGCTTGTTTGATTGGATGGGAGGCGCCAAGGAGCGTGTTGGATTTTCCACTTGGTTGTTAACTCGGACGAAAATGAGCGTGTTTGTTGGGGCCCGCTACAAACACATAAGGATACAATAACGGGGATGTGAGCCCTTATATACCCCGGAACATGTCCGTGTGATACCGGGCTCTACACCCCGAACAATCAGCGCACTGAGCGCTCGAATATCAAACGCCAAATTCCGACAGAACGTGGTGAAATAGAGTTGCCCATTCTCTATGAAATTCTGCCACAATGTCAGGGATGCCAGGAGTCGGGGTATGGTGGGAGGGAGCGGTGACAGGCAAGCTAGAATCGACCATGCTTTCGTAATAATTCCAATAACCCTTGGCCGGGTTGAGTGAAATCTTGTATGATGTCTCAACACCGAAACACTTGCACATCCCGTCTTTGTTCCCGAGCAAAGATCTCACATGACGTTAGAGATGGCTCACGGGACATACAGGATTTTGCGTTGTGGGAATTACGATAAAGCATGGTGAAAGCCGTCTTTTTCTCGGCACTTGTCCATAAACCAGGGTTTACTAGCCTCGTAATCCAAAATCCAAGTTCTTGTGCGCTCCGCATGACATAATGAGAGCTGTAGTGGGTTGAGTGCGCGGCGGTTGACCGACCGCTAACAGTGAGCGTACCAAGCGTACCAATTGCGGGGAGAAAATGTCCCTGCTTGGGATGAAAGAAAGTTAGAGTCGCGGGGTGAACGAGTCCATGATATGGAAGCCGCAAGCCGTGGAGGCCGTGGAGACACCAACAGAATTGGGGCGGCGCTGAAAGTCTCCTCTAGGCGATTCAATTTTGGAGGGGGCCTGGAATCCAGAGGTCGGTATTCACCGGTGACGATACTATTCATCGCCAGATGTGGTAGGAGGCGACGACGCAAAAAGAACAAAACGATTACACTGGTAGCGGGGATACGGGGACATGGGCGCACATGGTATACGGCTGTCGTCGGACTGGCGAGGACAGCCTTGAGTGGGCGGGTGGTTGATCGAATGTATATCCGTGGGAGGAAGGTAATAGCAATATTGAATGTTGTGGAGCTGGTACATGCTGGGTATACACCACCGCAAGGCGTCGGGGTTTTTTACCCGCTTTGCGGTCCCTACGGTGAGTGCGTGATGGGGTTGACCTACCTCTTTGGGCATGCTTTGTACAGCGGTGCCACGTATATGAAGGCGTCGAAGGGTACCATCCTACCTCACTGCGCTCCTCTCAGCTCTCAGTTATCCATCCTCAGTGTTCTCTAAGTCGTTCTTCCCCTCACCTACTGCTTACCAGCCATTCCTCATAAAACGCGCATAAAAGGTAAAACACGGCCTGGAAACCTCGAGGGGCCGCTTTCAGTCTCACCGATCCACGATATCTACGGTGCTATCAACCCAAGGGATCTCCCTCTCCCGTGGTTCGACATGAATCCCTTGCAAATCCTTTTCGCTCGACTCCGCGATCGAACCTCTAATGTCGAGGTTCGTAGCTTCAGGTCCACCCCTCTTCACTGTCATTGTTGAGAGCGTGGTGTTAGGACTTCCTCGGATATGCACGGTTGATCGGGTCGTACCTCCACAGGGCGGCCGGGTCGCTAGGGGATTTATTGCCTCGTGTAAGGGCTGCGAATCATTTATCAGATCAATTTTGATCCAATTGCGTAGTATATAGGATTTCTGTTCGCAAAAACCGCTCGCTCACCGACTGCCTTGCTCACCGAGCTGTATGTGTCCCACGTTCCTTTCCCTTTTGTACATGCGGTCTAATGCGTCTCTAGTCCATTTACAGGTCAAGAAGCTAGCAATTGGGTTGCCGTATCTGCTGAGCTTCTATCTCCAGGCCATATTTTGAGACGCACAGACGTTATGCCAGACAACCAGACTCAGATCAACGTTCGATGGAACCTACCTCACGACTGGTGTAAGCCTACAGACAAGACAATATTTCCCAAACCCGCATCCTCCCAAGTGGCTAGCCGCCGACCAACTCACGTTGGTTCAGCCAGAGCCCAAGGGACGAATCAGGAGCAGCCAGAATTTGACGTCAATACATTGACACTCAACAGGGCCAGTCCACCCCAGGCAGCTCGTTCGGCCAGTGGTCAAGCTGTCACTGCTCCAATTCGCTCCGTTGAGTGGATTGAGGAACAAATTAAGGGGATAGAGGATGAAGAGTCGAGACGACTCACAAGTATTGCATATCTGGGATGAGCCAACAGTGCGGAGGGACAGCCCTGGACGCATTCTATGCTCTTCACTTATCATATAGCCGTTCTTTGCTTCATAGACGGTCTGTAAATTGTGTAAGCTCATCTGTAGATTTTAATACTCTTATATTAGATCCTCGTTCATCGCCTTTGTGCATGCACTACTACCATTGGCTTGCCTCTGCATATTCCTGAGCTTAGTTCGCCAAATTTAGCGATGAAATACCCGGACAATGCATTACAGATGTATGGGGAGGCCTAATCGACGAGCGAAACGCCCGACATCAGCAGGGACAACGGCACGAACGACGCGGAGGGGATACTGCATGTGTCTGGGATTTCAACTTGGTAAGTCGTGCCTCTACCGATGCCGAGACTTGGGAAATCTTTGTAGCGAGAGTGAGCAAATTTCATGGCATTTTTTTAAATGCGAACTTGATCGAACTCGCCCAAGGCACGCGCCAAGTCGGCAAAGTTGACCGACGACGACGAGACAGCGATACTGTCGGTTAAAACCCCTCTGGGATCGCTCCGATCTCAGTTCCAATCTTAACAGTTGCCCATTCTCTAGGAACAATGTCAGGAGTCGGGGTATGGTGGGAGGGAGCGGTGTCCAGGCAAGCCAGAATCGACCAGGTTTTTGTAGTAATTCCCATAACCCTTGGCCGGGTTGAGTAAAATCTTGTATGATGTTTCAACACCGAAACACTTGCACATCCCGCCTTTGTTCCCGAGCAAAGATCTCACATGACGTTAGAGATGGCTCATGGGACATACAGGATTTTGCGTTGTGAGAATTACAATAAAACGTCGTGAAGCCCTGATTTGGGTCTTCTCTTGGCACTTGTCTCGGGGCCAAACTAGCGCGAGAGTCCATAAACCAGGGTTCACTAGCCTCGTAATCCAAAATCCAAGTTCTTGTGCGCTCCGCATGACATAGTGAGAGCTGTAGTGGGTTGAGTGCGTGGCGGTTGCCCGACCGCTAATCGTGAGCGTGCCGAGCATACCAATTGCGGGGAGAAAATGTCCCTGATCGGGATGAAAGAAAGTTGGAGTCGCGGGGGTGAACGAGTCCATGATATGGAGGCCGCAAGCCGTGGAGACACCCACAGAATTGGGGCGGCGCTGAAAGTCTCCTCTAGGCGATTCAATTATTGGAGGGGGCCTGGAACTAGCTGAGGGTTCAAAGATCGATATTCACCGGTGACTATACTATTGTCCGCCAGATGTGGTAGGAGGCGACGACGCAAAAAGAACAAGCAAAACGATTACACTGGTATCGCAGCTACGGGAGCTACGGGGCCATGGGCGCACATAGTATGCGGCTGTCGTTGGACTAGCGATGACAGCCTTGAGTGGGCGAGTGGTTGATCGAATGCATATCTGTGGGAGGAGGAGGGCAAGAGCAATATTGCATGATGTGGACGCGGTACACGCGGGGTATACAGCAACGCAAGGCCCCGGGGTTTTTCACCCGCTTTGCGGTCCCTACGGTGAAAGCGTGATACAGTCGACCTACCTCCTTGGGCATGCTTTGTACAGCGGCGCCGCATATATGAAGGCGTCGAAGGGTACCATCCTACCTCACTGCGCTCCTCTCAACACTCAGCTCTCCATCCTCAGTGCTCCACCAAACCGACTACCAATCGCCTCGAATGGATTTCTTTTTCAAGCTCTTCTTCGGCCCTGCTACCTCTGAGACTCGTACCGAGCTTGACTCCGAAATTGAGCAAGTTCCGGTCGATTTCGAGGGCGGAGACGGCAGCGGCTCAGGCTGCGTCGTCGCGTAAGACTTAGAACCAAAGGTGAGTCTCCCTGGCAATCGGCGGTGCTTTGCTTGGAATGATACTTAGATGGCCTTGCATCCAATAGACTTACTTGCCTGTGAGTTCGTTAGACGGTGGAATGCGCGTGCTGCACAAGCTTTTTATAACACCCCCCTTATGCCAGCCTCTGTAATCCATCGACTTTGCACGTCTCCTTCCTCGAACCGACTCTCCACTTCGCTCCTCTCAAGTCCGTCCGACGTTGTGTGGATAGAGTGACTACTATTGTGCTCCTTGACTGTATCCACCACATGGAGCGTGATTTGAATACAGTACTTTGGTGTTTGTTTATACTCAGCGTCTTGGCAGGATATTAGGAAGGTCATGTTATGGCACTACTTTACACGTTTCTTTAACCAATAGCATCGCTATTGGCCACTCAGTCTAGACGGCAAGAAGAAGGAGAGACGAGGGAGAGAGTTTTAGTCGAGATTCAGACTGCTGAACGATCTACCAGCTTATACAGGTTATATAGAAGCTACAGGAGTTGTGTGAGAGATCGTTCTAGCTATGATACCGACGGGAGCGATGAGGATAGGACTGAAACGATCTCAAGATGAGAGACAACGGGAAAGGAGGTTTCAGACGGGGAGACGATATGCAATCTTTAGCATAACATCGCTGTATCTAAAAATCCTAAAACAGAGTTCATTGAAGGTCAACGATCGGTTATCCGTAAGGAATGCGGGCATACGCGCGTGCGGAAGCAATTCGAATCATAGTATTTTTCGAGGTATTACACTTCTACAAACATTCCTAACAGGCGTGAAGTATTCCTGTGGGTGTCCTGGCGTAGATACTTGAGCATCGAGAGGTTGGTATTCTTATCTACCCATTGCAGAGCTGCGAGAATGGCCAGCGGCTCGTCGATCACCGTGTCGTAAAGTCTACGCCTAGCGAACCCATATTCGACAAAAATCTTTTGTTGGTGGTCACCGAATGGCTTCAAATTATGCCGTCCGTAGAGAAGTTGGTCATAGAGTGCATCGCAAAGCTTGTACGCCTGCGCCGGATCTATTGACGGTGAAGGCGATTGAGACGGTTAGAATTTGTCAAATTGGAGGAAGCGTGGTGACTCACCCATCCTCTGGAAGTTTAACCTGGACATTCCATTACTCACGAGACTGAGTGGAACTCTGGGTTCACAATCCGCCCGGTTTCTTCCATCCGTTGGCCTAAAGCCCGTAAATGTTTCCACGAACTCGTCGATGGTTCGGTGGGGACTCTGGTAACCCCCCTGAAGTATGAGGAGGATGAGAGCCTCAGTGAAAACATACCTGGCGAATGGAAGTGGGTTAGCTTTGAGAGGCCGCTGGAGAAAATTAGGATCGTTACCTTCCACGAAACCAAGCCCAAGCGCGGGTGAGAAACTCCTCCCATATCGGCTCGTCTGAAGGCATTGGCACGTAGCGCCTTATATATTGGGCTTGAGTGCTATCATCCTCGAAGGCGCCGATGTCGTGCACAAGCACATACGGGTACTGCTCGCAGGCAGTCGATGTCAACGTGTCTTTGATGGCCCGGAGCTTGACTCCCGTTCCTGAGAGCACAAAACGCATTTGCGGACTCCTGAGCACCTTATTCCACGAAAGCCATATTTCTCGCAGCTGGGTTGTCTTATCCTCCCACATAAGTTTGCGCAGGCGTCCAGACAGAGTTTGCACTTGGTCAAGTACGCAGAAAATAGGGGGAGCTTCACCAACACCGGTTGCGGGATTGTGGACTTCCAACGACCTGTTGAGTTCTTTACACTGACGGTGCATCCGGACCTTCAAATCGCTGGTAGAGGTTTCTCGAAGCAGTTCGGTGAGGGCTGTGAAGATGTCTTCATAGTGGTCAAGTATATGTGGTTGCACCTGTAAAAGCACCCATAACCGACGGTGCTCCATTGGTTGTAACCCCCCTTGAAGCTCTCGGGCCTCTTGGACAAGAAGGCCCAAAAGGAGGAAACGGGCTAAGAGCAATTGGGTGAAACGTCGTTCTGCCACTTCCTTCATGTGTTTAAGGGCCGCTTCAATCGCTTCAGGATCCCGACCAGCCCCCCTCATCTTGTCCGCTCGGGAATCATCGAGGTCGGTAATAACCCGCCAAAGGTCTTGCGACCCTATGTCATTCAGGTCTGGGTACGCAACGAAATAGAATCCCCATTGGCGACACAAGCCCTCGAGTAGTAGCCGAGTTTTACCGGTTCCAGATGTGTTGATGAGTACCCTGGAATGGCAAGGTTATTGGGTGCAAAGTGCACATTGGACGTCAAGTCACGTACGTGTTAGTTTGGGTGAAAATATTTGGAATACGCGCAATGCGATCTCTGTCCAGGCTGTCCTTCTCCTCTCCAAGGCCATGAAGAAGCAAACTGGGCAGCCCACTTGAAAGCCTGGGTATGGACAGCTCTGAGATATGCTTGGCGAGTTTCTCATCTGCGGAAGGTCCGAGTTCCCACAATGGAAGCAGCGATGATCCGTGGGACGCCTTTTCGACAAGCTCTCGCATTTTAGGGCGATATTGGTGCAAAAAGCGGTTTATTTCGCGATCGATATCTTTTTGAGGCTTGGCTAGAGTGTGTTCCAAGGGGCGATCCAGTGGAACGCTAGTTGGGGGTGTGGCGACTTCTAGTTTGCGGTTACCTGAGGAATGGGACCTGGTCTCAGCGACGGTTTTACAGATCCTCGGATCCATTGAATCGATTGACCCACCGGGAGGCGCGGAGGTTGACAATCAGAGTGGGACATGACACTGAGAGAAGCACATGTGGTGTTTTTCACCACAAGTCCAAATCACCACAAGTACTTGTGGTGTTTTTCACCACAAGTCCAGATCACCACAAGTACTTGTGGTGATATTGTTCA
>Ga0307513_10006279_pt1 | contig 15568 bp, 19 predicted proteins | sample 15_EM_MG_FD_202174 | JGI IMG/M metagenome (GOLD analysis project Ga0307513, IMG submission 202174) | Populus trichocarpa ectomycorrhiza microbial communities from riparian zone in the Pacific Northwest, United States - 15_EM | ecosystem: Host-associated > Plants > Roots > Unclassified | place... | reverse complement strand
TTATTACTAAGGCCCTGAAATATGGCCAGAATACGGCCAGTGCTCATTTTGAATGCGCTCTGTATACCAATACTTAGTGAAATAAAATTTGTACTCGCCTATTCCAATAGAGTTTTAGTGTGAGGACGAGGTGCGAGACACTGGAGCGGGAGAGGGGGAGAGATAAAGAGCGATGGAAGGAGCGCATGTGCGAGGTCGAGGACGGCGTTGGGGGGCTTGTGAAGGAGGTCGAGGATCCTGCGGCCAATGCGGAGCGTAAAGCGTGGGCAGCGTCCCAGCACGCGAAGAGGGCGGAGCAGGCAGTTAACCAGGAGCAGCTGGACCGTGGGTTGCGCGAGGAGCCCTTCCAGGCTGAGGAGGAGAATAAGGGGCTGCGTGACGACAATGGCAGCTTGAAGACGTGGCCTACTACTGTCGAGGAGACTAAGGCGTCTCTCCAGAAACATGCTTCCCAGAGGAACTGCTGCAGAAGGCCAATGAACAGATTGAAGAGCTCAACTCAGCCTTGTTGTCATCGGAGGCCAATACCGAGCGTTTCTCAGGGGAGCTGGCAAGGGTTCAGGTCGAGCTCGATGGTACGCTGGAGGTGTCGACACGCTCAAACAGAGGGCCACTGAGCTTGAGGAGCGCGCTAAGAATGCTGAAGAGGAAGTGTGCAAGCTTACAGGCGCCTTGGAAGATGCCAAGCGGCGGATTCTGGAGAAAGAGGCAGAGATCGGTGGACTGAAGGCGAGGACGCGCGAACTTGAGCGCCAGAATGCGTCATTACACCAGAGCCGAGATCATTCCCAGTCCCGCGGAGGCCTGACGACGATTACTGAGGAGAATTCGGCGTTTGTCATCCAAACGTATCGCAGGCAGACCATATCCAGGAACTTGAAATCCTTGAAGGCGAACTCGATACGGCGCATCGGGAGATTGCGCAACGTAACTACTTGCTTTCCAATTCACCCACAAGGGTGGCGCTCCAGCAGGCGAAGGATGCACGCATTGCGGTCCTCGAGGGGGGAGAAGGAGGAGCTCGGGGAGCGCGTACGGATGCTCTAGATCATGCTTGGTGCATCTGGGACTGGGTTGTCTATCCTCCTGCGGGGATTTCGCCCGCTGCCAATCGGAGCCTGGCAATACTCAAGACTCCCAAGACGCCTGGTGGGCCATTGTGGGTACCTGTCTGTTTGTGGTGGGGTTCCATCATTCGCTAAGGGTCATATTTTCACAGACGTCTTGGCTCAACAAGACCACTTTCGCTAATACCGGCGCGGGGGGTTCCCCTAACATCCGGTAGATTGTGGCCCTCGAGCGCGAGTTGGCACACGCGAAAGAGATCGTTGACGATAAGATTGACAAGCTGGAGGAGGAGGACATGGTGTTGTTGTGCTCAATGAGAAACCTGGCAATACCCAGACACGCGTGGGGGTACTGGAGAAGGAGGTGGCACGTTTGGAGTGGAGGGAGGAGAGGAGGTTGAAAAAGGATGAAAACAGTTAAGTGCCTCAAATGTGGAGGCGGCCATGACCTTGGCGCTGTTTTCCTTGTTGGAGAGGGGGATCAAAGGTGTGTCGAGTTTGCGTCGTTGTTCATGTTCTGCGAATTGTTTATTCCTGTGTGGTATGCAGCTCGGTGGACACGACGAACCATGGGTCACCCTCCAATCCGCCTACGCCCTCCGTGAAGAATTCGGACGCCCTTCGATTTGCACTCAAGGCTGTCAATGAACAGCTTGACTTTTCCAAGTGTCAGTGGGAGAGCGACGAGCACAGGCTATTGGGAATTGTTTTTACAGAGTTGTGGTCTCATCGCTCACCCACATTACGCCCGTATTCTGTTATATTATAATGTTCCCCTGTATATCTTGAGGTATGATCTAATCGCTATTTGTGACACAAGCGTTATGCCCACTCGTCTCGGAAATATTTATCCTGTCGCTCCAAAAGAAATGACGAATTGATTAAACAGATGTACTATATTGACACGAAGGTTCCTCTCAATTACAAAGATTCTAAAATAAAAAGTCTTGTGTAGGGGAGGCATAGCTCATCATTCCGATTGCGGTTGCGTCCTCGAGGCTAGTAGGAAGACAAGTACAGGAGCCCGCACTCTTTGATTGCTTGGCCAGTGATGGTCTCACGGAGGTCTTCACGCATCAAAGTGGTCGGTCCGGTGTTCGGATCCTTCACAAGGAAGATCTTCGTATAAGATCCCTCGTAGACGCACGCAGCGAGGAAGTAGAAATCCCCGGCTGAGTCAAAGGCAAGAAGTAGAGGCGTTGAAGTACCATCGTCTCCATCATAATCGACGGTTTCGAGCGTGCTATTGAAATAGATGTGAGCGTGATAACCTTGAGGAGCAAGACAACCGAAATGGGGTGTCATACGCACATAAGGACTGATGTCGCGGGCATTGTGGTATCATTTCCCAAGCGAAGACGGCTTACTTGATACTGCTGAAGGGTATCGACATATGCGTGGAGCACGTTACCATCCGCATCTCCGTAGATGACACCACCCTCTGTCGCGAAGAACTGCCAGTCCGAGTAGCTGCCCGTGACGTCCCCCATGCTGTCTTCTGGGATGGCATACAAATTGCCATTGTCGGCCCATATAACCGACATACTTCCATCAGCGGTTGAGATAAGCTCGTAGCCGAAGGAGTCCGTGCCTGGGCTCGGAGCGCTGTTGTTATCCTGACCTCCTTGATTCTGGTCGTTGCTAGCGGAGGTTTCGTTGACACGCTTGCGATGAGGGTTTTGCATGGGCCAGTTATCAACGGTGGCACGTTTACGAGCACGCTGGGCGGTTGGCGAGTCGTCATTCCCTCCTTGTTGGTCCGTTTGGTCCTGGTTCGTGTCGGTTTTGGATGGAGGGGAGGCGCCTCTAAGGCTCCGTGTTAGTGCACGAGCCAACGATCGTCCTCTGTCAGGGAAGGGACGTACTCGATGCAAGTCTCCCAAGCAGTGAAGTTTTTGGACCAAAGATCGATATTTTCCATGCCAGGGATCTCAATGAACAACTTATTGCCCAAGCCCACGTCGACATTTAATCCACCGCACTTCGCATCGCCAATTGTCCCGGTAGTCTGACCGTTCGCACTTTCAATTGACCCAGAGATGCCGGCGGAGATGGTCACGGAGGGTTCGTCCACCAGCTTGATCGCCTTCTTCCATTTCCCATTGAGGACGTCGATGCCGACCTCGAGGGAGAGATCGAAGAAGAACGAACCGCTCACTTCAAGGCTCCCCTTGGCAGTGAAATTGCGATTGATTTGAGGGCTATCCCAACCACTGATGGAGCTACCGCCTTTGAAGTTGACAAGATCAACAGTCGCTTGTGCAGCAGGCCAAGCGATCGAGATGCTGCCTAGCATACTACCCTGAGCATTGACCGTGAAAGCTGTACCGGAGTAAAGAGCAAATTGGGGCCCGACGCTCAAGACACCTATACAGGTAAATTAGGAGAGTGCACTTATGAGGTGCATAGTAAGGCGCACCAGGGATGGTTAAAGGCGTGAGCGGCACCGAAACAAGCTGTTTGGGATCGCTCCTCCACTGTCCCACATAGGTACCCACAATCCCAATACCGAGAGTGGCACCTAAATCTCCGTTGAAGATAATCTTAGCTTCAGAAATTCCAGACTTCAGACTAAAAGTGATTCTTGACGTAAGATCGAGCTTGATATGGGCTTGGCAATCAACGCAGTAGATACTGAGGGTGCCACCGTTCTTTGTTGTAGTATATATTTGGGTTTGTTGCCCCCAGTCGGGAGTCGTGACATCCTTGGCGGTAGCAACATCGTTGGAAAGAGCAACCTTGAGGGGCGAAAGACTGTGCGGACCCAGAGGGTCTTTAACAATCTCGTAAGCAGTAGTGGCAGCATCTATAAACGACGCATCAGCTATTTAAATATGTCAGAAGGATGCGCGACACTTACTAACTATATTTGAAGCGGCAGTTGTAGCAATAGATGCAGCAGCCCGAGTGAGTTCCTTTGCAACGTTGACCGCTCCAGGCACCTGGTCCAATCGGTTCATTTGTATTTCAAATTGACGGGTACACTCACTGCGATGGCGACCTTCTTGATTGCGTTCTTCAGCCAAGAGCGGGATCCACGGCGCGAGAGTAGCCCACGCTTGCGCCGCGGAAGAGAAGAAAGCGTTCCGCTATCGACCTCATAATCCGCTTCACCATCGTTCTCGATGCCGGGGAGGAGTTGGTTGAGGATGCTCTCCAAGGAGACATATCCGATCTGTTTGTCCCTCCAGATGTCCCAGTTCCATGTGTCTTCGTCCTCTTGACTCCCAGGAGTAATACTCGTAGTTGGTGTTGGGGTAGGATTGGATGGGGTGCTAGAATCTGTGCCATCGGAAGGCGTCGGGGTGATCACAACGGTTCCGGAGGTGCCATCAGTAGGCTGGTAGTGTCCTACCTCAATAACAACTGGGTCATCCGGGTGGATAACCTCGATGAACGGTGCATCGCTGATTGTGCAGACAATCTTCATGTTGGATGGGTCAGTGAGGATCGACTTGACCAAGATATAGCTGCGGTCTCCGTTCTGGTGACCTGAACCACACTCCGAGTGATAGAGAATGATAACGAAACCTCCTTGGAACTGAGACCAGTTTTCTGCGGCCAGAGTATAGGCCTGGTGGTCATTAAAGGTGATGGTCATGGAAGACGACGAGCAGGAAATGGTCGAAATGTAGGTCGTGCGATCCAAGTTGACCGCGGGGAGGACAAACGATTGGACGGTTACCAAAGCAAAAGAAACCTGGCCTGTATGGTGATAGTCACGTCAAGGTAACTCACGGGCCAAAAGATTGCGGAGATATTCTGCTTACCATCGCCTTTGGGAGCCTCGTAATACAACACCGATGTTGAGTTAAGCAAAAGGTTGTCGCGGTTAGAAAGGTCGTCAGAGGGGTGGGTACCAGGACACAAGACCTGTGGTGGAGGAGTATTCTCATTGCTTGAATCGCCTTCGGGCGGTTGGACGACATGCACATCGTCGCTCAGAGGTGGACCAATGGTACCTTGTGTGGAGAGGTGAGGCCCGAGATGGATATGAAAGTCGAGGTCGATTTCACGGTCATCGCTAACGTTGTCGAGACCAATGTCGACGTGAACCGCACGAGCACCGCTGTCGTCGTGGATTATAGAGACTTGAGGGTCAACAGGAGCGTTTTCGCGTCGGGCAAGGGCGTTGTAGGTGTTTGGATGGGGTCGAGCGGTAACGAGTGAAAGGAATGTGAGAAGGAAAGGAATGGGGGTTACAAGGCGTGACTGTAGGAGTAACATAGTAAGGAGAGTATGAGAGGAGACAGAGCTCCCAAAACGAAGGGGCAGAGACGCGAGCTCTTGGAAATTTTAGCGGGCGACCTTCCCCGAGTTTTTAAGGCCCGATACCTAATTTAAAAGGTCCTCCTGTGGTGGCTTGATGCCTACTTCATTGTTGGTCGTACCGCAGTCAAGGGTTGCAAATTCGGCGACAAAAGCCCTTTCTGGGCATGGGCGGATCAACGAGTGCGGATCAACGAGTGGTACGCCACAAACGCCCATTGCGTTCCTTGAAATTATATGCCTGAATTATGCTTACCGGATGGATTATAGTACTTCAACGGTCACCGGGCTACCCCACTCACCGGGCCATTGACCCTTACTCACTCCTGTAAACCCCGAAAAAATAATATAATCGTCATTAACAACCCTATCTCAATGTGTACGTTTTGAGGTGAGCGCACCATTTACACGTGTTTCCCAAGCCGAATACGGCCAAACGGCGCGAATTAGCCTCCTTCCGGGTGTCCAGCAGGGACAGCTGTCATAAAGACGTCACGTGCTGGCGCATCACAGTGAGGCTGGGGCGCGACCGTGGTGGGACCCAAGACACCCGCCCAAGGAAATCTCGCGCGCGGGCAGCCGAAAGGACGTTATGAAAGTATTGTTCTGGTGTTGTTCTTGTGTATACTACTTGTAGTCACTATTGTGAATGTTATGGATTACCTGGCACGCTGGGAGACATCCCTCGCACGTAGAAAACCCGCTGAATAAATGTACTGCCGAAAGCGCGTATTGTCTTGCGTATACTGCTTGTAGTCGCTTGTAGTACAATTATTATGAATTATAACTGATATCCAACTGATATCCAACACTGCCGCGATGCACAGCAGCGCGCGATTTGATCAGCAGACGAATGTAGAAAATAATATACATAACAAAAACAAGATGGAGTATATTTCTACTTGTACAAGGTGACATAAATGAGCCACTACAACCTGCAAGCAAATGTTGAGGACGCTGCTTACCAAAACCTGTACCCAGTGGCCTTCCAGGCAAAATATGCGATGTGATCAGCAATACGCTTGCCTGAGGTGGTCATTCTAGCCCAAAAAAAATGCGTACAGAGCCCTCAATTTTGGGGACGGTCCCCTTTCTGGCCATGAATACCCCCTCTTTGACGCGTTCCAAATCCATTTGACAGTCTATGGCTTCGGCATTGACTGCACTCGAACATGGGGTCAGTGCTCATGGCGGCGGGATGTTGAACAGGAGGACAGTTTGGGTAGAGCGGAGATTCAACCTCACAAACAAACATGGGCTGACGTGTTCGCACGCCCAACCTATGTCAAAATTGTGTTTACTTACTTGCAGTACCCATTGAACGCTTGGCCAGTACATTTATTTTGCAGGTTTTCCGCGCAGACTGTCTCCCAGCCTCCCAGTCATACGTCGCGTTATCAGACCGCCAGATAGTCTATAATATTCACAATGGTGACTACAAGTAGTATACACAAGAACTACACAAGAACAATACTTTCATAACGCCCTTTCGACTGCCAGGTGTCCCGGGTCCCACGGCGATCGTTCCCAGCCTCACTGTCATATACTAGCACGTGACGTTCACGTATGACAGCTGTCTCTGACGTAATCAATAATCAATATGACAGCTGTCTCGGAATTCCACCCGCGCCCGTCGCTCCTGCCGGAGCGGCTTGCTGTCATGCTGGACACACGGAAGGAGGCTAATTGACAAGTCATCCCTTCTGCCCATCCTCCTTGTTTCACCACCCACACAGACGCCGCCAAATTTGGCCTTCTACCAAATTGCCTCCACGTCGACCGCTGAGTCGGATTCAACAGATGATAAAAGCAGAATCGGAGGCTACGAGCTTGCTATGAGCCAGTTCAGCAATCGGTGTATTGTACCGTCATCTCCTGATAGTTTCACCAACACTCCCCTTACCACAACCTCTACATTCTTTGATGCCGCCGAGGCTCAACCCATCACCGTTGCTACTGGGAGAGAAAGCAGAATCGGAGGCTACGCACTTGCTATGAACCAGTTCAGCAATCGGAGTATTGCACCGTCACCTCCTAACAGTCTCACCAACACTCATCTCACCACAACCTCCCCATTCTTAGATGCCGCCGAGGCTCAACCCATCACCGTTGCTACTGGGAGACCAGGCCTTCAGAGGAACGAGATTCGCGACCACCAACCAGGGAGCTATTTATCGCCTTCTCTACGTCCATTTGCCCCCAACCCTCAGAATACTCCAGACACAATGTTCAGTCCTCCCTACAGCCACAACCAGTGCCCAACGTTCCCTGGTGGCGATGGTTCATCCAGGGGCAGCAGCCCACGCACCGTGCGACCACCTGTAGGATTTCCACGGGGCTCACGTAGTACCAATTCCAATATACCATCGTCTCGGCCATCGCCCTCTGTCAGAAACCCCAGTAGTGGCGATTCCACCGGCACTCAGTCCTCGACGAGTGTGGTCGGGGTCGGTACACTGTTCGGGAAGGTAGAGTTGAGGATGAGAGAATGTGGATCTCACCAGAGGTGCGATTACCGTACACGTTCGTGGGTTACATGTTAAACCTTGCTTGCAGAAGCGGCATTGACCGCAGGCAATTTGGAAGGAAGCGACAACACGGTCTCCTTCCGCCAATCCAGTCATACCAGGAGCCACTTTGTCGACAATGCCACAAATTCGTATCATGAAGGAGGAGTCAGGGTTAGGTTAGGTACTGAAAATCATGGGGATGAATGGCACACCCAGAATAGCTAACTTTGATAATGATGATATCGTGACCACCCAATAACTTTGGCTTGTATGTCTCGGCTGTGGTATCACAATGAATCGCTTGACTCACAGGTGGCTACCTTGTCCTTGCCTTGGCCCAGTCCTCAACGTTCTTTGCTGGGTTCGAGACGCTTTGGGTCACGGCTTCTCGTCCTGTCCCACGAGCTGTGCTGCGATATTCGACGCGGCGTTCATGCTGATTTTTATTATTATTGAGCGTTGGGTTGTCGGGAGGAAAGAGATTCAAGCAGGAGGGCTGGAATATAGGGTCCTTTATAGGGTCCTTTATAGCATTTGTTGCAAAGGTGACGCGATTGTTGACAATCGACGACCGTTGATACAAACAAACTATGGGGACAACACGTGGCCGTTTATAAACGAGAAGATTGATGTTCACATCCAAAGAGGGCCACAAAGGTGCGCTCCCTGAGTTCCAATACTTATTCGGTCAGTTGGTCAGTTGGTCATCAAAGACCGTGCCCGCCTCACCACACTTAATGTCGTCCATATCCAGCCCCATCCCACTGTGAGTGCAATCGGTTGTGACCCGAACCATCCTTCACAGAGGTCTAGGAGCCTCCTCAACCAGAAGGTGGCCTGACCAGCGTTCCTGGTGCGTAATGACCGTCGTTTTGTGGACGATCACCTCATCCTGATGCGATCGCCGCAGAGATCGCCGCACACCACGCTAAGGGGTCGCATATTCTGAGCGATAAGATCAAGGATAGCGTCGAGTAGCCGCTGGTGGGTCTCGATCTCTGCCCCAGCGACCCGTTGACAACCTGGATTTACACGTCTTGCAGTCTCGCGAGGAGCTCCACAAGCGACAGGAACAGCTGAACAAGTAGCTTGAAAGAGGAGAGCTGCAAGTTGGTATGGAAGTTTACGGGCGACCGCCGGGCTAGTAAGCACAGTGACGACACCCAATTCGCTTTGTGGACACCGTACGTACTGTTTACAAGGTCCTCTAACCCCCATAACCTGCATTTTCACCCTTTAAAACCCTTTAAATATATTTATAAAAAGATCCGCCAAGCGCCTTCGCTCAGGTGACAGAGCCAGAGCACTCCCATTCCCTACGTTTTTATTTTTATTTTTATAGCACCCTAGCGCCTAAAAGGCCAGAGGACCAGGCCCATCTTTCCTGAAAATTTAAAACAGCAGTTTTCAGTCACTTTTAGTAGTATTTCTCGCGCTTTAAATACTTCGAAACTCCTCTATGACCACCTTACACCTTTTCCCGATCATTGCAACCTATAGTTTTTCGCCATCCCACCTCTATCTGCCATCATCTCGAGATCGGCCGGGCGCCATTCCAAGAAAGAAGCCCCTATTCCTCGAAATTGGCCGAGCCCCTTCACATAGTCCCTATGCAAATATTGATCTGCGGTGTCATGAGCACCTTTCTGCCAAATTTCATGAGAGGAGCAATTATTATAATACTAGGAATATTGGGATTCATTCTGCAAGCACAAGATCAATATTACATGTCTAGATAAGCAGACTGGCAAGCACAAAATAGGGGTAAAGGATGGCAAGAAAACAATGGTCGCATGGTCTATGAAAAGGTTGGGGTGCTAGAAAGTGTAAGAACTTATGAGTGTCACACAGCGCATTGAGGGACGATATGGGAGCCAATTTGCACACATTTACGCTTTACCTCTTCCTTCCCCTGTGCATCGGCGCCAAGCTTCCGCTTAGACTTCAATGGTAGATCTTCTTGATATTGGAATGGTCGCTGGAACAGAGTGTCTAGACTGATCGTGCTCAGCAATGGGCGTTGTTGAGGATCGGAGTTCTGAAGTTGGTCCGCAAGTAATTCGAATTCACTGCGATGTGCAGGCTGGTGCCCAGCGAGGTACCGCATCACTTCCCCCGTTGACCAGAGATCTGCACGAATCGGCTGGTACCCTGCATCCGGATTCCGCTCGACTTCTGGCGCCACCCATCCTTTCGTCCCTTGATACCCTCTGATCCGCGGCTCCAGTAGAGGGACCCGGACGGATACGCTGAGATCAATGATGTGAAGTAGGTTATTTGCTCCGACGACAATATTGTCGGGTTTAAGATCAAGGTGGGCCACTAGGTTATGGTGTAGGAATCGAACGCCTTCAAGGAGTTGGAGTGCAAGGCTATAGCCTGCGGTTTTGAACAAACGGGGAGTCGCATCGTGTAACGCCTGATCTTCCTTCATGGCGATGAGCTTCCCTAAATCACATGGGCATGTGAAACTTTCGAGGATAGGAATAATGTGGTTCTCCGATGACTTGCATTCGAGGAGGAATGAATGTATGTCGAACTCGTCCTGCTCGACAAACTTGAAGATGACTTTGTCGACAACTCTCCCGTCTTTGTTGGTTGATCCCCTTGCACGGCAGACGGTCGACGGTAGCTGTCATTGTACAGTTTAGTGGCGCAGTATAAACCTGGATCGAGGACGAACGCACGGGGTGGAACGGAGTCCAGCCTTCCACCTGAATCTCTGGAAGGAGTTGATACCCTGCTTTGAATAACATCTGGGAAGTTGATGGATTATCCAAGTGGCGCGTGTGGACCTCGCCGGGAGGAGCTTTTTTCTCCGTTTTGGGGCGTTTCGTTGGTTGGGTGGTGAATCCATCGAATCGTTTGGCGTTAACTTCGTTTTTTAGTCCATTGAGACGTGTTTTAACGTTGAGGGTCTTGTCATCGAGGGATAATGCGGAGGGGAAATTGTAAAGCCAGTGAAAGAACCAGAACCTGTCATGGGATGAATTAAGGTTGAAGTCCTTTTGGGTATACACGATCTACAAAATAAATGAACTCCAATGGTCTGCAATTAATGAATTTGTGATTCCTACCTTTGGATCGGCCCTGTCCGGTTGGTATACAAGGTACCACTCAGCAGAATATCCCTCATTGATGTAGATCGCAACAGATACGAACGAGCTGCCCTGCGTTTTGATCGTGTTAATGGTGCGGACCAAGAGCCCAGATTGCAGAAGTAATCGATAGCGATCATGATTGTATACTGGATCCGAACAAACCTCAATGTTGATACACGGGCAAGTGTCCAAAGAGAATAAAAAAGTCGGTTCGAGGTTCATAGGAATAAAGCTTGCCGCCCTCTTCAATTTTCGCCACAAATTTCAAGGGCCAATGCACCTTACTGGAAATAGTCAGCACCTAGAGGTAAATCTAAACAGAACCCATACCAATTGAAGGTAATTCGGCTGGGATAGCATTTGTACAAATATGATGCAATGGTTCGAAAGTAGGAAACTCCAACTACGAATCCCACGGGCGCTCTATCTATGGGCGGGCTTATTTCCTCAACAGTGAGACCGAAATAGTGCTTAATCTCATCGTTAGAGCAAGGGTTGTCGCTTGGGTCGAGATTGAAGTGGGCATCGATAATACTGTCCTCAAACCAGGGCGTGGACCCGTTCTATGCGGGAACTGTCAAAATATAGATGGTGTCATAATAGCAGTCATACCAACTGCTCGCGTGTCATTGACCTTTTTGCTTGCAGCTTTTCGAGGATATCGCAAATAAATTTGGGGGCGTCAGTGGCTTGGCGGTGAATTTCGTTTTCAGTCAGCGTGTTCTCTCTAAAGTGACGCGTTCCTCGTTGTTTCGAGTAAAAGAGGAGTGCGGGGGTATCCACCCGATCGATCGAGTCTGATCGTTTTCGCTTGAGATCTGTAGTGGCGGTTGTTTCCAGAGTCGTTGGAAGGGTAATCGGTGCAGATCAGCATGGCCTCAGCAACGCCTCTACAATATATGGACTTACTCCCGGGAGCCTGCACGAGGATGTGGATCCTCTCAATAGGGGGGGGCGATGATCCAATGACCCCTTCCAACGTTTTGGCCTCGCTGAGCCTCGTGAGATTTTTCAAACCCTGGAATCGGATTTCCGCTTCCACGATTGCCTTTTCCATATCGGATGCGTCGATGTTGACTTGATATAATGTGAGCGCATTCGCTTCAACACCGTCGAGCGCTTGCGTCACCTTGGTCTTGATCGCCTCCTTCAGGTCGTCCACCGTCTCAGTCTTGTCGATTTTGACTGAGAAGGCAGGACGCCCGCCACGTAGGATGCAGAATATCTTGTATGACATTCACTCTCTGTGTGGATGGGGTTCAAGTGAGCGTTTACCACCTGCCACTGGACCTTCGCCACACGAGGGGAATATAGAGGGAGACGCATAGTACTCGACAGTGGTACCGTCGCCCCTCGCTCATCCTCTCAGCTCGCTATTGCGGCAACTACTCGTGCTTTGCTAACGATCGGGTTTACTCATCGCAAACGGTACCCCAAACCCATTGCGTGCAGCAATAACAATAATGCTAACTATCCGGCTTGCAGCACTTGCAGTGGCATCCAGTGGCCTTCCGCCGCGACCAGGCGGACCGCTCGCCCCAACACATACGCGGACCAACATAAGGCGTCCGTCATCGTGCGAACCCTTGCAGGTGTGATGCTGGGGGCCAAGGGCGTCGGGGCGACCTTCTCAAAACCAATCCACCGTCGACGTAGAAAACACCTGAGATGGGCACATCGTATTTGCCAGGCGAAATAGAGCTGGACAAGACGCCCCGTCCGCCTGCTCCTGTTAGGGCGGCAACGGTTGCTGCAACCAACCACCAAACCGACCGCCATAGCGGCTGCGATAAGTCTACTAGAACTGTTAGTGGATCTGGCAGTGATGCAAGCGACAAATGGGAAAGGATCAATCAAGTCAGCTACGAGTTGTTAAACTTACCTACCGGGCTTATTAGGAAGCAGACCGCAAAGACGCCGGGGAACGTGTTCAGTGGAGATGTGAGAGCCAAGAGAAGGTGCAAGCGTACGTGCAGTTTCCCCATGTCTCCAAATGATTGACTGATTCAAAGATCCTTTGCAGCTGCCCCGCTCGACTTCGTCCACCCTGGGTACAACCGTGAACACTACCATCATCAGCTCAGTCCGCTCGGTGGGTCCGGATGTCACCCTTTGACGCCTCCTTTTCTGGGGTTCGGATTTGGAGGCTTCTCGTGGGGCATACCGCCCACTCTAGCTATGGGCGGTACTCCCCAAGGAACTAGGCGCGGAATGTTTGCCAAGTTGTTCGATTGGAAGAGTCTGGTGCGTTCTGATGAAGTTCCCCTGCCTTCTCAACACGAGCTAATGCGAAGTGCGACAGACCTTATATCTTGCATCGCTCGAGACCATCGCGGCTACAAGAGAAGAGTGTGCACGTCTGCTGGGAGGCCGGCGTTCTGGTTATCCAATCTCAGAGCGGCGGTTCAAGTGTCGTGTGGACGAGATTGTTGGTGGGCAGTTCCCTCCATAATAATTGCTATACCAGTATCTAAACTGTTTTCAGACGCGGTTGGCAATTACACCAGCAAGACAGTCAGATTTCGTGTGGAGTGTGATCTCCACCCACTCTCCACACCAAACACGCCTCTCCTTTCGTATCTGTCCGCTAGCTCTGGTTCAACGTGGAGCCCTCTCGGTACTCCGGTGATGAACAGCGGGAGATGTTCGATAGGGAACCCGGCGTTCATGCTGATTTTTATTATTCTTGGGCGTTGGATTGCCGGGAGGAAGAGATCCAAGCAGGAGGGCTGAATATAGGTTCCTTTGTAGTATTCGTAATTCTTGTTGAGGTGACCTCGCGTTCGACGTCAGCCATGGTGGTGGTCGGGCGATTGTTGACAATCGAGGACCGTTGATGTAAACAAACTATGGGGACAATACGGGGCCGTTTGTTGACGAAAACAAAAATTATAAATGAGAAGGATGACGTTCACATCGAAAGAGGACCACAAAGGAGCGCTCCATCGGCAGCCGGCATCTGAGGTCCTTCCGGGTCTGCGTCCGCAATACTTATTCAGTCAGTTGCTCATCAAAGACTGTGCCCGCCTCTCACCACACTTAACCATCAACCATGTCGTCCAATGATGAGCAGCTCCATATCCAGCCCCATCCCACTGTGAGTGCAATCGGTTGTGACTCGAACCATCCTTCACGGAGCTCTAGGAGCCTCCTCAACCAGAAGGTGGCCTGACCAGCGTTCCTGGTGCGTTAATGACCGCCCTTTGTGGACGATCACCTCATCCTGACGCGATGGCCGCAGAGATCGCCGCACACCACGCTAAGGGGCCGCATATTCTGAGTGACAAGGTCAAGGCTGGCATCGAGCAGCCGCTGGTGGGTCTCGATCTCTGCCCCTGCGACCCGTTGACAACCTGAATTTACACGTCTTGCAGTCTCGCGATGAGCTCCACAAGCTACAGGAAGAACTGAACAAGTAACTTGCAAAAAGAGAGCTGCAAGAGGAGAGCTGCAAGTCGGTATGGAAGTCGGTATGGAAGTTTTGCGGGCGGCCGCCTGTTCCTGGTGAGGAGAGGAAACGATGTATTCCCGAGTTCAAAGGAATGCTGTATATATGCACAGTTCCAATCGAGAAGCTCACCTTGACATTCTTTGAATCGGATCATACGTAGGGAGGTGCCTTACAAAAGGATATAATTAATCGCACGACAGGAGCGGAGTCTCACGACGATTTTGTCATCAGGAACATGAGTAACGGCTGGAAAGGCAGAAGATGACGTGGCTAGGGGGTTTCCAGCCACCACCGGCCCTGGACTGATACGAGAAGTACGAGAAGGATTGTGGACACAAAGTTGCGGGCAACGCGGAGAGGAGATACTGGTGTGTGCTAGGAAACCAAACTGGGCAAAGGCTCAATTCAGGTGACAGCAAGGATAGGGCAAGGATAATGGAGCCGTTGGTACCGGCACCAGCGATGCCGGCCGCGCCGAGCGCGAGGACTGCTGGAACCGATACGGTAACCTCAATTGCATGGCTGTGACCATTCTTCGGGCCGTGGGTCTAGGGTCTTGGTTTTGTTTTCTTGGAGGTGTTGAGTGTTGGTGTTGAGTGTTGAGTTTTGAGTGTTGAGTCTTGGCATTGCTTGCCCGCAGTCCACCAGTGTAGAGCTTGGCGCTGTAATGTGTAATGTTGGCTGATCAGGTAACCGTGCGGGCAGATTTCTCGGAGGGAGTTTCAAGGGTGACCGTCCCGGCGCGGCGTGGTGGCCCTGCGTATTACTCACCCTCCCGTCGGGCACGCGACCGACGATGAATAAGAACGTTGCAAAAGGCGAGATTGGTCCATCTGAATTCCTGGGATAAGAATATTATAAACCCCCATACCCTCATTCAAAACCTAGCTTTGCGAACCATGCCCCGGGCTGTAGAGTCACTAGGACAAGTGCCAGGGTGGAGGGTAAACGGTGCCAATGATAGGTTGGACAACCGCTCTTGTTGTGGTTTTGAAATGAGGCTTGGATTCAAGATAGCTCAACTGAAAGGCGAGAAGAGAGCCTTCTTGGCAAGGCGGAAGAATGATTTAAACCCGTGACGGCCGAGCGGCACACGGCATCGCATTCCACGAGACAGCTCGATAGCCCTCGGTGTCACACTTCGTTTTGTCCGATCATCAGGGGTCCTCT
>Ga0307513_10006278_pt1 | contig 15569 bp, 15 predicted proteins | sample 15_EM_MG_FD_202174 | JGI IMG/M metagenome (GOLD analysis project Ga0307513, IMG submission 202174) | Populus trichocarpa ectomycorrhiza microbial communities from riparian zone in the Pacific Northwest, United States - 15_EM | ecosystem: Host-associated > Plants > Roots > Unclassified | place... | reverse complement strand
CCGGAGTTGCTCGGCCAGGACCCGGCCCAGCGGGAGTGGCTGTGGCACCGGATCTGGGAACTCGACCGGATCCACGAGTTCCCGCTGCCGGCCCTCGGCCTGATCGACGTGGCGCTCTGGGACCTGGCGGGCCGGGTCGTCGGCCAGCCCACCTGGCAGGTGCTGGGCGGATACCGCACGTCGATCCCGGCGTACGCCTCGACCTCGACGTTCGCCACGATCGCCGAGTTCCTGGACGTCGCGGACCAGTGCCTGGAACTCGGCTACCGGGGCATCAAGCTGCACGCCTGGGGAGACGCCCGGCGCGACGCCGAGCTGGCGGCGGCGCTGCGGGAACACGTCGGCGACGCGGTCCCGCTGATGTACGACGGGTCGGCCGGCTTCGACCTGCCCGACGCCATCTACCTCGGTCGCGCACTCGGCGCGGCGGGCTACCTCTGGTACGAGGAGCCGATGCGCGAGTTCAGCGTCACCGCGTACGGCCGGCTGGCCCGCGCGGTGGACATCCCGCTGCTGGTCGCCGAGACCTCCGACGGGGCGCACATGAACTCCGCCGACTTCATCGCGGCGGGGGCGGCCACCTTCGGCGTACGCGCCAGCACCACGTTGCGGGGCGGCATCACCGGCGCGATGCGCACCGCCCACCTCGCCGACGCCTACCGCCTGCGCGCCGAGGTGCACGGCTCGGACATCCCCAACCAGCACCTGTGCATGGCGATCTCGAACACCACCTACTACGAATCGCTGGTCACATCGGTCGCGGTCGAGCGCGAGCGCTGCGTCGACGCGAACGGGCTGGTGCACGCGCCCACCGGGCCGGGCATCGCACTGCCCCTCGGGCTCGACTTCCCGCCCGCGCTCGCGCCCTACATAGAGCAAACCCCCTCAGCAGAAGAGGCAAGACAATGAATAAATCATATCTATCGCTGGCGGCCGCCGCGATCGGTGCCGTCGTCATCCTGTCCGGGTGTGCCAGCGCCACCCAGAGCACCCCCTCTGCGGACACCACCAGTGCGTTCAAGCCGGTGGCCCAGGACGAGAGCTCCGCGATCACCGTCTGGACCGACTCCACCCGGCTGGATGCCGTGAAGGCCTACCAGAAGGCCAACCCGGGCGTGCCGATGAACGTCGTCACCTTCGACGGCAGCGCGGACGGGTCGACCTACCTGCAGACCAAGGTGCAGCTGTTCGACCGTACGAACGAGGGTTGGCCTGATGTGGTCTTCGCCGCGCCGACCGACCTGACCTGGGCCACCCAGCCGACCGCGCCGAACGAGGTGCCGTTCGCGGCGCCACTGGACGAGAGCCTGGTGCCGAAGGCGACGCTGGACGGATTCGCCAAGGGTTCGCTGGACCCGTGCCAGTTCGGCGGGCACACCTACTGCCTGCGTAACGACATCGCCCAGGTGATGCTCTGGTACAACAAGAAGCTGATGGACCAGTGGGGCTACACCGTCCCGAAGACCTGGCAGGACTACCAGGCCCTGGGCGAGAAGGTCGGCAAGGAGCACCCCGGTTACCTCGTCGGTACCATCGGCGACACCAACTCCAACGAGTCCTACTTCTGGTCCAGCCAGTGCCCGGCCAATCAGCTGGTGAAGCCGGACACCCTGCTGGTCAACCTGCAGGATCCGAAGTGCACCCGGATGGCCACCCTGCTCGACGCGCTGCTCAAGGCCAAGACGATGAGCACCCAGGGCTTCTTCAGCCAGGGCTTCGACGGCAGCAAGGTGCTGATGGCCAACGGCCCGTCGTGGTACGGCCAGTACCTGTTCAAGGGCGCGTTCAAGACCCCGGCCGGGCAGATCTCCGCCACCGGGCCACTCACCTGGGACGGCGAGTCCACGGCGTACACCGGCAACGTCGGCGGCGGCACCTGGATGGTCTCCGCGCACAGCAAGAACCTCAAGGCGGCCACCGCGCTGACCACCTGGCTCACCACCTCGGACGCGAACCTGGCCAACGCGCCGACCTACCCGGCCTACAGCCCCGGCGCCAAGACGTGGCTGGCGAACCCGGCCAACCGCAGCTACTACGCCTCCGACATCAGCCCCGTCTTCCAGGCCGCCGCCGACAGCGTCTGGACCGGCTGGTCGAACACCAAGTTCAGCGATCAGACGCCGTGGTCGAGCGCGGTGCTGCCGGCCCTGACCGCGGGCAAGACCCTCACCGAGACGCTGCCCGCCTGGCAGCAGGCCATCACCGACCTGGCCAAATCCATGGGATACACGGTCACCGACAAATGACAGCAGTCGACGCCGGGCGCCCGCCAGCGCCCGCCGAAGCTGAGCCGGCCCGCCGTCGCGCACCGTCGCGGCGCCGGGCCGGCCCGGCCGGCTATCTCTTCGTCTCCGGATACGCGGTGTTGCTGCTCGCCTTCGGCGTCTTCCCGACGCTCTACGCCGTGTATCTCGCCTTCACCAACGACCGGGGCCAGTTCACCGGGCCCAACCAGTTCGTCAAGGTCGTGCAGGACTACCGGTTCGGCCCGTCGTTCGCCAACATCGCGATCTATCTGGCGATGTGGCTGTTCCTCGTGGTCGTGCTGACCGTGCTGGTGGCGGTGCTGCTGCGCAGCGGGGTCCGGCCGGGCCTGTCCGCGGTCCTGCGGTTCGCCTACTACATCCCCGGAGCCCTCGCCGGGGTGGCCGGCGTGCTGGTCTGGTTGTTCCTGCTCAACCCGACGGTCAGCCCGGTGGGCCCGCTGCTGCGCTGGTTCGGCTTCGAGACGTTCTCCCAGGTGATCGCGCCCGCCGACTTACCGGTGATCTTCGTACTCATCGCGTTCTGGACCGGCGCCGGCGGCTGGATCGTCGTCATGTACGGCGCGCTCAACAACATTCCGGACGAGGTGCTCGAGGCCGCCAAGATCGACGGGGCGGGCATGTGGCAGTCCGCCTGGCACATCCAGATCCCGATGATCCGCAAATGGATCGCGTACATGGCGATCCTGGCCTTCGCCGGCGGCACCCAACTCTTCGTCGAGCCGCAACTGTTGCGAACCGCGAGCCTGGGCCGGATCGACCCGACCTGGTCGCCGAACCAACTCGCCTACGTCTACGCGTTCCAGCACGGCGACTTCAACGGCGCCGCGGCGATCTCCCTGGTCCTGCTGGTCCTCGGCCTGCTCTGCGCGGGGCTGCTGGTGACCCGCTCGGGCCTGTTCAAGACGGAAGACAAATGACAAACCCCTCTTCTCGTACGGGCACAGCCGCCCGCCTCGCGTCGACGTCAGTGGTCGTGCTCATCCTGGGCGCGCTGTTCATATTCTTCGTGCTGCCCGCGGTCTGGCTGGTGCTCGCACCGTCGAAGACCACCAGCCAACTGGTCCAGGACTTCCCGCTGTCCTTCGGCTCGTTCGACCAGATCGGCGCGGCCTGGAGCCACCTGGTGTCCTTTCAGGACGGTGTGCTGTTCCGGTGGCTGGCCAACTCGGCCGTCTACTCGCTAGGCTCGCTCGTGCTGACCCTGGCGGTGAGCGTGCCGGCCGGATATGCCCTGGCACTGACCGAGTTCCGGGGCCGCCGCCTGCTGCTCGCTGTCACACTGGTAGTCATGATCATGCCGTCGGCGACGCTGGTGCTGCCGATCTTCCTCGAGCTGAACCTGCTCGGACTGATCGGCACCATGTGGTCGATCATCCTGCCGTTCTCGTTCTACCCGTTCGGGGTGTACCTGGTGTACATCTACTTCGCCGGCACCCTGCCGCGCGACCTGCTCGCGGCCGCCCGCATCGACGGATGCACCGAATGGCAGGTCTTCCGGCGGATCGCGATGCCACTGGCCAGGCCGGTGATCGGGCTGGTCGGGTTCTTCAGCTTCGTCGGCAACTGGAACAACTTCTTCCTGCCCTACCTCGTGCTGCCGAACACCGAGCAGTTCCCGATCCAGGTCGGCCTCAACCAGCTGCTCGGCTCCACCCCGTCGTTCAACCCGGTCGCCGGGGCGGGCCTCAACATCACCAGCTCCGAGCTCTCCCTGGCGATCATCATCGCGATCCTGCCCGTACTGGTGCTGTTCCTCTTCTCGCAGCGCACCCTGGTATCAGGGATGCTCGCCGGCTCAACAAAGGAATGAGCCGACTGACCAAGAGAGGCCCCAAGTTGTCGCCATTACGTGCCTACGAAGCCGAACCTTGTCACGTTGTCACGGCGCCGGTCGGCAGCGGATACCGTTCGGCGGTTGCCGGCCTTGGCCCCGGGCGGGTCCTGGCTGTGGACGGGCCTGCGGCGGTCGATTGGGATGCGGTCGTGGCCGGGATCTGTCAGGCGCTGGCGCCGACGGTCAAGCAGGTCGATATGCGGGAGTGCTTCGCTCCGTGGCCGGAGATCGTGGAGCTGACCGCGTCGGCGGCGTTGCCGGATGACCCCGACTTCGCCACGTTGTCGCAGTTGAGTCTGGTCGATTTCTTCGCCGAGTTCCCCACGGTCGAGGCGGTCGCCGATGCGGTGACCGTGGTGTTCGGTCCGGGCGCGGCGTTCGTCGAGCACGATGTCCTGTGGTACGCGGACCTGCCCAAACGCTACGCCGAGGCCGATATCGGCCGTAATCTCGGGCAGCCGGTCGGCGCCGGGGTGGGGACGACGCGGCGGCTGTTCTACATCGACTGGCCGGTGCTGGACCGGCACCGTGACGCTCTGGTCGCCGGGGTCGATCTGTGGCTGGACACCCAGGACCCGGCGGCTGTGGCCTGGTTGGACGGGCAGGCGTTGCGCGCGGCTCTGGCCGAGTTGGCGTCGCAGCCGTTTCGGACCCGGCCTACCTTCAACACGACCTCGTGGGGCGGGCACTGGGCCCAGCAGCGGCTCGGCGTCAACCCCGAGGCACCCAACACCGCGCTGGGCTACGAGCTGATCGCGCCAGAGAGCGGCATCCTCATCGGTGACCCGGACGGCGCCCGGGTGGAGATACCCCTGCAAGTGCTGGTGGCCCTGCACCCGGAGGAGGTCCTCGGCGCGCACGTGTACGGGAGGTTCGGTACCTCGTTCCCGATCCGGTTCGACTACCTCGACACCGTGGGTGGCGGGAACCTGTCGGTGCACTGTCATCCACAGGACGACTACATGCGGCGGGTGTTCGGCTGGCCCTACACCCAGCATGAGACCTACTACATGATGGTCGGCGGTCCCGGCCGGCGGGTGTTTCTAGGCCTGCACGAGGGCGCCGACCTTGCGGCGTTCCGGGGTGAGGCGGACCGGGCGGTCCACGACGGGGTGCCGTTTGATGTCGAGCGGTATGTGCAGAGCTTCCCGGCGGAGCCGCACCAGCTGTTCCTCATCCCGGCCGGCACCCCGCACGGCAGCGGCGAAGGCAACGTGGTGCTGGAGATCAGCGCCACGCCCTACCTGTACAGCCTGCGCTTCTACGACTGGCTACGCCGCGATGGCGGGGGCCGGCAGCGGCCGGTGCACGTCGAGCACGCCTTCGCGAACCTCGACGTCACCCGCTCCGGTGGTGCGGTGGCGTCCGACCTGATCCAGCGGCCGCGCACGGTGCATTCGGGGGCCGGCTGGTTCGAGGAGGTTATCGGCCGGCTGGCGGAGATGTTCTTCGAGGTTCGGCGGGTCGAGGTGGCGGCGGGCGCCGTGGTGGACGACGCCACCGGCCAGCGGTTCCACGTCCTGAATGTGGTGCAGGGCGACGGCATCGTGGTGGAGACCGCGGGCGGGCATCGCTATGTGTTGGCGTATGCGGAAACCGTGACCGTGCCCGCCGCGGTCGGCGCTTACCGGGTGCGCGCCTGGGGAACGGAGCCGGTGCGTTACGTCAAGGCGATGGTCACGTGACGGTCGTGTCGGTCATGGACGTGGGCGGTTCGCATGTGACCGCCGCGAATGTGGACCTGCGCAGCCGTGGCGTCGTGCCCGGCCAGGTGTTTCGACAGCCCTTGGACGGCGGCGGCAGCGCGGAGGAGATCGTGGCGGCTCTCGCCGGCTGCGCGCGTCGGCTGCCGGTCCAGGCCTGGTTGGCGGTCGCGGTGCCGGGGCCGTTCGATCACGAGCGCGGCATCGGCCGCTACGAGGGGGTCGGCAAGTTCGACGCGTTGCGTGACTTCGACCTGCGTGCCGCTCTGGCGCTACTGCTGCCCGCCGGGGTCGGTATCAGTTTCCATCACGACGCGGATGCGTTCCTCGTAGGAGAGTGGTGGGCTGGCGCGGCCCGGGGGCACAGCTGTGCTGTCGGGATCACCTTGGGCACGGGTGTCGGGTCCAGCTTCCTGCGCGATGGCGCCATTGTGCGGGCGGGGCCGGGGATTCCGCCCAAGGGCCGGGTCGACCTGCTGCACTACGCGGGTCTGCCGCTGGAGGAAACCGTGTCCCGGCGCGCGATCCGGCGAGCCTATGAGGGCGCGGCGGGGCCCGACGTGCAGGAGATCGCGCAACGGGCGAGGCAGGGTGACCGGGCCGCGGCCGGCGTTTTCGCGCAGGCCTTCCAAGCGTTGGGTAGCGTGCTGGACCCCTGTCTTCGGGCGTGCGGGGCGACGGTTGTGGTGGTGGGTGGATCCATCGCGGCGTCCTGGGACCTCGTGGCCGGACCGCTACGCGCCGCAACCGCCGTCGCTATCGAACCCGCACGCCACTTGACCGAGGCACCGCTGCTCGGCGCGGCATACCTCGCCGGCGCCGAAGCATGACCTCAAGCAACCCTCTCCTCGGCCTCGTCGCCGCCTCCGGCAGCTGACCTCGTGCTCTGCCGCCCGGTGGGGCGGCTTCGGATCGAGCCGGTCCCGGTGGGTCCGGAGCCGCCGCCGAGGTGCCTGATAGCGCGGTGTGCCTGTCCGGTGAGTCAGGCTGTGGAGAGCTCAGTCCTGGTCGGCCGGCGCCGCGAAGTCGACCGGCTGTCCGCCCTACTGAACTGGGCCGTGGGCGGCGAACCGGTGGTGGCCCTGGTCGCCGGTTTCGGCAAGCCGCGGCTCGTGCGGGAAGTGTCCGCAGTGGCCGCCGAGCGGGGATGCGGGAGCTGATCGGGGATTGCGTCGAGCTCGGCGGGGAGGGCGCGCGGCTGGAGCTCATGAGCGATCACGGTCGTCCTTCCATAGGTAGAGGTCCCGAAGCAGGCAGATCTCCGCGCCATGGTGGATGACCTCGCGGTGGATGTGCAGGACAAGCTTGGCCAGTGGCGCGTCCGCGTACTCCGGCGGGGAGATGCTGCCCTGAGGTCGGGTGAGGCCCGCGGTGCCAAGGGCGCGTACGTCTCGGATCCAGGCATCGTGACCGTCGTCGAGTTGGCACAATGCGGCTTCAGCGGTTCCTGAGTAGTCGAAAACGTGGCTATTGGCACGTGGGCGGTCGAAGTGGGCGGCCGTCGGCGGCCCGAACACGGCGATGAGATGCGCCAGCCGCCAGGCGATCGTGGTGACGGGCTCGCGATCGTGCGGCGGTGGGGCATAGTCCATCGTGAACTCGCCGGCGCCGAGCGGCATCGGCGCTGTGCTCTCGGCACGGCGGGTGAGGGTCCAGCAGCCGGGAACAGGCTGCCAAAAGTATTCGTCGTCGGTCAGCCCGTCCAGCCGGGGCCGGAGCTGATGCTCCCAGTGCCACTCGAGCTGATCGAGGAGTTCGGCGTTCCAGTCGATGTCCACGCTTCGACACTAGAGATCGCGCTCACCCGGGCAGCCGACGTTGGGCGATACTGAAGGCGTGCCGGATCATTTGTGGCTGCTCGGCGTTCGCCGCCTGGAGGTCGTTCTTGGACTCTTGCTCGCGGCTGTGAGCTTCGCGCCGTGGTGGACGCGACGTGTGAACGGGAGCGGGGCCTCGGTGTGGACCGGTCCGCACTTCTCCTGGTTGGCGGTGCTGCTGTGCCTGGCGGTGGTGGCCGGGCGGTTGCTTGCGCCCGGGCTCGGTGACCGATGGGCGGCGACGGGCATCGTCGTGGCTTTGGCCGTCGCCGGATGGGGATGGCTCTCGGAGCTTGCCCACGGCAGCGCTTCCCCGGACGACGGGTCGCACCAGCTGGCCTGGGTGCTGCAGGATCAGGGCTCCGACGCCGGTCCGGTCGGCGGTCCATTCGACATCGCATGGGGCTACCCCGTCGGCGTGTGCCTGATGGGTCTGCTGCTCGCTACCTTCGCTCTGCGACTCCGTATCCTGCGTTAGCGGGCGACGGCCAGGCCGAATGGCACCGGGCCGAGGGCGCCGATCAATGGCCGAATCGTCATGATAAAGCCCTCTGACCACTGGGCGGTGTCGATCGGTCCCAGGTCGAAGAAGTCGTGCGGTAGCCAACCGAGGTCTTCCAGAAGGCGCCCGGCTCCTTGCTTCGCCTCGACGGTGTTGCCGGAGAGGAATACCGCAGGCGAATGCGCAGAGAGGTCAGGCCTTGCCATTAGTGAGACGTGCATTGTGTTGAGCGCCTTGACCACCTCAGTTCGCGGAAGTGCTAATTGGATTTCGGCGGCCAGGCTGCCGCCGGGATAGAGTAGTTCCGTGGCGAATCCGGCAGCGTCCACTCGCACGGCGTTGGCAACGTCGATGAGAATCTTGCCTGCAAGCGCCGACCCGAGCCGGGACAGCATTTCCAGGGACACCGCGCCCGGAAGCGCGTTGATGACTACTTCACCGCCGGCGGCAGCGTCGTAGAGAGTTGTCGCCCGCAGATCGGCACCGCCAACCCACGAAACTCGGGCCGGGTCGCGGGATCCGACCAGGACCGAGTGGCCGTGGGACGCGAGCGGCCGGGCAAGGGCCGCAGCGACGTTGCCCGATCCGAGAAAGGAGATGCGAGTCATGAGTGCCCTGTTCGGTCGAGGAGCAAGTCACAGCCGAGGCTATTGTCGTTCCAAGCGGTGAGCCAGTAGGCACCTTAAGGTGCCCGGCCGGAACGGAGACGTTGAGTTGGACAGAGCGGGCTATCTCGACGCGGTCGCCGCTTGTCCCGGGCACCGAACCTTGCGGCGCCTCGGCAACAAGTGGGCGAGCCTGATACTCAAGGAACTGGGCAAGGGTCCCCACCGCCACGGTGAGTTGTCCCGGTCAATCGCAGGGGCGAGTAAGAAGATGCTGACGCAGACTCTGCGCGAGCTTGAACGTGATGGCCTGATCACGAGAATTGCGAGCCCTGGCCTACCTTTGGAAGTGAATTATCAACTGACTGCACTCGGGGCTGGACTACTCAACGTCATCGAAGGTGTCGCCGACTGGGCCGAGCGGCATGTTGAAGAAATCGATAACGCTCGTGCCACCTTTGACCTGGCGAACCGGCGGGTGAACGCACCGCAGTAACCTGCCGCGACCGGCAACGTTGCGCCAGATCCACGTCCGCGCCTCGGGCACGGCCACCTGCCGGCATGGTCTCGGCCGGGCGCCGTGGCGGGCGGGCGGGGCGGTCGGATGCCGATGCGGTGCCACCGCCAGGCGACGGCAACATCGAGAACGCATCGAGGTGTTGACATATTCTCCCGGGCGGCCCACCGTAAGAGAGCGCTCTCTCGTAACAATTTCGCAATGTCCTCCGCCGTGCCTCAGCTACCCCTCCGTCCTCAAGGAGTAGTCATGCGAGTCGCCGTCCCCAACCATGTCCGCAAACGATCCCGATCGGCCAGGACGGCGCTGGCCGGCCTGGCCGTCGTGCTGGTCGCGAGCTTCACGCTCGTCACCTCGCAGGCCGCCCACGCCGCCGACACCCTGGTCTCGCAAGGCAAGCCCGCCACCGCCTCCTCGACCGAGAACGCCACCTTCCCGGCGTCGAACGCGGTGGACGGCAACACCGCCACCCGCTGGTCCAGCGCCTTCGCCGATCCGCAGTGGATCCAGGTCGATCTGGGCGCCGGCTACACGATCGGCCAGGTCGTGCTGAACTGGGAGGCCGCGTACGGCTCGGCGTTCCAGATCCAGACGTCCGCCGACGGCGCTGCCTGGACGCCGATCTATTCCACCACCACCGGGGCGGGCGGGGTGCAGACCCTGACGGTGTCCGGGACCGGCCGCTACGTACGCATGAACGGCACCGCCCGCGGGACGCCGTACGGATATTCGTTGTTCGAGTTCCAGGTCTACGGCAGCCCGACCGGGACCACTCCTCCGGTAACCGGCGGCGGCTCGCTCGGCCCGAACGTGCTCGTCTTCGACCCGTCGATGTCCACCGCGTCGATCCAGAGTCAGCTCGACACCGTCTTCAGCCAGCAGGAGACCAACCAGTTCGGCACCCAGCGCTACGAGCTGATGTTCAAGCCGGGCACGTACTCCGGCCTGAACGCCAACATCGGCTTCTACACCTCGATTGCCGGGCTCGGCCGCAACCCCGACGACGTGCAACTCAACAGCAGCAACCTCACTGTGGACGCCGGCTGGTTCGGAGGGAACGCCACCCAGAACTTCTGGCGCTCGACGGAGAACTTCTCCGTCACGCCACCGGCCGGGACCGCGTACGAAAGATGGGCTGTCGCCCAGGCCGCGCCGATGCGGCGGATGGACATCCACACCCACCTCAGCCTGACGCCGACCGGTTTCGGCTGGGCCAGCGGCGGCTACATCGCCGACACCCGCATCGACGGTCAGCTGCAGCCGTTCTCGCAGCAGCAGTGGTACACCCGCAACAGCCAGATCCAGATGAATCTGAACGCCGTCTGGAACAACGTGTTCAGCGGCGTCGTCGGCGCACCGGCGACCTCGTTCCCGAACCCGCCGATCACCACCCTGGCCACCACCCCGATCAGCCGGGAGAAGCCGTACCTGTATCTGGACGGCTCGAACTATGCGGTGTGGGTGCCCAGCCTGCAGACGAACTCGTCCGGCATCACCTGGCCGAACACGCCGGGCGGCTCGATCCCGCTGACCCAGTTCTACGTCGCGCACCCCGGCGACTCGGCCGCGACGATCAACACGGCGCTGGCCCAGGGCCTGAACCTGCTGTTCACCCCGGGCATCTACCACGTCAACCAGACGATCAACGTGACCCGGGCGAACACGGTCGTGATGGGCCTGGGCTACGCGACGATCATCCCGGACGGCGGCGTGACGCCCATGTCGGTCGCGGACGTCGACGGCGTGAAGATCTCCAGCCTGCTCTTCGACGCCGGCTCGACGAACTCGGCCAACCTGCTGCAGATCGGCCCGGCCGGCTCGTCGGCGAACCACGCCGCCAACCCGACCTCGGTGCAGGACGTGTTCTTCCGGATCGGCGGTGCCGCCGCCGGCGCGGCGACCAACAGCCTGCTGGTCAACAGCAACAACACCCTGATCGACCACATCTGGGCATGGCGCGCCGACCACGGCACCGGCGTCGGCTGGACCACGAACCCGGCCGCCAGCGGGCTGATCGTCAACGGCAACGACGTGCTCGCCGTCGGGCTGTTCGTCGAGCACTACCAGAACTATGAGGTGCAGTGGAACGGCAACGGCGGCCGGACGATCTTCTTCCAGAACGAGATGCCGTACGACCCGCCGACTCAAGCCGCCTGGCGAACTGGAACAAACGGCTACGCCGCCTACAAGGTCGCGGACTCGGTGGCCACCCATGAGGCCTGGGGCATGGGCAGCTACTGCTACTTCAACGTCAACCCGTCGATCGTCGCGGCCCGCGGCTTCGAGGCCCCGAACAAGGCAGCCGTCAAATTCCACAGCCTGCTGACCGTCTCGCTGGGCGGCGTCGGCTCCATCACCAACGTCATCAACACCACCGGCGGCGTGGCCGCGGGCACCGCGACCGTGCCGAGCTATCTCGTCAGCTATCCCTGATCGCCGCGTGCGCCACGACCTTGCGAGTCGTGGCGCACGCCCGCAAGGCGGGCGCTGTCATTCCACTAGCTTGATGGCGGACGTTGGGCACACCGACGCGGCGGCGCGGACGGCGCCGTGTAGCTCCGGCGCCGGGTCGCCGGTCAGCAGAACGACGGTGCCGTCTTCCTCTCGCTGGTCGAAGACCTGGTCGGCGTTCACCACACACAGGCCGCTGCCGCAGCACAGTTCCTCATCCACATCGACTTTCACAACGGTCCTCCAGCCGTTTGCGGTACCCCGGGAGTGGGGCCTGGATCACCAGCTGACCGGCAACGCCAGCACGCCGCGTGTCACCCGCTGCGCCCGCCAGGGCACCTCCTCGGCGGCTACGGCCAACCGGAGCGTGGGTATCCTCCGCACCAGGGTCGCGATGACGAGTTGCAGCTCCATCCGGGCCAGCGGTGCCCCGAGACAATGGTGTGCACCGTGGCCGAAGGCGACGTGCGTGTTGTGCTCGCGGAAGAAGTCGATCTCGTCCGGGTGGTCGAAGATCTTGTCGTCCCGGTTCCCCGACGCGACCACCACCGCCACGGCTTCGCCGGTGCGGACGGTCTGCCCGCCGAGTTCGACGTCCTCGGTGGCGATGCGCACACCGCCGTTTCCGCCCGATGCGCCGAGCGGCACCCAGCGCAGCAGCTCTTCGACGGCCGCGGGCACGATCTGCGGGTCGGCCACCAGTTGGGCCCAGTAGCCGGGCTGGGACAGGAGCGTGTAGACGAAGTTGCCGATCTGGCTGGCAGTCGTCTCGTGGCCGGCGATCAGCAAGGTCATTCCGAGCTGGACCATTTCCTCCTCGGACAGCCGGTCCTCGTTGTCTCGCGCGACGACGAGCGCGCCCAGCAGGTCGTTGGTCGGCTGCACCCGACGCTGCGCGATCAGTCCGGCGATGTACTCGGATAGCTGCTGCCGCGCCGAAAGGATCTCGTCGTACTGGTCGGCAGCCAGCCCCAGGGCGGTGTCGGTCCAGGCCCGGAAGGACCCGCGATCAGCGTACGGGACGCCCAACAGGTTGCAGATCACCGTGATCGGCAGCGGCCACGCCAGGGACGCGGCGAGGTCGGCGGGCTGTCCGGACTCGACCATGCGGTCCAGAAGCTCATCCACGTTGGCCTGGATCCCGGGGCGTAGTTGCTCGACCCGGCGGGTGGTGAACGCCTTGGTGGCGATCCGTCGCAGCCGGCTGTGCTCCGGCGGATCCATGTCCAGCAAGGTGGAACCCGCCGAACTCACCGGAAACGTGCGGGGAACGTCTTTGCCGACCGTGGCGGCCCGGCTGAACCGCGGATCGGCCAACACGAATTTGATGTCCTCGTGCCGGGTGGCCAGCCATGCTTCGCCGCCGAAGGGCATGCGTACCCGAAGGAGGCCTGCACCCCGGCGCGCTTGGGCATAGCGGGGATGCAGCTCGAGCTTCGTGGCAGCCCCGAACGGATAGTTGTCGACCTCGTGACCGGTCGTTGTCATGGACCCTCCTGAAGTAGGTGGCCTGCGCCGTTACCAGGTGACGGGGAGTTCGTATACGCCGTACACGGCGGCGTCGTCCTTGAATGGCAGGTCCTCGGCCGGTGTGGCCAGTCTCAGCCCGGGGACCCGGCGGAACAGCGTGTCGAAGACGACCTGCAGCTCGAGCCTCGCGAGGTTCTGGCCCAGGAGGCGATGGTGCCGAGCGAGATCATGTTGGCGGTGGTGTCGTGTCCGGCGATCAGTAGCAGGAGTCCGAGGTGGACCAGCGCCTTGTGGTCGGTGGTGCCGGTGTCTCGTTGTTTGCGGACCTGCCGGCTGATCAGGTCGTCGGTGGGCTCTGCCTCCTTGCGGGCGACGAGGTCGTCCAGAAAGGACAGCAGTTCCACGACGATGCGCCCCCGTTCTTGCGGCGGGGTCGTGCGGCGGAGCAGCCTGCTCGAGCGACCCTGGAAGAAGTCGTGATCGGAGTAGGGCACGCCGAGCAGTTCGCAGGTGACGAGCGACGGAACGGGCAGAGACAGCGCCTGGACCAGATCCACCGGACGCGGGCCCGCGAGCATGGCGTCGATGTGCTCGTCCACGATCTGCTGGATCCGCGGCCGTAGCGCGGCCATCCGCTTGACGGTGAACTCTCCCACCACCGACCGGCGGGCCGATCGGTGTTCAGGCCCGTCCATGCCGACCAGCGAGAGCGGCAAGCCGCCCGCGGCGTCCCCGGCCTGCCGGCTCGATCCCAGGACCGGAAAGCCGGGTTTCCTGCGGTCGGAGCTGAATCGCGGATCGGACAGCATCGTACGGACGTCCTCGTGGCGGGCCAGGGCCCACGCGATGGAGCCGTTGGGCAGCCTGACCCGGGAGACCGGGGCCTCCTCGCGCAGCCTGACGTGCTCAGCGGGCGGGGCGTACGGACAGCTTCGGGAGATCGGGAGCGTTTCGACGATCTGATCGACCACGGGTCCACCTCATGTGGGCTAGAAGTTGTGGAGACCTTCCGAATCTCTTGCCTGGGCAAACCACATGTGGTGGTCACATTTCCCCGGATTGTCGTGTCATCGGCTCGCAAGGTGCAGGTCAGCCGGCCTGGCTTCTCCACATGAAGCGGGACAAACCATTGAGTGGGACCCTACACGACAAGTGGTACTGAGTGCCATAGATGAGCCTGAGTGCGGGCGCGGCGGTGCTCATGGGTGGCGGCGAGGATGAGGCGGCCAGGCGAACCACGGCTCAGGGCCGCACCAGCGGCGCGAGTGCGTCGCGTCGGGAGCGTTGTCTGACGAGTGCGCGGGCAGTGGAGGTGGGATGACTACGTGTTGTCTGAGGTAGCCGGCCGCTGTTGAATGCCGCCATGGGCCAAGGTGCGATCTCGATAGGACCGGCCTTCGGCGCCGTGCTGGCCGTGCTGGTCGTCGTTGCCGCGGGGGCGGCATTCGCCGGCCGCCTCGGGGCGGGCCGGGCGGTCGTGACGGCATCGGCGCGAGCGATTCTGCAACTGGCGATCGTCTCGCTGCTGATCACCGCGGTATTGCGCTCGTGGTGGGCCACGGCCGGCTTCATCGCCCTGATGCTCGGCGTGGCGGTCGCGACGTCGGCGCGCCGGGTGAGCACGATCCGGCTCGGCTGGCCGGTGGCCGCGCCGATCGTCGCGGGTGCGCTGCCGGTCGGGGCTGGCATCGTGGTGGCCGGCACGACCCCGCTGACGACGGTGGCGGTACTGCCGATCGCCGGCATCCTGATCGGCGGCGCGATGACCGCCACGTCGCTGGCCGGCCGGCGCGCCTTGGACGAGCTGCGCAACCGGAACGGCGAGTACGAAGCGGCCCTGGCCCTGGGCTTCCTGCCCCGCGACGCCGCGCTCGAGGTCTGCCGGCCAACCGCGGCGCAGGCACTCGTGCCCGCCCTCGATCAGACCCGCACGGTCGGCTTGGTCACACTGCCGGGCGCGTTCGTCGGTGTACTGCTCGGCGGCGGCACCGCATTGCAGGCGGGCGCGACCCAGGTCCTGGTCCTGGTGGCCTTGCTGGCTGTGGAATCGGTGGCCGTCGCGATAACAATGGAGCTCGTGGCCGGCGGCCTGCTACGCCGCCCGATCCCCTGAGCCCGCGGCCACGTGACGATGGCCGGCCCGCTGCCGGGCTACCCGCTTACTCGTTGGGTGCGCTCATTGCCCGGTCGAGGACGGTGGGTAGGTCGACGGCGCCGTTGGCGGCGGTCCACACGTCGACGGCCGCGTTGAGGCAGGCGAGTGCGGCGGCGACCACGGCGCGGGGCCGGGGATCGTACGGGTCGTCGGCGGCGCCCAGGCGGCGGGCGATTTCGGGGGTCAGCCGGGCGTGCCAGGTGAGCTGCCGGCCGAGGTGGCGGGCCCTGAGTGATGGTGTCTCGTCG
>Ga0307513_10006277_pt1 | contig 15569 bp, 22 predicted proteins | sample 15_EM_MG_FD_202174 | JGI IMG/M metagenome (GOLD analysis project Ga0307513, IMG submission 202174) | Populus trichocarpa ectomycorrhiza microbial communities from riparian zone in the Pacific Northwest, United States - 15_EM | ecosystem: Host-associated > Plants > Roots > Unclassified | place... | reverse complement strand
TTATTTTGTAAACACATGTTGGACAAATAGCAAAGTAACATTTGAAATGTTCCCAGAATGTATCTGGTGGTAAAGGGCTGAGTAAATTGAACCAGTGTCTTCAATGTATTTACAATGTATTCACTAGCTTCCATAGGCCCTCGCCCCCAGTGTCTGCAGCTGTTGGACCAGCGATGCCTCACCATGGATCACCTCTGCAAATACAGTGCAGCATCAACCATCTAACCATTTGTATACCAAACGAGCTGTTCGTGCCCCAGACATGTTGAGCAAATATATATTCTATATATACACTGTACTCTACCTTACCTTTGTAGGAGGGAAAGCTTGAGGAGCGATAGATGGTTGTGGTATGAGAACAAGAAGTGATATCATATTAGGTTGTCTAAGGACAGGTATATATACTAATATGATGGTGCGCACAGACCATGTTTGGTCATGTTTGATCCTAATGATCAAAGTGCACAATCTATAGTCCGGGCCAATTACACATCGTGATATTGTAACTCCAGATCATGGAGCACCAGTCCAGGACGGCTATACAGCATCAACCGATAGCAGTTCTGGGAGTCACGTGTTCGACTCTGAGCTTGACACATAAAGTTTCAACAAGACAAACCGTCTATAGCCCAGACGGACCATCCACATTCCAGATGAACCAACCATACTCCAGATGAACTAACCGTACCCCACACAAACTGTTGAATATCCAAACAACAGTATTATTTTATTAGTAGATTACTATGAGACAAATCGAGCCAGATGTGCTGGAACGTGTTGAACCAGAGGCTTCCTTTAGCCTAACAGTCCTTAGGTCACATGACCGGGTAACGCTAGTAAGCGACCCGAAGGCCGGACTATATTACATGGTCCGTGCGTTTGATGTAGATGGTCCATGCACCGTGATGTAGGAGATGATGCGGCATTAAGCCTTCCATTGGAACATCAGTCACATTGTCACACTGTGACCACAATAGATACCCTTAGATATATATACCCTAGGATATGGACCAGAATAGACAATCACTCTTCTTCTCTTCTCCCCACCAGCAACACACTCAACACTCTCCTAGGGTAAGACTTAGAGTACCTTGTGGTAGTTTAGAATATACCACCGCACCTGCTCAACAGAACGATCCCGTATAAGTCCATGCCAGGCTGATGCTGGGCGGTCAGCCATTCAAGCCTGATATGGCATTATATGGACATGGGACATTTCCCAATGACCCCACTATACGCCGTATAGAACATGTAGGACAATTTATCACGATATGCTGTTTTGCAGTTGTTGGATAATGTTGCGTTATGCCGGCGTTGCAGTGATTCACAGGTTTCGTGATGCCAGCTACAGTCATGACCCACTCCTACTACTGTACCATTCCGACCAACTTGGCGGGGGGGTAGTTGATGACAAAAAAAAATAGGGTTGGTGACAGCGGCAGTGGGCCAAATGACAATGACAGGCAGACCCGGACGGCGGCCCCGGCGATGATGACAGCCGGACTTTGGATTGAAGCCTATACCCCTGCCTAACTGCAACAGGCTTCGCTGTTTTTTTCGCTGAAGCCCTTCTCATTCCTGTCTTAGACACTGGCAAAACTGTCCCGCTTCGGATTGAAATCGAGGCTATTGAACTTCCCTGGTCTCACGTATAAAAATCTCCCTTCTACATGTTATAAGAAGTAGCCTCCAGAAGTTCGCCAGGCCCTCGTAGGTCTTCGTAAAGTGGACTCAGCACTTTACGAGCAACTTTCCATGCCTCCACCCTCAGTCCCCATGCCACCTCCCCCACCAGAGCACGATGGGTCATACCTCGAAGATCAAGAACATCAGGATGATGAGACATTTGTTGACTCCTCGCTTTCAGTTGGTGAAGTTGTTGCCTGGACTGCTGATGGAACACCAGGGATGGTAGTGGACAGCTCGGACGACGAAGATGAAGGATTTGGCGGTTTCGGTCACGATGACTCTTCTCGTCCGAAACATGTCTTGGAGCCATTTGACGCGCGATTTGCCACCTCATCTTGGACTCGGTGGGATAGTACAACCTAGAACTATGTATTTAAAGACTCTAGATACAAAATTTCACTTGTCCCGGAAAAAATCAAAAAAATCATGACCAAGTTGAACCTAGCGGCGGACCCCTTGATGACGATGACACCTGGCCGAAAATCCAGCGGGCGGACCCCCTGATGACAATGACAATCTGAGTTGGTCAGAATGGTACAGTATTTCAACTTGGCCGCGGATATCACGATTGCGTGTCTATCCCCTTCTCATTATTGCGGTGTTCAGATAAGTTGGCGCGGCGGGTTTTTCCGCTATTTTTTTTCGATCACTCTTATATTTTTGCGCCCAACTTGTATGACGTCTAACACACCAAGGACTCAACGGTAATGCTCGATTCTTACGGCGTTGTAATCACACCGGGCTGTGCTCTCGTCTAACATTGAGCTTTTTTGCAAATTTGAAGATCAAATTTTCACAACCCTCCCACCTCGCTCGGTGTCCACCACCTCAACGCACGCGTTTTCTTTCTCAAGGCTGCTATTAGTAGTATGTGGTGAGTGGGTACTACAAGGACACATTGAATTTTTAATGAATTTCCACGTTTTATACTGTTGTGGGGCTGCAGGACCATGCGTGGTCGTCCGTGGTCAAACGATATCCGTGAGGTAGTGGTTCGCGCATCACAACTTGGAGTGAGTCCGACGATAATTGGGGCTATCACTGGCGCAAGTGAGAGGTCAATCCAACGCATCATCTCCGAACGCCACTCCCACCGAATGTGACCACTCTGAACCCCGCCCCACTTCCCACCGTTGGCGCTACGACCCCACTCCAACCTGGTCAGTTTATCCCCAACACTACCACATTCTATCAATATGGAGGACCAGCAACAGCACAGCCATCTCCAATCGTGACCAACCCATTCTATGGGCCCACTCCACTTGCATTCCAGACCGGTCACAGCCTTCAACCATTGGTATTTCCTCAAATTGCCAACCATTACCACCCCCTGGCATCAACAACGCAGATCCCATACGCGCACGTTCCTGGTCCAAACTACCAGTACCTAATTCAGCCACCAATCCATCCTCCCAGTAACTGGCAACCAACTGCATTTCCGTACCCATATCCCATCCCACCACCCGTGTTCGGCACCGGCGGGAGTCCTTCAGGTCCCTCGCGACGCCGTCGAAGTCCCAGTCCAGAGTTTGAAACCGAAGACCCCTCGGATTACCCAGAACTAAGGGACTGGCTCGAGGGTGTGGATCGCGATCACTTCCGCGGCGGGTGGGGACACCAATTTTCCCAGTTCTCAGCTCAGCTCGAGCTTGAGGGGTTCACATCCTTGCTTCACCTCAAGCAGATGACTTCTAAAACCCTCATCTGGATGACCAGCATGGGGGAGGTTGCTGCGGAAAGGTTGCTCCGGTTTGTGCGCAAGGATATCGCTGACATCCAGGCTGACAAACTCCTGCGACCAAAACGAGCTAGATACTCTTACTGATAGTTGTACAAGAGACCTAGTATTCCACCCTGTGTGACACTCTTTACTACTCTCAAGCTCGTAATACATTGGGTCCCCCTATTCACATATGCATCCACTTTACAAGTTCTTGCGATCACGCCCGTCCCGTACAATCAGCAGTCTCACAATGACAAACAATATGAGGAATCCCACAAAACTCAATGTAGCAGTGTCGTACACACTCACCAGAAACCATTCAAAGAATCCCCAAGTGGTAAAACGCAAGCGTTGAGGAGATGAACGCAGAATGGGACCCGGGGACCACGAAAATTCAAAGTGCGAATTTCAGGGAAAACTCAATGTTGACAGCAAGCACTCGACAGCGCCATAGCAACGCCATAGGAATCAAGCCGGTCCAGTAAGTCGTTGAGGCTCTGTACCTCAAGCAAGGCAGACGCAAAAATATAAGAGTGATCGAAAAAAAATAGCGGAAAAACCCGCCGCACCAACTTATCTGAACACCGCAATAAATCTGATTCTCCCTCCGCCTCGGCCCAAGAAACCCCCAGACCAATAACATAGCCAACGACCGTCCTACTTGCATATTCTCCTTACATTTCTACCATCATACAACTTCACTGCCCTATCTGTTGCAATTTCTCATTACCCGCCCGTCTGTCACGATTTTCGCCTTTTTCCCTCGTCTCCTACGGCTAAGTTACAGACGCCCGCACGTGCCTCAGTCACGCGAACATTTATCTTCCTTTCTTTTTCTTCGAACATTCTCAGGACTTATCTTATCTTATCTTATCTTATCTTATCTTCCTATCTTATCCCATCCCATCACCACAGCAAAGACAAAAGGCAAAACACGTGTCATTCGAGTCATCTACAAAGGCGGACTACAAGTCACAAGAGACGCCTCTCAAGAACTTCCTCCTGCAAGCCTCGTCGATCTCGGGGTAGACCACGAGATCGTCATCCTCCCCTGGCCACACCGAAGCCCTCTTCTCCGCCTCCGCCTTCTTCCTCATATCTCTCGCCACCACCCAATCCAACATCCGATCCATCGTCCCGCTTCTACCCAGATAGGCCTTATCGATCCGCCTATCCAACGACTCTATCCTCTGGCTCGATGGCCCGGCAACCGGCGGCACCTCGTAAGGACTCGGCGACCTACCACAACTGGGCTGGATCGCGGCCAACCTCTTCGGCCCCTTCTTCCCTCTACGTCTCGCCCTCTGCCCACTGGTCGCGGGCCTAGGCGTGACTGGTCGCGGCTGCTCTTGCCGGACGCTCTTGATGGAGACGGTCTTCCCCGTCTCATTGGATCCCAGATCACCCGACCCTGGACTGGCGGGAGACGCGCCCAAGATCGGATCCTCGGTGAAGTCAAAGGACTCCGACTCCTCCCCGTGGCCGTTCATCTCTAGATAGAGACCGATGTCGAAGAGACGACTCTCCGTCCTCGTTGCGAACGCCCTCTGCGTTGCGATCAAGTCGTTGATGTCCTCCTTCAACAAGGCGATCTATGAATCTGGATTAGTCTGATAAACCTCAGACCATCGCCCAGAGACATACCTCATTCTGCTGTTCGTCCACCACCTTCAAGAGCTCGTGGTTGAGACCAGCGGACGCCCTGAGGCATCTCTTCTCCCAAACAGTACGTGTGTCCGTTCCGGGAACATCATCATGGATGATACGTCGGAGAAGGACCCTATATCGATCGCCTGCAACGCGAGGAACTCTTCCGGCGTCAGCATCCGTACTGACGGCAAGGGCATAGCAGAAGTCTCCCCAATGGAGATCCTTGAAGGTTTCCGACGAATACGATCCCACACTCTTCGCACGACGGATGATCTCGTCGCTGGTCGGATAGTCGGTAGAGGGAGTGGAGGAGGAGAATGTGGCAGTGGTACCACGAGATATGTGCGGGTAGGTGTGGAGAACGCGAGGCATGGTAGAGCAAGGTGTCGAGGTATGGTGAAGAAAGCTAGTCGAAGACTGCTGAGAAACCCCGGCAGTCCCTCCTTCGCTTATATACATCTCAAGCCCTCCCCTCGGCCCGAGCCCGGCCTCCGATGACCCATCCTTGATGACTTGTGCTTTGTCAGGACTGTATTGGTGATTATTCATTCCTTTCCCATGACCCACATCACTTCCTTTGGACCTTTCCTACTTTGGACAGTTTCTTCTCACGACCCACCGGGGCTCCGGTGGCTCACATTCATTTGTTGTATCTAATGAGTCAGCATCTTTGTCATTCGCTTACGCGGCCTGGTCTGTGCGCACTGCGCAGCCCATGGTCCGTGCACTTACACAGCATGGTCTGTGCGCACTTGGACAGTATATAAAGACTAGTAGTATAACGCTGTACTCCTTAGATTTGATATCTTCAGAACTTCCCTAGCAGCCTCACCAGCTGAACCTGGTAGTCTGATCCCTTCTTAGCATCTCCCATCTGTCCCCTTACTCTGCTTCTCCTTATCCGGCTCCCCCCATCACTTGTCACCTGATCCCCTCAGCGCTCGCCAGCAGCGGCTCAGGGTGTGCTGTTAGGTCCGCCTGACACCGTCTTGGTGGGGTCAAGGTTTCGCCTTCATGTGTGTCCATCCCAGTAGTTTAGAAAAGCCTTCCATACCGACAAGCAGCCCGTAGAGGGAGTGCCCCCGATGTACTTAGTCACTTAACAATACTAGGCCTTACAAAAAAACAAAAAACAAAAAAACAAAAACGAAAGAGCAGGCAGTGGAATATGGTACGGGCTAAATGACGCCCGTAACACCAGTATTCGCATCGCAGGACCGGAACAATCTAACCAAATGGGGGAACTCATCGCAATCCTCCATGTGATAAAAACTCACCCACCCGACGCCGCACTAACCATCAAAAGCGACTCAAAATACGCAATCGAAGGACTCACGAAACACCTCGAAAGCTGGGAAAACACCGGTTGGACTGGAGTACGACATGCAGAAGTATTCAAATGTATCACCGCGTGGACGAGACACCGAAGCAATATTACAAAGTTCATATGGGTAAAAGGACATAGCGGGATAGACGGAAATGAAGAGGCTGATAAGCTCGCAAGAAAGGGAGCAGAAGACGAGCCACCGAGCGAATGTCTCGACCTCACCTACCCCCCAAACAAAATTCCAACAGGGGCAAAACTTGCCGCACTCACACAAGCAGAGCTATATCACCACATTAAAAAACGAAAGAAAGTGAAATTAAGAGAGAGGACAAGAATAAATGTCGAAAGAACGCAAGCGTGCATCGAAGATCATTTCCAGCTCAAACCGTCACCGAAAGCGATCTGGATATCGATTAGATCGAGAGACATATCTCGCAACATACGAGACTACCTCTGGAAAACCTTGCACAGTGCATACAAAGTGGGGAATTTTTGGGACAACATCCCCGGCCATGAACAGTGGGGCCTGTGCCCGGTGTGTGAAACAGAAGAGTCAATGGAGCACATCCTCCTCGAATGCGACGCACCTGGAAGAACGCAAATTTGGAAACTAGCTAACAAGCTATGGAAAATGAGGTCAAACCAACCACTACCCTCATCATATGGGAGTATACTGGGTTGCGGAATAGCGGTACACACGAAAAACGGCAAACCCGACACGGGTCTGAACCGTCTGTTCAGAATTATCATGTCAGAATCAGCACACCTAATATGGAAGCTAAGATGTGAAAGATGATTCGCGAAAGGAGACGACCCACAAAAACACCACTCCGAACAAGAAATACATAATCGGTGGGTACATACAATGAACTCGAGACTAACAATTGACAGCCTGTCCACGAATGTAAAGAAGTTTCGGGAAAAGGCGACTAAAGCTAAGCTGGTCCTCCAAACGTGGGAAGGGTGCCTCCAAAGTAACGAGGAACTGCCGCGCAACTGGTGCGGAAAGAAGGGGGTTTTAGTGGGTATCGCGCCCGTACGTCGAGAACGTAGGCGGTGAGGTCGTCACCTCACCCGAGCGCGGAGCCCCACACAGTGCCATCTACCAAGGTGGCCAGTGCGTAATGGCATTTCCTCCGGGTGTCTTATAGAGCGGTCATACGCTCCGAATGACTAGGCGTTTGCTACACCAAAAAAAAAACAAAAAACAAAAAACAAAAAACAAAAACGATCGCGTGTCTGGCTATCACCGAATGCAGACCTCCTGCCAGGAGGTCGGAGAAGTGCTGGTGTCCATGCGAGGACCTGGAGGGCCACGGCGCTCCTGACAACGAGGGTTCCGGCCACCTTTAAACTCGCTCGTTCCACTGTTATCCGTGCATACCCTTTCACTTTCTTCCACTGTTTCTTTTGATTCTATGACTCTCAAGGTTCATATCAACCTCCACGTGCCTAACGTACACGTACCCGGGGTACGACTACCGATTCGTAAAGAACGAAAGAGCAGGTTGAGGCCACTGGATAGCGAAGACGAGGACTACACGAAAGGTGAGCGCGTTCCACTGACCTTTGGGTGGAGGATCTTAATTGATCGTCAAATAGTTGTGCGCCTCTTCCAAGATGGCTGGCTTCATAAGAACAAGAACCTACCACACGTCTACCGAATATTCCAAATTGAGGCTCCCGAATCTCTGATACAGCCGTATCTCCAATACTAGTGCGTATCAGTCTTCGTACCGCCGACAACTGAAGGAATTGAACGCGGTTTAGCGACTCAATTCGTCAAGCTACGGGGAAGAGTCCTGATATAGAACACCTTTTATTCCACGGAACGTTCAGAGCGTGTGCCCTGGGAGAAACAGAGGATAATGTTAGGCTATGCCGTCTGGAACGGTGCAGCCTTTGTTCCATTATACGGTCTTCGTTTGACGTCAATCTCTGCGGTGCGTGGCTATGTTTTCTCAAGCTGGGTGATCCCTCAACGATAGCGTGGACGCAGGGACCCAACACAAGTTTTCCAGGTAACTTTAGCTTTTCGCCAAGCTTCTGACCTAGCCGCTGACAATGTTGCAGATTCGGCCAGGGGATCTATACCACAAAGTGTTCCTCGAGTAAGTTGACGCCTTCGCCCGTCACAGATACATACTCACTTCCCGCAGAAGCGGATGACTATTGTTCCTCCGAACGATCACACCTCAAGCTCCGTTTTCTCCTCGTCAACACCGTGGTCGTTGGGTGGCAAAACAAACGCACGAGAAACAAGAGATCGTTAGTCAACGCCGGTTCAGGTTACCATTCGGTTCGCACTCCCGTTCTTCTCACCCAAGACTTTGGCTTTATCGAACCCTCCGCGGCAGGTCCTAGGTGTCCCGGGTGAAGACCTGAACTACGAAGAGACGGTGGTGTACGATAATGATGCCATCCGACCCGCATTCTTGATTATTTATGGCGATGCCCCACCGGTCCCGCCGAAGCCGATGGGTGCCCGGTTTGCGGTTAGGAAGTTATTCACGACGCCTCTCGTTTCATGACCGTGACGGTCACCTTTATACTAACGGTGCCGGACACCAGATATGGGTTTATTTAACTCTAACTTCTGAGTTAGGCACGAATGAGGGCGCGCAGGATAGCGCTAGTTCCGCCTTCATATCTCCGTTCTTTAGCAAATGATCCAGTGGCACGCCGCCGACTTCTGTACCATACATCTCATTCCATAGTGTGTTTTTTAATGAGCGTCAGAGAGACTAAAGAGGATTGTATAGCCACGGACGATTTCTGTGCGGGACTCCGTGTGAGAGGGTTTATATCAAAACTACAGTGGTGATACAGCCGCGATCAAAATGGGTATTTGACAATCTGATACTCGAGCGCCCCGACGTTCGGGTGGGTCGTTTCTTTTGTATGCAAGTGTGGTCCGATGGGCGAGACTCCTGATCTCTCGCTGAGCGAACGCTCGAGCCGGACGCTCCAAACGTGTCGATCGCAACCGCTCCACCTTCTCTGATAACCACGACTATCGGTCGACTTTCTTCCAAGTTCTCTAACTATCAACATGAGGATGGAAGACCTCACGAGCAACGTCACTTCTTACGCGGTCGGATTATCTTCCACCGGTTCGAACATCTCTACGCAATGACCGTGAATGGGGCTGTTCGCGAACAGAACAGGAACAATACTATTCCGACCTCTCTCAACGCGTTCAGTGTTCATGATATCGTTGCGGTCCACCGTCCACGTTTGCCCTTTATAACGTCACTCCCCAGAATGGAAAGGCAACCGTCGGCGCTTGAGGGCATCAGACACCGCCGCCAGCCACACTTCAGGTTTTCTCTCTACCGCACGGCCTTCAATCGACTTGGGGACTTTCTTCGCGTCCGCTGGAGCTCCGATACTTACTGTCCTTGCTGTTACTATTGGTTGTCGGAGAGGCGTTTCTCGGAGTTGTTAGAGAGTGATCCTCGTTGATCGTCGCCTTCAATGTTCAAAGTCAAGAAATCATCGTCCGCTGGGACGAAAATGTGCCAGGTACGGTACCCTTTACAGTGGTATTTTGGAAGGAGGGTCCGGCTGAATGGCTGTTAGGTTTGTGGGGTTAGACCCCAATACTACGACACTGGGACCGGGAAATTACACCCGTTCTGCGGTAAGGGGTGCGCCTCGAAAGCTCCAAAGGTGGCGACAGCGGTCTGTGATGTAAGATTATCTTTAGGTATCTCTCCGTACCTGTGATACTAAACAGATGGTCGTCTTTGAAGCACTGTCAGCAACGCCCGAGATCAGGATCTCATCCGTACTGCGGCAAGACGTGTGCTGTTGCAGCCAAGCAGAAGAAATCAGGTCGGTATATTCTAGTTAACGCCAACCCACACTCAGTGAATCCGGTTTACAGAAACGTGCTCTCTTACGGGTTGCACGGGACGTGCTACGAGGTACCCCATCGGGTCGTACTGGAACTATTGCAGCGCCGGCCACGAGGAGTTTGTTCACCGAGTTATGTAATATCCCTGATGCTGATTATCCCGATCTCTGCATAGGCTTGCTCTGAGAGGATGCATATACTGTCGCGCTGTCCCATACATTGGAGATTACTTTCCCCTATGCGCCTCTTGTGACTCATACCTCGTAGGTCATGGCCCCTTTCTTCTCCCAGTACCCCAGGATCACACAACGTATTGGGCCGGTGAGTCGCGTATCCGGACCATTTCCGTGTTAAGGATGTACTAACTCGTTTGATTGTATAGTAGTAGACCAGTTTAATGCCGCATGGGCACATCCCACCAAGCTACCGCAGGTACGGATGGTGTACAGGATCATACCTGCCCAAAGTGTTTGGGATAACTATTGGGCATATCGGTAGGCCGATCACCGAACAGTCAGGATGTCCATCGCTCCAACCACTTTTGTTTTTTGTAGAGATATTTTAGAGGCGAAAGGGCGATTCTCCGCACAGGGAAAGTATCCCGGTAATGAGCACCTGCTCTGGCATGGAACGACTCGAGCCTGTCGCATCGGGGAATCTGGCCAAAACGTATTCTGCACCAGCTCACAGTGTTCCCTCTGTTCGATCGCTCGGGGATCGTTCAACATGGCTCACGCAAACACGGGTGCTTGGCAACGATACGGACCAGGGATTTATACGTCCACTAAGTCTTCAAAGTGAGCGCCGGGTTGATCGCCGTCCTGGTTTCCCTTATACTGAACGAGTTGTAGGTCTAGTGATTATGCAAAAAACAAGATCAAATCGCCTTGGAAAGCGATGCTGCTGAATAACGTCCTCGCTGGATTTGAATACACAACGCAGTTCTCAGAACCCCACCTAAAGGGGCCACCTTCGGGATTTGACTCGGTATGCACCCCGTTTTTGTGGTATGGAATTCCCCAAGCTCTGACCCGCCTTTGCGAACAGGTGTACGGGAAGCCTGGCAAGGATCTGAATTACGACGAGTTGGTTGTCTATACTGATCATGCCATCCGCCCTACGTACCTTCTGATGTACGAATGAGTGTATTTCGTGTGATTCTTTTCTATCTCTCTCGGGCTCTTACTATTTATGCACTTGGTCGCACGGGTAGCCTTTCAAACAAGGGGTTTGGTTAGCGCGAGTGGCACGTCTCCCGGTAGAGAGCGGAGAAGTCTAATGGGTAAGCACAACTGAGCGCCTTTGGTTAATCGCGAGAGAACCACCTTGAAATGTAACCCTGGATGCGATTGCGAAAATGTCGATGCTCTAGGAAAACCGCCCGCGGGGTCTGTGCCTTAGGTCTCTCAGGAACTCCTTAACATCTGCCCCGTGGCGTTCATCCTGGATTCATCCAGGGCGGCAACCTTGGCGGGCCTTGATGTGGCCCGTTACGTGTCACTGAAAACGTCTGCATGGGTCTAAACGGAGATAACCGTGAACAAAAATTGCGCTCGCAGTGTCCCAACCGGTTTGAGATTGAGAAAGCGGTTGCGCTCTGCACAACAGATCGTGGCGAGCCCAGACACAAATGGGGGACCGGGCGGGGGAGCCGACGAGAAAGGTATAGGTCACGTGAACATGAAAAGACACATTTCGGAAGTGGACATCGCCAAGAACGGGGCCATGTTGACTTGAATACTCGCCTCCAAACGTCGGAAAGGAGGTCGCGGCCCGTCCCGCTACTCACCGCCCATAACACCCGCGATGTTTGGCCAGCAGCGCCAAACGCTCGACGTGAAACCACTTCCTCCTCCTCCGCCCGAGATGCTCGAGGAGACGGTTGAGAAAGACTACCCTCGGTGCGCATAGTAAGAGCCGGGTCCAGTGGGGTTTTCGTAATTGACAGGAAAGGTTTCCCCTCTAGCAAAACCGTGTCGGATCAGAAGGATACGGCTGGCCTCTTTAAGAAGCTTGCGAGCAAACTCAAATCCCCCGCCATGGGGCAGCTCAATACGACCTCGACGACTCCACCGGCGACTCCAGCGGTTCGCGTCAAAAGTGGTCCACCTCTTACGAATGACTTCACGTCCAAGGAACAGCGAGAGGCTGCTTTACGCGAGCGCGGTCTGATTGCTGCTCCAAAGAAGGACCTTTCTCAGCTGGAGCAGGACCTCGATCGGAGGTATACAAAGACTACTCCCGCTCCTCGGGATCAAACGACCAAGGCCGGCCAGCCAAGTGCTGCGGAGAAAATCATTCAGGAATGGAAGGCCAAGAACCAGGCTGGTCGCCTCTGATTGTTGTACACAAAGCCCAAGGTCGAGTCATCCGTCGATACCTTGGACCCAGACTCCTTGTATTCTCCGGAATTATCAGAAAATACGCGTACCCTAAGTTTATCAACCCCTCGCGTCCTTCTTTGCGTCCACGATATCCCAACAATTCCGTTACCACCGTGTCCTAACTCCCTCACTTTATCAGAGTCCCATCGACCGTTCTATGATCCTCGCGTACCGCCTTGTTGTTTGTGCTCTTCTATCATTTAGATATTGTGTAGTTCGTAATATAGATAAACGTGTTTCTTGTTTCTCGTCGGTTCGCGATGGAGAATGCCAAACCGACTCGGACTGAGCATATGGGACTCCTAAGAGAAATTGTTGCCGGATGGTCCTGTAGCGTAATGGTTAACGCGCCAGTTTCCGGCGCTTTACGTACGCCTCGCTGGAGATTGCAGATTCGAATTCTGCCAGGATCGTTTTTCCTTTTGGTCTGGTCTGAGTTCTCGATGCGTGGTCAATCAGGGGCGCATGGTCGCTCGGCGCCCGAGGAAAATTCCTTTACCGCTGTGTGTACTACTGACCACACAGGTGGCACTGCGTACTAGGGCTCCATGCTGAGGCGATGTAACGACGTTGCGTCTGCGACGGATTCTCCCACTCGCCCCTTTCCGACCACGTGTGGTGTTGCGTCTAACGGGCTCTGGTCCGTTCCATCACCACACTCCGAGTAAGGTGGGCACTTTATCGGGCGCGACAGTTGAGTGCACTGGCAGCGAACTCTCACCACTTCAATGTTTCAGAGGTCGGCTGGGCCCCCCATCAGAGGATGACACTTGTGGTAGAAATTGTATTGTCGCGCGACGGATATATTTATTGTGCTGGGACTCCCCTGTCGAGATCAGAGGGGTCTGGATTGGGTGAATGGGTCCAAAAATGGACGGAATGTGAGCAGGGGAGCAATCCCCGCATAAGCGGAGCGAAAAATTCGCAGCCTACTGTACAAACCCTCCCTTGATTGGGATATTTGAAGAGCCGCCACACTGCTTCCAAAAAATTACGACTGTCAATACTTTGGCGCCAATAGAACACTCGATGTCTGTTCGCATTCAAACCCATCGTTGTTCTGAGATTCCGCGCTGGTTCAAAAAGCCGGCAGACGTGAAGGGGAGTGGGTGCCCACTGCGCCCCGCCCTCCATGCTCCTTCAATCTAGCTTCTTACTCGTTCTACCCCTCCTCGCCCTACGCGTTACCGCGAAGGGCGCGGACTGTGCATCGTTGCTCTCTCTCAGCCTACCCAACGTCATCATCACATATGCTGCTCATCTCACCGCGGGGATAAACTTCACTGCTTCTGCCGACCCAACATGTTTTCAACCAACCTATGTTAACTCGGCGGACATCTGTAGGGTCGCCGGCACGGTGAACACATCATCCACGTCCTCCGTGTCGTTCGAGATGTGGTTGCCGGACACCTGGTATGGTCGAGTTCTTACTGGAGGGAATGGCGGCCTGGGGGGGTGTGAGCTTCTTTCATTTCCCATCCGTTGTTCCGTCTCGTTGATCACAAACCTACGCTTTTACTTTTAGGCATCAATTATCCGACACTCGATCAAGGCTCTTTTTATCACTTTGCCACGATTGCAGCGAACGGCGGCCACGACGGAAGCTTCAATGGCCCCGCATTCCTCGTACCCGAATCTCTCATCGACTTTTCCTATCGGGCTGTACACGTGACTGCCGAACTCGGGAAAAAGCTCGCCACCGTCTACTACGGCTGCGCGCCGCATCATTCGTACTACAACGGATGCTCTGCGGGTGGGAGGCAAGGGCTTTCTGTTGTCTCTCGGTACCCCGACGATTTCGACGGCATTATCGCCGGATCTTCCGCGGTCAATTGGCATCACCTCATTGGCGCCCCCGCCATCTGGGGCTCTTACGTAGCAGCTAATACGTCCAGAGAGATCCCGCTTCCCCTCTGGCCTTCGATCATCACCCCCGAGATTCTCAAACAATGCGACGGTATCGACGGAAAGGTGGATGGAATTATCGCGGACCCCACCCTTTGCTCGTGGAACCCAGATACCCTCTTATGTGGACCCGGGAGCAACCAGACCAGTTGTTTGACTAAGGATCAGGTGGACGGATTGAAGAAATTATATCAGCCCACTCTCGGGAGCAAAGGAGACATCATCGTCCCTGCGTTCGAACCCGGAGCAGAGGGCGACCTCACTCTGCCATTCCCGATGAACGGCGTTACACCCATCACCGTGGCGGTACGGCGTCCCAACTTGATCAACTGAACCGTGCCAGACCTTACTCATTCGCCGTTGTTTTGTGATCACAGCTCTGGTTCAATAATGCGATATACGGGCAACCCACGCGGCCGAGTGACAATTTCTCCGTCTCTGATCTCGAATATGCGGATGTCGTTGACCCGGCCGGGGTTTCTACTTGGTCGAATGTTGTCGAGGGGTTGGGTAAATATCAGAACAAAGGCGGGAAGGTCCTCTCATACCATGGTACCCGTGATCCGGTACGCTATCCTATTTATTCTCTTATAACTCAACGCTCGCTAACTCAAGCGTGTTCACCCTGGTCACAGGCGATACCCTCTGGCAACTCGAAGCAGTTCCATGACCTTTTGTCATCCAAACTCTCGCACTCGGGTATGTCGATCCATTGCCGTGTCCCAGTACACGATGCATTGCACTCCGGACACGACTGACGTCGCAACTTAATAGGCAAGAAGGACTTGGATGACTTTTACCGTCTCTTCATGATCCCTGGAATGGGGCACTGTGGGGGCGGACCCGGCGCGTGGAAGATTGGACAAGGTGCGCTGCTCGGTACCCTCACGAACGGTATCAATCAGACGGATCACAACGTCCTGTTGAGTTTGGTCGACTGGGTCGAAGGTAAAAAAACGCCCGAGGTTATTATCGGCACGGACATGACCGGTCAAGAGAGGAAACATTGTTTGTGGCCGAGTTCAAAGAGCG
>Ga0307513_10006275_pt1 | contig 15571 bp, 13 predicted proteins | sample 15_EM_MG_FD_202174 | JGI IMG/M metagenome (GOLD analysis project Ga0307513, IMG submission 202174) | Populus trichocarpa ectomycorrhiza microbial communities from riparian zone in the Pacific Northwest, United States - 15_EM | ecosystem: Host-associated > Plants > Roots > Unclassified | place... | reverse complement strand
CATATCATCTAGCATAAAAATCTGACTTGAATCTTCCTCGTGGGATCGACCCCTTGCTTGCTCTATACTATCTTGTGTGTTGTGCTTGAAGCTAGGGTAATTAATTTGTGCGACCACGACATCGCAACAGACAACCGTGCTCAACACTTCGTGGTATGTTCGTTCAATCATTTTATTTCATAAGTTATTATTTTCTTGAATTGAATATGATGATTTAAAAAAAACATTCAGGAGACCTATAATAGCCGGTTGATTGAGAGATATGGGGACGATCCTTCGACCCATCCGGATTTCGATCCGGATTTGTGGATGGAGGTAAGATCGTCTAGTGTACCCGATAAAAATTGGGTCTACGGGCTCTCCAACACTACGGCCGAAAATTTGCGGGCGGCCCGTAGTGTCTCAATCGTTGGGAGCTCTCCATCAGTATCGAGCACCCAGTCTGAGCAGTTCATGACCTTGAAACAATAATATGAGCTCCGTCAAATGGTCATGGACATTAGATCAAGGATGGGTGATGATACATGTGCAGCCCCTTTTTGGCCGTACAGTCCCGGGAACCACCAGCCTCCTCCTCCTCCTCCTCCTCCAGCTCCGCCGTTATTCTAGTTCAATTTTGTTTTTAAAACACATTAAATTTGTAATGAATATTTGGTTGAATATTATTTAACATTATCTTTATATTTTTAATGTTTAATACAATGTTTTTTGGTTAATTAGTTTTTTTTACTATTAATCAATATAATATTTTAAAAAAATAATTTATTCTAAATAATTTTTAAAAAATATTTTTAAATAAATATCGACGGCCTTGCAGACAGACAAGGTCTGTTGGTATTAGACAGAGAGTTGAAAAAAATTTACTGCCCATGCCACAATCACTGACGGACTGTATCCGTCGGTGATTTACCGTTGACAATACCGACGGACTGTATCTGTTAGTATTTTACAGAGAATTCTGAAATAATTACTGCCCATCCCACAATCACCGACGGATTGGTCGTCGGTGATTTACCAGTGGAAATATAGATCGAATAATTCTGTCGGTAAAGTTCTAGCGCGAAAATTTTTTTAGCGCACTTTGTCCATCTATAAGACCGTCGGTGTTTTTTTTTTCGACAGAAGTAGCAACAGAAATGAAAATTACCGATGATCAATATTCCGAGAGACATATTTCGTCGGTGATGTTGTCGGTAAAAATATTTCAGATGAATTTTGTGTCTTACACCGACAAAATTAATACGTCGGTAAAACTGTTTAATGGTGTAGTGAGACCAAATGACTCAAACCCTGTATGAGCTAGATTTTATCTATTAAGGTTAACCCTTGATAAGAAACAAATCATATCATGACATGATATATTCATAGTGTTTATCTTAACCCTACTATTTCTCCACCGATCCTTACAGGAAGTGTGAGATGTCAGAACATTTTGAAGGTGTCATTGAGGACATAAGGACTATGTTAGAAGAAGAAAAAAAACCAATATGGTGAGGGGGGTTACCTACCAACATGGTTTGATTTTAAATTTCCAAATCGGGTATATGTTTAAATACATTCATTGACATGTATCCGAGAATTTTTCAAGAAAAGTCAACTTAGTCTATCCTTATAGTCTTGATATAATAGAAAACTCAAATAATAAGCATGCATACTTAATCTAACTTTTTAAAATCATTTATACATTTTATTTATTTATTGTAAATATGCATATCATGAATGAGAAAGAAATATAGGTCTTTCTACAAATGTCTTATCATTGACTTTTATCATTGATGTCATAACCTAATTTTTAACCCCCGAATTTTCTAAATATTTTCAATATACCAAAAAAAATCAAAACATATGTTGATGTATTTGTGTTATTTTTAGCATTTTCATCGTCACCTCAAAAGAATTCAAATTTCAAATTTCTTTTCAACACATTTAGCTTTTAATACGTTATTTTCAAAATCATTGATTTTTTCTCATTAAGTTGGCGTTGATGTTGCTTAAAAAAAACAAAATACAAAAAAATAAGAAGAATAAAAAATATATATATATAGTCAAACAAAAGGGGCTAAAATGAAAAGGAAGAAAACAATGGACAAAGGTGAATTTAAGTTGCTTGTTGGACCAAGTAATTAGGAAAAAAGATAAGATTTTGGTGAATTTAGGTTGCTTGTTGGACCAAGTAATTAGAAAAAAAGATAAGATTTTTCACCTATAAATAGGTGGTTATCCCACACAAGAAGGGGGGGTATTATGAGAAATCTAAAGAAAATACCCAAATAAAAACATTAGTCCCACAGTCTTCCCAACAACCAAACATAAAAAACCCTTCTCCCAAACCTAGTCGCCAGCCACTGTGAAGATATTCTCTCAACCAAAAAAAAATATAAATCTCATGGCTCTCATTTTGGTTCAACTGAACCTTCATCTTCCACAATAACAATTATTCACCCCGTCCTCCATATATTCCACAGCCACGACAGCATAGTAGCTTCCCTTTACTTCTATCTTTTTTGTGGCAACATCATCAACCTCTCATCACCCATGAAGGTAGCAATTATAGCAGTGCCATTTCCTTTTTTCTTCTTCACCGTGTGGCAGCCCCAATAAGCCCTCTTATTCGGACTTTCGTAAATCAATAGGTTTTCTAGTGACCGTAATACCAGGTGGCGACTTCTGAATTATATGATTATATCCAAAACCCCTTTCCTCAACACATCTCAGGAGGGAGACCCACCATCTCAAACACCGTGCATGTCGCGACAAAATGGCGACTCTGCTGGGGACTTGTCTGATTGGACTGAGCTATGCTTGTGTATTTTTGTTGGTTTGTTTAATTTTAGCATGTATTTTTACTGCTTTAGCATTTTTACTTCTTGTTCATGTATAAGTACATCGGGTATGGATTAATGCCCTCATGCATTTTAATTTCATGAATAACTTCAATTTTAGGTTAGGTAGGGAGTAGTGGTTTGCTTTATGACTTTTACTCGAGGTTCAGATTTGTGAAACATCTAATTATGAGCTAAATGTTTACTCGGTAATGGCGGTCACACCGTGCCCCAACCATTCCTTGTAAACCCTTATATTGCCTTCACATAAGGTGGTCATTAGGTAGTTCATAGACTTTTTTTAGACCAGGTAGAAAGCTTACCCCTCATGTAATGACCTATAACCTGCCTTTAGGGTATGAACTCCTTAATAATTCACTTTGCAAACTTGATTAAAGTCCTAAACTTTACAAAAATTTTAAGCTAAATACCATGACTTACATGACCTTTTCAGAATACAGGGAAAGATCTAAGATGATACAATTAGTTGAAGGGGATTGCCCAATGATCAAGTTAAGAAATTACCGCACATAACCAAAGTAAACTACTTAGATAACATAAAAAGCTCGTGCCAATATTAGGGTATATAGATGAGACTCTATTTGAGAAAAAGTACGGGATAATTGCTCACCTGATAAGGATCTCAGTTCAGATCCTAATGATCAAAGCTTTGATGCAATTCTGGAATTCAGGCTACATATGTTACACCTTCAGGGATATTGACATGACCCCAACCATTGAAGAATATGCCCAGATCCTGAACTTCCCCTATGATCCTTACAGAGTCTATTTTAGATAAAGGATCAAGAGCACAGCTGTTGAGGTCGCAAAGCTACTGCATCTAGACCAAGTTTACCAATACAGAACATCCAATAAGGGATTCAAGTGGAAGTTGATTAAGAACAAGCTGAAGGAAGATAAAGACAAAGGAAAACTAAGAGGAGAAATACCGAGTAATCACCTTCATCATCTTTAGGTTAGTTCTGTTTTCCTTAGAAGCCACTGGAATTTATTAGCATTGAAGTTATCAATGCCTTTACCAAGTACAAACAGGCGAAAAATAACCTCATTTCAGTTATCCTTTGTGAAACTTTCTTATCTCTAAACTATTATAAATTGCACGAGGAAGGAGCAATTTTGTGTTGTATTCCTCTATTATTCATGTGGATAGTCAGCCACTTGGAGATATCGAGAGAAGTCTTCAACAATTTCTGGCGGTTCAATATAAGGCCTCTTGAGTTGGTTCTGAATGAAGAATGGAATGAGCTGGATGAAAAGATATGGGTAAAGAAGTACCAAGCACTCCCTTAGAGTAATTCCAGATGGAAAGCTCATTGGGTAAGCAACTCGACTTATCTTATGAGTTGTGCTGACAAAGTATGGGTCTCACTGATCGGCTTAACTAGTTATACTAACTACTTACCCTCATTGGTAGCCAAACAATTTGAAGGAGTACAGTACATGTCAAGAACCTTGGGGTTAGCTGGGTATACTGGTCTGTTTAAAAAGGCTAATTCTTTGGTCGAGCTAGACGCCATTAGAAGTGACTAAAGGCAACCTGTTTTAGTTCATAAGAAAGAGCAGCAAAAAGAGTTCTCAGTTAGCTCTAATTACTCAGTGTGGTGGAATGATGGCTTATCCACGATGCTCTGAGGGATGAAAGAGCAAAGTTAGATGCAAGATAGGACATCCATCACCATTAAACCCAAAAGAAAAAGGGTCAGCAATGAGAAGGACCTGCAAAAGAAATTGGATAAGCTAAGGATTGAGCTCGGCAACAACAAAAGTCAACAGAAACTCCTAGAAAACCAACTTCTGAACGTAGAAAACGTGCTGACAAAAAGTCAATAGCTTCTTTGAAGAAAAAAAAGGATCACTATAAATTGAAATGAAAAGCTAAAAAACAAAAAAAAAACAGATTAGCTAATCTTATCATTGAAGAAGAAAGAAGCTTGAGAGCTTGATACCAGGTCCAGACCGATGATGAAAGGGAAGTAAGAAAGGCAGTTGTGTCAAATATGAGGGAATATCTGAACAGAGCAAATGCCATGAGAGATCAAGTTTTCGCAATCCAGTCCAAGCTTGAGTCCCGAAAAGAAGAGGTGAAGAAAATACATGAGCAATTCGAGGAGTGGCAGGACTACATCAGCAGCTTTGATGTAAACACCCAATAAAAAAAGTAAAGCCATAAAAGACTCCACCATAGTTGCCGATATCTGAATCGGCAGCGACACAGTTACGTTGCTGATTTCTAAATTGGTAGCCACACAATTACATTGTTGATTTCTGAATCGGTAGCGACACAGTTACATCGCTGATTTCTGAATCGGTAGCGACACAGTTACGTTGCTGATTTCTAAATCAACAGTGGTTGTGTGCGCTGACGAATCCATGTGTTAGCTGTGGAAGCAGTTTCGTTGATGATTTCTTAGTTAGCAGTGAATCAGTTTTCGTTGACAATGTAAAACCCAAAAAATATTAGTGTTGGACCAGCCTATTCTAGATGAGAATAATATAGGACATGACCAGCCTTAGAATAACCCAAAAAAGAGATAAGAACAACCTTATCCAGCCTTCCAAACATCCCTTTGCATTTAAGAGGGGTATAAATACAGCAAATAAGAGAGAATGACTTTTGCTCTCCCCAAAAATAGCCAGCCAGTAGCCTTGGTTGCAGCAACCTCTCTTTCCAAAGCAAAACCAACAAACCCAGCTGCTTCTTAGAACGTGGGCGAAGAAGGAAGGATTAGGGAAAAACAAAGGTGGTCGAAGCCATGGAAGGAAAAGTAGTCTAGACCTCTCCCTAAAAATCAGCCAGCAAACACCACTACAGCCGCCACTCCCCCAAGAAGAAAACCTAGCAACCAGCTGCATGTACACTCTTTGAGTGTTGCAGAGGAAAGGAGAGTTAGAGAAAAACATAAATGACCAAAACTATGGAAGGGGGAGAAATGTAGGAGGCTGGTTGGTGCAGCTAGAGAAGGGAGGAAGAAAACCAAAAGTAGAAGGGAAGAAAAACTATTAAATCCCTTCCTAAAGCTGCTGAAAACATGAGGTATGAACCAGAACCCTTTTCCCCCTGTTCTTGGGACCTTAGGACCGAAAAAGAATAAGAAACCCCTAAGAAAATGGCCTAGGATTTTTGCACCAACCATGAAGGAAACCTAAACTAAAACGAGGGATGAAAATGGGACTAAATGGAGACTTAATTCTAGAACATTTAACAAAAAAAATGGACAATTTTGAATGTACAAACCTAGCGAAATAGCCGGCCAAAATGAAGGCTGGACAAACCATGAACTTAGGTGATCAAATACATGAAGGGTGACCTTGTCAAGACCTTAGAGTCATACTTGAACCAGAAAACAGAATCATGCAAGTATAAATTATGTAATTTCTACATATATCATTGATAAAATTATGTGGAAATGTGTTGAAATGCAATTATGTTGTTGGTTAACCTTGAAAGGGCATGTTGCAGCTAAAACAGGACTCCCTCTAGTTAATGCCTTGGTTTTAATGATATGTTGAATGAACATATGGGTTTATGAATCAAGAGAGTAAGCATGTGTTTGTGAACTGTAGTTTTGAGTATGGTTATTATAAAATGTGATGAATTACATGTACAATTTAGGGAGAAATGGACAGCGATGTTTTGGCTGGAGGAAAGAGTAGAACCTAAAACGACTCCATCGCCACTGCTGATTTCTGAATCGGCAGTGACAGGGGTTGCATTCATGATTTTTGAGTCGACAGCGACTCAGTTTTCATCAACTATGAAACCGTGTTGCGTTGATGATTTCTGAGTCGGCAGCCACTTAGTTTTTATCAACAATTTCTACGTCAGTCGTAAACCATATGCACTGATGATTTCAGCATCAGTAGTGAAATTGTGTTGCGTTGATGATTTCTAAGTCGACGATGACTTAATTTTTGTCAACAAATTTTGCGTCAGCCATAAACCATATGCGCTAATGATTTTAGCGTCAGCTGTGAAGCTGCATTGCATTAATGATTTCTAAGTCAGTGGCGACTCAGTTTTTATAAATGATCTCTGAGTTAGTTATGAACCTTACACGCTGACAATTTCAGCGTCAGCTGCAAAACTGTGTTGCGTTGACGATTTCTGAGTCTGCAGCAACTCAGTTCTCGTTAATGATTTCTGTGTCAACAATGGCCTATACACACTAGCGATTTCTACTGAATAAGGGTCACCAACGAGTTAGTTTCGCTGACAATTCTGTGTTCCAACGAATCAGTTCGCTGACGAGTCTACGTCGCCAGCGAACCAGTTTCGCTGTCGATTTTGTGTTCTAGCGAATCAGTTTGCTGACAAGTTTGCATCACTAGCAAACCAACTTTGCTAATAATTATGTGTTCCATTGAATCAGTTTGTTAACAAGTTTGTGTCACCAGTGAACCAGTTTCGATGACGATTCTGTGTCCTAGCGAATCAATTTGCTGACGACTCTGTGTCACCTGCGAACTAGTTTCACTAACGAATTTCTACGGCAGAATTTCATATCAGAATTGGTTCAATGATTAAAATGATTGCATTGTATGATTGTAATATATGAACGATATAATGTGAAAATGTGTATTCTTGAAATTTATATGGTGATGAGTTGTGTAATTACCAAATGCAAATGTACTGATTTGTGACCATTGATATGGTAGGTGGTATGACCGGGATCGGATCCAAGAAATACCACCTACCTACTCGGGTTATGATTGATGATTAGCTTCAGTCAATGACATTCTAAGTGGATGGTCCGTTATGTTTGAATATTAGTTTCGGCTACCAGCGTCCATAGTGGATGGCCGGAATTGAAAGTTTTAAGTTAGTTCCGAGAATTGATGCGTTTATGTGTACTATGTTATGTATGTACCAAGTAAATGAAAGAACTATGATTGTTACGCTTCAAACAGAAAGTAACGATAATGTTTTCCTTTAATTATTTATTTGCTTATAATTAATTGTTTATAATTCTTGTAAATATTTGTACTTTAGCAGGGACGTCATATAACAAGACGCGTAAGGAAATCCATTCTGCGGCTCACACATTTTGAAAAGAACTATATATTCGCATGTTATGGGTGATATGAATTATGTATGAACAGACGTGTTAATCGCTCAATTTGTCGTTCGACCCCTTTTGTAAAGACTTGTAGTGAAAAATTGAAATGGAACACGGATGTGCATATCCGAACATGCAGATATGATGTGTATGAATATACATATGTGGTATTCTTCTTATGAGGATGTTATGTTGTGAAATCACGTGAGGATTGGATAAATAAAAGTACCAATTTTGTAACTTGTCGTTCGACACACTTGTATAAACTCGTGATGATAACGAGACTAGAATAGAAATGTGAATTTATGAGTATGTCAATATGATGTAATGTAAACCTATGAGTATGAAAATATAATATTATAGGCATGTGTATTGAGTATCTGTTTTATGAAAGTGTTGAATTACAAAAACTTTATCAGTATCGTGCCATAATAAGGAAGAAAACCTAATTACTAAGTCATGAAATGTTATTATGGAAAGTATCGAGAGCTAAAAAAAACATTCCACCATTATTTGCTTTGAAAAAGTTGGGTCGTTACTTTCGGTGTACAACTAAACACCAAGATAGTTGAACTCGATACAGAGAATGAAGAACTTCAAAAGGCCAAAAATCAGATTTAGCAGCTAGAGAAGACGGTTCGGATACTGGAAAGGAATAACGAATCATTAGTCGCAAGTAATGGAACACTACTTCAAGATAATACCTTGTTCCACTGCAGGATTGAACAAATTGATAGGTTAATTGATATGGTGGCCAAGAAGGCAAATAAGTCGCTTCCAGAATTGCTGATAATGTCCACAAATATAAAGAGTATTTAAATGAAGTCTTATCTTTTATCAGGTATGTAGTCAATAAAAGAGTAACATTTAGAAAAAAAACTCCTTGTATAAACAATGAAATAGGCCCAGACCTATTTTTTGAGTACTTTCTTATGTGTATAGGATTCAATCGATCTAAGAACTTCGGTAAAATCTCTTTAAACTTATCAGACTATGAATTCCACTCGTTCTTCATAAGGAAGTCATAGATTAACTCTTTAAACAGGTTAATTCATACCTGATGTGCATCTACATACATTTGCATCTATACACACATATACGTTCATTTTGAATCATGTACATACATGCACTAGGTTTAAATATAGGTCCTCAAAAAGCTTAAATCCACAAAGTTTACAACACCTGACTCCGACAAAGAAACATGAAGAACACGTCCACCACGATGCCCACTTCCAAGAGGAGCTGGATTCCCTGAAGGTTAACATAACTTGGATCACTAACTTACTTGAGCAAATGCTCATGAACATCTCTGGATAAGGTTCGTCCAATCGGCTTGTGACTTTTTCTTAAACACCTTTCTAGTGAAGGCCCATCCAATCAGCTCATGACTTTTACAACAATTCAGCCTGAAAAAGGGATGGATGGACAAAGTCAAGAACCCTAGTGTAATACATCATTTGCACCATCAACAATACATGCACCGGCCTCAATAATTGTAGATGCATTCATCAATGAGTCTCACAAGACAAGATCCTCTAAGGACATTGATCATGACAAGATCCTCTAAGGACATTGATCATGACAAAATAACAACATTGAAAGCCAGAATAAGGGCTATCAAAAGACTGGACTTGTATGATTTTGTTCAAGTTGTTAAGATATGTCTAATCCTGAATGTGGTTGTACCAAAGTAGTTTTGTGTGCTCATGTTCATAAAGTACATTGGAACTCAGTGTCCTACTACTCACCTCAAGTCTTATTGCAATAAGATGATAGAAGTAATACATGATGAAAAATTGTTCATGCACTTCTTTGAGTGAGAGAACTTTAGGTTGGTACATAAGGCTAGATAACATGAAAATTCAGAAGTGGAAAGACCTCATAAATGCTTTCTTCAAGCATTATAGGTACAACATGGATGTCATTCCAGACAAATCTAGCCTGCAAAATATGAAAATAGGTGATAGGGGATTTATTCGGGAATACACCTAGAGGAAGTTTGGTGGGTCTCTCACTACCATGAATGGAGATGGCCAACTTGCTTAAGACACCTTACTTTGAGTTTATGATTGGAAGTGCAGCCCAACATTTTACTAACCTAGTTGTTATGGCCGAAATGATTGAACCAGCTATCAAAGTAGGAACTGTGAACTCTGAAGTCATAATGGAGTCCGAGTTGGGGAATGGCTCTCAAATTAGGAATCTGGTTAGATCAAATCTTACTATATCATCGGCTTTTTAAACACTACTGCCAAAGATTGACATATATTTTACCACTCAAGGGTGATAGAATTCAAATGAAAAGTGTGAACATCATGATAAGATCCTTGACATTCAATCAAAGGCTACAAGAATTTCAAGTATCAAGTATAAAAGCTGGGAAGCAATGGAGAAGTTGAGTTTGTGAAGGATAATGCAATCTACCACATTGTCACTAGATCATCATGAGCACAATAAGTGGTTGGCAAACACTGACAAGACACAGATGTTGTTGGGGAATTTGACCCAATAAAAAGTGCAATATGTGCCTAACTTTGCTATTTTGCATTTTGGTTTGGGGATTGCATCGTATATTTTAACGAAACATGTCTTTTTAGCCTCTTTGTTGTTTTAAAATCAAAAAATGTTTTTGTGAAAGTAATAGCTTGGCATTATATCATTGTCCATGATTAGATAAATATAATGGCAAAAATGATCGAACCCCAAGGTGTCTTATGCAAGATGCTAAGAAGCAATCTCTACCTTTTTTTAAACTCATAAAATTGACTTTCATAATTGGCTTCATGGCTTTATTCAAAGCATTGTGGCCACATCAATTTTGTAAAAACCCTTTTTGTCAAAAATCCTAAAAAATTAATCTTGCTTTTAGATTTTTGAAATAATTTGATGTTTGCTTAAAACAGTGTTTAGATACCTTTTCTAAGGTGAAAAACGAATCATTCAAGCAATTCTTATTTTGAGGTGACTAAACAATTTTTCAACCAAGACACAAAAAATTAAAAAAAATCCACAAAAAGCTTGCACCCCATATCTCTTGGGCAATATTTTAGTTGTATGCATAATAATTTGTAGTTCAATTTGCTAGTCATTGATTAATAAAAACATGAGTTTTAATGCAATAGTTCCAGACAATTACACTGAATGAAGATAAAATGTTTCGATTCTAACTGTTTGTGCTTGAAATGATGAAAGGTCATCTTTGTTATTCCTTCACATTCTAAAATGTATCCTTTGTGGTCCTTATTTGAACATGAATAAGTTTTTCTTCATAAAAATCCTGACTAAGATCACACCCCATACCAGGGGCAAATAGAAATTTCAAAGTCAAAGGTCAATCCTAACTGGGATCACACCTCACACTAAGGGCCAAGCGTAAGTTTAAAGATTAAAAAATGAAGAAGTCATGAAAAAGCCAAAAAGCTCGAGAAATCCGAATGTTGGGGGGCATTTTCAAATGAAAAAAATGACCAAGTTAAGGTAAAAAAAATAAGGATGCTCTACCAAAGCAATAAAAAAAAGGGCAAATTAAAGAAACAAGATAAAAGAAAAGAAAGACACAATGATAGTGATCTTAAGTCTTTAAAACCTTAAAACACTCTTTGAGCCTACAAATCATTTTCATTCATAGTCGAAATCCATAGCCTCATTACATACCTTTAAAAGTCTTTTTTTAATCAAACAAGCAAGCAAGCAACTGAACCAATAAATGGTGTTCTCAGAATTCAAAAGAACTTTTCCACAAGGATCATGGCATCGTAAACAAAGCTACTTACTATTATTCATGCTAATAAAATAAGAGTTATAAAATGAGACAATTTTCTCTCAACAAAATCTCAAGTTTTTACTTAAGCCTCTTGTTCTAAAACTAACAAAAACAGAAGGTCACCTCATTATATACCTTCACCAGACCAAATCATCTTTTTCCTAAAAAAATTATTAAAACCCTTGGAAGTTGCAAGAATTCAAAACAAAATTGCTTTAAGCTTACATCGGGTAAATTTCTATTTTTAAAATGCAAAAAAGCAAGATACAACAATTAGACTTGAATGGATATAATATTTCAAATTTAAGAGTTGATCCCAAAATAACAATCAAGGTTTTGATCCCATCAAGGCTCCCAACAGATAACAAGAAGTCTAGCATGGAAAAATTAAGAAAGGAAATCTCCATTCAACCCTGTCATTAGGAAATCTCCATTCAACCCTGTCATTAGGAAATCAACCTTGCAATCAAGAAGTCTCGCTCTGTCATTAAGAAGTTTTAAACTCAACCATGCAATTAAGACATCTCTAGCTAAATCCTTATGTCAGTTAAGTTGTATTTTTTATCTGGGTAGGTTGCCCATTACAATGAGACCACTTTGAAAAATCTTTATATTTTTTCACCTGGGCAAGTCTTCCATTACAATGAGACCACTTTGAAAATCTTTGAATCTTTCACCTGGGTAGTTCGTCCATTATAATGGGACCATTTGGAGAGAGAGAAAAAACTTTGTATTCTTCACCTTGGCAAGTCACCCATGACAATTTGACCATTTTAAAAAATTTTAAATTTTACCATTAGGCAGGTTGTTTGGTACAAATATACCACTTTAAAAAATCTTTCAGTTTTTCATAAATATTATCCTTTTCTTTACAAATACTATCTACTTTTCCTTTGAATGATAGTACACTTTCTAGCCATATCTTCTTTCCCTTTGAGTGCGTCTTTGAGCCCTCATCCATTTGATAGTGTGTTTTCAGGCCTTACTATTTTCTTTCTAAGGGCATTTTCCAAACCTCGTCTATCAGATAGTGCGCTTTCAAGCTCTATCTCTTTTCTTTCAAGTGCGCCCTCGTCTCTTAGATAGTGCGTTTTCTAGCCCTATCTCTTCTTCTTTTGAGCGTGCCTTTGAGCCCTCATCTCTTAGATAATGCACTTTCTAGCCCTATCTCTTTTTTTAGTGCACTTTTGAGCCCTCGTCTTCCAGGTAGTGTGTTTTCCAACCCCACCACCTTGAGTGCGCCTTTGAGCCCTTATCATTCAGATAATACACCTTCAGACCCTATCTTTTTCCTTTCGAGTGCACCTTTGAGCCCTCATCCTCCAGACAGCACATTTTCTAACCCTATCTCTTTCCTTTCGAATACGCTTTCAGGCCTTCATCCATCAAATAATGTGCTTTCAAGCCATATCTCTTTCCTTTCTAGTGCACTTTCAGGCCCTCCTCATACATCAGATAATGTGTCTTCAGACCATATCTTTTTCCTTTCGAGTGCACTTCCAAGCCCTTGTTCATCAGATAGTACATTTTCAGGCCCTATCCCTTTGGGTTTTTTTTAGTGCGCTTTTTAGCCCTCATATATCAAATAATATGCTTTTTAGCCTTATTTGAATTCTTATGAGTGCGCTTGCCAACCCTTACATACTAGATAGTGCATCAGTAAACCTTATTTATTTTTCATCCAAGTGCGCTTCCAAACCCTCACTTTTAATACTTTTAGAAGGATTTATCATTTCTTGATTTGATAAATCCACATCTTATCTTTTCTTCTTTATAAAACTTACTATCAAAAGTCTATTATGAGACTTCTTGTCGTAAGCATTGTAAGGAGGGGGACAACTGTCATAACTCAATTTTTAACCCCCTACTTTTCTAAATATTTTCAATATACAAAAAAATCAAAAAATATATTCTTGACTTATTTGTGTTATTTTTAGCATTTTCAGCGTCATCTCAAAAGAATTCAAATTTCAAATTTCTTTTTAATGTGTTCAGCTTTTAACGCATCATTCTTAAAATCATTGATTTTTTCTCATTGAGTTGGCGTTGATGTAGCTTTTAAAAAAATACAAAAAAAAATAAGAAGAATAAAAAAAATATTCAGACAAAAAAGACTAAAATGAAAAGGAAAAAAACAATGGACTAAGGTGAATTTAGGTTGTTTGTTGGACCAAGTAATTGGGAAAGAAGATAATATTTTCCACCTATAAATAGGTGGTATTACAAGAAATCTAAAGAAAATACCCAAATAAAAACATTAGACCCACAGTCTTCCCAATAACCAAACACAAAAACCCCTTTCTCCCAAACTTAGCCATCAGCCACTATGAAGATATTCTCTCAGCTAAAAACAAATATCAATCTCATGGCTCTCATTTTGGTTCAACTAACCCTTCATCTTCCACAATAGCAACTATCCACCCTTTCCTCCATATATTCTACAACAGCCCAGCAACTTCCCCTCACTTCTCTCTTCCCTATGGCAGCATCATTAACCTCTCGTCGCCAATAAAAGCAACAATGGAATTTCCCTTCTTCTTCATCGTATAGTAGCCTCAACAAGTCTCCTTACTCAGACTCTCACAAACCATTAGATTTTCTAGAAACCGTAATACTAACTTAAAAAAAAAAACTCCAAAAAATAAATTCAAACCCTAGAAGAGTAAATCACTAATATTGTCCAACCAAAATAGACCCTAAGTTTAGTTAGGAAGCACTTTGTTCTAAAACAAATGAAATTTAAAAAAAAAAAACATGCTTGAAAAATAAAGATTTGTCTAGGAGAGAGGAGAAGACAGTTGTAGGATAACCAGATAGGCAGAGAAAGGAAAGAGAAGGGTGGAGAGAGGGAAGGGGATATGAAGCTGTGACAATGAAGTTTAGGGTTTGAGTATTTGGAAGATATTTTTTCTATTTATAGACCTGTTAAGTGAAAAATATTTTTAAATTTTTTGTTGAATCGATACAATTTAATTGGTTTAATATATAAAATTTACTTACCATTTGCCAAATTAACAAACACAAAATCTCAAGCACGTTTGAGATAGAAGGATATGAAGAAAAAGAAAAGCCATCCTCAAGAATCTAACCAATATATGGTGAAAAGTAACTCTCGTATTGGTTCCAAAACTTTTTTTAATATCAATAGAATTGTGAAAAATAATAACAAAAGCTTCATGATTTTGAAGATAACCCAATTAAATCCCATATACATCTATAAAAAATTAATTCAATAATTTTATAAATTATATTGAGATTTTAATTATTAATCTTAATTATCTATTTTTAAATATTTTCCATCACAAAAATAATAATACTAGATTTAAAATGGAAAAATAAATTCATAGAATAACAAGCTGTGGCCCTACAAAGATTAAAAAAGAAGTGGCCTAATAAAAAAAACTTGATTAAGAAACAGAGCTCATAAAATAAAGATAAAATCACAATCACAAACATAAACCGCAGAGCAAGAAACGAAAAGAACTCAAAACAACGTCGTTCAAGCCAAAACAAGTGACTTGTCCTCTAAGTCGAATTCTATTTTTCTTCAAAAACCCCGCAGATCTCACAGAGAAGCAACGCAAAACCCAGGCTAAAACAAGAGAAAACTGAAGCCTAGCCATGGCTCGATACGATCGTGCAATCACAGTCTTTTCTCCTGATGGCCATTTATTTCAAGTAGAATATGCTCTCGAAGCTGTCCGTAAAGGAAACGCTGCCGTTGGTGTCCGTGGCACTGATATTGTCGTTCTCGGTGTTGAAAAGAAATCCACCGCTAAACTTCAAGATTCTAGGTGATTTTACCTTTTTCCCGATTTTTAAGTTATAAGTTTTTCAGGGGTTTCCTTGTTTTTTTATGTTTGTGATGAAAGGAGATTTTTTTTTAAGGAGAAAATTGAGTTTTAGGG
>Ga0307513_10006273_pt1 | contig 15578 bp, 11 predicted proteins | sample 15_EM_MG_FD_202174 | JGI IMG/M metagenome (GOLD analysis project Ga0307513, IMG submission 202174) | Populus trichocarpa ectomycorrhiza microbial communities from riparian zone in the Pacific Northwest, United States - 15_EM | ecosystem: Host-associated > Plants > Roots > Unclassified | place... | reverse complement strand
CTCTGCCCTACCTCGCCAGTGGCTCAAGCAAAGAAGACCAAGTTGCCACAAGATGAGGTGATCTACGTTCCATGGTTCAGTCCGAAGCAGTTTACATCCGATGGGACTGGGCTCGTGTCCAATGGTTTTGCCATTGTTTCCGGAGTGAGTGGGTTTTCCTCGATTCAGATGCGCAAATACTTATAGAGGATTCTTATACCAGGTTCGCAAGTGGGAGCAATCCCACGAAAACCATGTTACACGCGTACGACGGCACCGGAAGGGACCAACCACCCCCGTATAATGCAACAATCGACCTCAACTTTGCAATTGCGTTGGTGGGTGGATAGTCCTCCTACTCGGTGACGGCCAACAACGGTGCCTGATTCGTGCTGAATGTGAATTTGGAGGTTGTCGTTGATGGTTTTTCGTACAAGTTTGATTATGGTCAAACGACGTTTATTGATAAGAGCCAACGTTTGGATAAATTCCTATCGAGTGTGACATCGACGACGGTGACGCCTCCGATTCCTGGTACAAGTGCGATGAGGAAGAATGGTTCTTTGTCTTCCCGACTGGGTTCGCCTCTGGTAGCTATACTTGTTGATACCGTCATGCATGTATTGCGGTGGAGACGGAGGGATGGCTATTTATTTATCGTGAAACGCGCCCGCATTTCAAGTATGATAATGGATATCCTTCTCCTCTTGACGCACATCCGAGTATTGCGCAATCTGGCCAGGTATATTCGAACTTTGATGGCTACAATTACTTAGCTCTTTCCGAAGGTATAGATGACTATTTGGCAACTTTGAAGCGGTTAATGCCTTCAACTTCGAATAGACTTTTGGTTCATTGTGGACTCTTTCAACCCGTATTTTGTGTTATCGTGGCCAACTAGTCAAATGGAAAGCGATTTCAATGTCCTAAACATATATATACGTCGTCAGGAACGGCCGACCTGTGTTACTCCGCAATGATAAATAATATAATAGCTTGTATTGAATGTAACACAGCTTTACCGTTCATGTGGATGGTATGTGGCGAGGACAAGAGTAATGTTTCCGGAGTTCCACAGTGCAAATACGGGTATGAACGTCATCTATATATGAGCTTGGATGTTAAAGAGACGCGAGAGAGTGAAAGACGAGTTATACCATATTGAATTGCCTCGGAAATGAAATGGCGTGTTTGATCTCTCAAGCCCAAGTCAGCTGAGGCAAGCTGTTGACAAAGTGTAGATATGATAAAATGGTTGTAAACACGGGAAAGAATATAATCTATGTAGATGGAGATGAGAATAATGCAGGTGTGTATGAATATCCTACGAAACAAATGGAGCGCACCTTGAGCTACACCAGCAGTGAATAATTTGACCGCGCTGAGTCTGACATTGGAATGTGTATCAAGTAGCAGTGCCCGTCCAAGTGCGGTGACTATCTCAGTGTCAAATATCTTGTCACGAAACCACTCTGCACATATTTCGGTGTGAATATGTCGTAAAAACAACAGAGCGCACCTTGAGCAATGGCAGCAGTGAAAATTTCAACTGCGTTGTTTCTGAGGTCGTAGTTTTCATCGCTTAGTGCACGTCCAAGTGCGGCGACTATCTCACTGTCAAATATCTTGTCCCGAAATCCCTCTGCGAATATTTTAGTGTGACCATCACCTGAATACTACGAAGCGCACCTTGAGCCGTGGCAGCAATGAAAAATTTGACCGCGCTGTGTCCGAAGTAGAATTTATTGCTCAGTGTACGTCCCAGTGCAGCGACGATCTCAGTATTAAATATCTTATCCCGAAACCCCTCTGCAAATATTTCGGTATCAATGTCACATGAAAATAACGAAGCGCACCTTGAGCCATGGCAACAGTGAAAAATTCAACCGCGCCAGTGATGCTGACGATGGAATCTGTATGACCTAGAGCATGTCCAAGTGCGGCAATGATCTCATTGTCAAACACCTTGTCTCGAAACCCCTCTGCAAATATTTTGGCATGAATACGATACGAAAAATACCCAGCGTACCTTGAGCTACAGCAACGGTGAAAAATTTGATCGCGCTGTAGCCGGCGTCGGAGATTGTATCGCTTATTGCACGTCCAAGTGCGGCTATGATCTCAGTGGCAAATATCTTGTCCCACACCGCCTCTGCAAATACTTCGGTATGAAAATCCTGTAAAAAAAATGGAGCGCACCTTGAGCAATGGCAGCAGTGAAAATTTCGATTGCACTGTTTCTGAGGTCGTCGTTTTCATCGCTTAGTTCACGTTGAAGTGCGCCGATGATCTCAATGTCAAATATCTTGTCCCAAATCCCCTCTGCAAATATTTTGGTATGAATATCCCAGGAAAAAAACGGAGCGCACCTTGAGCCATAGCAACAGTGAAAAATGTGATCACACTGTTTCTGAGGTAGGAGGCTTCATTGCGTGGTACACGCCCCAGTGCGGCAACGATCTCAATGTCAAATATCTTGTCCCGAAACCCCTCTGCAAATATTTCGGTATCAATATCCCATCAAAAAAATGCCGCGCACCTTGAGCCACAGCAGCAGTGAAGAAATTGACTGCACTGATTCTGAGGTGATCGTAGCGTGAGGTTTTATCGCTTAGGGCACGTCCAAGTGCAGCGATGATCTCAGTATTGAATATCTTGTCCCGAAACCCTTCTGAAAACATGTTTGTTTACATGAATATCCTATGAAAACCCTGAAGCGCACCTTGAGCTACAGCAGCAGTGAAAAATTGGACGACACTGCTTCTTACGCTGCAGGCTTCATCGCTTAGTGTACGTCCAAGTGCAGCAAGGATCTCAGTGTTAAATATCTTGTCCCGAAGCCCCTCTGCAAAATTTCAACAAGATATCCTCCAAAAGCATTGAGCATACCTTGAGCGACGACAGCAGTGAAAATTTGGACCTCGCTACCTCTGAGGTAGGAGGGTTCATTGGTTAGTGCACGTCGAAGTCCAGTGACGATCTCGTTGCCAAATATCTTGTCCCGAAACCCCTCTGCGAATATTTCAGTATGAATATCCCATCAAAAAAGTGTAGCCTACCTTGAGCCATGGCAGCAGTGAAGAAATTCACTGCACTGCTTCTGACATTGGAATCTCTGTCACGTAGTGCGTATCCAAGTGCGGCAATGATCTCAGTATTAAATATTTTGTCTCGAAACTCCTCTGCAAATATTTCAGTATGAATATCCCATCAAAACAATGCAGCTCACCTTGAGCTATGGCAGCGGTGAAGAAATTGACCGTTCTGCTTCTGACATTGGAATCTCTATCACGCAGAGCATATCCAAGTGCGGTGACGATCTCAGTATTAAATATCTCGTCTCGGAACACCTCTGCAAATATTTCAGTATGAATACCCCATCAAAAAAATTTAGCGCACCTTGAGCCATGGCAAGAGTGAAGACATTGACCGTGTTGCTTCTGATATTGGAATCTCTATCATGTAGGGCATATCCAAGTGCGGTGACGATCTCAGTATTAAATACCTGGTCTCGAAACCCCTCTTCAAATATTTCAGTATGAATATCCCATCAAAAAAATGCACCCAACCTTGAGCCATGGCAGCAGTGAAGAATTTGACCGTGCTGCTTCTAACATTGGAATCTCTATCACGTAGGGCATGTCCAAGTGCGGCGACGATCTCAGTATCAAATATCTTGTTCCGAAGCTCCTCTGCTAATATTTCCGCGTGAATATCCTGTGAAAAGAAACAAGCGTACCTTGAGCTGTAGCACCAATGAAAATTTCGACTGCACTGTGTCTGCCATAGTAATTTCCATAGTTTAGTGCACGTCCCAGTGCAACGACAATCTCAGTGTAAACTCTCTTATCCCAAACGCCCTCTGCGAATATTTCGGTCTGAATATCCCGTGAAAACGACAGAGCGCACCTTGACTTATGGCAGCACTGAAAATCTGGCGTGTGGTGCTCCTGACGTCAGAATCTTTGTCATTCAGTGCATGTTCAAGTGCAGCGATCGTGTCGGCGTCAAATATCTTATCTCGAACACCCTCTGCCAATATTTCAGGATGAACACCCCTTGATAACAATGGAGCACACCATGATCTATGGCGGCAGTGACAGTTTTGGCCGCGCTCCTTCTGATGTCGGGATTTGTATCACGCAGTGCACGTCCCAGTGCAGCCACGATCTCTCTAACAAATATCTTGTCTCGAAAGTCCGCTACAAATATTAGTATGATTCTGCCGTCAAAATGAAACAGTATACCATGAGCTATGGCTGCAATCAAGAAATTGATGCTATTGTTTCTGACATAGCCATTGCTATCGCGTAGTGCATGCCCATAATATCTGGCGGTATCTGTTGTAAACAAGTTATGTCGCAAGTTCTCTGTGAATTTTTCATCATCAATCGAAGCGTCTCAAAAAAAAAATCACTACGACTATGCACAGATGTATAACATACCATAAATACCGCATTGTTTGTACAGCTCGGACACCAGGGGCCATATCCTCAAGTCCCCTTGAACGAAGCCTTGGCTGAGTGCTTTGACTATTTCGCTGTTCCACATCCGTTTGCACAAGCCATCTGTATAATCTTTGTAAATCGCCCAATCAATTTCCATCTGAAACTCACCAGAATCGATGGTATCTCTCAGAAGACGCAAAACGTTATACCGACCATGGCGATCATTGATTTCATCGCATAGTTTCGATGTCAACAATGTGAAAAATTCATTTGGCAGATATTCTGTTTGGTTTAATTTCCGAATTCTGACCGCAAACAAATGAACTTTCATACCATATTGATTTACAAGAAAAAATCTCAATAGTAAGTGCTCTGTGTCATGCAAGCTGTCGATCCTGATAAGCCAAGAATACATGACATTATTGTCGAAAAGTCGTTGCCGATTTTCGGCTGCACTTGTCAGAATAGGAGACACAAAAACCGGGTCCACACTCACCACTCTGCAATATCATTTTGAAAAAGCGTGTTGCAACTTCCTGGGAGCTTGAATCCTCAGCCGTAAATCGTTTGCGTACAATAGAAAGGGTATTTGTAGTAAACAGCTTCTGTGAAAGTGCGGCTTGCTCACCCTGATCTTTGGATGACTTTTCCAAAATTGCCGTTACACATTCCTGAACCTCGACGGGTTGGTCAGCACGGGTAAAGATTTGAACAAGGTCGTTAATGATGTCTGGTCTATCGTGCAAGGCGGTTAGACCTTCGTCTGCGTTTCGCTGTCAGAAACGCTGTTGTCTAGCATAAAACAATGCCCACCTGTCGATGTCAAGGCCGTTAGACGATACGCCCACATGCTACTCTCACTTCCTGTCCCGGACTTGAGTTTTTCAATAACATTTGACATTGACGCAAGATCGAAAATATCCATTTCGATGAGATCTTCCCATCCTTTGACCCACTCTCCAGTTGATCGTGACCCCTTTCCTACAAGTTCACACAAACGTCTTCGGTTTGGTAAAATTGCTCTCGGGTGGTAGCGCTCATCGCAGAAAGCAACAGACGAATGCACCTTCTGGCCAGACTTTATCTTTCGTCCTCGCCCTTTATGGACACTAACCAGTTTGCCATAAACAAGTCATCATTTCAGGGGTAAGCGTCACATCGTACCGATAAACCGTCGATGACTCATCTTGATAAGAAAGCCTCTTGAAAGGAACCCACTCGAACATGTGCCAAACACCTGTCAGCGATTCTTTCACATCTTGCAAGTGATCCAAATTCCATTCGACCTTCGTGGGGCGAAGTCGCAACCCACAAGAGACGGCTTCAAATGACATCCAGAGAAATGGTGTCCCGCCTAGATCAAGGTCGGGATTCGCTCGGTTTCCTCCACCACTTTTCATCCAATGGCAGATGATAGATACGCCAGAAATAATATTAGATGTTTACTTACATATCGGAATGCGTTCCCGGGAACCAGACTTCTTTGATACGCGGAGAGGTGTTTAAACCGGTCTCTTGAATTTGCACTACATATTGTGGCTTATCGATCAGTATTCACTTGAAACAGAATGGGTGGGGTTACTTACGAGGGTGTTCCGCCTTGAGAGGTTTCTCGCAAACCCCGCCGTGTACATATTCAGGTAGGAATTTGACTCGGCGCTCGTCTAAGGCGAGTGCGTGACGGAAGAAGCAGACGTGGTCAGCAGAATCCGTTAAAGGAAGACTTTTCCCCCGAATAACCCCCACCGAGGAAACCGTATCCCTATGACAATAGGCAAGTTAATGAGACTACACTTATTACTGTAAATACTTACCACACGCCAACGAAATGGACTTTCACATTTTCCCGTGAAAATGTGGTCTTGAAACGGGTCGCGAGATCCTCCGTATGAGTTGCGTACAGGTCGTAAGCGCTGTAAAATAGTATTAAAACCCCTTCGGATATCTTGTACGGTGCACTCACAAAGGAATTTGTTCTTCGTTTCCTTTGTGGATTAGCCCGACCTATAAGCACTTGTTATATAGTGTAATCGATGGATGAATGAGGAATATCTGACTCTCTGGATCATACCTGCCAGCGCACGGACTTGGTAGGCGCCACGAGAAAACCCTAGGATATTGAACCTACTTAACGAATAGGAAATACAAATACTTGGGTCAAATCCAGACTCACCGAATAAAAAAATTCTATCATTCTCTTGGTATTTATCAGAGAGCCAACGATAGGCACCGATGATGATCTTTTCAAAATTCCTGCAGCAGGTTTATCCGCGAGCGCCCAAGATAAGATGATCGGAATCCTCACCAAGCAATAGCGAGATCGACGCTGTTGTCAACGACTTGCATCAGATACTTGAGAGATTTCCAAGAAGGTTTTGCGTATGTGCCAATGCCGCTGTTGTAGTAAGTGAGTTGGTTCGAATCCTCCATTTTCTCAATCTTGCTGTACAGTTCAACCACATTTGTGTTCTATGAACGTGACGAAAATCAAATCAAATATAGAAAGGCTGCTAGTAGGTACAACACGCACCTTTGTCCCGAACTGATTGGAGGTACCATCGATGCAAACCACCAAGTTACGGCCTTTATTGGAGCATTTGCAGTTTGCGGGTTCCATAAGTAACTCCGATCGCAAGCAGTGGGAACGCTGAGTAGTTGATGATTATTTGGACAGAGTAGTGGCAGAGAGGTTAGTTGGACGAAAGAAAGGAATCGTTTCCTTATGCCCGTTTTAACTTTTCATTGATCCCGGTGCCAGCGGGCAAACGAGGCGATGCCTTCACAGGCTGTCTGTCAGTCTCGTTGGACCTTACTAGTCAGGTACCGGGAAACGACATTTCCCATCGTCATAGCGTCGTTAACGAACTAAGTACTGTCCAAGCAAGAATCGAATTTCGGAACTTTAGCCCCCCAGAGGCAGCCACCAGATGGGATTTCAGGCTTTGAGCCTCTGCATCATCGTGCGGTGGATATTTCCGGTCTTGCCCCTCAATCATCCACATCGATTATCTCTGTCAGTTTTCCACCAAACCATCTCAGACTTTGCACGTACATTCTACTGACTATGCCAAACAGCTTTGAGGTATTTTTTTTGCTTGTAAACCCCGATACTGGGAGGCTCAAAAAATGAGCAATTGTCACATATGCCGTCAAGATGCCGTGTCGAAGATCAAAAAATCGATCATGTCGCGAAGTTGTGACCACGTGATATATTCTCACAGCCAAACAAACCAGATAAGGTTTTGATAAGGTGATTTCGTCACTTGTTAGCCCCCATTGGCCCCCACTTGCCTTCTTGTTGTCAAACCACCGGCGCCTGGTCCGGCATTCTAATCCCGGAACCCCTTGTTATGCCCAACTCTGAGGTAAAAACGAACCGCAACAATCAGTCTCGTGTACGACGATCTTAGCACGCCACGAGTTCGGCTTCAAGTTTGAAAATCGGAGGTCGAGCTTCGGCTATGCTGGGAACCCTTACGGCTGTCAGGTCACTAATCCCATGCTGCCGACCCTCACCTTTGTACGTCTTTTCATTTATTTTAAACTCAGGTTTCCTGGCACAATCGCCGACTCATGAATACGCGTTATCATTGTTGCGCCGTCTGTGGGCTGCATCACGATCACCTTCCTTCCGTACCCGGCAAACTCCTGAGCAGTGTTCGCTACCAAAATCTTCAATGTCTTTTTGGCGAAAACGCGTCTCTGGACCGTCCTTTCCCCTCTTCCCCTGCTTCATATCGCGTCCAGCATCAGATGCAGACTCAATCTCGCGGTTAGCCTAACCAACGCCAAGGATCCCAGAGACAAGCGCAGCAGCAATCTTTTCAATTCACCTCCGTGCATCCGTCAACACAGCTCATGTCCCAGTCCTTCCCTTGACCAACGCCGCAATGAAGCCTCTTCCATGGCAACCCTTCCTGAAAATCGGCCCTTGGTTGTCCCTAGGCCACGGTCGCGCCTCATCCGGGCAGCCCAAATTTAGTCAGTCGTGGACGATGTCCCTTTTAAACTACGATTTCGGAATCGGTATACATATGCACATTCCAATGGAATGACCCCGCGGCCCCTTACTAGACATCGATCCAGACCCCTTCGTTGGTTTCTCTTTGGGGAATGATGACACTAACACGGGACAGGTCGCTGGTTACGCTTAGTGCTAAGCGAGGACGTTGTTGACCGCACCTCGCTCGTACTTCGTCGTCATCGATCCTAGCGATCGACACCTCCATGCCACCCATGTCGACTGAGCTGTCTTCCCACTCGACTCCATCCGCCGGTTCCCCTCCTCCCTACCAACCCCAGCATGAATTTATACATTCACCTCGAAGGATTTTACACCCCTGAGTGAACCTTCGCGTCGTATGACATGATCAGTATGGGGCGATGGATATGAGTACCGACATGCGTATAGGTGTAGTGTTTTAGTATGACGTTGAGCCCATGATTTCTCTCCGAGTCATGGAGCAAGAAGGTGGATACCTTACATGCACCGAAATCAATGCGGGGCGCCTATAGAGGTGGGCTTTCCACAGGACTCGGATACGGGTGGCGTTGTGGAGCCGTATGTCAAGTATTATCCCTTGCGTCGTTCATTGTTCGTTGTTCTTGGCTCGTGTTCATTCTTTCCTTTTTTTCTAGTACTTCTCTTCATTTATAACAATATACCTGTCTTTTTTTACAACCAGTAACCGCGGGATGGATTTCTTATGATGGGTTTGGTAGCTGCGCCGAGTCAGTCGGATTTTGTGGTTCTCCCTAAGAAAGAAAGAAGGCACCCACTCCTTTTTCGCCAATCCCCGCACACTTCCGATAGTGTTGATTGAATAAATTTCATATGCTAATAACGCGTCGTTCGTTATTTTTTCTATCTTTTTTATACACGCACGGTCTTCCGGATCAGTTGAAACGTCAGGAGAGGAGGCTGGACGGGATGAGGAAGGGATGATCGATATCACTCGGCTTGGTAACTTGACTTGGTGTGCTGCCACATGAACGAATTTTTGGTTCCAATAATGTGTAATTGTTATTGTATACAATAACCCGATGGCGTTTCCTCGTTTGTTCAAAATTTCTTGTAGACCGTTCGTTGTATGAGGTGCAAGGGATGATATCCCAATTGTTCCCTGCCAACCACTTCCATAAAAATCGAAAGGACCTGCGAGAATCGAGTAGATTTTGGATGTGGACACTATATCTCTGGGTCTCAACAGTCTGGTCTCTCCTAGACATTAGTACTTTGACATATATGACGAACACTGGTTATACCAGCTGTTATGCGATAAATGCCTAACTCGCTGGCGTACCGTATGTAGGTCATGCAGGACTTTCAGAGAGAGAGGGCGACATGCGACCGGTAGTTGCCCTACTCTACACATACTGAAACGTCCGACATGCATAAGCCAAGGCCCTGATGGACACCAAAATGACAAGTCACAGGAAAAAAAAAGAGTGGTCAAGGTGGTTGAAAAGTTCAAATTGGTCGTACTTACTACTTGGTGCATTCAAAGTTACGTTGAACAATTCGGAACCACTTGAGAGTCTCATTGCCAGAGATGGAAATCTTGGACATCGGCATGCCATGTCCGAAGGAGTAGGTACCTATTTTTCGCAAATGAACGACTTTGGAAATATGTGTCAATACATGAAAGGTTGAATGGTCCCCATGGTCAGGAAGCAAGCTCAGCAAGGGGTAGAACTCTATAGACTCGAAATCGTCGGAAATGCTTCTAATTTCCGACGCAGCTTACGGTTCTGATTCTCTTGTACCAATAAGCAGACGTTCCAAACTACGTAATTCGAGCAAAACTTCCATGGTATGGTAACAAAATCGGACTACCAAGGCTCTTAGTATGTCATTTGTGGCTGAGGACTCTCAGACTTTTGACGCCGTTGAATACGCCAATCAATGAAACCTGCACCTGTAGGGAAGTCCAATTAGATTGCTCGGTATAAATGTCATTGTACGAACCTGCTTTGATGAACAAGAGAAAGAGCAATGCACCGGCGTACGCGATTCCCAGCGACATGAGGACGACACCTAACGTATTCTTCAAGTCATCCTATAAAAAGAAACCCGCTCAGAGAAGACCGAGCCGTCTGGTTCATAGACTCGCCTCAAGCATGAGTTCTGTCAAGAAGGTCGAAAGGAGAGCCTTGCTAACGAGGCGATAACCCGATTCCATGATGTTGACTGCATTTGCACCTGCAGTCCCAAATGGGCGTTTGAAAAGCAAAACTTCAAGTCGATAGGAGATTTAGAACAAATATGTACCACAATAGCATTCACACACCCAAGAATATCAACAACTCGAGGCCAATCAAAAGGCATATCTGAATTAGGCCCACCTGCGGCAGCAAAGGACTCCGTCAGACAAGGCGAATAGTATTCAATAATATCGTTACCCGTGTACATGCGATGAACGCACTTCGGATGATCACCCAGAAATACTGGGGTATGAAGAACAAATATGTCTCCCGCTTTAATTTGATATAGAGGGATCCCCAACGGCGCGCGTACTTCGAGTCTTCATCTTGGGCGAATAAGGCGTCCAGACCGTTTGTACTTCTTGCCACGCGCCTTATGAGCATGGAGACGATGAGGAGTGTGGCTATGATTATGACAAACTCGATGATTGCGACAGCAAGGGAGGCACCCCCACATGAATGTGCAAATTGGAAAAAGGCGAAGGTACAAATCGTCCCCAAAATCCAAATAAACTGTGGGAAGGTACATCAGTTATGGACCAATTTACATGGGACGTAATCAGCTCACCAGTCGGAGAGTCGTATTCGATGATACGGGTGCCCAACGTTCCCGGAAACCTCTTATTGTCTCGTGATTTTTTGAACCTCTTGTCGTCCTCTCCAGCAGGAACAAGATCACCCCTACAAGTGCGAAAAACCCCAGCGCGATACCTATTCCTGCACTGACGCAGATGTAAACCACTCCAGCCAGGTCCTGAACCGGAATTCCATAACGCATCGCTAAAAAATCAAATCCTCCAAGGGATACTTCATCAAGCCCTGCCTTCCAACAAGATTTGCTCATCAACGCATCGGCCGCCTTTTCCAAAGGAGGAGAAGGAATGACGAAGTTCGCCCATGCGAAATTGTAAGTGAAGCCAAGGTAATTGCGTGGATATTCAAGTACGAGGAGGCCGTTGAAGGAAAGGAACTGGAAGTGAAGAAGGAGCGATACTGGGTCGACTGCAGAAGCACAATGGAAAAGAAAGCTTGCTTGAAACCCCACTGTCCCAACAGAAGTTGGAATCGTTCCCGTGTGTCCGTGGCCATGTCCATGGCTTGAAAATGCGCTTGGCGAGGAGAGGGCATGCTTCACGGCGAAAAGGGACCCCAGTGCGGCCCCAACGAGGAGGATGATGGTACCTGCCGCTGCACCAGCTGACGCCAGTGGATTTTCAGTGGGGGAGATAGGGCCAGGTTCATACTCGGTTGAAAAAGGTGGGTAAGCTGACCCCGGGCCTGACGTTCCCCCGGTTGACGTACCCCCGGTTGTCCTTGAAGGAACCAGAGCTCCTGCAGGAATAACGTCTCCGTCGACATCTAAATATAGTAATTGCATGAGAAGGCGCAGAACACTTGCCCCAGAGTCGAACTCACCGACAATGCAGTCATAACGGGCACCTTGGGTAACATAATTGCACTTTATCTGAAACGTACTGCATAGAGTCTGAATGCAATCACATTCGAGACTCCAGTAGGGGCACCACGCCGACGGCCTAGTAGCGGCTGATGACTGGAGCGTTCCACTGTACGCACCAGAGTGATCATTCTGGCAGTACTTGATACAGGCTCCTCGCGACGTCGGTGTAAATTGGGCGTTTGTTGGGCTGAACAGAGAGAGGATGCAGAAGAGGAGTAGTAGCGTATACATCGCACCCTAAGGCGATTGTCAACAACCCCTCGCATTATATGTGGGTTCACAGGGAACAAGGCTGTCCCAGGAACGGTCCCTGAGGTAGTGCACAGACCTAGAGAGTAGTGGGAAGGAATAATGGCGAGGATGGACTAGGATGCTTTTGGCTAGTCTCCCAGGAGCTTTCTTCAGATAAGATTTGAGCGTTTGCAGTGCCGTGCGGCGGAAGGTCTTGGCTAGGACTTGACTACTGCAGGAAAATTCTCTTTTCCAATTCACGGATGAGGTCCGTGTAATTGATTAGTATTTGAGTTGTGTCGCCCATTCCAACTTCCAAATTTAATGTCAGTGGATGGCTACCTTCTAATCCGTAAACGGTCAGGGACATCAAACTCTGCTATTCACTGATAATCTAATTTTCAATAGAACAACTCCAGAAGAGGTGTAAGATAATCGTCAGCGTCGTTTCTGGCAATAAGCGGTATTCCGATTGTATTCCGAAATTCAATTTTTGCCTGGATGGCAGCTGTCTACTGTGTCACCAAATTGAGCATACATTGTCCTCAGATCTGGACTGCTTTTGCTGCCAAAACCTTCCCAGAACCACCGGCCAGAACGATCCCAGTCGATAACGAATTACAGATAGAGCCTGCCATACAAACCCCGATATCCGTGATGAAAGAGCCCGAATGTTGAGGTACACCAGTCGATCCACAACACCAGTTCTTGCCCCTCAGAGTAAAAGATGCTGTTTCACGGCCGCTTTTGGATCTCGTTATATTATTTTTCGATCATGAAACACTAAGAGCCTCGTAACAAATTTTTTCGTTGGAGTATGGTGTTAGATACGGGGCGAGTCCATAAAGTTGTCGTTATTTTAGGCGTGTAAAAGTAGTAGTTCATTCGAAAATCAAGGTTGAGCTTCTGCATGAGGAGAGCTTGGCACAAGGCCATCAATGATTTGTCTGTATTCTACAATCCGCAATGTATATATCTAGAACTGATTAACGGATAGGGCCCTCAACTCCAAAGTAGATCATGCGTAGTGGTCTCCAGAATGTTTAATCAACTGCTCCGCAGCCTTCGACCTCGGCTTAATTCTACACTTAAAAGGCAATGGACGCTGCACCAATCCCGTCGTCCACTCGGGCTTTACCTTGATCACGTTACCCTTTTGATCAAGGGGGGGGAGTAAATCATACACGGATAAAACAGAGGTGATGACGCTTTACAGAGAAGAATCGCTGAGGAATCGGCCAGGACAAATAGACACATTAACGGGAGACCAAAAGAATATAGACATACACCATGGAATCTGGTCGACAAGAAAAGCTCCTGGAACGGCAGCCTCTGACATTCCTTCCAAGGCACTTTCTGCGATATGGATGTATTCGTCCGTCTTATCCTTTATTTGAATGCCGTACGCGATGTCCATGATCGTCGCGGCGAATGTTCTACAGAAGCAATAGATTTAATAAAGTCTACGTTGCAAAAGTATTCGTGACCCACAGCCGAATATGTTGCAGGAAATCATCCGGGTTTTCTATCAGGTGTCTGAGAAGGACGCGGGATTCGCGGATTTGAATGTGACGATACTTCTCCACAGCATTCTGGTTGAAGTATTGGTGCGATGCCTCTTCCATTGGTCGCCGTAGCTCATCATACCGAAACTCCAACCCCAGCCCATCCTGTACAACGTCAGCGATATACTACAGAAAGCAATTCGCATACACCTACAGGTCCACGATCATGGTGCTGTGACCTCTCCCACAATATTTTGACGACCTCCTCTCGAAGAGGTCGTAAGCGACTTCAGCGGAACCGACCACAATGATAGGTTTGCCGACGACATTGACATATACGAGATCACCTAAAGAGCCGGCCTTAAAAGAGCAGTAGAGATGCCCGAATGTGCGCGACGTACCGTATTGTTTGCACCACTGCTGGAACGTCTTCCATGGATAGTCCTTGGGCATGTCGAGCGCATTTCCGATCAATGGCAGAGGTTTCGGGCCAGGAGGAAGTGGTAGGCCTTGAGGATTACCCCTCGATTTTTTCGATAAGAGTTGCCATAGAACGAGTGGTAGGATAACACTCCCCGCAATTATGGGGATAGTTAGCATACTGAAAGAATGTGATGAGGGGAAGGGATGTAGTAGCTATCTTAGCTGTGGTATTTGAGTTGAAACTTTAAGAGTGCAGAGTTCCTTCAGTTCAGCACTTGTTCAGCACCGCTCCATAAAACGAAACGGCCGTGGTGAGCAAGGAAACACCGCCATGGTGAAGCGAAGAAGATCGAGCTTCTCAACGGCCGTTTCGAGGTGCTGTTAAGAAACGGTTAGTCTCGCTCCAAGCGTTTCAAGAAGGCTCACTCGACTCGGGATTTGATTGAGCCTAGAAAAACGGGAGCTACGAATTCCAAAAGCGGATGATTCGTAATACGTTACATAATAACTCGGGTAATCTCCACCAGTCTCCACCAAGTCTCCACCAGGAGCCCACCTCGTCGTCATGCCCAGTGAAAAATTAGAAGTCGGAGAAGTCGACACATTATTAATGGATGGTCAGATGATGGCCATCCCATGTCGTTCGATCGTGACTCAGCTTAAGACTTGTCAGCCAATACTTAGTCATTTTGCATTCTGTCTATGGGAATCAAATGGGAATTACGAAAATTCATCCAAGTCCACTCAATCCATTCTAGGTTCATTCCCTTCAACTGTTAGTGTCAGTGTCAGCTGATCGAATTTGACAAAAAATCTCGGCAGTTCGATGGTTCACGGTTCGACAGTCGCGCCAGCAACCGAGGCCTAGCATCACAATGAAAGGGCTAGGACGCTCTGGAAACCGCGATTGATAGATGGCGGTGGCACTCCGCCGTGAGTAATAGCTTTTCGACCAAACTTGACTCTGAAGGTCCGACGTGAGGCACGGCACGTCAACTACCGCGTCGCGTCGTTATGTACGGTCACTTTCCTCTGCACGCAGGGGAGGCATTTTCTGTTCAAAAAATCCAAGAATGTCCATGTAATACGTATTTACATTCTAAAGATACTGAATGCACTATAGGGCGATTTCACTGCGGGCTTAAATTGTAAATCGCTCTGTGTATCACAAGTTGAGCAGAATCGAATGTCGAAAACAAAAGCATTCAAGTTGCTCACCCGGAGAGAGAGAACATGAATTCATGTAAAATATCTAACCAAAATTTACAATAAGATCTTGGGGTTTTGAGAGTGCTATCTCACTCAATGAATCATGATCCAGCAGCATCG
>Ga0307513_10006272_pt1 | contig 15579 bp, 19 predicted proteins | sample 15_EM_MG_FD_202174 | JGI IMG/M metagenome (GOLD analysis project Ga0307513, IMG submission 202174) | Populus trichocarpa ectomycorrhiza microbial communities from riparian zone in the Pacific Northwest, United States - 15_EM | ecosystem: Host-associated > Plants > Roots > Unclassified | place... | reverse complement strand
GCCCCCCCCCCCCCCCCCGCCCCCGCCGCCCCCCCCGCCGCGCCGCCCGCGCGCCCCCCGCCCCCCCCCCCCCCCCCCCCCCCCCCCTCCCGGGCCCCGGGGGAGAAAAAAATGGTTCTTTCCTGGGTTTGTGGCTTGTAGGTTGTATTGGGTTAGGGTTTCTCGGTTAGGTACAGTACGGTAGTTCAACTACGGTAGAGCGACAACTTTGGTGGAAGTTAATTATTGTGAAAAGGATATAAAAAATAAAAGACACCCATTACTAAGTATTACCCGTCACAAGCACTGGAACCGCACGCCTCAATCACCCATACCAGTTACCCGTGCCCAAAAAGCCCCCCTCTCTCCCTCATCTAAAACCTGCCCAAAAACAAAACAAGATTCCCTTATCTCCCCCCACCTGCCCCACTGACTCCCAACCTCGTGCAACCCCAATCACCCGTCCCCCCACCTCCCGCATCCCCCCTCCCAATCCATCCACCAACCGTCTGTCCATTGCTGAATAAACCCTGCAGGGGGCAGGCAGGCGGCAAGCCATACCGTAATCCACGAGTGATAGATCGTGAATATATCTACTTTCCGGTGATCCGGTAGTTGGTGGATTCTTGTGGCGCGCTATATAGTTGGGTAAATTTTATCGCATCGCTGCCGCCGCGTCGGTGCCGTGCGTGGAGCAAAGATAGGGCGGATGGATGGGCGGGCGGGTGGAAAGGCTGGGAAGAAATCGATGGCATTTAGGTTTTAAGGGGGTGGCCTCTGCGCTGCACTGCGTGTGATACGGGAGGGGGGAGGAGATGAAGTATGGATAGGGATTGGGTAATTTCTTAGTGGCAAGTATGCCATGCTATGTAAAGGAGGAGGAAGGAGGAGAAGGCTTATATTTTTGTTTTTGATTTTTGGTAAGGGATTGGGAGAACCGTGCAGGCAAAGTGAAGAATATATTTCTATTATCGTAAGAAAGCAAATATACCTGCCTCTTTATATTTATTCCAAATTATTCTTTGATGGTTCTCTTTTTCCCCTCCTTTAGGCTTCTTTGGGGGGAGGGGAGGGGTTGGGTGAGGTGAGAGGTGGCAGTGAATGAAAGAGTGAGAGTGGGTGACATGAAGACAAGGAGAGGTAATTTGGAAGGAAAGGGGGAATTCCTGATGAGACAAATAGAAGGAGAGGAAAGGAAAGGAAAGAAAGACGCTACAACTCATCCCCCGTCCAATTCGGTTTTAGTGTTTACCGTAGGCCCCCGGTACTTGATGGGTTCCGGGCACGATAGAGTAGCAGGCAAGGCACAACCGCCACCGTTGGAGGTGAGACCGTGCCTAACCTGGATGAAAAACTCTGACTCATTCGCACTGCTCGCTACCTTATCCTCCTGGACACCCTATCGGCTGGTCTGTTCCGTGTTGTAGTTCCTTGCTCCCTCGACAAAAATGTTACAATTCCCTTCCGGAGAAGGAGGGCGCGGTGCCAAACAAATAAACAAACAAAAGAAGAAAAAGAAAGCTCATACAATCCCGGGAAAGAGAGGAGAAGAGGAAAATAACATCACTTCTGCGACTCTGTCTTTTCCTGAGCCGCAGCTTTAGCCTCCTCCCTCTTATTCCCGAGGTACGCCGCCAGCGATCCCATAATCTCGGAACTAACCACCAACCCGGTTGTTACCGTCGCCTTGGCCTTGGGAATGACACCATCAGTACCCCCACTCTTACTGCACTCATCCTCATAAACCTTAAACACGTATTCCTTCCCCTCCTTAGCAAAGTCCGCGCCACGCAGGTAAACCTCTCCAACAAGCTTCTTCGGATAGCCTACAGCTCCGACGACAACGTTCTTGATCTCATCCGTCGGTTCCTTGAGAATGGGGAAGTAGTTGTCGATCTTGCCAAGGTTTGAGTCTGCAAATTCATCGGCGCGAGAAACGTACGGGGCGGCACGGGAGAGGTAGGGCGCCATTGGGGCCAGGAAGGTGCTGTAGCAGGATTGCGAGAGAGATATGCTGCGCTGGCCGAGAGGATGGCTTTCAAAGACACTGATAGAGTCGCTGACTATTGGGTAGGATTTTAGGTGTGAAAGGGACTTGTAAGAAGGTGAGCCCGGGTCAGATTGGGTGGAGGTGGTTCCATTGACCTTTGAGGTATTGTTGTTTGGTTGCTCGGCGTGGGGCATTGTGCTGTTTGCTTGCTTGTTAGTGGCTTGCGCCGTGGCTGGGGACGAGAGGAGAGGGAGAGCTCACGATCAGGTGTAGCGGTGAAGCTTGAAAACAATATACTCGGAGCACAAGAGCGAGAGTATGGCCGGGGGAGAGTTGATGTGGTCTGGTGGTGTGCTAGGTAATGATAGAGAACGTCCGGTAAGAGTGGAAGAAGGGGAAGGAGGAGAAGGAGAAGGAAGAGGGGAAGGAGGAGGAAGGAAGGTGTGGGGCATCGTGCCTGTATTTGTATCCTAAGGACATGGCAAAGCAGACCAAGGGAGTGCATATGGTGCTTGCCCTCATTGGAATCAGCAGTCATCCGCCTTTCCACCTTTCCACCCCATCCAGCCTCAGGAAAAAAACAAAAAAGCCGTTACCTGACTGACACGTGAAAGACAGTTGCCTTCGCTCACCACCCTTCCCTCCCTTCATGACGAGCACGGTCACCGTGTGAGGTAAAGTTAGATGGGAGGGAGGTCTTATCAGAGCATTCTTTCCAACGAGGGGGATCCTTGCCAGCCATTCCCATTCCTACACACACACGCGCGCAGCAGCCAACTCGGAGGCCAACACCACCACCACCACCACCACCACCACCCTTGGGTACGGTACGAGTACCATATACCGCTATCTTTCGTACCGGCACAATATCTATCTTCAGAAGATAATATCTACCCTACCCGTTATCGTATCGCGTCATAATAATGCTATGCCATACCGCTATCATCCATCAACTCGATCTCGAATGCGAACTCGCATTTTTCCAACCTCTTCCCTCCTCCTCCTCCTCCACCTCCACCTCCACCTCCTCCTCACTCTCTTCATACCTGCTACTGGCCTCTAATCCCGCCATACTGGTTTCAAATGCGTGCCTTAAGCGATCCTGCCACCGGTGAAGAAAGTAGAAGAAAGAAAAGAAAAAAAGAAATTTGCTTATCATATTTTAAGCTAACGCATGTGAAAATTTCAACTGATCGACCAGCCCTCGCTAACGCTAACAACGCCAACGGTTCGTTCCAGTTCCACCATGGCCTGAGCCGCACTGCACCCACCCATAGTTCAACCTGAACCTGCAAGTACCGGTACGGTAACTTAACAAATATGGCACGGTAGACTAGGCAAAAATCTCTCCGAAGAAGGTGATAATCGATTGATTAGTGGTGCAAGGGAGTAGGACAATTGATAGGCTGGCGGGCAGGAAGGGAAGAGAGAGAAGAAGGGTTAAAACAAACACATGTCTGATTTTCCAGAGTTGGAGGAGGGATACCTGGTCAGCATAACTAATATACTCGAGTATTGCTACCGGCACGTTACCTTATCATCCTGCCAATGTAACGACGTTGCCCCACTTCACTGCTGTTAAGATGAACGTTTCGCTTTCTCTTTCACATGCTCCGGAGGGCATCAACGATGGAAACCTCCGCATGCGGATTGCGGTATATAGTTAAGCTGTTTTTCCATCTTATGATACAGGACTCGCAACTCTACAGTACTGTTGTTTGTCAACCGAGAGGAATGGCAGGCATACATGAATCCGTCTGCCACGAGTACGGTATGTAGATGAGGTGCGGTATTGTAGCCTAGCGTGATATCCACTAACGAAGGCGCTTGAAGCATGTCAGGAGGTTGTTACGCTAGGGGGGTGTGCAGTGCTCGAGGAGGCAATGCCATCATCGGCGATGCCGTGTTCGGGCACCACGCAGCACCTATAATAAGAGGTAAAAAGAAAGGTTCGAGGAAGTTTTCTCCCCTTCCTAGTCCTACCTCCCTCCCTTCATTCGCCTCCTAGCCGGCAGGCTGTCTTGACTGGCTCGTGTTGTGTGAAGAGGCTCTCATTGGAAGTTCGAGTGAGGAGGGGACATTGCGCTATGACACTTGACTTCCTGCCTCGACACCACCGCACACATCCCGTATGCCTCCTTCCGAGAGGGACTACTGGTACCGGCATTCTACGAATCTGGGCGGAAACATTGGAAGTATTCCCAAGCTGGGGTTGAGGAGACATACGCACAGTGGGATATCGAAAACACGTCTTGCGATGGGGAAATATTTGCAAAAATCTGTGAGTACGGTACGGCACTCGTCCCAGGCAAGAGGTACCGGTATAGTACCAGAAAACAGGGGGGGGATAATTTGTACCGTACTGGCACGGGCTCCCAAACGCGCACGGATGTTTTACCATATTTCTTTGATCCCTGCTTTCGGGTACCGGTACCGTATCACACCTCTTGCCTGGATGAATATCTGAGCGCCAATCATAATATACCCCCCCCTTGCTTTCGCCTGCTTCTGGCCCGGAAACGACCGGCAATCTTGACTTGGCTCGACCTGACAGGCATACTGACGGCCTGCTTCTGTACTCGAGTACAGAGTGACTTGGAAGAGCCAGAAGCAGCAACAGGGAGGGCCACTTGGAGAAACTCGTCTTGGGAGAACATGCGCCGCTGGGATACAAAGCACCATACAATGAAGGCACCATATCAATTAGAAAAAGCGTGGGGCCAGGCGGTCACATATCGATGTTACGAGAGGCGTTGAGGTACGATAGGAGATAGCAATTAGGACGGTGGTATAACCGATATTGAGGTCGTTGTTTGGTTGCGATGGGGTGTTTGAGAGGGGCTGCTCGAGCACAATCACTAAGTTAGTCCCAATGACTATCTCTACCATAATCCCCCCCTCTACCATGATCACCAACAGCACCACATCTATGATACGCCCAGATACAAGATTAAGCATAACCTCACCTCCTTCCTTTCCTCCCTCCCTCCCTTTCTTCCTTTCTTAACCCCCCACCATAAGATCCACGATCTCCCCACGTCATAAAAAAAACAAACCTTCCGCCTCGTCCGTTCCCTCAAGTACTCGAGTACGAGTAAGGACAGGATATCATAGGGCCGGGCCATCATCCATCATAATGCCTCACACCTATCCGAATCCGGCTCCGGTGCAATCACATTCCAGATTCCAAGGATGTAACCTCCGCGGCTCTGTCTGAGCCAAGTCTGGTGGGGGTTTGGGGGTGGTGGTGGTGGGTGGTGGTGCTCAACCCCTCTTGCATACGCACGCCTTCAAGGCGGGAAAAAAACGGTGCGGCGCAGCGGCGCCGGTGGGGTAAGTTACGGGTATGATACAATTCCCTCTTCTATCATATCACTATCATACCGGTAGGAGAAGGTTCTCACCCCCTCCTCCACTGTGTATTACTGCGTGCGAGGCTGAATCCTAAGAGCCGGACTTTTCATCTGTGGTTTTGAATGTGCAATTGATGGGCTTCTCCGCAAGGTGATGAATGAAGAAACGTACCGTAGGTCTAGAACTGCGGATGCACAATCCGTCGAACTCTTGGTAAGGTGGGGTGTATAAATAGGTAGGTAGGTAGGTAGATGGGTATTCTAGATCAGCAATCTTGGGAATATTGCCTTCCTTGCGATATCACAATCTGCAAGCAAGCAGGCTCAAAACAAATTTCTCCTATCTCTCTCATCTCCTCATCTTCCGCCCCCAACTCTCCTTTACGTTAAATTACCCGTCTTTTACTATCACGCGTTGCCAATTTGAGACTCCTCACCACCGTGCACTCCCCCACTACACACTCACTGCCAACGTTAATGCTAAAAACAGTCTCATAGAATTGCCCAGCGCGGCAGACCGGCCTGTACTGTACTCTAATGACTAGATCGATCTTGGCGGTTGCGATTGTTTAAATTTACGATTCAGTATTTCCTCACTTGCCACCGCTGGTGGGGCTTGTAATGCCGTACACTCGTGCACAGGGGTGTCGTTACAGTACTCGCAGAGGGCGGATTCGGCTGATGATGTGAGATGGTGATTTGTGGCGTGTGGGGTTTTCTAGTTGTTTTTTTCGTATTGTAGATGCCGTATTTGGTACCGGCGTTGGAGTCTACAGTACGTTGTGCCGTGCGGTATATGTGAGGACGGGGATAACCTTTTTTATTGCTACTCAGAACTAACTAGCTACCAGTATCTGACTGACCACCTGCGCTGGCTGGTTCTAGGTATAGCATGGCAGGACATAAACATAATTGAGGGTGAAAAGAGAGCGGCCTGCATGGGGTAATTGACGAATGAGGGTTTTGTTTTATTGCCATCTGTGACTTCGTTAGCTATAGATTACTCGATAGCTAGGAGTATCATGCCTCTCGATGAGATGAATCCCAGAGGCAGTCTCAACAGCACTGCTCATTTCCCCTGGCTTCAAGGCGAACGCGGCCTCCTCAAATTCTTTTTGCATCTCGCCTCTGCCGAAGAAGCCGCTGTGAGTGGAAACAAGATCAGCAGGGGTTGTTTCTTCGACTGGTGGAGGAGAAGGTGGAGGAAGAAGACAAACAGGTCACCGCGCTTCCTCGCACTGCTGCAATCGGACTCGGCCTCAGCGAGATCAGCCAAAGAAGTAGAACCATCTCTAATACGAGATTCGAAACCTTGGATAATCCCCATGGCGTCTTCCTTTGTTCTAGTGATGTTGGCCTGGCCACCCCCGCCACCGGAGTACATTGAAAATCAGCCCTCGCAAAACCTCTCATCAAGGAAGAGAAGAAGAAAGACAAACCTCCTTCCAAGAACTAGGCCTCCTGCTATCCTTGTGCTTAACAAGCAAATGCGCACATCGGATCTTCCCGTCCTGACCACTGCCCTCCGAAGGGACGACGCTGGTGGCGGGGAACTTCTCCGCCATGTAGACCTTTAATTTCTCCGAGTCCGTGTCTGCCGGCGGCTCCCATTGCGACTCGTTGGTCTTTGCGTTGAAGTAGTAGGGAAGGCTCTTGGATTTTGAAAACCGGATGGTCCAGTTCTCTGGCAGGCCAGTTTCGGAAGTCTGTGATGGACACCAAGAGGGAAAGGGGGGGGAGGAAGAGCTCGTTAGACCACCCGCTAGTATAGAAGGTAAGGAGGAGGGGGGGGTTTACCATGACTAATTGATGGTTTGATAATAGTGCTAGTAGTTTATTTTTGTTTCAATTTTGCAAATGTGGTGGTGGTGATGCTGGTTTATCAGGAGCGTTTTTAGAGGTATATTGTAGCTTCCTTCCTTCTGGATTGACGATGGTGATGGTGATGATGGTGGTGGCGCAGGGTAGGATAGGGCAAGCAACCCTGGAATTTAATCTTGATTTTGATTCTTTTGGGGGCACGATGAGATAAGGTGCGGTAGACGAAAAAAAAAGGGTGGGGAAAAGAAGGGGGTAAGGAAAAAAAAAAAGGTGAGGGGATCGTCGGCTGGATGCCTTGCAACTCGTTGAATAATTGAGTGATTCACTGGGAAGCAAGCTAGTCAGCGATACAGCGAGCCAAGACCTGGCTATGATGGGCTTCTTGTTTATGAGATAGTTGCAGAAGTTGCCATATCTGACCTTCCTGGCATTATTCGAATCTTTTAACATCGCCAATCATATTTTACCAATATCATGATATGAATAAGTTCCACGGTTTGAGTTTCGAGACTTTGAAGAGCTTGCAATCGAGGTTCCAGACGGTAGGTACCATACTCGAGTAGTTGTTTTGTATAATGATATCACCGAGATCTCTAGGGAGGTGAGGGCAACTCCCAGTTATGTCAGTTATCTTCCGTTACCATGGTTGGGCCTCTACCGTACGGTTAGTGAGTGATACGGTACCTGTACCAGTGCTCGGGCGCTCTGATAAGGCTATGGTGGAAAGCTCGAGACCCAGTAATAGCCGGCCCGGATCTGTCCACGGAAGAGGTGCAAAAATTGCCCAAGTCACCAATTGGTTTAGAGCTCTCAAACAATAAATACTATAATAGTTCCCTGTTCTAACTGTTCTCTCAATCACTTCTCCAAAACCAAACCTACGGCACTGTACCATAAAAAAACAAAACACATCACAAGTCACCCGCACCCGAACACGCACCATAAAAAGAAAAAGAAGGGGTAGAAAAAAAAACCCTCGCATTTAATGATTTCCCTCAAGTTACTATACAACCCTCATACAGAAAAGAAAAGAAAGGCTAACTACGCAAGTGAGAGATCGCCGAACGGGTGCATGCGCCACTCGAGGTCTTCGTAGTCGTGCGCCCTCGCATAGGCACTGGTAAGCGAGCGCACAAACCTAACTCTCTCAGTGGCAACACTGAGATCGAACTCACTGCTAATGAAAACCTCGAAGCCTCTCTCCATCTCGTCCACCATTCCGTTCTCGACGTTTGTAAGATACGCTCTGGTGACCCGGGCCCAGGCAAAGCAGACAGAGGCATCGGTCGAGCTATCGGCTATGCGAACGAGGCATGGCTCGCAGACAGAGCTCCAGGGCTTCTCACGGAAGCCCTGCTGTGCGACAGCGAGGAGGTATCCGACGAGCTGGCAGTTAGGGTTCCCGTGTGGGCGCGAGGGAGTGACGACCGTGAAAAGTGGCGCTCCGGCATAAGTGACCGCGATGCTCGGGTCGAATCTACAGCTGTGTCCATTATGGGAGAGCGAGAGGTTGTCGTCGCCGAGTTCCCCCCTATCGTGCGTGCACATATGTATGAACCCATGATCAGCAAATTCTTCCGTCCTTCAACATGCAGGATTGAATCGCAAATTGTGGATTTTTGTTTTTCACTCACTCAAGACAACTCCAAATGGAAGTCCTGTTGGTGCGGTGTAGGACGTATTTGGTCAGGTAGTGGATGACCGCGTGGATAAACGGCTGGACACTTTCCCTGCCATAGCGAAGGTCGAGTTGGGAAGCGCTCATCACAATAAATATGAGCATACGGATGCGGGCGTCCCCACTATAGTAGCCGGGTCCCACGGAGGTGAGAAGCCCCCCAATTAACTCGAGGTACCCGAGGGGGTGGGGGAATATTTCAGGCATGGGAAGAGGCGCCGATTCAATGATGGTTATTTTCAGAGCGCGTAGGTATAACGGAGCCCAGCGAAAGGGATGAAGCACATCTTCGAGCTCCTCACGACAGAGGTGACTCGTGAGACTGCGGAGGGGAGGGGAGGGAGTTGCTGGTGCCTGCATACTTTGGGTGGTTGACGATTGCCAGGCGGGAAGAACTGTTGGTGGTTGTGGATAAGGTGGTTTGATGATAATTTAAGAAGGAAGGGAGGAAGGAAGGAAGGAAGGAAGGAAGGAAGGAAGGAAGGAAGGAAGGAAAGGGAGCTATCCGTAAGCTGCAGAATTATTCTAACTCTCGGCATGGCTTCTAGCATCAAAAAAATAGGATTGAGCAATGCTCGGCGATTTCTTGCAACACACGATGTCACTCGCAAAAAAACGGACGCCGGGTAAGGGATAGGAGATTCAAGCAATCTATATGTCATTGCTGCAAATTATATTGAGATTGGGGCAGATCTGAAGGGATGACGGTGGAGCAATATATCCTCACTGGTTTCTGAAGATATGATTATACTAGAAGTGCTTGTGAATATGGGAGGCAGGGTTTGCGATGCTACATGAAGACCAAAATTTCATACACTTGAATGCCTCTAAGCTACCGTAGTGATGCAATCCAAAAATGGGATAAAAGAAAGAAAACATCAAAGAGATAATCGTATTTTTTTTTAACTCATAAGATCATAAAGTCAAATCTTCCAAACATGCTTCCGAGGTATCCGGGCCGGCTTTGGGCCTTTGGGATCTGTAGGATTCCTATCAAGGCACTGGCAACGGTCGAGTGGGTCCTGGGGCTGACGTCTCTCCCCGAGAATTGGGCAACTCTTAGCCAATCTTGGATCCCCGCATTGGAAAGCAATCATCCAACTCTTTTCAAAGGCGCGACCAAAGAATGGGTCATCTAGATCATCCGTATAATAACCCAATTTCTTGTCGTTGTGAATCCAGTGATCGTCGTTACTGGTTAAAAGATGTTTCATACTTTCATAAACATGCCTCGGAGTGCCGCGGATGCGCTTTGCTGAAACAATAAACTGTCCGGATTGTGATAAGAGAACGTCTCCGGCAGGGCAAAAATCTCCGTTAAAGGAAGCGAAAATTTCCGGAACACGATACCAAAACTCTTCTGAACCAAAGGGATCCTTGCATTGGTGGCAGGCACAGCGGCTAAAGCTAGGAGCAAGCGACAGCATGCCGGTTTCCGGCCCGTAGTAATCATATATTCGTTCAGCCATCTTCTCTAGGTTCTGGAAGGATCCATCAAGGAACATCGTATGCTCTGCGAGTTCATCCCACATATCGATGATGTGGGTGAGCCAGGCAGCGCTACTCCCCCCCCTAGTTCCCAATTTTCGAACTGAATTTGCTTTGGTCTCATCGTGTACGATTCGTTGGTCTGCGTTGGGATCCTTGAAGTAGACGACTGTGTTAGGATTCAATTCGCCAAACCCGGGCAGTCGTTTAATCGCTTCTAGAGCTTGGCCAACCGCAGTCGGGTGTTCCTTGTGCATGCTAACAACAATATCGAACCTTCTAGGGGGCTGATATTTCATGTCTAATCTAGCGACAGGGAAAGGTCCACTTTGCTCCGCCGTATCTGGATTTTGAGGAACATAGACTACCTCGCTGGATTCTCCACCCTCCAACGGGACTGACTGGATCTCCGTTTTTCCAGTCCCAAACATAACCCCTAGAGCCATGATGAGGATAAGTGCGGCCGCTCCGCCGATCGAAAATTTTCTTCGAGTCGGGTGTTTTGTGCCAAACTCCTCCCATGCGTTGGAACCATCGTTGCGAATACGCTGATATTGCTCCTGGATCTTATCCACACCAAGCCTATAGAGAACGAGACCACCCAATGCAAGACTGTAGCCAACTAGCTGGATAAGACTGACAGTACTGCCCCAGACGAGGACCGAGACACCGACTAGGAGGATATCTTTGAGCACACCACACAGGGTAAGGACCAACGAGGAAGTTCTGCCGATCTAAGAGATCCGGTTAGCGAGGACCCACAGCTCTTAGGTTTAAATATGGAAATTACCAGAAAAACCACCGAGATATTTAATACAAAGGCTAGGGCCGCATTGGCGAGCAATGTAAGTAGTCCAAGCCTAAGTATCTCGGACATACCAAGCCTCGATGCCTCAAATACAAGAAATATCAGGAAATTCATCAATGCGCAGACTGGCGCAAAGTAATACAAGGATACAAGCGGATCCATTTTGTACTCTGTAGACCAAAGCAGCCGCTGCATCAGGATAAGGCGGAAAGCTTCGAAGATAATGCCCGCAGTTTGGAAAACGAAGCCAGTCAAATTGAAGGCGATCTCCCCATACGAGGCAACCATGACACCTAGCACAATCACACCGACGTTCGCAAGTACCCTCACGTTCGGTGTTTCCACACTCATCCCCCAACCTACGAGGAGGACGGCTACTGGGGTAGTTGCCTATGGGGAACAGAGTAAGCAAGTAATTGACGTTAAACTAAGGGCTGTAATCGCACCTTTAGCATCTGTATAAAAGCAATACTTAGGTACAGATACGTCTGGTTTCCGCATATCAAACTCAAGCTAAAGAACAGGCCGATGGGAACAATAGCTCTTAGATAGAGCTTTCCTGTCATGGGGACATTGTGCCGGCCGTCGAGGAGATGTGTCGTCCGTGCAAGAATCTGGGTAGCGATTGTTGCAAACACCAAATGCCATGTTGTAAGGAATATCGCTATCGCAAACTTAATATCCGTGCTGGATAATTGTAGTCACTCGGGAGGCTAAGGAGATCTTACGGAATGCTGCGGTAAAAGTTAGCGACAGCACCCCGGATCGCCGCAATGCCGGTAAAGCGTGCGGATAGCTATATGGAACTTACGAAATTTCTTATTGAACAAGACCCACTTGTTAAAGATGATTACGGCTGAGCTTAGGACGATCCATACTCTGTGATCTCAGTCGTTAGATGGCAATGTTGGTATCGTTGGCCGAGGGAAGACTCACACTACGTAGACAGCGGGGTGAAACTTCTCTATTGCGGGTGGTGGGGGTCGCGCGGCCGTGGCAGGATCTGGAAGAGATGAAGTCGACAGCCGAGGAGACGATGGCACAGAGAGATCCTCACTTTCGTCGGAGGAAGAGCGGGCTTCTTCTTCTACACCCATGGCGGCAAATCTAGTCGGGAAAACAAACAAACGGCTGCCAACTCGAAGTAGCCGATAGCAGCGATAAGGATTTCTCCCCTGGGGCGGGGCGATAGGCTTAGGGACACCACTTAGGTCCGTCAGAAGGGTAGAGAGATAGTGATTACTGAGTTCGAGAACCCCCTCTTCCGCCTCTCTTCTTGGTGTTTTGTCAGGATGGGATTGAGGACTTGAAGTGGGACGCGGTAGTCGGCCAAGGTTCAAGAGAAACAAAGAGGTTACGCGAAAAAGCACTCGGTTACGGATCCGGTAGGCTGGCCCCCTACCGTATCTTTGTCTGTTTTGCCCAAGTCATAAAATCACGCTTCGATATAACGGACCTCTTGGTACTAGTACTGGCAGCGGAAAAAAATGGCAGAAATTCTGAGCGAGTTGCTTGTGAGCTTGGATGTCCGAGGCGGAGTGCCTGGCTATGGGGGAATGCAGGACGCGGGGTCCGGTGAGGCCTCAAGCACCACCGGTAGTAACCAGAGCAACAAGACCTAAATTAGTTTAGTGTATCATCCGGCATCATTAGTGGAGGTAATCTTGGCAAGAGCGGTGTGAGGTGTGTTCCCACTATCAATTACTAACACTGGCTGATGGCAGGGATGAGAAGAAGGTAAACCTCTCTGCCAAGATGCACTCGAGTAAACGACGCCGGTGCCTGGGATGAGGTATGATGCTGGTACTAGAATAAAAGGCCACCCGCTACTCTGTTATGTGCGTAGGGAATAGCTATTAAGGGAGAGCTTGTCGGGTGTTCAAAGCCTGCGATCCATATGCCCCGGGTGACCATTCGTGATGGAAGTTTGAGTATTATAGATATGGTACCTTAGTCCTATTCCCAGCTTAGTATGTTGTAGAATTTAGATACCAATAGTACAACTCCTCTTACAACTAATCTCTGTTGTCCGGGGCTGTCATTTTGGACTTTTGTTTGGTTTCTTGACTTTGCTTGAGATCGTTTATACTGTACAACTAAAGCAACTTCCATAAGTACCGATAAGCAATGGAAACGAGGTTCAACTTTCTATCCTGACCCTCAAACTAAACAGGGCATTGTTTATAAGCTCATCTATGCTTCTGTATGCTCTTGCTGGAACTCTCCCTTTCCCACCCCTTCTCTCTCCATCGATCCTACGGCCCGCCCACTCTTAGCAAAGTTGGCCGGCGGTATCAGCCCACTGTCAGGCCCCTCTAATGGAGAACACTGCAACGAATTCGAAAAGAGCTTCTCTGATCATAACCCCCCTATCCCGGCACAAACTCAGCCTGCTGCTACATAATGGGGAAACCTGGCAGAACGTAATATGTTAAGTTGGACTTTTGAGGCCTTCCATCAGGGTCAATTGCATTGTCCTGGAGCGAGATGTGTATCCGCCGGGAGGGGATAGCATGTTCCCGGCTCTTTTTAGACCATTCTTTCTAAATTAGCCAATGTGTTAGTGATAGTGGCCCTACAGCAACACTAAATTCGAGAGCTCAGGCACACCCTTATGAGGCAATTCTTTCCTCTGATGCTCCTCTACAGTTTATGCATAAAGAAGATACGCGCGTCGCAATCATGATTGAGTACCTGAAATACGCCTCAAAACAATAGATTTCATGCTGCTTCGGTGCTGATTTGGGATTCCCTTTAGCGGGGCTACTGGGAAAGGAGGGGGAACCTGGTGGGACGACTGGGTTTATTTAATTAAGCCCCCTGCTAAAGTGCCAGAATCCCGCGGGCGCAGGAAGTTTGTATGAAGCCAAGTCCGTACTGACGTGATACCAGTACTGTGCCTTGCTTGCTGAGTCAAGAAGTGCTAGAAGGAGTAGGGATTGATAGAGTATATTGGACCAAAAGTTAGTGCGTGTCTGGGTATCTATACAATGGCCATGCTTTCGGGTACCTCCTACCTACCACAGGTATGATAACTTCCATGGCGTGTGTTTAGAAATGCCCCCGCCGTTATTGTGCTTTAGAGGGCTTTTGTGACTTCAAGTGCTGGGTGTGGTAACACTCGATCGATCTACGGGTAGTACCATTTTGGCAGAGGGTGACGGCCGCCAAACTGCAAGTACTCGAGTATATGTCGTTCTCGCATACCTTGTATTACAATTAACCTCCGGCACACTGCAAACTACTAGTAAGTTAATATTTCCAGGGTGTTTATGCACATTTCCTTATCGGGGCGTTAGGTAGGGGTGGTTGGTATTGGGGAACCTTTATTGCCCTACCATGCATACAGATACTGTGCTACCGGTTATGCTGATGCGGCTCAGGGGATTTGCACGGAGACTCGTAGGCTCTTCCATTGGTATCAAATTTGTCGCCAGACGATTACAGTACAGCATGTGCGATGGTGCGCTTATGAACTGGAGCCCTACTTGTACATGCCGCATCGGATTTTTGTATTGCTAGACAGGAGATCCTCAGAAAGGACTTGAGGTTCGAAAGTCTTTTGCTATAATACATATAGCGATGATTCCAGGATTGAGGATGTCTGAAGCGTAGCATAATAAACCTCACCTGACCGAGAACGGTAGCCATTCGGGGAACACAAGAATTCCCTAGACCTGCTTTGGCTTCCCTAGGATGGCTCCCGAATTGTTGCATACACATCTCATAACATATGCAAGTTTCGGGCGGCCTGGTCACGATAAGATCGGCACGGCTGAAATATCGGGCAAGCAAATCGGAGGGTCCGCCGCGACTTGTGGCAAAGCTCCTGATTTTGAAACTTAAGTAAGCATGAACACCATGCTATTGGCCAGTGTTATATATTTTTTCTTTCTGGATATTGGACATTTCGGAGAGCACAAGTTAAGTTTACCAGATGACATCCGAATACCGTACCGTACCTGAGATTTATTCCAGGAGGGGTTTTCAAAGTTAAAAAAGTTGACAAAAAGTAGGTTACTGTGGCGTTTCGGGTAAGCTTGGCATACACAAAAATGGTTAATTGACAATCACTCTACCATACCATACCATACATTTTTTTCAGGTAGAGACGGAGGTCAAGAGGTCCGTAACGAGCCAAGATCAGGGGTTTGGCTTTGGTAACGAGAGAATACTTCCATGCGGGTTAAGCACCTGGGCCTTATTAACTACCAACAAGTCAAAGGCATCTCAACTTCTTATTAGAAGATAGGAATTTTCTTCGCTCTTACAGTAATACTAGCTCAAAGAAAAATCTGTCCCCAGCTTTTAGAGATGTGCCTGCTAAACCCACCCACCCCCTAATGCCTAGGGGAACAGACTTGTTATTTGGGCGAGTACATACCAAACTTGCTCACTTTACTCAATCTCATTTTTGGGGGCTTCAAATATGCGACTTGAAATCCTCTGATACAATTGGCCA
>Ga0307513_10006271_pt1 | contig 15580 bp, 9 predicted proteins | sample 15_EM_MG_FD_202174 | JGI IMG/M metagenome (GOLD analysis project Ga0307513, IMG submission 202174) | Populus trichocarpa ectomycorrhiza microbial communities from riparian zone in the Pacific Northwest, United States - 15_EM | ecosystem: Host-associated > Plants > Roots > Unclassified | place... | reverse complement strand
CCGACATCGGCCGGTTCGACGAGGCGCCGCGATGACCGCGCAGCGCCCGCGGCCCAAGACCCGGCTCGCGATCGATCCGGACAACGCGTACGCCCGGCTCGGCGTCGCGCCGCTGGCCTCGATCGACGACATCAAGCGCCAGCTGTCCGAGCGGCGCGGCAAGGCGATGGCGACCCGGCGCGCGCGCGGCCAGGTCGCCTCGGCCGACGACGAGCAGGCGATCATCGAGCTCCAGGAGCTCGAGAAGCTGATCGGCAGCCCGGCCGCGCGCGCCGCCTACGACCGCGAGCACCCGCAGAACGCGCTGCTCACCGTGCAGGCCGCGCCGCGCGACCGCGCCTACGAGCCGGCGCGGATCGCCACGCTGGTCACCGCGTGGCTCGCCGACGAGCTCGGCCCCGACGCGCTGCTGCTGCACCCCGACGCGTACTGGCTGTGGCTGCCGGGCGGGCTGCCCGAGGAGCTCGCCGGCGTGCTCGCGCCGTTCGCGACCACCGGCGAGGCCGCCCAGGCCGACCACGGCTTTCCCGAGGTCGCCGCGCTCGGCGACGTCAGCAACCAACCTGAGCGAGCGGAGTAACCATGGCCGAATATCACAAGGTGATCGGGATCGATCTCGGGACGACGTACTCGGTGGTGGCCGCGTACAGCTACGCCAAGAATGACGTCAAGGTGATCTCGAATCGCCAGAACGAGCCGACCACGCCGTCGGTCGTCTACATCGGCCCGACCGGTCAGGTCAGCGTCGGCAAGGCCGCCAAGGAGAAGCTGTCGCGCGAGCCCGGCAACGTGATCTTCGAGGTCAAGCGCATCATGGGCGCGCGCAACCCGGTCGGCGGCAAGGCGATGGCGCGCGCTGGCGGCCGCGACTTCGATCCCGAGTTCGTGTCGGCGTGCATCCTCAAGGAGCTCAAGGCGTGCGCCGAGAAGCTGATCGGCGAGCCGATCCACGACGCGGTGATCACCGTGCCGGCGTACTTCAAGGAGCCGCAGAAGCACGCGACCGCCGAGGCCGCCAAGATCGCGCGCCTGAACCCGCTGGCGATTATCAACGAGCCGACCGCGGCCGCGGTCGCGTACGGGCTCGACAAGGGCGAGCCGCAGACCTTCGTGGTCTACGACTTCGGCGGCGGCACGTTCGACGTCTCGGTGGTTCGCATCGAGGACGAGCGCACCGCGACGGTGCTCGGCACCGGCGGCGACGCGCACCTCGGCGGCGGCGACATCGATCAGCAGATCGTCGAGTGGGCGCTCGCGAAGATGCGGGCCGAGCACGGCAAGGACTTCTCGCAGGACGCCCGGCTGATCGGCAAGCTGCGGCTGCGCGCCGAGCAGGTGAAGATCAACCTGTGCAACGAGGGCAACCCGCAGGACTTCGTCGTCGAGGCGCCGACCGCGGGGATCGACGAGATCAGCTACACGATCACGCCGAGCGATCTCGAGCTGATGTGCAAGCCGATCCTCGACAAGACGCTGCGCCAGATCGACATCGCGTTCGAGAGCGCGGCGAAGAACACCGGGCTCAAGCTCGACGAGGTCGACGCGTTCGTGCTGGTCGGCGGCTCGAGCAAGATCCCCGCGGTCGCGCGCACGCTGCAGGCGCGCTACAAGAAGCCGGTCAAGTCGGACCTCAACCCCGACGAGATCGTCGCGATGGGCGCCGCGCGGTTCGCGGCGTCGTTCACGCCGAGCCTCGCCCCCGAGATCTCCGACGCCGCGCCCGCGGTCGACGCGTCGATCACGGTGTCGGCCGAGCTGGCCAACACCAACATCAAGGACGTGGTCAGCCACACGCTCGGCATCGGCCTCATGGACGACATCTATGATCCGTTGATCCCCAAGGACCACGTGATCCCGCACCGGGTCAGCCGCGCCGGCTACACCACGGCGCGCGACAACCAGACCAGCATCTTCGTGCCGGTGTTCCAGGGCGATAACCCCAAGGCGAGCCAGAACAGCCAGATCGGCACCGTGGTGATCGGCGGGCTCGCGCCCGAGCCCAAGGGCACGCACCAGTTCCAGATCACGTTCGCGCTCGACAGCAACGGGATCTTCGACGGCTCGATCACGCACGTGCAGAAGGGCACGGTCACGCCGATCAAGCTCGATCGCGCGGAGGTCGGGCTGACCGCGAAGAAGCGGGTCGAGCTCGCGGCGGTGCTCGACGCCGGCCAGGTGCCCTCCACGTCCGCGCCGGCGCCCGCGGGGGCCGCGGCGGATCCGGTCGACACGCTGGTCCAGCAAGCGAGCGAGCTGGTCCCGACGCTGCCGGCCGATCGCCAGCGCGAGATGCTCGACGCGGTCCACAAGGTGATCGCCGCGCGCGCGGGAGGCGGCAACGTGGCCGGCGCGGTGGCCACGCTGACGGCGCTGGTGATGCGGAGCCGCAATTGATCACGGCCGCGACGCAGGCCACGCGCGTCGCGCTGCCCGGCGCGATGCTGGTCGACGCCGACCGCCGGGTGCGGGTGACGCTGCCGCTCGGCGCGCGCAGCGGCGCGCAGGCGATCGTCGAGCGGGTCGACGGCGCGGCGGCGTGGCTGGCGCTGCCGATCGTCGACGAGGCCGGCGACGAGCTGGTGCTCGCGTACCCCGAGGAGCCCGCCGCCTGGCGCGCGTTCCCCGCGGCGGTCGCCGAGCTGCGGCGCGCGCCGGCGGTGCACCTGCCCGAGGTGATCGCGCTCGCGCAGTACGTCGACGCGTGCGTGCGCCTGTTCGAGCGCCACGAGATCGCCGCGCTGGTCGCGCCGGCGTGCCTGCGCTACGCGCCCGATCGCGAGGGCGGCTGGCGGCTGCTCGCGATGCCGCTCGCCGGCGTCGCGCTCGCCGACTGGGCGCACGCCGCCCCCGACGCGTGGGCGTGGACGCCGTCGCGCGTCCTGCTCGGCGAGGTCGCGACCGACGCCGCGGCCTACGCGGTCGGCGCCGCGCTGCACACCGCGCTGGTCGGCGAGCTGACGCCGCCCGGGCTCGCGCCGGGCCGGCGGTTTCGCCGCGCGCTGGTCGGCTGGATCGGCGATCCGGGCCGGGTGGCCGACGCGGTCCGCGCCGCGCTACCGGCGAGCTTCACCGACGAAGCCGCCGAGCTGGCGGCGATCATGGTCGCGCTGCTCGAGCCGTCGCCGCCGTCGGACTGGCGCGAGCGGCTCGACCGCCTGGCGCCGCAGCTGTCCGCGCACCGCGTCGCCGTGCGCTGGGAGTACGAGGGCCGCGTCGACATCGCGCGGCAGATCCTCGATCAGCTCGCAGCGCGCGCGCCCGACGCCGTGCCGTGGGACGCGGTGGTCCGGCTGCGCAGCCGCGCCGGCGATCTCGACGGCGCGCTCGACGCCGCGCTCGCCGCGCTCGCGGTCGGCGACCCCAACGAGGCGGTCCGCGAGCTGGTCGCGACGTGCCGCCGGATCGCGCACGCCACGCCGCCCGAGCGGCACCAGCCGATGATCGCGCGCGCGGTCGCCGCGGTCGCCCGGCTCGCGGCCCGGCTCGACGACGACAGCCGGCTGCACGTCGCCCACCTCGAGGCGCGCTACCTCGGCCGGTTCGCCGACGCGCTCGCGCGGCTCGACGCGCCGGCGGGCCAGCCGTGGACCAACGTCGTGCGCGAGACCCTCGCGGCCCGCAGCGCCGCGGCGCGCGCCGAGTGGCCGCGCGTGGCCCGCGCGTGCAAGCAGGCGCGGCTCGGCGCCCAGGCGATGCCCGACCCCGGCGGCCCGCTCAGCCGCTACGTCCTCGCGTACCTCGACTTCCTCGACGGCGTCGCGCACACCTATTCGGCCGCGACCTACGCCGATCCGGGCTACCTCGCGGACGCGTTCGAGCGCCTGGTCCGCGCGCTCGACGCCGCGCGCACCTGCGCGCCCGACGATCCGCTGATCGACGCCTGCGTCCACGCGCTGCACTGGCTGGGCGAGCGTGCGCGCGCCCTCGCGACGACCGATCTCGGCATCGCCGCCTACCTGAGCGTGGCCGCGCCCGGGCCGCGGACCACCGGCGAGCCGCCGCTCGTGTGGTACGATGCGAGCCGGCTGCTCGCGCTCTCGGGGGCACCATGACCACGATCTTGCTCTGGCTGCTCGCCGCCGTCGGGATCGCCCAGGCCGGGTTCGCGGTCCGCGCGCTGCTCGTCGAGCGCCGCGAGGGCCTGCCGCGCTCCACGCTGCGCGGCGCGGTCACCGTCGGGATCGCGGTCGCGCTGATCGGGATCGCGGTGGTCAGCCAGCTCCAGGCGCGCGCCCCCGCGCCGGTGAGCGCCGCGCCCGATCCGGCCAACCACGCCGCCGCCGAGCGGCTCGCCAAGCAGGTCCACGACCTCGAGGTCGAGCTCGAGCAGCGCCGCGCCGCGCTCGCCGAGATCGATCCCGCCGCCGTGCCGGCGACCGCGAGCGAGCCGCCGAGCTGGCCGCCGCTGGCCGCGATCGCGCTCGTGCTCGCCGGGTTCGCGGTGCTGACCCTGGGCGATCTCTCGACCCTGCTGCCGCGCCGCAAGCCCGCGGCCAAGCCCGACGCCGCCGCGGCCACCGGCGATTCAGCGCGCGCCGAGGAGCCGGTCGGCCCCGCGGATCTGCCGACCCTGGTGGGCCACGCGAGCGCCGGGCGCTACCTCGCGGGCCTGGCGTGCGGCCATCGGATCCACGCCGAGCACCTGCACAAGCTCGAGGTCCTCGACCTGCTCTACCTGCGCGCGTGGTGCGGCGTGATGGCGGTGACCAGCCCCGAGGGAGAGCGCGCGGTCGGCCACCAGGAGCGCAGCGACAAGCTCGCCGCGGCCAGCGCGGATCTCGCGCGCCTGCTCGAGCTCGCGCCGCACATGGCCGAGGCCCGGTGGCTGGCGGCCTACGTCCGCGCGCAGGGCGGGCAGTGGCAGGCCGCGCTCGACGAGATGCGCGCCGCGCGGCCTCCGCTCGACGATGTCCGCGCGTTCGATCACGACGAGTCGGTGTGCCTGCTGATGCTCGCCGAGACCAAGCTCGCCGCCGCCGACAACGACGGCGCCACCGCGTTGTTCGACGAGGTCACCCGGCTCGGCGTGCTCACCGGCGAGATCCCGGTCGCGATGGTCACCCACCGCATCCTCACGGTGCGCGAGCACACGCGCGCCGGCAAGCTCGCCGAGGCCGCCGAGGGCGTGGCGCGGATCCGGCAGATCACCGGGCTCGACGACGCCGCGCAGCACACCACGACCGTCGCGTGCGACGTCTACGACGTGGCGATCCGGCTGCGCGCTGGCGAGCACGCCGAGGCGCTCGAGGCCGCGCGCGGGTTCGTCGCGCGCTGGCTGACCACCGCGCTGCCCGACGTCGAGGATCAGGTCGCCGACGAGTACCTGCTGCCGGCGGTCGACAAGGCCGCGCTGCCGCTGCCCGCGGATCTGTACCGCGGGATGTTCTTCGTCGAGGCGGTGGCGCGGATCGAGCTCGCGTCGCGCCGCGCCCAGCGGCTGGCCGACGACGACGTCGAGGCGATCGCGACCGCGCTGCTGCGCGCGCTGCAGCTCCAGCCTCGCCAGCGCGACGCGCTCGCGGCGCTCGCGGCGCTCTACCTCGCGTACCGCCCCGAGCGCACCGAGAAGGCGCTGGCGTGGCTCGACGCCGCGATCGTGATGGGCGTGCGCAGCCCGCGCGCCCTGGCGCTGCTGTCCGAGGCGCGGCGTATCGAGCTCGAGCGCACCCACCTGCTCGCGACGTTCCGCTCGGCGTCGGCCCGCTTCCTGTCCGATCCGGCGGTCGCGATCGCGGTGCGCCGGGCGCTGGTCGAGGAGCTCGGCCGGTTCGACGAGTTCCGCCCGGTGCTGCTCGAGCTCGAGGCCAGCGGCGCGCTGGACGCCGCGCCCGGCGGCGAGCTGACGATCGCCGCGCTGCGCGACCGCGCGGGCTTCGTCGGCAACCTCGCCGCCGAGGTCGTGCGCCGCGGCAACCCTGCCCAGATCCACGCGCTGTCCGAGATCCACCGCGAGCTGACCGCGCTCGCCAACAACGTCGACACCTCGGCCAACCGGATCGCCGCGCTCGAGCGCGCGACGATGGCGCAGGTCGGGCGGATCGTCCTCAGGTAGGTGCCCCATGTCCGAGACCTCCGATCCTCCCAACCATGGCGCCGCGCTCCGCCGCAAGCTGCTCGCGAAGCTGCCGGCGCTGTCCTACCACGGCAGCGCCGTGCTCGAGGCGCTCAAGCTCGACGAGGACTCCGATCTGCGCGCCGCGATCGAGCTCGACGTCGACGCGTTCCTCGCCCCGCTCGCGTCGACGGTCACGCGAGGCCCGCGGTGACCGAGCCGGCGGCGTGCGACAACTGCGGGACCGCGTACGACGCGCAGGCGATCGCGTGCCCGTTCTGCCGCGCGCCGCGCGGCGTCGCCGGGCTGGCGATGATGCCGGTGGCCGGGCTCGACGGGCTGACCCGCAGCCTGACCGAGTCGCTGCTCGCCCGCAGCGACGCCGGGCTCGAGGATCTGCTGGCGCGCGACCTCGCCGGACCGCTGTCGCCCGGCGATCTGCGCGACGCGATCGAGCGCGTCGATCAGCGCAGCGATCCGAGCGTGGCCGATCTCGAAGGCTCGCTCACGCTCGACGCCGCGATCGCGCTCGACGGGATCACGCTCGCCGACCTGGTCGATCGCGGCGGCGACGCGGCCCGGATCGTCAAGCGCGGCCTGGTCCTGCTCAAGCACGAGCGCTGGCCCGAGGCGCTCGAGTGGTGGAGCCTGCAGCGCGAGGCGCTCGCCCCCGACGATGTGCGCCTCGAGCTCCTGCTGCTGCTGCTCGAGGCGTTCACGCGCCGGCTCGCGGGCGACCGCCGCGCCGACGACGTCAAGGCGCGGATCTTCGCGCACCCTCTGTATCGCCGGCTACGTGGGATCGACCGTCCATGAAAGGCTCCATGCGCACCCTTACCCTCGCGGTGACCTGCCTGACCGCCACGACGACGCTCGCCGCGGCCGACGCCGACCTCAGCCTGGCGCTCGACACCGCGACCCTCGAGCAGGCGCGCACCGAGCTGGTCGCGCGCGCCACCAAGGACGGCATCGACGCGTCCGTGGTCGAGCTCATGCTCGCGAACACCGCGGTCGCGACCTCGAGCGACACCGGCTGCCCGGGGATCGACGTCGACGTGATCAACGCCGCGCCCCGCACGCTGTGGAACATCGAGGTCAAGATCGAGCAGCAGCAGGGGAGCGAAAAGCGCACCGACGTGATGCGGCTGCCGTACCTGCGCGCCCGGACCAAGACCCGGACGAGCGTCTCGTGCCTCCGCGACCACCGATCGTACGGCGATCCATCCGACGGGATCTCGCTCGGCTACGTCGCGGACGCGTCGCGCAGCCTCGAGGAGGCGCTGCCGCTGATGATCGACGCCACCAGCAACGTCGACGCCGTCGGGATGTCGTTCTCGCCGTCGACCGCGCACGGCACGCTGCTCGAGGCCGCGCTCGCGACGTCCGACGAGGCGGTCGCCGGCGAGCTGGTCCAGGGCATCGTCAAGGCCGGGCGCGGCGGCGCCGAGCTCGCGGCCGCCGCGATCAAGAGCTCGACGATCGCCGGCGCGATCGCGACGTCGTGGAGCAAGGTGCCGCCGGCGCAGCAGATCGGCCTGGTCCGCGCGTTGCTCGCGTCGCCGGAGGCCGAGCGCTGGGAGCGCCAGCTGCTCGCCGGGATCGATCGCGCGTGCGCCGGCCGCCGCGACGACGCCACCGCGCTGTGGGTCCAGGCCCAGCCCGACGATGGCATCCGGGTCCCCGGCTACCGCGACCGGATCCGCGCGCGCTGCAAGGTGACCGCGCGCGACGCCCGCGCGGTGATCGCGACGCTCGAGCAGACGCCGGCGTGGTCCGGCCCCGCGCTCGACGCCGTCGACGACCCGACCTTCGCGGCGGTGCTCGCCGCGCTGCGCGCGCACACCCAGCCGTCGATGGTCGTGATCGCGTACGTCCGCGACGGTGCGCGCGCGGCGCGGTTCGCGACCGCGGCCGCGGCGATCGCGCCGGTCGATCACGTCGCCGCGCTGCCGCAGATCCTGACCTCCGCCGAGCCGACCCTCGCCGAGCCGCGCGCCGCGTGGGTCGCGGCCGCGATCGCCGCCGACCTCCCCCAGCGGGTGGAGGAGCTGACCAGCCTGCTGGTCGAGGGCAAGATCGTCACGCCGCAGCTCCGCGCGGTCGTGCGCGCGCGCTGCGACAAGGACCCGAAGGCCGAGCAGGACGCGGCCGTCAGCTACGCCCGGCAGCACTCGCCGCTGTTCGATCCCGAGGCGCTCGCGTCCGCCGGCGTCGACCTGATCGACTTCCTCGCGCTGACCGCCAGGCTCGGCGACTGCGAGACCACGCTGGCGCTGAACCGCGCGTGCCTGCGCGAGCTCGCCGGGTACAAGCCGACCAGGGGCGTCGCCATCCCCGGCATCGCCCGAGGCGCCATGCGACCCCGCTTCCTCAAGATGTTCGGCGCCCGGATCGGGATGGTGACCGACGCCGCCGAGCTCGACGCCATCACCGCGGAGCTCACCGCCGTCGGCCTCGGCACCGATCTGGTCGTCGAGAAGCTGTGCCGGGACGTCGAGGTCGAGGTCGGGCGCGGGGACGATCCCGCGGCGGGGCTCGCCCGCGTCGCCAAGCTCGCGCCCAACGCGCCCTGCATCGCCGCGGTCCACGACCGGGCCATCGTGCTGCATCGCAAGAAGATCCAGATGCTGGTGCTCGGCCTGCTCGCGCTGATCGTGCCGGTGCCGCTCGGCGGCCTCGCGCTGCGCCGGCGGTTTCGCAAGCTGCAGCGCGAGCTGCCGGTCGCCGAGGCCGCCGACCTCCACGGCAAGACCCGCGACGATCGGCTGGGCCGGCCCGGGCTCGGCCGCGCGCTCGGCGACGGCGTGCGCGCCGCGATCGGCGAGCTCGCGGCGACCGCGGCGCGGCCCGCGCTCGCCGCGATCGACGACGCGGTGCTCGACGCCGCGACCGCCACGGTCCAGCGCGCGGTCGCGTCCGGCGACGCCGCGACGCTGCTTGTCCGGCGCCCGGACGCGGCGATCTACGTCGTCGCGCTGCCGATCCGCGAGCCGCGCCCGCAGACGGTGCCGCGCTACCTCGGCGCGCCGTGGCCCGATCACCTCGCCGCGATCCAGCGCGCGGTCGGCGGGCCGGTGCTCGCGCTGATCGTGCTGTGCGACCCGGGCGCCGCCGAGGCCACGCTGCTCGTCGGCTACGACGACGCGACCGCCACCGTCGACCCCGACGCGCTGCTCGACGCCAAGCAGGCCCGCGCGCGCAACGCCCACGGCTTCCGCTACGTGATGGCCCTGACCGCGCCGGCCACCGCCGCCGCCCAGGCGGCATAAGGACGACATGGCGACCATCGACTACGGCATCGATCTCGGCACCACCAACTCGGCGCTCGCGCACCAGGAGGGCCGCGGCCAGCGCCTGCTCCCCGGCGCCGACGGCCAGCCGCTGTTGCCCTCGGCGATCCACGTTCACCCCGACGGCGCGATCGAGGTCGGCGCCCAGGCGCGGGCCGCGTTCGATCGCGATCCGCAGAACACGGCGATCGAGTTCAAGCGCCTGATGGGCACCGCCGAGACCAAGCGGTTCCCGGCCTCGGGCCGCGAGCTCACCCCCGAGCAGCTGTCGGCCGAGGTGGTGCGCGCGCTGCGCCAGCGCGCCGAGCTCGCCGGCGCCGAGCCGCCGCGCGCCGCGGTGATCACCGTGCCCGCGATGTTCCAGCTCCCGCAGTGCGACGCGACCCGGCGCGCCGCCGCGCTGGCCGGGATCGAGCACGCGCCGCTCCTGCAGGAGCCGATCGCCGCGGCGATCGCGCACTCCGGCAGCGGCGAGGTCCGCGACGGCTCGTGGCTGGTCTACGACCTCGGCGGCGGCACGTTCGACGTCTCGCTGGTCCGCTGCAAGGACGGCCGGCTCCAGGTCATCGACCACGACGGCGACAACCACCTCGGCGGCCGCGACTTCGATCGCGCGATCGCGCGCACGGCGATCGACCAGATCCGCGCCGAGGGCCGGCTCGGCGACTTCAAGCGCACCGATCCGGCCAACGAGGCCGCGTTCGCTCGGATCAAGATCGAGGCCGAGCGCGTGCGGCTCGCGCTGTCGGTCGACGACACCGCGCGGTTCTCGCTCCCCGAGGTCGGCGGCATCGAGATCGCGTTCGATCGCGCCGGGCTCGAGGCGCTGCTCGAGCCGCTGATCCAGCGCACCACGGGGCTGTGCAAGAAGCTGCTCGGGCGCAACCGGATCGCGGCCAGCGAGCTGACCGGCCTGGTCATGGTCGGCGGCCCGACGCTGACGCCGTGCGTGGCGCGGACGATCCATGCCGACGTCGGCGTCGAGGCCAAGCACTACGTCGATCCGATGACGATCGTCGCGCGCGGCGCGGCGCTGTTCGCGTCGACCCAGCGCGTCCCCGCCGCGATGCGCAAGCGCGCCGCCGGCGCGGCGATCGAGCTCCACCTCGAGTACGAGGTGATGACCACCGATCCGTCGCCGCTGCTGGTCGGCAAGGTGACCTCGCCCATGCCGCCGCCGCCCGGCCTGCACATCGCGATGGAGCGCGACGACGGCGGGTTCCGCGCGCCGCCGTCCACCGTGCAGCGCGACGGCGCGTTCGCGGTCGATCTGCGGCTCGTGCCGTCGACGCTCAACGTGTTCCGGATCGCCGCGATCGACGGCGCCGGCAACCCGCTGGGCGTCGACCCCGACGAGCTCAAGATCCGCCACGGGTTCTCGGTCGCGCGCCCGCCGCTGTCGCAGTCGGTCGGCATCATGCTCGCCGACAACTCGGTGCACTGGTACCTGCGCAAGGGCGTGGTGCTGCCGGCGCGCCAGACCATGACCCACTCGACGACGCTCGCGCTGCGCCGCGGTCAGTCCGGCGAGGCGATCCACGTCCCGCTCGTGCAGGGCGAGTCGACCCGCGCCGATCGCAACAAGGTGATCGGCGTGCTCCACATCCACGCCGACAAGATCACGCGCGACCTGCCGGAGGGCAGCGCGGTCGAGGTCACGCTCGGCGTCGACGAGTCGACGCAGACCATCGGCCGCGCCTACGTGCCGGCGCTCGATCAATGGTTCGAGGAGGTGATCCGGTTCGACCTCGAGGCCAAGCCGGCAGTCGAGGTCGGCAAGTCGCTCGCCGATCAGAAGGATCGGCTGAAGACCCTCGAGGCGCTCGCCGACGAGCTCGACGCCAAGCCCGAGGCCTCGGCGCCCGCCACGCCGACGTCGAGCGACGCCCGGATCCGCGAGGTCGAGGCGCTGCTCGACGAGGGCGACCGCGACTCGATCGATCTCGCCGATCAGATGGTCCGGATGATGACCCAGGACCTCGACGCCGCCGAGGACGGCGGCAAGCGCGCCCGGCTCGAGCGCGAGCTGCGCAACGCGATCGCGCGCGCGACCCAGGTCGTCGTCGGCGACGGCACGCCGGACAACACCGGCGACGGCGAGCCCGCCGACCGCCGCCAGCTCGCGATCTTGATCGCCGAGGCCGAGCGCGCGCTGGTCCGCGGCGACCTCGATCTGGTCGCCAGCAAGATCGACGACATCCGCACGCTCAACTCCGTGGTGATGACCCGCCAGCCGTGGTTCTGGGTCGGCTACCTGCAGTACCTCAAGAAGGAGGCCGGCACGCTGGGCGTGCTCGCGCTGGTCGCGAGCCACGTGTCGCGCGGCGAGCAAGCGATCCAGCGCGAGGCCTACGGCGAGCTGCCCGACGTGTGCCGCGAGATCGTCCAGATGTTCCCGTCCGACGAGCGCGACCGCGTCGCGTCGCTGATCCGCTCGAACCTCAAGTGAGGCCCCGATGACCCAAGCCGCCCCCCGCCCAGATCCGATCCGCGCGTCACGCCCGAGCTCGCCCGGGCTCGCGCAGTTTCGCAAGAGCCCGTTCCGCCTGCTCCGGCTCGCGGCCAGCGCGACCGCCGAGCAAGCTGTCTGGCAGTGCGACAAGGCGCTCGCCCGCGCCCGCGTCGGCATGGCGCTGCCCGATCCCGATCCGGTGCCGTGGCTCGCGCCCGGCGACGAGGTCGAGATCCAGGAAGCGGCGCAGACGATGGAGAGCCCGCTCGCCCGCCTGGTCGAGCAGCTGCTGTGGTTTGACAGGGCCGGCGATCCCGACGGCCCGGCGCTGCTCGAGGCGCTGGCCGCCGGCGACGCCGCGCGGCTGACCGCGTACCTCGGCGCGACGAGCGCGACGCCGACGATCGCGCGCGAGCTCGACGAGGCCAACCTGCGCCTGCTGCTCGGGTTCTCGGCGCTGCGCGAGGTCGGTCCGCGCTTCGCCGCCGCGGCCTCCGGCGCGGCCCAGCCGATCGCGTGGCGCAGCCGCGACGGGCTGTCCGTCGTCGAGGATCCGCACAAGGTGATCGGCGCGGCGCCGGCGGCCGCGCGCTGGGCGAGCCTGCTCGGCGAGGCGATGACCGCGTGGGGCGCCCTGCTGGCCCGCCCGGCGTTCGTCGAGCACGTCCACGCCAAGATCGCCGCGCTCGGCGACCCGCTGCTCACCGCCGACGACTTCGACGCGGTGGCCTCGGCGCTGCGCGCGCGGCTCGCCGACCTGATCGTCGGCGAGACCAAGCTCGAGATGGCCGAGGGCCGGATCGCGGCGGTCGCCCAGCTGTCCGCGATCGCGGGCGCGAGCGGCATCGACGCCGAGACCTGGCTGGTCGCGTTTCGCCCGCTGAAGGCCCAGTTCCGCGCCGAGCTGGCGGACCTCATGCCCGAGGCCGAGACCGGCCGCGGCGTGATCGAGGACGTCAGCGCGTACCTCGATCGCCTGGCCACGCTCACCGAGCGCTGGCGCGTGCTCGACGAGGCCCAGCTGCTCGGCCTGGGCCAGCTGATCGACGAGGCGGTGTCCGAAGCGTTCGGCCGGCTGCGCGGGCTGTCGCGCGCGGAGCACCTCGAGCCGAGGTTCAAGGAGGTGCTCGCGCGGATCGCCAAGCTCGCGGTGTCGTCGTCGGTGGTCGAGCGCGTGCGCGGCTACGAGGACCGGCTCGTCGACATGGCCAAGGCGATGTGCCACTTCTGCGGCAAGCGCGAGCTCGACGCCGCGTGGTGCGGATCGGTCAGCTCGCAGAAGGAGGTCAGCCGGCAGACCTACGGCAACTCGACGCAGATCCAGTACCAGCTCGCGGCCCGGCCGGTCGCGCGCTGCGAGCGCTGCGCCAAGCTGCACGGCTTCATCCGCAGCGCCGGCACGATCACGCTGATCACGATCGCCGGATGGATCGCGCTGGTCGCGATCTTCCACCCGCACGGCTGGTTCAGCAGCCTCGATGGCGGCGCGATCGCCGGGCTGCTGATGCTCGGGGCGATCGTGGCCGCGACCTCGTGGTACGTCGCTCGCCGGGTCGCGGCCCGCGTCGTCATCGGGGCCGGCGGCCGCGACTACCGCGACTACGAGACTTGCAACGCGTACACCAGCCTGCGCGGCGACGGCTACTACGAGATCCGCTACGACGGCCGGCCCAACGCGTGGGAGCTGGTCAACAAGGAGGGCGTCAAGCGCCGCACCGACAGCAACGAGGCGCTGAAGGCGTTTGGCTATATCGCCGTGTTCGCGCTGATCGCGGCGCTCCGGATCTGCGGCGGCCGCTGAGCCGACCGGCGTCAACTCGCGAGCGCGACGTTGGCCCGGCCGAGCACCGGGATCCGGATCACGAACGTCGTGCCGACCCCGAGCACGGTCTCGAACTCGATCGTTCCACCGTGGCGTTCGACGATCGCCGCGCGGGCGAGCGCGAGCCCCTGGCCGGAGCCTCGACCGACGACCTTCGTGGTGAAGAACGGGTCGAACACGCGATCGCGGATCGCCTCGGGGATCCCGCCGCCGGTGTCGCGGATCGCGATCACCACGTGATCGTCGTCGCGCCGGGTCGTGATCGAGATCTTGCCGCGCTCCCCGGTGCGCCCGACGACGTCTTCGATCGCGTGCGCGGCGTTGACGATGAGGTTCAAGAACACCTGGTTGAGCTCGCCGGCATGACACATGACATCGGGGAGGTCGCCGAGATCGGTCTCGATCTCGGCGACGTTGCGATACTCACTCTGCGCGACGATCAACGTGTTCTCGAGCGCGGCGTTGAGCGCCGCGGGCTCGGTCTGCGCGCAATCGGGGTGCGAGAACAGCTTCATCGCGCGGACGATCTTCGCGACCCGATCGATGCCCTGGAGCGCGCGGACGCACGCCTCGGGCGCGGTCTTGCGCACGTAGGCGAACTCGCAGCGGTCCTCGGCCTCGCGAACGGTGGCGAGGTCGAGCGTGCCGGCCGCCGGATCGGTCGAGGCGCGATACACGTCGACCAGCTCGATCAACGACGCGACCCCCTCCTGCAAGAACCCGACGCTGTCGCCGATGTACTGGACCGGCGTGTTGATCTCGTGCGCGACTCCTGCGGCGAGCTGCCCCACCGACTGGAGCTTCTGCGCGAGGCGGAGCTCGGATTCCATGCGATCGCGCACCAGCGCCTGCTCGCGCAGCTGCTGGTTCGCCGCGGTCAGCGCCGCCGTGCGCTGCGCGACGACCTCCTCGAGCCGCGAGAACATCATCGCGTTCTCGATCGAGATCGCGAGCTGGGAGATCAGGATGCCGAGCGCGTCGAGCCGCTCGACCGTGAACGCGTCGACGACCAGGTTGTTCTCGAGGTAGACCGCCCCGATCATCCGCTCCTTGTGCACGATCGGCAGGCACAGCACCGAGCGCGGCCGGCGGTCGCGCACGTACGGATCGGTGCGAAACGTCGGGTGGCGCGTGGCGTCGCCGAGCACGACGACCTCCGAGGTCCGGGTCACGTAGCTGATGATGCCTTCGGACATCTCGTGCGCCATCGCCAGCGGCCTGCCGTCGGTCACCGCCACCGCCGCGCCGACCTGCTTCGAGGCGTGCACGAACAGCTCGCCCCCCGACGCCAGGATGATCGAGCCGGTCTGCGCCCCGGTGTTCTCGATGATGATCTCCATGATCTTCGCGAGCAGGCTGCTCAGCACGATGTCGCTCGCGATCGCGTGGCTCGCCTTGACGACCGCCGCGAAGTCGAGCGTGTTGCCGACCGCGGTCATCGACGGAAACGTCGCGTGGTTGCCGGCCGGCGCGCCGAGCCCGCGACGCTGGCGCTCGAGCGCGTGGGCCCTGGGTCGCGCGCCCCAGTGCTGGCACAGGTCGCGCGCCTTGCCCAGGTGAACCGCGGCGAACCCCGGCTTGCGCCGCTCGAGCCAGAACTGCGCGGCCAGCTCGTGGGCGATCGTCTCGACCTTGAGGAAGCCGTGCTCCGCGGCGCCGTCGATCGCGGCCTCGTAGGAGACCATGGCGTCGCCGGCCCGGCCGCGGGTGCGCGCGAGCTCGGCCTCGACGAGCGCCGACATGTGCCCGAAGTTGGCGGGGCAGGCCTCGGCGTAGCACCCGAGGTCGGCCCGGTAGTCCTCGAACGGGGCGCTGGTATCGCCGACCGCGATCGCGGCGAGGCAGTGATAGTAGCGATACTGCGCGCCGCACACGTTGGCCGGGATGCTCGCGAGCTGCGGCGCGATCGCGGCCGAGGCCTCGAGCGCGCCGGCGAAGTCGCCGCGCCAGAACCGCTGCTCGAG
>Ga0307513_10006270_pt1 | contig 15581 bp, 23 predicted proteins | sample 15_EM_MG_FD_202174 | JGI IMG/M metagenome (GOLD analysis project Ga0307513, IMG submission 202174) | Populus trichocarpa ectomycorrhiza microbial communities from riparian zone in the Pacific Northwest, United States - 15_EM | ecosystem: Host-associated > Plants > Roots > Unclassified | place... | reverse complement strand
GGGGACACCGACATTGTTGATCCCACCCGTCTCGCTTGTCAATCCCGAGTTCGCTCTTGAAAGTGACGCACGGGCGGCGGCGCTTGTTCGCTCGTCAAGTGCAGCCGAGCCTGAAGGACCGGCGGCAACAAGAGCCTCTTCATCACTATAATTCCCACCATCCATCCACTCGCCCTTAGTCGGTTCCCTGCGCAGTGGTACTCTCTCGCCGGCGGTGGGAATAGGGGTGCCGTCCTCGTTGACATCCATAGTGACTACATCTGGCTCCGGTTGAGGAACAGGAGCGGCCATCACCTCTCGTGCTGACATTGTCCGTCGAGTCGCATGTCGGTGAATGTTGAGGTTCGCAATCGATGTACGTGGAACAAGGCGTTGTGCAGGAGATAGATGTGTATCAAGCAGTGGAGGGGGGATAGGTAGTGCCGAAGGGGGTGGTGACCGTGAAGATGAAAAGACCGAATCGCGACTTCGAAGCTCCTTGTGTGCTTTTGGTGGCTTTTTCTTTAGGGAAGACCTCCGACTTCCACTAGTCGTCGAAACGACTGGGTTGGGAGTTGCGGCACCACCCGGAGTACGAGCCCCAACTGGGATGGAGTCCATACTGGGCGATTCGGTCAATTTGCTCTTGTAGGGTCGCCCCTTTGTCTCAGTAAGTGGTGCACTTTTTGGAGCTGCATCTGCCTTGTTCTGGAGCGTAACATTGAGCGGTGGAAGCGTAGCGAGCCGCTTCATCTCCTCCCGCCGTCGTCGGTCCATTTCTTTCCGGACTTCGACATCAATCCTCCATTCTACTGCTCTCCTCACTTCCTCCAATGCGTATACGCGTACGCCGTCCCTCCGTCCCGCAATTGCAACTAATACTCCTCGCTCCTCCATCACGACGCAACTCTTGAAGGGGACGCGACGGATGAGGGCATAAGGCTTGATAGCTGCTTGTACTTGCTGATCGGGCAGTGGAAGGGGCATGACGTCTAGGCCATGTTGGTTGCAAAGGAGGATATAACTTGGCGCAAGGAAGACGCCGCTGGAAGGAAACGGCGGTGGAAGGGGTTCAGACAGTTGCCTGAGAGCCAAACCCAACTCGTTAAGCGTAGGAGGCAGTAATGATGGAGGTGGGGGAGTTGGTGGCCGGCCGACGACTGGCGTAGCAAGGGGTGCTAGAGGGGCGGCGTCATTGCTAGACTTCGTGGCATGTGGAGACGAAGGACGACCGTGGACATATGAATGAGATTGTGGAGGCGGCGGAGTAGACTGGAGCTCCCGCTCGCGATGGATATGAAGGAAGTTGTTGAGGAAGCCAGAGATTCGAGGGTTCTGCAAGGTGCGTCAGTGTCTCCAAAATTTAAACGGAGGCATTGACAGGAGCATTATAAGACAGGAGCGGCATGATCTTGGGTTGATAATGGAATCGTGGTCGTTCGATTCGTGGGCTGTGGGTGACATCTATGAATTTCGTAATGGCACCTTCCGATGATGGAGCGCTGTGATTTGGCGTGTGCTAGGGGTAAAGATGTTCGTCTGTTTATTAAAGACGAACAAACAGGTGTAGAGGCGCGCACTCTCTCCTTCGGAGAGCGGAAAGACCAGAGACAGCCACCAAAGATATAGCGTATACCGAGCAGCAGCAGCACATATCACATGCAAGAACCTATAGCTATACTGCAGAACCACTTTAGCAGCAAAGGTCGCAATGGAAGACGGGCCCAGAAGAAGGAAGCCAGACTTACGTCCATTACAGAGCGTCTCCTACTCTGCCTATGATCGCGGTCGCTGACAGGAGTGCTTCTTCCTGTGGGCGGGAGACGGTCCTCTGGTGCCCGAGTGACGGATTCCGGGGCGGATGGACTAACGGGGGTACTGCTGAGGACGCTGACAGAGGGAATATCTGTGTTTAGTCTTGTTTCTTGCCTGTGGCTGGCCGTGTGCGAGGTAGCCGAGTGAGACTGAGCGTGCCGGGGCGGCGTTTTTACGGCACCTCCTTGAGGACTTCTAGTGGGGGTATCATCCGACGGAACGGGCTGAGGACGGGCTGAAGTCACGTCTCCTGTATCCGTATTTCGGGCTGGATTTCCTGAGGATTTGTCGGTTATAGTCGTCGAAGATTTCAAGCTGATTGCAGGGTCACTTTCTGCGGTATGAGGGCGTGATTCTACGTCGTCGACAATAGCGCCCACGTTGGAGTCGTCGAGGACAACCGGGACGCTTGCCCGCTGCTCTCGGTCGGTTTCCTCGTCCGAGTAGAGTGAGCCCAGATAACGCCCGGAAGCGGTTCGGGCATAGCTGCTCATCAGTACAACTCTGGTACACACACGGTATCGGAGACGTCGTCCGGCGAGAGTCCGTGAGCGTATCCTTGCAATTCCAGATGATGTTGTGGTGGTCAAAATCAAAGAGACAAAGCGAACACAAACAAATAAATAAACCAAATAAATCGGCTAGGGTTAGGATGCATCCAGTGAGCAATGAGATATCAGCTAATCCCTAGACAAACCCTAGAGGGACTTAGATCAACACAGAGAGCGCTGCTGTGGGCTGTGGGCAACGTTGTCAATTTAGATTAATACTGCCTAAGAGGATACTGCTCTAGGGCCATACCAAGAAAACCCAGTAACCTACATGCACCATCTCACATCGAATGAACGACCCCAATCTCGAGCCCTTCAAGATCCTTGTTCATCCGCATCTTCCCCGCCCAGGATCCCATCACCGGAACACACGGCCCACACTCTGCTTGACGAGTCCACTGACGATCGTTCCACCGATTCCACCGAACCCGATGTTCCAATTGTCAGAGATTACCGAGTTTGCCCAACGAGATTTTGCATCACGGTCCCTACAAAGAGGACATTGAATTGAGGGAGACAAAGTGAGAGGACGAAGGAAAGAAAGCTTACGCATATGTGAAGCCGACGACGTTTGTTATCTGTGGTGACAAAACGCAGGCGTTGAATTGAGTATTGGAAGCAAGGGACAACGAGAAAGCACTTACATTGAATACAAGGGCGAGGATTACGATGGGTAGGTACCTAGGTGAACAATGGATAAATATAAGAAGTTAGCGAGGGCAGGACCCAAGGCTCACGAAAGATTGAGCTTGAGGATTGAGATGATTAAGAGAAGAACCCATAGTACTGGGTAGACGTAGAGTGCTGTCCAGAACATTCTAGACGAGTTATTGATAAGCACCGTGGACGGAACGCGAGGGAATGGAGGGCCACACTTTGAATCGATTAGGTTGGCCGGGCGCGAAGGCTATAAAAGTAGTGTCCCCATTAATATTAATGACACTAACCGGGGAGAAGGGCACATACGTCTCGAGATTCGAAGACCCAATAGCTCTCACCATCCTCATCCACTTGGTTCCAGAACCGCAGGCCAACAAGCGTTCTCCCAGAGACATTCTAGAGCGTTAAGTATTAGATAGTAAGATACGGAACGAGTGAACCATTGCCACGTACTCGACAAGTCCAGAAATCCATTGCGAGGAGTACGACAACACCCACGGTCTAAGCAGGGAAAGCAGTGAGACACGTAGCTTCGAGCCTTGGGAATTGGCACATACGGATAGGACATAATTGTCTGTGAAGAAGCCACCAAAAATATAAAAGGCGATTGCGGCGGTTCGGAAGAGGTAGAGGCAGAGTAGCGCAATTGGATGAGACGACTGCAAACGAGGATGAGGGACCATAGTAGACGACTTGACGGGTTCGGGGACGTGCCTGCTGCCAGATACCAGCTAAGCCTACCGGACGAGGGTGCTCAGCACAGAGAACGCGGACGAAGAGAGGTCAAACTTACCAGCCTCGACTTGTAGGGGGGTAGCATTCGCATTCGAGGTTGCGCGGTTGGTGCGCATCAACACAACAGGCGCAGCCTTGTTGGTGGTCCCAGGCGTAGAACCAATAACGCCGTGGACAACATGCGTTGGAGGCGTTGGATCATCAGGTTCAATCGTTTCCGCCAGTAGCGGCGTCTTTACACTCTCCGTCGCCATTATTCCAAATAGCCCGCTGGGGCGAAACAGTCCAAGGTTATGTTTTCGCGTTTTCGCGTGTGGCTTGGACCGACCTTCAACCAGCAGGCTATGGCTACCAGCCGCACAAGACCCGACGAGTTGAGAAGGATAAAGCGAGAGGACGAATATGGCTCTGATGAGGATGCACACTTCAACGATGGAGACAACGACGAACCTGAGATGGGCCGGCTGGAGTACTTCGTGCGGGCGGTCATCGCCGGAGTCAAACATTACCTGCCTCAGCTTGTGCTTGTCGCCATTTTGATACCATGGCTGCTTATGGTTTCACTTGTGGCCGGCTGGCTGGTCAAGAGCAGCGTGCCCATTGGGGTCGAGGAACGCATCCTCATGCGATACGGGTAAGTTGCCTTCCTGGTCGTCTCTATATTTATTCATCCATTCATACCACTAATGTTGGCTATAGCGAAGGTCCAATGCCCCAAGGGGACGTCCGTCTCCCGCCACTCGTCGCAGACCAGGCGTACGAGATTTCAGTGCGTCTCGTTGTCCCATATTTAGATTCCAATATTGCTCTGGGTATGATCGTTACCTTCCTTCCTCGCATCGAGCCTCGCAGAACTGCTCTAACTTCTTTCTTCCGCAGGCAACTTCATGACCTATCTGACCATCGTTACCCCCTCAAACAAAACCCTTGCCTCATCTTCCACTCCTTCTCTCCTCCTTCCACCACCCCGACCGTCATTCCTACTCCGAGTCCTGCCACTGCCACCCTTCCTCCGCCAACCAACGCACACAACCCTGCACCTAAACCTGTTGCCGACGTTCACCCCGCAAACCTCATCCCACTTGCATGCCACACTCCAAATTGGCAGAATGGACGCTTGGTCGCCTCTCACGCCAGGGCAACTGGCACGCGAGTTAACGATCGTCGAGGCGCACCTCATCCTGCGCACACAACTCGAGGGCACACGCAAGGTGATAGGAAAGTATCCCCGTATGAGTGGGCTGTTGAGCGCGAGCATCTTCTTCGTCGTGTCGGTCGCGGGAATGCTGTTGTGCTTCTGGAGGTTCACTGCACCGTTCGATGCAAGCCCAGGTACGTACGGGCGACGTATGCGCGGCTTGGGTGGTACGGGGGGTGCAGGAGGTGGGAGACCCAGAGGGTTGGCAGGGATCGGCCTTGCTGCAGAGAAGCTAAGGATGTTGGAGCGCGAGCGTCCTGTGAGGTTTAGTGAGCGAACGGACCGCGATCGGGAGCGGGAGATTGAGCTAGAGATCGCGAGGGAGGCGGCGGCCATTAAGAAGGAAGAAGAGAGCACGGTACGTGTGGTTTTGTTAGTCGGGCTGGTGCTGAACGGGTTTTCTACCTGTTGTAACACGTGTAGGTGTTGATTGAGGCACTTTCGAGGCCTGGCAGAGAAGAGTTTGCGAGTGGAAGTGGGTTGAGGGCGCGCCGAACGCTTGCTAAGGAAGAGCCCAGTACGGAAGATGATGACCTGGGTACGGAGGGAGATGGAGAAAGCAGTCCGGATATTATCTAAAGCCTAGTTGAAAACGTGAGAGAGCGAGCCTTTGTGGCCGATTTTTCGTAGGTGTCCATAAACCATTTGTGAATGGATATTATTGAACCCTAGCGCCAGCATAAATGACTAATAAAGACACTAACTGTCATAGAGGGAACAGCAGAGGGAAGGGTTAGTTACGCAGACGGAGGCTGACTAGACCCGGTGAATAAGACTTGACTTTGACGCTGGCCAGACCCACTCGCTGCTATACAGATTCTATGCAGAATGATGACTAGCAGTGAGACGAAGGGCCGTGTAAATGCCTCCTGGAGTGGGTCTTTGGATGACCAAGTCTTCCGTTGGTGATGATGATCCACTGCCGGAATCCCTCTGCAGCAGGGATATTGGAGGGATATTGGAGGGATATTGGAGGGATATTGGAGGGACATTGGAGGGACATTGGTCGCCGCCTGGATCGCACTGCTGACCATATCGCGGCAGACCATCGGGCCCGATTCCCAGGGTTTGATCTGACTACTCTGATCTGACTACTCTGATTACACGTCATACATGTGCCAGCAATGGAGGGCGCTTATCCTAATTCGGAATAACTGTCCAATCGAGACTGTCAGCCCTGTTGGCATGCTTTGGCTTGGCCGCTCGAGCACTGTTGACCTCCTCGCTCACAGCGCGCTACGACTCCCCTGGGCTGATAAATTCTAAGAATATGCTCTCAACATATCACAGGGTTATCTATGTTACTACTGCATCTCTCGTTGTCCTCGCAAGCTCCGTTGAGGCCAAGGGCAAGGGGGGTAACAGCTCGTCGCAAAAAATGAAGAAGCCAATAGTTACTGGTGGAGGCGGTGGAAAGACTTGCTATGATGATGAGTTCGTGCACCAACCTCGTTTGGTTGTCCTATTTTTATGGTTCCGCTCAGTGGGAACCAAATCACTTGTCCGCTCTCAAAGACCGAGGTGATAGTCATTGGCGTTATTGCTGGTTAGTCACCACATTTCACACTTGAATCTTGCCAACACAACCCTCATCGGCCTACCTCCTGTCTTTAGGTGTTGTCGTACTCTTCGTGATAACTCTCGTCCTATGCTGCGTTGTCCGCAAGAGGAGACTCCAGCAATTTGCTCCAAGGAAGAAAGACAACAAGGGTGCACACGAGAAGTTACCAACTGAGGAAGCCACTGAGGAAGCCACTGAGGAAGCCACTGAGAAAGCCACTCCCCCCCTTTCTAGTGCCGACCTGGAAAAGGCTGGTGGGATGCTGGAGACCGAGAAACCTTACGACCCTCCATATCCTAAAAAACAACATTATGACCACCAGTTTTCGGATTCCGCCAGCATCGCCTCCTCCGTCTACCACGTCCCTCCTCTCACATATAGTCAACCACAGGATTACTCGTACCAACACCACTATCACACGGATGCCACTGCTCCACCTGGATCAGATGATGACACTCCACCTGCACCATCCCACCACTGACGCCGCGTGTTGACTCGTCGCCTCGATGGTCAAATCGAACATCACCATTGCGCAATCGGCTAGGAGGAGACGGTCGGCCGATCTTGTTCCAACTTGCTTCCATTAATCTTCTTCTCTATACATGCGTCCCAACTCACGATCAAGCCACTCGATCACACTATGTTCCTCTCTCAAATTGAACCTCCCCTTCCATCGTGTACAATGGCCCCTCTTAGGGTTTGGTGATTATGTGTACAAATGTACCACTAACCTGACTCGTTCCTAGTCCCTATCTGAACTCGAACAAAATCATTTGGTGTGGTACTAGATTGCCCCTTTGTACTTAGACTTTCAATGCTGTCATTATGTCCTAATTTCCAAACAACTGAAGGCGGCCCGTGCAATAAGACCACTTTATATCTGGAGCCGGAGTCCAGCAGATATAACGACGGCACTACTATGGGAATAGATAGTGAAAGGCATATCAGCCGCATTGGGATCCAGTCAGATACTTGATTCGGGGGGATCGAGTGACGGGCTACCCTAATACATGCGCCGCGGTTGCGCCTATGCTCCCAGCCAGTCCAACCAATCCGCAAGCGGGAAGCGACGAGCTTGCGGTCTCTATCGAGAGAGGGGATTAATGGCATGTCTCCTACTAGATGTGTGCTCCTGTTAGCCCCGGAGGCTGGGCCGAATATCCGGAAACACCCGATGGAACTTGGACCCGGTCCACAACTGTGAACCGACAAATGTCCCTATAAAATTTCTAGGTATCTATTTCACCCCAACGATATTCCAGCCCACCTTAGCATTCCACCGAGCCCTTCCATCGTTCACAACCAGAAAAACATTCTCTCGATGCACAGCGGGAACAACATCAAGTTTATTGCTGGTCAGTTGCAAGGTTTCATCGACCTTCCCGTCAGTACTTTCGAGCATCAGAGCACCATCTAACTAACACCGCGCCGAATAACTACTAGGGTATCGAGGAAGGTTTCCAAGATGTAAGATTTCTCCTTTTCTGCTGGCTCACGTCTGACTTTCGACCTCAGTCCAACTTCGAATCGCTCGTCCGCCTTGTCGCGTCCGACTCGAATGCTATTGTGCCGGTTGTCTCCTTTAAAGAGCTTCCCCGTAGTGATTGGAAGCGTCTCCCTGACCTTGTCACAAGCGGTTTCAACGGGAGGGCAAACGTCGTTGTCTGCGCTCATCTTGACCAAGTCGCAAGAAAATATAGATGAGCAAAGAAAGACTGTGACGAAGACATTTTGGCCGAGAGACGTTATGAACATGAATTCTGTCATTCCTTGCTCCTCACTTATGGGTCTTGGTGCGAGGGATTTGCTCGACAAATCCTATGTCAACAGCAAACCTTCATTCAAGGAAATCTGGAAGAAGGATGCTGTGGGTTATCAGGTGCGTGGATCGCTGTTCACAGGGGTTTGCACTGAGCAACCATCCAGTGCGCGGCCAAAATTCTAGGGGTAGGAGACCCAAAAGCTGCCTATGAGCGGTTTGATTTCCGCACATGGAAGAACAAACTCGAAAAGGAACTCGCAGCCAGTGGTCTCCCCGACGCTATTCAAACGCTGACCAGAGAAATGGTTGATCGGATACTATCACCAAGCATCTAAAGGATATGAGGAGCGTACACGGGTGTGTACCGTTCCTGTATAGCCCAGCTTCGTTTGACTTGCACCCGGCAGACGAAAGCTTCTCGAGGCAAGGCGAACCAAGAACGACTACAACTCCGCGAAAAGAAGTTATGACCAAGCTCGCGAGCAATTCCAGGTTGTATTGGATACCTGGAAGAGCCAGGAGTATATGCAGATGCAGGAGAACCGCCAGCTGCTCAATCGGGCTTTCGGAATGATCTCAAAGAAAGCAGACGAGTTCATTACCAAGGCAATTGAAAAAACCTTGAGACATTGGAACCTTGGGATATTCGATCGGGGGACGGGAATCTTGGTCGTCGTGGCATAGGCTGAGAAAGAAGTATGTTCAACTAACCAGTTCGTCCACATATACTGAAGGAGTAATCCGTAGGGAAGCAAAGTTCTCACTGTGAAGACTGTTGGGGATGCCGAAGAGTTTCTGCGATTAAGTCAGCGAGAGCTCCATGCGGCCCTGAATAGTCTGAAGTCGGAGTACGTTACTACTATCCGGAAGTTGGCAGAGAAAGCAAAGGAGAAGCGGTTCAAGACTGCGGGATGCAATTAAGAACCTCGAACCTCGGCTTCAGCCTGAAAATCGGGGGAGATCGTCAGTACGTACCTTTTCGTGGACTCCAATAAATCTCAAAGGGTGTACTGATTATACTCTTAGATGATCTCGAATCCCAGTCCATCAACATCCGTAAAGTCGCTTTCCAGCAAATCCGTAGCATGAACAAGACCACAGACACCCGTCACACCGCGGGGACTGCATCCCGTGTCATAGAAGAGAGGCTTGCTCGTCCATGGTTAGGTACCGTCACTCCTTCAACAAATCAGGAGTGGTTGACAATGATGTTGAAGTAGCCGTCCAGAGAAGCATCAATGAATTAGGCTTCATGCTCCGAGCACCGATCGCGGTTCTCGCTACTGTGCCATTTGTGTTTGGCCTCCCCATCTGGCCTTGGATGGTCCATTCTCGAGCATATCACCTTGAAATGGATGTCATCTACAACCGGTACAAGGACGAAATCATCACCCCTTGGATCAGAAGTCTCAAAGAAGAGGGGGAGAAGAGTCTTATTGGAACCATAGAGCTCAGCTCTACGGTGGCCAAAGAGTTGGTCACCTCTGCCCTCACGAGAGAAGACAAACGATACAACTGAGAGCTGGAAGGGGAAAACAAGCCTATGGATCAAGGTGCTGTCCAACACCTCATCACCATTTATGGAAATCTCGTGGCAGCTGAGGCGGCATTGGCGGAATTATTTGTTCACATCAAAGATAAGGCACGGAACGGACAGTGAAGGTTTACTACAATCATGTACTCAGAGTATCCACTTCATGTCCTTGCTACAGTAATGATTTTGAGCCAAATTCCTTTCACATTTCCGATAAGTGGTGGACCTCCCACCTATGAAAGGCAAGGGTCTGAAGATAACTGCCGCGCCAGAACTGGATGGGAAATTGTAACAGAGTCAAGATTTGGCAGAGTGGCAGGTGGTAAGGCTCACTTGAACCCATCCACCATCCACCATCCACCACCGAGAATGCCATACAAGATACCCTGCTGGTTACCCGGCGACCATTCTACCTTCCTAGTCGACATCGAAGAGCACAGTTTGGTGGACGACCTGAAAGACAAAATCAAGGAGAAGAACCTGGAGCTGCTGGGCAACATTGACGCCCGCTTCCTCACGCTCTATCGAGCCGAAGTCAAGCAACCCTATGAGAAGCAGAAGCGCATCGATGAACTTAAACGGTCATTCCAGAACTTGAAAGAATGCAAGGAGCTCGACGAGGAGGAACAGTTATCAGGATATTTTGCCAAAAGCCCTCCTGTAGGGAGGAAACACTATATCATCGTAGTACCTCCTCAACGTAAGTCAATAGATCCATGAGCCTGTGGTGCAGTCGCTGAGACCAGACCAGCAAACCCAGGTGACAAACGTAAGTTACACGCAGAATATGGGGACGATTCACTGCTAGGACGTGAGTTGATATTTCTTCGTCAACACTGTTCATCAACGGTCACGCATCGAGTTAATCCGCTCCCATTATGCTGACAACATTCTATCGGGTCCCCAAGTGCAGGAACCCTCCCCGAAAAGGCGCCATATAGGTAATCCAGTATTGCACAAGTTCTTCGAGCGCTTCTGTTAACTTTTGATTCTCAGAAATCGAACAGTCACCTGCTGTGTCCGCGACAATGCTTCGTTCAGGCAAGCCAGTATTGTACAGGTTTGTTGAGCGCTGCTGTTAATTTTTGATTATCCTCAGACAGCGCAAACAAGCAAGGAGCGTTATTGCTTTATGAAATGGCCTGGGGCGAACCATGGCCACATCACTTTGGCGAAATCGACATGACCAAAATCACCCATGACAACAACGCTGCCTTCAAAGACTTCGCCGGCTTAGTTGACGGTCACAACGCTCAGTCTGAGGAGCCCCACGTCGCTCGCCCAGTCTTCAATCGTGTTGACAGTGTTCTCGCCGATGTCCCCCCCGCATTCCAATACAAGTGCCTCACAAGCATGGAGCTGCTTAAAGAGTGTCTAGGGCTCACTGGTGCTAAGGATGAGGTCCTAGTTGTCCTTCGTGACTATGAGCTGCTCCGAGAAGCAATGCAACGGGGCATATTAACAGGAACCAGGGGCTTTGTATTAACGGGTCATCCGGGGATCGGTTCGTACGATAGCTGATTTTAGTCCCAAATCAAATTGCTGAAACCTATCCCATACTTAGGCAAGACCACGTTCTTATTCTACCTGCTTCTACATCGTCTCGAACACCGACTTCCAACAGCAGTTCAACTAGATCAGTATAACTATTATATCTTCGATGGGGACGGCGCCACGATCCACAAGCACTCTGAAAACATGAACGCCAGACTGAAACAATGCTGGGCGTTGACCGACAGCAACGAAGATGTTAAGCAGCCCTGTCGAGCATTTAGAAAATGGGCCAAGTGCGCCATCCAAATGACGTCACCGGAACCTTCCAGGTGGAAGAATTGGAGGATTCAAAACGATGCCGACTTACTCATCTCGGAATTGCCATTGGATGAAGAGATAGTTGCAATCGCGTAAGTTGGCTTGTTGCCACCCTTGAGTCTCCCTGTTCACGAAGAACATCTACAGGAAAGAACTCGGGCACGATCCAAAATCCGCTCTCAAGTTCAACCACATGTGGGGACCATCACTTCGCAACATTGTCCGCAGCTTGAATTGTATCAAATATGGCAAAATCGATTACATCGAGGCGGAGGTGCGAGACGCAGCGGCCCGTGCATGCAAACTCGGATCGGAGATCATGGCGGCATCAGGCGGCCAGCATATGCCGACAGGTGCAACCTCCAGCCTTGTTTTCGTTGGGCGTGCGAAACCAGAGGAATTGGGTAGCAGCAAGGGTTTTATCCCAACGGATCACCTCATCGGTATCTTTGAGGAGCATCGCTGCAAATTGGAAATCGATAAATCACTCGACTTGTTTATTATGTTGAGTTCACACTCCTTATCAAGGTCCACTGCCGGTTGGGGATTTGAAATACACATGCACAGACACCTGAGCACCGGTGGGGCGGAGCTACTCATCTTTCAATCCTCTGCCAAGAAGTCGATCCGGGCTTCGACTTATCTCCCCTGTGGCACATTGGATGGCCTTGGGCAGGCAGACGTCTCCAAGTCCTTCTATTGGATACCATCTGTGGCAAACTTCCCAGGAATTGACAGCGTTCTCGGTGATACAGACGGCCAGATCTATACTCTTCAAGCAACGATTGCACCTGATCACACAAGTCCCATTGATGGCATCGTCAAGGCGTGGAAGCAATTCCCCTCAGCGGTTCAAAAGCAATGTACTTGGCACTATGTTGTTGTGACAAACACCCAACAGGCCGCTGAGTCATATGTGGAGAAGGCTTCGCAGAGATTGGCTGGTTTCGTACTAGGTGGTAAACCTGTGCAGGTTTGGGGCTGTGCTCTACTACTACAACCATGATGGCCTTTGTATATTATGAGTTTATTTTGTAGATCCATGAGCGTTAGTGAGTGATTTTTTGAGGTGCTGCTGTGATCTTCGAGGTGAGTCTGTGGCAAGTGCACCGCCCCTTTGTGCCGCGGTTGAGCCGCATACAGTGAACCTTTTTGCCAGCCTCCCCAGCTGTCCGTAGGAGGAACTACCATCCTCACGTCCCGTCATTTCTCCGCAGGAGGCTGGGCCGAATATCCGGAAACACCCGATGGAACTTGGACCCGACGGCCCCGATCCCGTCCACAACGACCATAAAAGGCTTACTGTGAACCGACAAATGTCCCTATAAAATTTCTAGGTATCTACTTCACCCCAACGATATTCCACCCCACCTTAGCATTCCACCGAGCCCTCCCATCGTTCACAACCAGAAAAGCCTTCTCCCGATGCACAGCGGAAACAGCATCAAATTTATTTCTGGTCAGTTGCAAAGTCGGCCGCCTCCCAGAACGACGGAAGCGGCCGCCATGGTTTGGAAACGATGGCTGAAATAGCCCGCGCAGGAAATAGCCACCCAGAGCTGGCCCAGGCTATAGCTGACCGGTATGGTGTATATTCCCTTTCCAACCAGCTTTAAAACTCATGCATTTATCCCAAATTATGCTCCTCGGCTCCCGAAACTCTGCACTGAAACCTGGACTGACTACTACAACGTCCTAATCCCACATGGTGTACTGCATGTGATCTGGGCAGTATGGGTCTGACTCCTGCGGCATGTTCTGTTCGCAAGTTCTCGAATGGCGAAACTTCCGTTCGGATCCACGAGTCTGTCCGTGATGAAGACGTATTCATTCTGCAGACCTCATGTGGACCGGATGTTAACGACTTTCTTATGGAGTTGTTGATTCTTATCTCCGCTTGTAAGACGGCTAGCGCTCGCAGGATTACCGCGATTGTACCATGTTACCCTTATGCAAGGTATACCACTATTTCTCCTGGTGGTCTATCGGTATATGTTACACCCCTATCGTTGTACTAACCACTCCTTTTCCCAGGAACACGCAAAAAGACAAATCTCGTGCGCCGATCACCGCCAAGCTGGTTGCAAACATGATCCTAACAGCAGGATGCGACCATGTAATTACCATGGACCTGCACGCTGGTCAGATCCAGGTACGTGCTCTAAGCTGCCAGCTCCCCTACAGCATCCTGAGGTTGAACTGATAGGGCTTCTTCGACATCCCCGTGGACAATCTGTATTCAGAACCTGTCCTCATTGGATTCATTAAGCGTTGCATTCCAGGGTGGAAAGACGCTGTGATCGTATCACCAGACGCGGGCGGTGCCAAACGTGCGACTGCCATCGCAGATAAACTGAACATGGACTTTGCGCTCTTCCACCGGTCTCGCAAACGTGGGAAGGGACTTTCTGGGCAGAGCATGACGGACAGTATTGGCTCGCTACGGATAACGAATGGCCGCGATTATAAAGACGAGGGGGCGGAGGACTTGAGGGAAGACGAGAACCTGGAATTGCTTGTTGGGAGTGTGGAGGGCAAGATTGCGATACTCGTTGATGACATGATCGACACAGGTGAGACGGTGGGGATGGCAAGCATCAGCCTAGTCGAGAACGGGGCAACCCAGGTCTGGATACTTGTGGGACACTGTACGTTCACCCGCTTCTAGGTCCCATTGTTACCTCCTTACTGATTGTCTTGCGGACAGGTCTGGCAATGGACTTTGCCAAGCTTGCCTCACTACCGATCGAGCGTCTCGTGGTAACGAATACTACCCCAATACCTGTCGAGCAAAACAACAACTTGATCCATCTCATTCCACCAGTCCCTTTCTCGCAATCTCGTAGCACCTCCCGCCCGCACTCCCGCGCACTTAGTCCAGACATCCCTCCTGGGCTAACACCAACCTCACCTTCTCACGATCGTGGAGACCAAACAACAACTACAAATGGGATCATAACAAATGGCAATGGTAACGAGAGTGACGACGAAAGGCAAAAGCTCAAGTTGACCATCTTGGACGTCTCCCCAATGCTCGCAGAGAGCATCCGGAGGACGCATAATGGGGAGAGTATCAGCCTCTTGTTTGGGGAGTGGGCTGAGAAGGCTGCTTTCATGTATTCATAATATTGGGTTGGGCCTTGGTTTGAACTCCTTGGTTCGAGTGTGTTGCTTTGTGACTGGTTCGCGGGATCGGCACAATTGGAGTGTAGTATTCATATGAATGTTCAAGGCGCTGGTAGCAACTCTCAACGATATCAACGATAGTCTCGAACGCAAGCACTAGCGAGTAGCGGCCTCCCCACACCTCAGTAGCACGTCGTTGGCCACTGAACTTAGCTTTTCTATTTTACAGCGTTCTAAATACAATCAGATGCCTTGTATGTCGATTTAAGCGTTACGTTAATCGCCAGGTCGCTGTTATTTGGTCCGCTTCAGACTCGGCTTCCGAGCGGACCAGCGTCCTTGAGATTGCAAGTGAATTTTGTTCACCTTTTAATATAAGCCTTGTGAGACTGGATACGGCGGACTTGAAACCACTAGCACCGGCCTGACCGGTATCGAAAACTGTACCTATTCCTATGGTCTTGTAAGTTGCAGGTGAAGGCTCGACTAAAGATCATGACCCCAACTGCTTATGGAAAACACACAAATCAGCAGACTTATATAACCGAGATCGAACAACGGATGAACTTCGGACCGGCGGACGGAGCCTCATCTCTGCAGAGCGTGAATCATTCCCACCGTTCAAACGCTTTGACTTGGACCCAGTCACATCCAGAGGTCGCGATGGCACTTCAGGTGCTCCCCTATCTGCACGCTGCCCGTGATGGCCTCCACCAAATCTACTTAAGCCTAATGACCCTCGAAAAAAACAGGGGTTTGACAGGTTTGACAGATCCGTTGGCAGGTTGACAGGCGCCGAGTGGCAGCTGACCTAGTCGTGACGGTGTGACAGTCATCGGGTCGGAGGC
>Ga0307513_10006269_pt1 | contig 15581 bp, 7 predicted proteins | sample 15_EM_MG_FD_202174 | JGI IMG/M metagenome (GOLD analysis project Ga0307513, IMG submission 202174) | Populus trichocarpa ectomycorrhiza microbial communities from riparian zone in the Pacific Northwest, United States - 15_EM | ecosystem: Host-associated > Plants > Roots > Unclassified | place... | reverse complement strand
CTCCTGGACATCAAGAAGTTCTACGACCCCACCAACCTGTTCCGGATCAACCACAACATCCGCCCGATCGCCTGACCGGCCGTCCTCGGGTGTGAAGTTCGGGCGCGCCGGGCGGCCGAACTTCACCCCCGACAGCTGTCCTGCCGGCTGCGGATGTCGTCCAGGCGCGACCGCAGGGCCGGTCAGCGCATCCAGAAGTCGCTGCCGAGCACCCGCCGCAGCAGGGCGGGCTACCGGTCCACGCTCTCTCGAGGAACGTCGTTCGTGCCAGGGTTCAGTCGGGTGGGACGGCGGTGGTGGCCGGTCCTCGCTACGCTCGCCGCGTGTGCGCTGCCCCGATGCGCGATGAGCCGGCCGGTGAGGACAACGGCCGGTGGCTGGGCTTTCGCTTCCGGACCGGCGACATTGTGATCAGCACCCCGCGCAAGTCCGGGACGACCTGGATGCAGATGATCTGCGCACTGCTGATCTTTCAGACGCCGGAGCTTCCGGATCCGCTCTGGCGGCTGTCGCCGTGGCTGGAGACTCCGGACGCGCCGCCGGACCACATCGACGCCCAACTCGCCGCGCAGCGACACCGGCGCTTCATCAAGACGCATACGCCGCTCGCCGGCATTCCTCGCGACGCCCGGGTCACCTACGTCGTGATGGCCCGGCATCCGGCCGATGCGTTCGTGTCGATGTACCACCAGGACCGACTGATCGGACCCTTCCGGCCCGCTCGACCCCCGTGGCCTCCCGGATCGCCGCCACCGCCACAAGGGCCCCCACCACATGGGCCACCGCCGATGCCGTACAGGCTCATGCCTCATCGGCCGCCTCCTGTGCCGCGGGCTCCGGACGTGTCACGCGAGGAACTGCACGACGCCCTGCTCGAGTGGATCGGCGGCGATGACGATCCACGCCGGTACACGACCTCGCTCCCCGCCATCATGCGGCACCTGTCCGGGGCATGGACCCGGCGCGCTGATCCGAACGTGATGCTGGTGCACTACGACGACCTGCTGTCCGACCTCGAGCGGCAGATGCGCCGGCTCGCGGACGGGCTCGGGATCGCCGTCGCGCAGTGGTCCTGGCCCGCCATCGTCGAGGCGGCTACGTTCGAACGCATGCGGGACCGCGACGACCTACTCGTCCCGCCCCCGCCGGAGGTCGCGGTCAACAACGCCTTGTTCTTCCGCCGGGGCACCTCGGGCGCCGCACGCGAGATTCTCAGCGACGATGAGATGGCCTGGTACCACGCACGGGTCGCCCGGCTCGCTCCGCCCGAAATGATCGAGTGGCTGTACCGCCGGTCCCCACGGCATTGAGCTAGATCAACTTCCCATCTTTGGGGCGTTGGCCAGTACCTCGTTGGCGATGGTCGCGAACCTCTTTTCATCATCGCTGCCGCTCGTGCCGAGCAGTAGCACCAGGTTGACCGTGCCGGCGTTCTTCTTGACCGCGACGAACTGGATGAGGTCGCTGCGCTTGAGATACGCGGCTCCATCGCCGACCCCGCTGACCTTGGACGCGAAGTCATTGCCGGACACGCCGGCGCTCAGCAGACTCTCGGCGGACAGTGCCGAGGTGAAGACCCGAACGCTGACCGACAACGACCACACCGGCGCGGCCCGAAACCGGCACGAGTAGTTCTTGCCGTCTTGGAAGGGCTCCGCCTGTTGGACGCCGTCCGCGGCCGCGTTCTGCTCGAACGTCGAGCTGACCAGGGCCTCGCTGACCAATGTGCACACCGGCGACGGTGACGGTGATGGCGACGCGGGGCTGGCCGCGCTGACTGTGGGACTGCCGCCACACCCAGCCATCGCGAGTAGCGCGGCCGCCGCCGTTGCAACGGTCAATCGGATAATTCTGTCCATTCGGCCATCGTAGTGACGTTCGGAAATATCGCTGCGGACGCATCGTCGGGTCTCGCGGGGTGGGGCTCCGAGGTGGTACAAGTGCGGTGTGCGACTTGCGGACGTCGATCAGTGGTGGCCGGCATGAAGCCCGGGATCGGATCCGTCGAGGAGGCACACGCCGGCCACCTGGAGACAATGCTGGCCTTTGTGGACGGGCAGGCGCTGGATCGGCACGAGACGTTCCACGCTTGGGAGGCGGAGCTTCCGCCGCAAGCGCGTGCGGCGTTCGCCGCGCTCACCGACTCGGCCGCGATCCGAGCGAGCATTCTCGAGGCGTTCCCCGGATGCACTGTCCGCGGGGTAGAAACGATGAACGAGGTCTACGTCTCGAACATGGGAGCCAAAGGCTCCGACCACGTCTTTCTCCAGCAGCACATCGACGGGCCGTTCGGTTTCCTGCCGTTCCTGACGCTCTTGCGGTGTCTGGTCGTCGTCCGGGGCAACGATCGTGTCACGACGATCTTCTCTTTGCAGAAGTGCAAGAGGACGCTCCGCACGGGGCAGTTCTGCTGGTTCGACTACAACCGGGATATTCACTACATCGCCAAGAGCGGTGCGCCGGACGATCTCCTGGAAGAGAGCCGCATCTGCCTCAAGGTGCACTACGCGGTCGTTCCACGGTGGCTCGCGCCCGTTCAGCAGCTCTTTGCGGGGTGGAACGCGACCTACAACCGGCGTGCGCGGGAGCTGTTCCTCGCGAGCAAGAATCCACAGTCGGTGATCGGCAAGTTCCTCGGCGCCATCGTGAACGTCGGCACGTTCCTCTATCCGCTCTTCCTTCGGTACGTCGGCGTCCTGAACCTGCTCGTCGTTCTCCTGTTCTGGGCCGTGAGCGAAGGGCATCCGGCGGAGCGGGTCTATCTCTTCAGCTTCGTCCACTACTTCCTTTACCTGTTCGCTTTCACGTTCCGCACCGTCGAGCCCGGCAGGTTCGCGCGCGACGCGACGCTGTTCCAGCTGATCGCGCTCGGCACTCTCTTTTATCAGTACGGGCGGACGGGGCTCGATGTGCCGTCGCTCGCGGTCGCGGCCGTCGGGTTCGGGCTGTCCGGTCTTGCGTTCCTTCGGCTCGGCTCGGACCGCACATATTTCGGCGCGGAGTTCGGCGTCGTCCCGCCGGGCCGGGTCTCGGGTTTCCCGTACGGGGCCATTCCGCATCCCATGATCGTCGGTAAACTCGTCGGCTTCGCCGGGCTCGCGCTGCATGCCCCGTTCCGCGCGGCGTGGTGGCCGCTCCTGCTTGGCCATGTGGCTTTATACGTGATCGTTCTGTGTCAGGAGATAGCGAAGCGGCACCTGGGCGACACCTACCGTTTCGAGGAGACGTACCGGGATTTCGCCCGCTTCCATCGGCGTACGGGAAATGTGGTCGTCCACCTCATCACCACGGGGCTCGGCCTGCTCGGCATCATGGGCCTGGTCGGAGCTTTCGCGCCGGCGGCGGTGCCGTTCGTCGTGGTCCTCTACGCATTGTTCTGCGCGTACACGACACCTGATCAGACCGCGCTGACGTCGATTCTGTATTCGGGCGTCGTGCTTGCCGTGTACCTCGGCCTTCCCGTGCTCGGCTGGCCCATCTCCGTGGGACTGCTCGTCTTCGGCACCTTGGCTCAGGAGCTGTCGCACATCGTGTTTCGCGAACGGACGTACATGAGCTCTTACCAACGCGAGCGCGGGGCCTCGGGGCAGTTCGTACTCCACAGCCTGCTGCTCGTGCCACTCCTGTGCCGGGCGGCGTTCTTCCGGGCCGCGTGAGACCTCATGCCGTGAATCGCGCGACGAAGAAGTAGCGAAGGGGACCGTGCTCGACGTGGCTCGCGCCGTGGCGGTGCAGCAGTTCGTCCGGCACTGCCTCGACGTGGAACGCGTGCAGGAACCTCCGCATCGCCCGTCGAGGCATGGCAGGGAGCCCTTCGAGGTCGGAGAAGTCGACGACCCACAGCTCGCCGCCGGGGACGAGGTGCCGTCGCGCGTTGTCGATCGCCCGGTCTTTGTCCGTGAACATCGACAGCGAGTACGACATCAGGATGCGCTGCGGCGGCGCACCGAGGACAGCACCGATGTTCCCGTCCTCGGCAAAGCCCGGATCGATCCGCGCCCAGGGACAGCGCCGCCCGGCGTGCGCGCGCATGACTTCGCTCGCCTCCAGAGCGCCGAGCATCGCGTTCGGCCGCCGGCGGTGCAGCCAGGCGAGGTTGCGTCCGGTGCCGGGGCCGATCTCCACGAGCGTCGTCCAATCGCTCGCGAGGAGGCGCTCGAGCACCCCGTCCCGGCCGAACAGGTAGTACTTGCGCGACGCGTCGTAGACGTGATGCGTGAGCCGGTAGTACCGATCGAGGAAGGCTCGATGGGCCGCCTGCCTGTCGGATGTCATCCGCCGCTGATGACCCGGTAGAGGTTGACGCGTCCGTAGAGCCGCGTCCGCTCCTGCGCGCTTGCCTGGCTCGAGGCGGGCTCGACGCGTTCGTACAGCTGCGTCAGGCCGACGCGATCGACGACGCACTCCTCCTCCACGCTGCGGGTGAGGACGACGGCGCCGGGCCCGCCCACCCGGGCGATCCGTTGGAGCAACTGCCGCTGCGCGTCGGCCGACAGCCAGTCCAGCACGTCACAGAGAGAGAAGTGAGACCATTGCCCCGGCGTCGCGCCGGCCAGCATCCGTTGCAGCGACTCGCGGTGGAAATCCACCGCTGTCGGCGCCACAAGCGACCGCCGATGGCTCCCCGCCCGCAGATAGGGCGGAACCGCCGCGGGGTGGTCGTGGTTGAACTCCCCGGTCAGGCCCAACCAGATGAACCAGTTCGTTTCCAGATCGGTCTGTGCCAGCCGTTCGAAATGCGCGGTGACGACGTCCATCATTGTCGCCGCCCGGTTGGCCCGGAGGTTGCGTTGCCGTTGTTCGAAGTTGACGCCGATGCCGAGGAGGAACAACGGCGTGTTGACCAGCGTACGCATCGGCCACGAACGCTTGATCGAGGTGAGGATCGGGGAAAGGCGCGCGGGGCGGTCGGTGGGCGGGAGCCGTTGCAGGGCTCGAAGGAAGTCCGCGTCGACCCCCAGCTGCCGCCGGAGCCGCTGCTGGAAAGTGCCGACCAATCCTTGCGCGTACAGGTTGTGCCGAAAGCGGCGGTGGTTCGCATTCCAGTAGCGCCCCACCCAGGCCGGCAGATCCCGCATCAACGGCTGGAGCGTACGTTGCGGATCCGCATGCCGGCCTCGGCCGAGCAGTTGGTAGAACTCCGCGTACGACCTCATCCGCCGGGCCGCGGCGACCTTGAGGGCGGCCAGCGCCAGGTGGTGCGGATTGGTGTCGATGGCGTCGATGCGCGCCGGGTGCGCGGCCAGGAGACCGGCCACGCCACAACCGGCCCCGCTCACTGCCAGCACCCGGGAACGGGAGTCGAGACCCAGGACGCGGTTGTCGACCTCCGAGTCCTCGTAGAGCAGCGAGAAGCTGAAGATGTGCTTGAAGGTCGCGGCGAACGCGCGATCGGCGACCCGCTGGAATCGCTCGGCCGCGTCGCGGGTCGCCATCGAAGGATCGGTGCGTTCGGTCATCGGGGTGTTGCGCTGTCCCCGCCTCGGACCAGGCCGCCGAGCTCGTCGGAGAACCGGACCATCCACGCGTCGATCTCCGCTCCGGACCATTCCAGGTGGCGCGGCGAGTAGTACCAGTCGATGCGCGTTGTTCCCCCGACGATGGCGCATTCGACGTAGAGCGGTGGTTGTTTCACGCCGGCTTCGGGATCCCACATGTCGCCCAAGGGAGCCTGACGCAATGAGAAGAGGCCGCTGCGGCTCCGCGTCGGCAGCTCACCCTGGAAGTTGAACCATAGCGTCGGAGCCGCCGCATCGAGGATGCTCTTTCGTACGCTCGGATCGTCGTTCAGATATGTGAGAGCGTCAAACGACATGCCTGCGGACGGGACGCGACTGAGTCGTTCGGTCACCGCGGTCAACGTCTCTGCCGGGCTCTGCGCGAGGCTGTCGTCGAAGGCGAGCGGGAAGGTGCAGTGGAAGTAGCCGACCGTCCGCGAGAGATCGAGGCCGTGCACCGCCGTCTGTCTGCCCGAGCTCGAGAGTTCGATGACGAGCCGACCGCAGCTCCACTGGCGCTGAGCGGTCCGTAGCAGCGCCGCGAGCAGCGTCGTTGCGATCGGGGCGCGGGGTCCGTCCACGCCATCCAGCCTTACGTCTCGCAGCGCGCGCGTCTCTTCGGGTCGCAGGTAGTGGCAGGCGCTTGCCAGGTCCTTCATCTTGACGCCCGGATGCACCCGCGAGTCGTAGGCGGCCGGCGGCGGCGCGTCGAGTTGCGTACGCCAGAAATCCAGATCTTTGCTCGCACCCCCGCGCGCGAAGTCGTGCATCCAGCCGGAGAACGCCTCGAAGCGCTGCGATGTCTGTACCAGCCGGAGGCGCTCGCCGCGCTCGTCCAACTGGCAGAGGCGCTCCAACTCGTCGACCAGGATGCCCATCGTGACGCCGTCCATCACGAGATGGTTGGCGGTGATGAAGAGCTGTTGCGCCGAGCCCGTCTCCACCAGAAGCAGGCGCAGCACCGGGCCGTTCTCGAGGCTGAGGCGGCGATGCTGTTCGTTGAGCAGTGGCAGGATCTCGCCGGGCCCGCTCAACGTGACCGACTCCACGGCGAAGCTGTCCTCGATATCGCCGTAGCGCTGGGCGAAGCGGCCGTCGTCCCGGCGGAACCGCAGGCGCAGGGCCTCGTGCCGAGCGACCAGCGCGGACGTGGCTCGGCGAAGGCTTTCCGGCGTGAGCCGCCGATGCACGTCGAGCATGACCGCGCGGTTCCACCAGTTCCATTGCCCCAGGTGCAGGGCGCGCACCTGGGCGGCGCTGAGCGGGACGTCGCCCGGGTGCGGTTCGCTCGTCGCTTCGGTCGGCTCGGCCGGCGCAAGCTCGAATTGCCGCAGCACGAGGGCCGCCATCGCCCGCAGGGTCGAGCCGTCATTGATGCTCGCCGGCGGTACGCGTGCTCCGGTGCGATCCTCGATACGCTTGGCCAGGTCCATCATCCCGAGCGAGTCGAGGCCGGCATCGCGCAGCGGCAGGTCCACCGGCACGTCGTTCGGATCGGTCAGCTGCAACGCGGCCGCGATCTCCGTCTGAAGCAGCCGGAGCACGTACTCCGCACCCTGCCCGAGATCCGCGATGCCCTCGACCGCCGGCCCGGGTTGTCCCGAGAGCGCCGACGAGCGCAGCGAGCCGTCCGTCCATTGTTGCTTGCATTCCCGGTGCTGCAGCTTTCCGCTGGTTGTCTTCGGAAGGCTGTCGGGCCTCATCAGCAGGACCTCATGACATTGCACGCCGCAATGCGCGGCCACCGCGGCTCGAATCGCGGACGCCGCGCGCTCGAGCGGGACGGGCTGCTTGCTCTCGAGGACCTTCTTTCGCACCTCGGCGGCCACCACGACCCGCTCGACGCCGTCGATCTGGACTCCGAAGGCGACCGCGTTGCCCGGCCGGAGGATCGGATCGGCCGCCACCACCGCCGCTTCCAGATCCTGCGGATGGATGTTGCGGCCCCCGATGATGATGAGGTCCTTGAGGCGGCCGCAGATGAACACTTCGCCGTCGTCGCCGACCACCCCGAGATCGCCGGTACGCAGGAATCGTCGCCCGTCGTCGGTCGCCAGGCGCGCGGCGAAGACGGCCGCGTTCTCCTCGTCGCTCCGTCCCCAGTAGCCGCTCGACACGCTGGCGCTCGAGATCCACAGCTCGCCCACGACGCCAGGTGGCTGCGGCCGGCGCGTGCCGGGGTCGACGGCGAGCACCGACACGCCGAGCTCCGCGTCGGGGACGCCGCTGCCCACGAGCGTCACCGCGGGTGCGCCCGGCGCCGGAGGGACGATCATGCCGTCCCGATCCAGCACCGCCCGATCTCCACGCAGCAGCGTCGGCTTGCCGCCGATCTGACCGCAGACGAAGAGCACGGCCTCGGCCATGCCGTACACATTGCAGAACGACGCCGGATCGAAGCGCATCCGGGTGAGCGCGGCTTCGAAGCGTTCCATCGTCGCCGCGAGCATCGGCTCACCGCCCTGGAGTGTGGCGCGCAGCGAGGACAGGTCGAAGGTGTCGCTGTCGCGCAGACCGCGCAGCACGTACTCGTAGCCGAAGTTCGGCCCGGCGATGTGCGTGCCGCGATAGCGATCGATCGCCTCGAGCCAGAGGCGGGGTGCGGCGAGGAAGGTCATCGGGGAGAAGGCGATGCAGCGCGCCCCGGAGTACATCGCGTTGAGGATCCCGCCCGCGAGTCCCATGTCGTGGAACAGGGGCACCCAACCGACGAGCACCGACTTGCTGTCGACACGTGTGTTGCGTGCGATGAGCTCGAGGTTGTGCACGAGGTTGCGGTGGCGGATGACGACGCCCTTGGGCGCCGACGTCGAGCCGGAGGTGTACTGGAGATACACGATGTCGTCCGGGCCGAACTGGCCCGCCGCGCTGGCGAGTCGAGCCGCGGCCTCCTTCGGCTCGGCGCGCTTGATGCGGTTGGACAGCAGCCAGGAAAGCTTGGGCCAGCTCGAGGTCTCGCGGCCGCGCAGCCGGTTCGTCACGCCGTCACGCACCGACGCCAGGGTCGTGAGCGCGCGGTACTTCGCATGCGTGAGCGCGACGCGGGCGCCGCTGTCCTCGGCGACATGACGGAGCTTCGGCAGTTCCCGTTCGAGATACCTCGGATCGGGGCTGGCCACCGGGACCGCGATCGCGCCGACCAGCATGCACCCGAAGAAGCTCGTGACGAACTCAAGACCATCCGGCGGGAAGATCAGCAGTACCGGATCGCCGGGCCCGACCCCGGCCGCTTGCAGCAAGTCGGCGGCACCCGCCGCGCGCCGCACGATCTCCTCGTAATCGGCCGAATCCACCTCTTTCCCGTGGCGATCGAGGAACGAGTAGAGGGGCGCCCGGGGAGCGACGCCGAGGCGTTCGACCATTGTGGTGAGGAGGCTTGCGGTCATCCGTGACTCCGAGGAGTGGTTGGAGTGGCTCGCTCGGACGTTACAGTGTTGTCGTGGACGCGTCTGCCCCTGTTCGTGCTGCTGGTGCCGCGTCGACGGCGGCGCCCGCGCTGCGCTGGACACCGGGGGAGCGGGCGGCGGACTTCTCGCCCGCGGGCATCGTCGAGGGTGTTCGCCGCTTTCGCGAGCCTGTCCACATCGTGCACAGCCGGGCCGGCTACGAGCCCGGGCTCGGGCTCGGCGGGCGACTGCTCACCCCGGCCGCCGGCGCGGAGCCGGGATACGAACTGCTCGGCACGCTGCCCGCGCTCTACCCCGAGTGGCTCGGCGACCGGTCCTTCAACCGGACCCACGGCGTGCGGTTTCCGTACGTGGCCGGGGAGATGGCCAACGGCATCGCGACCGTCGCATCGGTGGTGGCGATGGCCCGCGCGCAGATGCTCGGGTTCTTCGGAGCCGCCGGACTCGCGTTGCCAGCCGTCGAGCGCGCGGTGCAGGAACTGCGCCGCAGTCTGCCCGATCGGGACAACTGGGGGGTGAACCTCATTCACTCGCCGGCGGAGCCCGGACACGAGGAGCGCCTGGTCGACCTGCTGGTACGCGCCGCGGTGCCCAACGTCTCGGCCTCCGCCTACCTGGAGCTGACCCCGGCCGTCGTACGGTGCGCGGTCGCCGGACTACGCCCGGATAGCAGCGCCGACTGCGGCATCGCGCGCGCCCGGCAGCTGTTCGCCAAGGTCTCCCGCCCCGAGGTCGCCGAGAAGTTTCTATCCCCCGCGCCGCCCGAGATCCTGCGCCGGCTCGTCGAGCGCGGGCAGATCACGCGGGACGAGGCCGACCTGGCGGCGCGGGTGCCGCTCGCCGAGGACGTGACCGTGGAGGCGGACAGCGGCGGCCACACCGACAACCGGCCGCTCGCCGTCGTGCTCCCGGTGATCAGGGCGCTGCGTGACGAGCTGCAACGGCGAAACGGATATTCCCGGCCGATTCGGGTCGGGGCCGCCGGTGGACTGGGCGACCCGGCCGGGGTCGCGGCCGCGTTCGCCGCCGGGGCCGCCTACGTCGTGACCGGCACGATCAACCAGCTCTCGCGCGAGGCGGGGCTTTCGGACGCGGCGAAAGGCCTGCTCGCGCAGGCGGATCTGGCCGACGTCGCGATGGCGCCGGCCGCGGACATGTTCGAGTACGGCATCAAGGTGCAGGTGCTGCGGCGCGGCACGCTGTTCGCGGCGCGCGCAAGTCAGCTCTACGAGACCTACCTGGACCATCGGTCGCTCGCGGACATTCCCGACGCGACCCGCGAGCGACTCGAGAAGGACGTCCTCCGCGCCACGTTCGAAGATTGCTGGGAGCAGACCCGTCAGTTCTGGCTGGACCGTGATCCGCGCGAGGTCGACCGGGCCGAGCAGGATCCGCGCCATCGGATGGCCCTGGTCTTCCGCTCCTACCTGGGATTGTCGAGCCGGTGGGCGATCACGGGGGAGCCGACCCGGCTGACCGACTTCCAGATCTGGTGCGGTCCGGCGATCGGCGCTTTCAACCGGTGGGCGGCGGGCAGCCCGCTCGCCCAGCCCGCGCGGCGCACGGTCGTGCAGATCGCCCTCAACCTGCTCGAGGGAGCGGCCATGGTGACCCGCGCCCACCAGCTGCGTTGCTACGGCGTCCCGGTGCCCGCCGAGGCCTTCGCCCCGCGTCCACGTCTGCTGTCCTGAGGAGCGCCATGGATTCGATCGCTGTCGTGGCGGTGGCCGCCCTCATGCCCGGGGCGCGCGACACGACCGAGTTCTGGCGCAACATCGTCACCGGCCGGGACCTGATCACCGAGGTGCCGCCCGGCCGCTGGCCCGCCGACGGGTTCTACGACCCCGACCCGGCGACGCCGGACACGACCTACAGCAACCGCGGCGCGTTCCTTCCCGAGATCGAGTTCGACGCCCTCGCCCACGGGCTGCCGCCGGCCACGCTCGCGGCCATCGACCCCGCGCAGCTGCTGGGCCTGACCGTGGCCGACGCGCTGCTGGCCGACCTCGACCGCAACCTGGCCGTCCCGCTCGACCGGGAACGCGTCAGCGTCATCCTGGGCAGCTCCACCCTCAGCCGGGTCGGAACGATGGACGCCCGCATCCAGCGTCCACTGTGGCTCAAGGCCCTGCACGAGCAGGGGATCGGGGAGGCTTCAGCGCAGGAGATCTGCGATCGGATCGCTTCGCAGTACGTGCCGTGGCAGGAGGACTCGTTTCCGGGACTGTTGTCCAATGTGGTGACCGGGCGGATCGCGAACCGCCTCGACCTGCACGGCACCAACTGCACTGTGGACGCCGCCTGCGCCAGTTCGCTCGCCGCGGTGGTGGCGGCGGCGAACGAGCTGGCCCTGGGCCAGGCGGACCTGGTCGTCACCGGCGGGGTGGACGCGACGAACAACCCGCTGATGTACGTGTGCTTCAGCAAGACACCGGCCCTCTCGCCCACCGGCGACGCGCGCCCGTTCGCCGCGGACGCCGATGGCACGCTGCTCGGCGAGGGCCTGGCGATGCTGGCTCTCAAGCGCCTGGACGCCGCCGAGCGGGACGGTGACCGCGTCTACGCCGTGATCCGCGGGTTCGGTACGTCGTCGGACGGCAAGGGCGGTGCCATCTACGCGCCGATGGCAACCGGTCAGGTGCGGGCACTGCGGCGTGCGTACGAGGCCGCCGGGTACGGGCCGGACACGGTGGACCTGGTCGAGGCGCACGGCACCGCGACCCGCGCCGGCGACGCCGCCGAGTTCGAGTCGTTGCGCCGCGTCTTCGGCGAGACGGGGCGGCCGGACAGCGGATGGTGCGCGCTAGGCAGCATCAAGTCCCAGATCGGGCACACCAAGGCGGCGGCGGGCGCCGCCGGGCTCGTCAAGACGGTGCTGGCCCTGCACCAGCGGACGCTTCCGCCGACCATCAAGGTGCGCGAACCCAATCCCAGCCTCGGCATCGAGGGCAGCCCGTTCTATCTGAACACGGTCGCGCGTCCGTGGACGCGGCGCGCATCCCACGCCCGGCGGGCGTCGGTGTCCAGCTTCGGCTTCGGCGGCGCCAACTTCCATGTCGCCCTCGAGGAGTATCGCGGCGGCAACGCTCCCGCCCTTCTCGGTGGCGGCGCCGGCGAGTTCGTCCTGCTCAGCGCGGACTCGCCGGAGGGCCTGGTCGGGAGTGACCGTTTCGACCCCGGCCAGCCGCACCGGCTGGCCGTGGTCGCGAGCGATGCCGACGACCGCCGCGAGAAGCTCGACCGCGCCGCGGCGATGATGGCCCGGCAGCCCGGCGTGCCGTTCGCGCTTCCCGGCGGCGTCTGCTACGAGTGCGGACCTGCCGACCCCGGCCGGATCGCATTCGTCTTCCCCGGGCAGGGCTCGCAGTACGTCGGGATGGGCAGCGAGATCGCCTTGGCCCTGCCGGCGGCGCAGGACGTGTGGGACTTCGTGGCCGGCCCGGATCTGGCCGACATCGTCTTCCCGCCACCGGTCTTCACCGACGAACAGCGCGCGGCGCAGGAACGCCGGCTCACCGACACGCGCTGGGCGCAGCCGGCGCTGGCCGCGCACAGCCTGTCGCTGCTCGCGCTGCTCACGTCGATCGGGCTCGCGCCCGACTGCGTGGCCGGCCACAGCCTCGGCGAGCTGGTCGCGCTGCACGCGGCCGGTGTCATGGATGCGGAGAGCCTGCTGAGCCTGGCGAGGCACCGGGGCGAACTGCTGGCGCGGATCGACGCCGAGCCGGGCACGATGCTCGCGGTCGACGCGGATGCGGAGATAGTGGAGTCCGCGATCAAGGAAACGGTGCCCCCGGACGTCTGGATTGCGAACCGGAACGCGCCCCGGCAGACCGTCGTCTCCGGGACCGTGCGGGCGATCGAGGCACTGCACGAGCGGCTCTCCGCGGGCGGCATCAACGCGCGCCGCCTCGCGGTTTCCGCCGCCTTCCACAGCCCGCTGATGCAGACCGCCGAGGCGCCGATGCACGACTTCCTGGCGACGCTCGAGCTGACCGCGCCGCGTATCGACGTGTACGCGAACGCCGACGCGGCGGTGTACGACCGCGAGCCCGCGGCGATCCGGCGCAATCTGGCCCGGCACCCCGGTGCCCCGGTCATGTTCCACGACCAGATCGAGGCGATGTACGCCGCCGGTGTGCGGACCTTCGTCGAGGTGGGCGCCGGAGCCGTGCTCACCGGGTTGATCGCTCGGATTCTCGGCGACCGGGCGCACGCGGCGGTCAGCCTCGACCGGCGTGGCCGCGACGGCGTGACCGCGTGCTACGAGGGCCTCGGCCGGCTCGCCGTGCACGGCGTCGCGATGGACCTGACGAGGCTGCCGGCGGACGGGAACCCGGCGCCGAAGCCGGAGCGGCCCCGGATGCCGGTGCGCGTCAACGGCACGGGCTACGTCGGGCCTCCCGCGCCCGAGCGGACCCGGCCGGCACCGATCCCACCGACCACGTCGATCCGTCTGGAGCCGGTAATCCCGATGACCCAGCCCGAACCCAGCGCCGAGTGGCTGGCCGCGGTGCAGGAGATGCAGCGCCAGACCGCCGAGGCGCACATGCACTTCCAGCGCGTCCTCGCCGACTCGCACCAGGCGTTCCTCCAGATGGCCGAGAACACGTTCGCCGCCTTCGCCGGTCAGCCCCAGCTTCCCCTGCCTGCCTCGCCACCAAGGGCCCCCGAGCCACCGCCGTTCGAGCCACCGCCGTTCGAGCCACCGCCGTTCGAGCCACCGCCGTTCGAGCCACCGCCGTTCGAGTCACTGTCACTCGAGCCACCCGCCCCCGCAACACCGCCACCACCACCGGTCGAGCGGGCCATCGGCAGCGAACCGGTGAGCCTCGCGCTGCTGTTGTCCGTGGTCGCCGACAAGACCGGCTACCCGGTGGACATGCTGAACGGCGGCATGGATCTGGAGTCCGACCTCGGCATCGACTCGATCAAGAAGGTGGAGATCTTCGCGTCGGTCCGGGAACGCGCGCAGGGACTGCCGGCGACCGACTCGGCGCAGATGGCCCAGCTGTTCCAGGCGCGCACGCTGGAGGAGGTCATGCGCGGCGTCGCCGTGGAGCCGCCCCTCCCCGGGCTGCCTCGATTACAGGTCCAGCCGGTCGCCGCGCCGGCCTGCGGGCTGGCCCTGGCCGGCCTCCGAGACGGACCGATCACCGTCATCGACGGCGGCAGCGCATTTGGGCCCGCCGTCGTCGAGCAACTCCGCGCGTACGGCATCACCGCGACTGCCGCCGACATGCCCGCACCCGATGCGTACGGCGTGATCCTGCTCGGCGGGCTGGCACCGGTCTCGGATGCCGCCCAGGCTGCCCGGCTCGCGTTCCAGGCCGCTCGCACCGTGGCGGCCGGCATGGCCGACCGCGGCGGTGTCTTCGTGACCGTGCAGGACACCGGCGGCTGCTTCGGGCTGGCCGACCCCGATCCGCAGCGCGCCTGGCTCGGCGGCTTCGCGGCGCTCACCAGGACCGCCGCCAAGGAGTGGCCGGCGGTCGCGGCCAAGGCGATCGACTGCCAGCGCGGCGGCCGCAACCCGGACGAGGTGGCCGCCGCTATCGTCGCTGAACTGCTGACCGGTGGGCCGACCCTCGACGTGGGCCTGCGTGCCGACGGAACGCGATGGACTCTTGTGGAGACCGAGGCCGCACCGACATCGCCTGCGCCCGACCTGCCGGTCACCGGGGACTCGGTCCTCGTCGTCAGCGGCGGTGCACGTGGTGTCACCGCTGCCGCACTGCTCTCGCTGGCCGCGACGTGCCGACCACGCATGCTCCTCCTCGGACGCACGACACTCGTCGACGAACCCGAGTTCCTGGCGCCGGCACGCGACGAGCCGTCCGTTACCCACCTGCTGGCCGAACGCGGCGGCACCGCCACCCCGGCCCAACTGACCGCCCAGGCTCGCACCATCCTCGCCCGCCGGGAGGTACGCGCGACGCTCGCCGGTCTCGAGCGTGCCGGGGCAACCGTGCGGTACGCGGCGGTCGACGTCACGGACCGTGCTGCTCTCAACCGCGAGCTGGCCCTGGTGCGCCGGGAGTGGGGCGCCATCACCGGGCTCGTGCACGGGGCCGGAGTCCTCGCCGACAAGCCGATCGCGGCGAAGACGGACGACCAGTTCGACCGCGTCTACGCCACCAAGGTCGCCGGGCTCAGCGCCCTGCTCGACGCGACCGCCGCCGATCCGCTGGAACTGCTGTGCCTGTTCTCGTCCGTCGCGGCCCGCTACGGCAACGCCGGGCAGTGTGACTATGCGATGGCCAACGAGGTGCTCAACCAGGTGGCCCATGCCGAGCAGCGGCGGCGGCCGTCCTGCCGGGTCCGCGCGATCGGCTGGGGACCGTGGGAAGCGGGAATGGTCACCGCGGCACATGCCGCACACTTCCGGAACCTCGGCATCCCGCTCATCCCGCTCGACGCGGGCGCACGCGCCTTCGTCGCGGAGTTGAGCACGCCCAGCGACACGGCCCAGGTGCTTCTCACCGGCGGCGACTTCTCCGAGGTGAGCCCGCCACGTTTCGCCGCCGAGTCCACACTCGACGCCCGTACGCACGGCTTCCTGGCGGACCACGCGCCGGCCGGCGTGCCCGTGCTTCCGCTTGCCATGGCGGTGGAGTGGTTCGCCGCCGCCGGACACGCGCGCCACCCGGGCCGCCCGACCGCCCTGGCCGACCTC
>Ga0307513_10006268_pt1 | contig 15581 bp, 16 predicted proteins | sample 15_EM_MG_FD_202174 | JGI IMG/M metagenome (GOLD analysis project Ga0307513, IMG submission 202174) | Populus trichocarpa ectomycorrhiza microbial communities from riparian zone in the Pacific Northwest, United States - 15_EM | ecosystem: Host-associated > Plants > Roots > Unclassified | place... | reverse complement strand
TTATCAGCGCCAACAGCAGACGAGACAGTCGAAATCGATGTGCCACCCTTACTGAAGACATGCTTGGTTTACAGCCATAACCTAGGGACCATAAGAAGAGTCTAGACATCCACAACCACCGACGCCAACGACCCCAGGGCCAAGGTCCTCAGGTTACTCGAACCCTTCGCGATTCCTGTTCGACTCGTATCCTTCTCAATCCCATATGACCGTGGGCAAGTATACCCCTATGTACAGATGGTATCTCGTTCGGATGTGCTGGTTGTTACCGTCCTTCGTGCGGTTCCCCGGCTAAAACAATACCTACTCGGTGGATCCTGACGACACGTCCGATTCTCTCGATCGCGACCCGAATGGAACATAGACGGCACTCCACATCCTCCTGGTTAGCCTTGACTTCTGTTGCGTCTGCTGCCCCTCCTTCACGTGGGTAAACCGACTACCATCACTACTACCGCTTCTCGTAACGCTTCGTCGTCTGAAGCAATGGTTCCCACCATGGGTTCGCAAACGGCCGTCATGAGGCCGAAAACCCATAAATATCGGACAGGATCAGTTCTGCATCCAACAGCCCAGTCCTTTCCTTTGTTTCTGCCTCTCAGCTTCACTCTTTACCCAGGGCTCCCCCTCTCCGGACTACACGAGCTTTCAGCATGTTCTCCAAGCATCTCTTCGCTCTCACCACCCTCCTTCTCACCGTCCTTGCCGCTCCCTCCCCCCTCCTCACTGTTTCTAAGGTTGCGAATGCCGTCCCCGGCAGATATATTATCACCCTCAAGGAGGGTGCTTCCCGTGCCGCCCACATCAGTTCTGTCCGAAACAAGCTCGCGTCTACCCCAAGCAAGATTACCAATGAGTTCAACATCATCAACGGTTACGCTGGAGAATTCTCCGCTGATGACTTGAACGAGTTGCGTGCCGACCCGGATATCGCTTGGATTGAAGAAGACGGTATCTCCCACACCTCCGCCACCAAGACCCAGTACATCTACCTCCCCCTTTATCTAGTGGAGCGGATCGAATTCTAATAGGTTTTTGACAGGAACGACGCCCCCTGGGGACTTGCTAGGATCTCTTCTAAGGAAAAGTTGAACGGAAGCAGTGACACCGCCTTGGACTTCGAGTACAAGTATGATAGCACTGCTGGAAGCGGCGCAACCGTCTATGTCATCGGTATATTCCTGCCCCCCGTGATCTAACGCAACCCCTGCTTACCTTGGTCAAAAGATACTGGTATCTTCGTGGATCACCCCGCCTTCGATGGACGGGCCTCATGGGGAATGACCTTTGGTGGATACCCGGACCAGGATGGAAACGGCCACGGCACTCACTGTGCTGGAACGGCTGTTTCTGGACCATACGGTGTTGCCAAATCCGCCAACGTCATCGCCGTCAAGGTTCTGGCTGACGATGGCTCTGGCCAGAATTCTGATATGTAAGCCTTTCTCCCTCCTTGTCGTTGATGATGATTAAAATCCACATCACCGAACCACAGTATCTCCGGCATTGATTGGGTCGCTGAGGAAGCAAAAAAGTCAGGAAAACCCGTTGTTGCTTCTATGAGTTTGGGCGGTGCTGCTTCTGACTCTGTAGATGATGCCATTAAAGCGGTTAGTGCCGGGTGGGTGGTACACGACAGCGCCACTGACGAGTGATTTCACCTTAGCTTTACGCGGCCGGCGTTACAGTCGTTGTCGCCGCCGGAAACGAGAACCAGGACGCGAGCAACACCTCTCCTGCCCGTGTTGAAGAAGCCATCACTGTCGGCGCTTCTTCTTTCAATGATACAATCGCAGACTTCTCCAACTTCGGTGCCCCCGTCGATGTCTTCGCTCCTGGAGTAGACATCACTTCCACTTGGAACGATGGACAGACCAACACCATCTCTGGAACTTCTATGGCTACACCCCATGTCGCCGGTTATGCTGCCTACCTTCTTGGTCTTGATAGCTCTTTGAAACCAGCTGATGTCGCTTCGGCTATTGATAGTGGTGCTCTTTCTGGTGCTCTCAACCAAATACGTGAGTTTTTTCCCCCGAGGTTGAACGCTCGACCTCCAGACGCTGAAGTTGGTGTTACCCGCAGCCTCCGGCACTGTCAACAAGCTGCTCAACAACGGCTTGTAAACCATTCTCCATTTTCTGACTGCGAATCTAATCATTCGGGAAGGAATATAATATCCACACCCATCCAATCTTTGTAACCATTCCATTCCCCTTTCCCTCGTTATACCAACGCTCTTTTCCGGGCGGACGTAAAATTACTCTCTCGACCGCATCTCTTTGGATTGGGGTAACCTTTCCTAACACGATGATTTGTGATCACAAAATTGAGAACTCTACTGTGTACATACGTGAGATCTTGGGGTTTCAGTGATCCGGATCTGCGGGAACAACGGAAAGTATGTAATCCCCTCGAGCCCGACTTCCCCCCACGCCACTCCCGCCGTGATCCTGACTGCAATGGTCCTTCTCTGTTTCGTCTCTTCCAAGTTATGTCCCCTTCCGCACAGCGGCTGCCCATACTGTGAATATCTATCGCGAGTGGGGCCCCGATCAAACTCGAAACCCTCATGGACGTGGCAACGGGAATCAAAAACCATGAAGCTAAGGGCGATGAACTGAACAGCCGCCGCCCCCGCAGGAAACAGAAAGGTTAATCTCAGATGCCAACCACCCCTACTAATGCATAATCTCCTCGAGACGAGGTGGGAGCATCCGCCAGTTGAACACCACCCGGGCTCACGACTCCTCCGATCCTCCGCGTCGCCTTGACACGATTTGTCCTCCGTTGGTGGACCGAGCGCTGTGAGAGGGTCAAGCTTATCGTATCGGGGATACAAGAAATAGAGGATCATGTCTCGGGCACAGCTGTTCGCTAACTTTCCCTCCTTGTTGATCATTCCGACTCACATATGGCTGCTACCACAACCATCTCAAATAGGTGCCCTGTGGGTAACAACGCGTTGCGACACGCCAATCGAAGTCTTTCAACGCGTGTAAGTCGCGCCTCTGACGTAACTCCCGGCTTGGTTGAAGGGTGGGTTGAACCATGTCGGGTCAAAAGGCAATTGAGTTGTTCCCCACCAGAGATCCGGTGGTTGTGGGTCCCCCGGTCAAAACAACTTCAAACCACCTGCAAGCGCTGACAGACCGGCGCCGTGCCGACAGTACAACGATGGTCGACCGCCTCGTGTCGTAGCAGTTTTTTTTCAAGACGACGCACCTTCGTTCCCTCACTATCCCATTTCATAAACGACCCCAACGCTATGTCGGACACTCCCCGAAAGCGGCCACCTTCGAGCGGTGGGACGCCAACTGAACCAAGTTCTTGTAAGATATCTGGCCGTTATGGTCGCTATCTCGATCCCACTGATCACCCACAGCCAAGAAACAACGGTTCATCGATGTCGTCAAGACGCTACTGGATATTGCGAAGGAATCTTCCGATGCGTTTCCACCCCTCAAGTCATGCTTAGGAGGCATCAACGCATTGATCAAGCACTACGATGTGCGTCGCTATCGAATAGCCCTAAATTCCACTGACGATTACAAACCAGCAATACAATGACGTGAAAAACAAACTCAGCGAGCTCATGCCATGGTTGGAGAAGTTGTCAGAGGGTCTAGCGAAAGTGAGCCCCGATGACGATGAGGAGGAGGTTAAGAGACGATCACAACTGGCGAAGTTCGTATCGCGTTCGAAATCCTACCTAAAACTAACCCCCAACAGGTCGCTGGAAGACATTGAAAAGCGATCGCTAGCACTGTCAGAAAAGGGAAAGGCTGCCCGGTTCCTCGATAAGGCGCAAGATTCACAGAAAGTCATCAGACTCGTAGAAGAACTCAGGCAAGCTATCCTCATCTACCAGGTCAGTTCCAGGCACTGTCAGATTTGGAAATCGCTGACAAGTGGGACAGGCGTCGCAACAGCAATCAATATATAAACAGGTCGTCCACTTGACCGTGAGTTCCTGCTTCCTGTCTCCGATCCCGAGACTTAGCGGTCGGTTCATCAATTCAAGGCTTCCTTCGATGCACTTTTGAAACTACGTCAGGTAGGGCAATACACACATGACTTACGACGCAGAGTAACATATCTACAGACATCGCCGATCAAAAGCAAGATAGAGTCTATCCGTGCGCGGTTGGGTCGACTTGGAGCGGAAGTCGGCCCAACCGCAAGGAATGCCGATGAGTTCAGGCGACGGAAAAGTTTATTTGAGTGCGTGCTCTTTATCCACCGTGAACGATTGTCCATATTAAATTGGCGTTAGAGCCCTCGAGGGGATCAAGGACAAGTTACAGCTTCTACCTGAGCTTCCCAGCACTGCCGAGCACGCGGAGAAGGAAGGGGTTCTGACCGCCATGTGCGATCTTGCGGATGACCTCAGGGATGTCGTTGTCGAATATCAGGTCAGCACTAATATCGAAAATGCACGTGGGATAGTCCAATAAAGCAGTACACAGTTCGCGCAACAGGAGGCAATCTACGAACAAAATTGTACATTGATTGTAAGTCGCAGGACCCGCGTCCCGAGAAAATACTGGATGCTGATTAACCTTCGCAGGATACAGGTCAGACGTGGTGCTGCTTCAGATTGGCATAGACTCGAGTACTTATGCCTCAATAGCTGAATTATCGGTGCTGAACAGCTGCCGTCGTGCCGAAGGGGCCGAGTTCCGACACGGTGATCGCCAGGGCTGCCTCAAAGGGACCAGAAAGGCTGTATTGGATGACATAGAATCGTGGTCCAAAGATCCCGACACGTCCCCCGTCTACTGGTTGAATGGACTCGCCGGGACCGGGAAGTCTACGATCGCACAGACAATCACCGAGCGCGTCTTCGCTGACGGCAGACTGGGAGCCTCCTTCTTCTGTTCACGCGATTTCAAGGACCGCAGGGACCTTCGCTACATCTTTCCCACTATCGCCTTCCAACTCGCTCATAAATACCCCGAGTTTCGATCAATCCTCACTCCCCTCCTCCGATCAAATCCGGATATCGTACACGAGTCACTCTTCAACCAGATGAGGATGCTGATTGTCGAACCGCTCGGTTCCTCGGACATCTCAACAGTCATCGTCATCGACGCGTTAGACGAGTGCGTGGATGAAGACCCGCAGTCCGCCATCCTCTCCGTCATGGGTCGATTGGTTGAAGGGATCCCGAAGGTCAAATTCCTCATCACAGGTCGGCCAGAGCCTCGCATCCAATCCGGTTTCCGCCTTGGACTCCTCAAGCCGTTGACCGATGTCTTTGTCCTCCACGAGGTAGAACCTTCCATCGTCAACGTGGATATCCGACTTTTTCTGGAACACGGGTTATCTGAGCTCGCAAAAAGCCGAGGCATTGAACGAGACAGTTGGCCAACAAATGAGCACCTTGACCAGTTGTGTGAAAGAGCAGCTGGTCTCTTCGTATACGCCGTGGCAACTCTCAAGTTTTTGGACCACCGATTTACCCCGCCCAGCAAGCGACTCGACATCATCACGAAGGCCCCAGGGAGCACTACCTACGAAGGAAATGTCAAGCTACGGTCAAGCGTGACCCTCGATTCACTTTATCTTTCAACTTTTCAAGGCGCCTTCGATGGGATGGATGCCGAAGACGACGAAAAAGTGCGCATTGTTATTGGTACAGTTGTTCTAGCCATGAATCCCCTTCCACCTTCTGCGATCGCTGCCCTCGTCAATTTGGGGAAACAAGAAGTCATGGACCTACTTCGGTTAATCCAGTCCCTCCTTAAACTTCCCGAGGACCCTGATTCTCCAGTACTCCCATTCCACAAGTCATTTCCTGACTTTATCACTGACCCACTCCGCTGTCCCAACGAGCGATTTCATATCTCCCCCGAAACTGGCCACCTCAAACTTGCTCTGAACTGCCTGAAATTGATGAATGGCAGTTTGGAACAGAATCTTCTATCACTCCCCAACTATGCACTTAATTCTGAGGTCAAGGACCTTCAAAGAAGGATTGAGGACCACATCAGTGTTGCACTGAAGTATGCATGCAAATCCTGGTGCAGCCACCTCACTGAGGCCAAGGGAGACATTTCAGCCATTGTTTCTGCTCTGCGAAGTTTCCTACAGGAGGGGTTTCTGGCATGGTTAGAAGTGCTTAGTGTCATTGGAGCTGCAAAAGATGCTGCTATTGCATTGGAAAATTTGATGCCTTGGCTACTGGAGGTTTGGTTTGATCTGCTTTTTTGTACTTCATGATACTCACATACACCCCAAACTAGGTAGCTGGGGATCATCAACTTCTTGACACTGCAAGAGACTACCTTCATTTTGTGACCACCTTCTTTGAGCTCATTGACATCTCTGCTACCCACATTTACCACTCTGCTCTGGAACTATCCCCCCTGTCATCAATTATCCGAAAGTTCTACTATTATCAACGGCCACATTCCTCACCAAGGGTAGTCATTGGAACCCCAGATTCATGGAACCCCAGCACAGCTATTGCCACCAAGAATTCACACTACCTAACCTCCACCTGGTCACCATGTAGTCAGTTTATTGCTGCAGTAGCTGGGGGAGTCATGGAGATCCGAGATCCACTTACTCTTGAACTCCTCTCTACACTCCAACCAACCAAAGCTACTCCAAGATTTAGGCGTGGACTTGCCTATTCACCAGATGGATATTCCTTGGCAGGATGTGCTGATACTGTCATTGTGATATGGGATATTCAGACAGGTGGAGTAGTCAAGGAAATTGAATGTGGAGTCACTGATAATGGGCTGGATTTGGTGTGGTCATTGGATGGAAAGACAATCTGTACCACCTCACCACAGATGTTAGAAACCCTTACTGTGCATATCTATGATGTTGCCTCAGGCATGACACTGTCCTCCAATACACTCCAGTCAAGAGACAAACCATACCTCTGGGCCCACAATCTGACTTTTCAGATTGCAACAACAACAGCATGGGAACATAAGGGCCGAAAAATCAATATCTTTGAAGCTGGACCTACTTTTACCAAGATCAAATCATTCCCTTTCAAATTTCATTCCAGCCTTGGGGCCTTCTCTCCAGCCACTTATCAAATTTCTGTCTCCATTGCTGGAAGCAAATTCCATAACCCTGAGCTTCTCATATTGAACATTGGTGACTCAGAGGCTTTGTTACATGAAACAGGTGACTACTGGCACCACAGCTTCTCTCTTGATGGAAGTATCTTTGGAGCCTTCACTAGGGACCACCTCTTCATCTGGAGATATACTTCTACCCATTATACCCAATGGAGGAAATTCCAACAGGATCCAATGTCAGTCCAATTCTCACCAACTCTGTCATCAATCCTTGGCTATGCTGGTGCTCTGCTCCATGTATTACACTTGGATAGTCCTCCAGCTGCTCCTACCACAAAATCTGCTATCACCATTCATGGTACACCCCGAGATGCCTATTCTCCCCATAGTACCTATATTGCAACTACATACTGTGGGGAAAGTACTATCACAATCATCAACCTCTCTTCTCAAAATCCTTCCCCTTCCCAATTTATTGACACAGATCTGAAGATATCAGAGATTGTCCTTACTGGCAATGTTCTCTTGGCAAAGGGTCCAGATACAGTTGTAGCATGGCTACTTACAGAGGAGGGGGTAGTGGATGGGGTTTTTGGTAACAGGAGGGCAGACCACAATGACAGCCTTTGGGCCACATCATCACATGACACACATCCTCAGGCCATGTCATCACGAGATGAAAGCCCTAGCTTTTGGGCAAGACTGTTACAAAGAGATCACAGTAAACATAACAGCAATGGAGATCTGGTGTTCTCAGTTCAAGATGAGATTGCAACTATTGGACATCGTACTGGGTTCAACATACACAGTTACCACACAGGAACTGGGGAGATCCTCAAACAGAATGAGACTCCTCTCCACCTTGAACAAATCCAGTATCGCTTCAATAACCCACACCGTGATGATTGCAATCTATACCACCATGACCTACTTAAGCACCATAAACCTGTTGAATCCAATTGGCCAGTTTCACAAACCACTCTGCAAGAGGGGTGGATCAAGGATCCAGAGGGGAGGCATAGGCTGTGGCTGCATGCACATTGGAGGTTAGCTGGGAATGATGTGGAGTGGCTCAACAAGGTTACAACCCTGCGGCTCAAAAACTCATCTGAACTTGTCATCATCAAGTTCTAACCAGAACCCTCTCCCTAACTGAATTGACCATTGACTCAGGTATGGCATCAGTACTACAAGTGTTAACTGTTAACTCATAACATTGACCTCCTATATCTCCTATTGTAGTTGTCCTTTATTGACAAAAATGGTTGGCCATCCCAGACATATATTGTATAATAGTTCATGGAATACATATGTTTAGTCGTTGAGTGTATGTGCATAGAGAGAAGCAATAGTGAAGTCATGCCCCCCCTCTCCGACCACAAGTCCGACAGTTTCGGGAGCGGGACGGAACAGCGGACCCGCTTGACCTGTTCCTCACCCTCGTTACGCTCCCAGGATTGGACCATGACCGTCAAACAGCTCGGCCGCATCCACAAAACACGCTAGGAATGACGCACCTATGTATCAGGTCAAGATTGGCCCGGGTATTCCAATCTCCAGACATCCCATTTACCAACCAACCCAGCGTGGTGTGGCAATTGCACGTTCGAGTCGTTCGTCGTTTCCACTGTGGAGATGCACGGTCGTCCATGAGTTAATCAAACGACACGACCACGATTAGCGGTCTCCCAACTCAGTAAATGGTACCCATGCTCTTGCAACGATTCAGATATTAGAATGTGGCATGTCCGCCTCAGCGACAAAACAAAGAAATTTGATTGTAAATCAATCGTACACGTCGTTCCCCCCCGGATATCGTAACGCGAAAAGTTGAGAGACGGAACGGTCGGCGAGAAGCGAAAGTTAGTGAATAACTATATCCCAGCCGGGATCCTTTTCCTCTTTCGTCCCCACCACGACGGCGGGTCTCTGTACCTAGGCCTTGGCCTTCGCGGCCATCTATCAAGGACTGTATGAGCGATTGCATGTTGGATATAGGCCTCAATAACATACCAAGTTCAAAGCGGATCCAGCCTTGAACCACTCAATCTGCCCCTCATTGAAAGTGTGGGCCAAGGAGATCTTGTCCTGGGTACCATTCTCGTGCTTAACGATCAAAGTCACATTGACACCAGGAGCGAAGGTGTCAAGGCCTTCGATGGTAACCTTGTCAGATGGCTGGATCTTGTCGTAGTCGGCGGGGTCGGCGAAAGTCAATGCGAGCATTCCTTGCTTCTTCAAGTTCGTTTCATGGATACGGGCGAACGAACGAGTGATGATGGCCAATCCACCGAGGAAGCGGGGCTCCAGAGCGGCGTGCTCGCGAGATGAACCTTCACCATAATTGTGATCACCGATGACGACCCACTTGATACCCTGATCGCGGTAGTATGCAGCAGTCTGTGGGACTCCTCCCCATTCACCGGTGACCTGGTTCTTGATCTTGTTCGCCTCGCCGTTCTCAATGTTAATGGCACCGATCAAGCAGTTCTGTGAGATGTTCTCGAGATGACCACGGTACTTAAGCCACGGCCCACCAGCGGAAATGTGATCAGTAGCTGCAGAGCGGATCAACATTCGACCTCAGGTCTGGAAGGGAAAAATAACGTACTGCATTTGCCCTTGACCTTAATCAAAACCGGTAGGTCCTCAGGTGTCTTTCCGTCCCATGGCTGGAAGGGTTTCAAGAGTTGCAACCTGTCCGAAGTGGGAGAGACGGCAACCTGAACGCTAGCCCTGTCCTCGGGAGGAGCCTGGAAAGTATTCTCGCCAGGATCGTAGCCGCGAGGTGGGAGTTCGTGACCAGTGGGGTCCGAGAACTTGAATGGTTTGCCGTCAGCGCCGGTGAGGGTGTCCGTAAGCGGGTTGAATCGAAGATCACCGGCGAACACGAGAGCAGTGACGATGTCGGGAGAGGCGACGAAGGCATGGGTGGCAGGATTGGCGTCATTGCGTCCGGTGAAGTTACGGTTGTAGGAGGTAATGATCGAGTTGACGTCGCCCTTCTTTATGTCTTGCCTATCCCATTGACCAATACAAGGACCGCAAGCGTTAGCGAGGACTAAGCCGCCAGCATTCTCGAAAGTATCGATTTGTCCGTCACGGGCAATAGTGGCACGGACCTGCTCGGAACCGGGGGTGATAGTGAACTTTGACTTGACACTCAAACCGTGATCGGCGGCCTCCTTAACGATGAAAGCAGCGCGCGACATGTCCTCGTAGGAAGAATTGGTGCAAGAACCGATCAACCCAACCTTGAGCTCATGGGGCCAACCATTCTTCTCAACCTCGGCGGCGAATTTGGAGAGAGGGGTAGCCAAGTCGGGGGTGAAAGGACCGTTGATATGGGGTTCGAGCTCGGACAGGTTGATGTGGATCGTCTGGTCGTATTCGGCGCCCTCGTCCGCCATCAGGTTATGTTGGAAGGCCTTGGCGTAGTCAGCGATCTCGGAGCGGTTAGTTGCCTTCAGGTAATCTGCCATGCGGCGGTTGAAGGGGAACAACGAGGTCGTGGCACCAATCTCAGCACCCATGTTACAAATGGTGGCCATTCCTGTAGCAGAGAGCGATTCGAGACCAGAGCCTTTGTATTCGACGATAGCTCCAGTTCCGCCCTTGACAGTAAGAATACCAGCGACCTTGAGAATGACATCTGAGTGGACCACGTGAGCAATAAACCAACGGACCCCGAGTGATTAAGGAGCATACCCTTGGGAGTAGTCCATCCACTAATCTTTCCGGTGAGCTCGACACCGATGACCTTGGGGCACTTCAGCTCCCATGGAATACCAGCCATGACATCAACGGCATCAGCACCGCCAACACCACAAGCAATCATACCCAGACCACCGGCGTTTGGCGTGTGAGAGTCCGTTCCGATCATCAATCCACCGGGGAATGCGTAGTTCTCGAGGATAATTTGATGAATGATACCAGAACCGGGTTTCCAGAATCCCATGTTGTACTGCAGGTCGGAGTCAGGAACAGTCACGTGCCAACATGTACCCAACAGTTACCTTCGCGGTGGAAGTGCCCAAAAAGTCGTAAACCTCCCTGTTGATGTTGATGGCGCGTTGAAGATCGGGGACACCACCAATTTGAGCCTCAATCAAGTGATCACAGTGGACGGTGGTGGGAACGGCAGTCCTATCCATTCCAGCAGACATGAATTGCAGGATAGCCATCTAGACGAGTGCATCAGAACGAACGAAGAGTGAACAGTGCCCCGAACTTCGAAGAGGCGACCGAGCTTACCTGCGCGGTGGCGTCCTGACAGGCAACTCGCTACATGGAGCAGGGTGATGTCAGTGGAGGCCGTAATTGAATCCGGGGGAGACGGAGCTCACATCTGGGCGCAGCTTGAGGTAGCTAACCCCACGGGTGATGTCTTGATTGTGGGGGTCATCCAAGTGACCATAGAGGACCTTCTCGGACAAGGTGAGAGGGCGCTGTAACCTGTGTTAAAAAAGAGACATGTGAGCAAAAGGAATGCGAGAGGAAGGTCAATGAACGCGTGCACCTGTCCCGAACAACAGCCAGGTTGTCCTCGATTCGCTGGTAGTTTATATACCACCCGGGTTCCAAGAGGGACATTGGGACTTTTGTGTCTCCGATACGGGCAGCGGTAGCCATCCCGGCGGCGGCGCGCTGGACGGAGCGCCAGGCAGTGGCGGTACGGTTGGCGATGTTGAGCATGGTCGCGTCGTCTGGAGTGGAAAGCGACGGCGGCGGTGCGTCTGAGCGTGGATCGGAGGTAGTGGTCGGAGGTGAAGGAGGTAAAAACGGCACGGATCGTCTTTTGTATGCAAAAAGTTGACTGGTCACAGTTCGGTAATCAGCCTCCGACCTCCGAAAGCTCCGGATCCATCCGACCGACGGACCAATCACACCCCACCCATTGTAAAATCACGTGCCTTATCTATGAACAGCAGATCACGTGGGTGACATAACATCTCCTCCAATCTTTCCCGCCAAAAAAATAAAAATAAAATGGAAACGACCGTCAAGCAGGACATCGTCCCGTCCGCCTCCGAGGATGCTGTCATGGATGAGTCCGAAGAGGCAAAGGCAGCGAGGGCGGTCAAGCAAAGTCCGTCGTCCCGGTTCTCTTCCTCGCCGGGAATCGTCTTATCCATCTTACAGTCGAGTTCTACTTTGCGGATAACAACCTGCCGTTCGATAAGTACGAGACAGTATCCACGCCCCCAGGGTTTCTCTAATGCCCCCTCAGATTCATGTGGGGTCTCCATTCCGCGAACGACGACCACTGGGTACCACTAGCCACAGTCACGTCCTTCAGGCGTATGAAGGAGTTCCAGACTTTTGGCCAAGACTGGATCGTCGACTCCATACGCAAACTCAGCACCTTTCTCGAGGTAGATGAATCCGGATCCAACGTGCGTCGTACGACCCAAGTCCAAGAACCAAAGGGTCAGCACGAGCGCTCTATCTATGCAGTAAGTGCGATTTGTTCGCCTCCTAACCGCCCGTACCTACACCCACGGCAGGAGCCAATCTAATCCACCGTTTTAGAAAGGGTTCGGTCCGGAGGAACCCGGGCTTCAGCAAAAGCTCGAAGACTTCTTCTCCAAGTTCGGGAAAGTAAACGCAGTCCGTATGCGCAGGATCGACAAGTCCAAAGAATTCAAGGGCTCCGTCTTCGCCGAGTTCGCAGACACTGAAACTGTCGATGGGTTCCTTAACGCCGACCCCAAACCAACCTGGGAAGGAAAAGAACTGCTCATCATGACCAAGTGCGTACCATATCCATCCTAGATCCAGCACCGCTTAGCCTGTCTCCTCAGGGAGGAATACTGCGCGATGAAAATCCAAGAGAAAGGCCTGACAGGCAAGTCTGCTGCCACCCGGAAAGACACCATCGCACGACGAGGTTTCAATGCATTCCGCGAAATGGCCAAGGCCAAAGCATCCCCTACCAAGGCAGAGAAGCCGGAGATCAAGCTTGAATTTATGGGCTCTAAAATACCGGTTCAGGTCGAAGATGGCAACGGAAGCGTCAACAAAGAGGATGTGCCTTTCGTCCAAGGTGCAACGCTCAAGTTTGAGGGTGATGTTGGAGACGTCAGTTTCAACCAAATCAAGGTATAAACGACTCCCTACCCCCCTCCGCGGAATTCTGACTATTCTGACAGGATCCTCTCCGGGATCACTTTGAGCGGGTTCCGTACATCCAACACAACCGAGGAGATTCGTGGGGTTTACTGGGCTTCGACAAGAAGCTAACGGAGGAAGACACTCAATTTGTCAAGGACAAATGCAAAATCGAAGGAAAAACAATCAATTGGAGCATTCCACCAGGTAATTCTTCGAGTGACTCCTATTTCCCAATCCTCCCGCCATACTCAACTTGACTCCCCAGAGGACGAAGAGCACGAGTTCCAAATTAACAGGGCAAACTTTGCGGCCTCTAGGGTTATCTCCATCTCGAACTCAAAGTCCAGTCGCGGTGGTCGAGGCGGTCGCGGTGGGCGCGGTGGACGTGGAGGTGGTCGAGGTGGTGGCAGAGACTCAAAACCAAAGGAACAAGATAAGCAGGCTGGTGAGAAGAGGAAACGCGGCGTTGAACCTGATGGTGGTTTATCCACAGGAGTGAGGGGTACTACTGTACCCATGGTTAGGTCAACGTCAAAAAAGGCCAAAACGGACGAGGAAGAGTCATGACCACCCCGCCTTGATACCGAGTGGGACGAAATACTTTCACGGTTCCGTGTTGTACGCTCTATAGTTGCTGCTCGATACGAATGTATAGTACCAGTAGATCCGCAGTGTAGTATACGTTTACTCCCTCGGGATCGGCGGTCCGACGGATCAGTCGGCGGAGATCCTTGCAATCATACTTCCACCCAACTCTACTACCAACGGGACATGGATTACCTCCTCGTATCCGTGAACCCCACCTCCAACGCCAAAATTCTGGACGAGCTCTCGGTTCAGCATGCCCTCAAGTCCGCTCTCTTGAGTGCGTGTGGTCAGACGGCCTCCACATACATAGATATCCTTGCATTCCTCGACGACGAAGGCGCGCCTCAGTCAACCGGAAAAAGTGCTCAAGTGATCCTCAGAGTAAACTCGGCGTAGGCTCTCTTCGACTCCGGGTCCCCAACTTCTCGTTTACTCATGGTACCACGGCGGCAGGCAGAAGGGCAATGTGCTCGCAGCCATCGCCTATTCTCAAGACCAAGTCAAGTTCTCGATAAAACAGCAGTCCAAGTTCCTGGTTTCACTCCTCCCATATTTGCGGCTGGGGCCCTTCTCAGGAGCTGAAGCGTGATGATAAAACTTTGGCACGGCTCTGGCATAAGAGCGCGGAAAGGAGCAAATGCAGTGGTAGACGTAGGGGGTGATGAATGGGATTAAACGTGACACTTGACGGTCAGAAAATGTAGAGACAACAGGTAGGTGGCGTAACCCTTCAATCCGATTACAACGCCGTTCACGATACATTTAAAGGCGGGTGACCAGAAGGATACCTGTCTAATCCTTCTTTCCCTTTGCTGGTGCGCCGGTGGATTTGTTGTACTCGTCGGCGAGCCTATTGTATTCGGCGGCTTGAGAAGCGGCCTGATTCTTCAAGGTATCTGCTCCGGGTCATCAATCATGGGGCTGGGCGAGCGCAGGATGGCTGGGACGCACCAAAATCCCTGGTCTTCGAAGCGAGCTTCTTCTTTAACTCGTCAATCTCCTTTGTCTGGGCATCATTCCCCGGTCGATTGTTGTTAGCAACCTGAAACGAGAGGCATTGAGAACCACACGTCCACCAGAACCGGTTCCAACGTATCCATCTCACCTGTTGTTTGAGGGCGGCGTAGGCGGTTTGGGTCTCGATAAGATCCAGAATGATGGCGAATACCCTGGTGAGAACGAGAGATAGGAAGAGAGTGAATCCCGTCAAGTACACGTTTCTTTGCGAGCTGCACAGGCAATGCGGAAAACGCGTCATTAGCAAGTTCAGAAATCCGTCAAATGACACAGGGCTAGTGACCCGTCGTGTTTGAAAAGATACTCACTAAAATTTCTTTGCGGCGTGATTAGTCTCCGAGCGGACATCCTGCACCCCCTGACCGCTGCTCTTTGCGGCTTCCGCCTCGGCGACGGTACGCCACATCCTCTGCAGCGCATCAACGAACAAGATCGTGACGAATATGAAAGATATCTTGAGTCCATAGGCGATTTTTGCGACAATAGGGGAGTTGGAGAGCCAGTTGAACAGGGCCTTGCGGACTTTATAGGGGAGGGGCGTTACAAGAACGCCGAACATGACCACCTCGGCGGCCATTAGGCAAAAGGTGAGCGAGTAGCTTTGATAGAAGATAAGTGAGCGACACAAAAACGTGCTGAAGGGAAATCCCTTACTAGATCGTCATCGTAACTGAAGAAGGGGTGAGTGTGTGTGGAGGAGGTTAATGCTAAAGAACAGTTGCGGTGCGTGGCATTGGCTGCGTCCACGATCCAGTGACGTCGTGTCTCTTCTCACGTGACTAGGTACAGGGAGCGTGCTCGAATTTCCCGAAGTAC
>Ga0307513_10006267_pt1 | contig 15583 bp, 16 predicted proteins | sample 15_EM_MG_FD_202174 | JGI IMG/M metagenome (GOLD analysis project Ga0307513, IMG submission 202174) | Populus trichocarpa ectomycorrhiza microbial communities from riparian zone in the Pacific Northwest, United States - 15_EM | ecosystem: Host-associated > Plants > Roots > Unclassified | place... | reverse complement strand
ATCCCCTCTGCCCGGTGGCTCCGCTCGCCCACCTGCCTCTCTCCCTCCTGCGATTTACTCTACGGTCGCAAACCTCGCTTAGGTTACGGTTGATCATGGTATTGCACTGCCTCCTTGGTCTCTCCTGAACGCCGACGCGTCGCCATCCTCCGGTCAGTCCCGACCGTGAACCGGCCTGCCCCTTCCGGCGACTAGCCGCGGGGCCTTTTGGTTAGGCAAATTGGCAATAGTAGTTATATCTAGGCGTTTCGTTGATTCTTTTCTTAGGGTTACCTGGGGGCCGGCTGAAGGGTTTGGGTCTCTCTCCTGTACGTTTCTATGAGCTGTTTCCCTACGTGTCTGAGGTGCGAGTCTTAGGTGCTAGGCGGGGAAGTTTCTTCTATGGTCTCGGGGGGTTTGATTTTTCCTATGACGAGGTGAAGCGGGCGGGATGAAGTTTGCTTATAGGTTTTTTATCTCCATAGCTAGCGCTGCATGAGTCTTTTGTACCTTTAAACATAATAACGATTTGATTACAAAAAGAAAAAAAAAAAAATACCCGAGTAGATAGGCTCAAGGTCTCAAAAAAAAAGAAAAAAAGAGGCCACGTCTCAAGGTCTCCTCCCTGTTTTTGGACATAAAGGCAGGGTTTGATAACGTCGACAACAACACTTTGGCCCGAATCCTGAGGGAAGGCGGGATACCCCCATACCTGGTTTCCTGGGTTTCGTCATTTCTAGGTGAACGGAGCTGCACCCTAGTTTTTCAAGGGGCACCAGGAACACCATCCCCAGTCAACATCGGCGCCCCCCAGGGTTCCCCGATCTCCCCACTCCTCTTCCTTCTCTATGTCGCGCCACTACATTTCGGGATCCCTCGGGGTCTGATGATCTCGTACGTGGATGACTTTGCCCTCACAGTGGCTTCCCTTTCCTACCGTGGTAACATCCGCAGGCTCCAGGACTTATTCGACAGGCTAGAAAAGAAGGCGTCCCGTTTGGGCGTCTTCTTTTCGGTCTCGAAGACAGAACTGATACACTGGAGAACCCCCAGCCAAAGGCACTAACCGAAGTGCACCTCACCCATTCAGATCAAGGGGGAACTGTTTCACCCAGGCAATTCCGTCCGGTGGCTCGGGTATTGGTTCACTCCAGCCCTTGACCCCGCTGCACACTTCTCGCGACGCCTGGCCCTTGCCCACGGGGCGTTTGCACTCATTCGCCGAGTCAGCCCGCCCGGCGCAGGCCTCCCCCTCTACTTATGCAACAGGCTGGCTACATCGTTAATCGCTCCCATCCTACTCTACGGCGCGGATCTGTTTACACCTAGTGTGGGTTCGACCACCCGCCTCGACACATTCTGGCGAGGTGTTCAGAGATGGACTACAAACTGCTTCTCGGCCACAGCTACAGAGATACTCTCGGTTGAATCCTGCCTCCCACCCGTATCTCTCCTGATCAAACACCGGCAGAGGCTGGCGGCACTCAGGGTGGTCTGCTCCCCTCCTAGCGTGAACCCGGCAACTGCCCGGCTCCACCCCTCGTTCCCTTCGCTCTTGGCGCATCGTGCGCTGGACTCTTCAAGGGCCCTAACCAGGGGCCTGTCATCCGTCTACCTCCCCCTGCACTGGAAAACGCCCCGGCCCAGCCCACCAATAAGGAACCACCTGCCGATTGACGCGGTGGCTCACAAGACAATACCTTTCACTCTCGGGCTATCGAAGATGCCTATGATGAACTCCCACCTCGTGAGCCCCACGCCCACCCTCCCATCCCGGTCCTTGATGGACAACACCTACTCTGCCCGGAAGAAGAGGGTGAGGGCAAAAGTCCTCGAGGACTGGTCCTCCCTTTTCCCGACCCCGGGGTACTACCTGCACCCTCCCGCACTACAGCCGAGGCCTTTCATGGGATTGGGCAAGTTTGTCGCAGGGAGAATCCTCCAGATGAGAGCCGGAAAAGGTTACCTGGCCGCCCACCCAACCTGGAGGTCCCCCGACGCCGACACCTCCTGCCCCCGCTGTGGTTTAGAACCTGAAACCTTCGAACACGCCATCCTCTCCTGCCCCTCGGGACAGCACAGCAGGTCGCGCCTCCTCCACGGCGTCACTGATGTTGGTCCCGAAGCCCCACTCTGGTCATCCCTCCCGCTGCTAAAAAGACTCGCCACCTTCATAGGTGTCACCTCCACGGGATTTCCCCCCACGATGTTCCCGCCAGCCACTCCCCCCTCCTCCCCGCGGTTTTCTCTCTCAACCCCCAGGGTACCCCCTCTGGTTTTTCGTGTTTTTTCGTTAGCTGAGGTGTAGGGTTGTTGGGCTTTTCTCTCCTTTGTCTTATGTAGGCGTTCCTTCCCAGGCGACTGAGTTGTCGGTTGTGCTTTCCTTGTTATATGTGGCCGATGGCCCGGCGGAGGAGAAACCTGCGCGATAGTGGATACTTACTAGTGCCGTGACTTTCATTTGTTTATGTTTTTGATTTATAGGTTTTGTTCTCTCCATAGCTAGCGCTGTATGAGGCTTTTTGTACCTAAAAACAATGAACGCATGATTACAAAAAAAATAAAAATAAAAAAAATACCCGCGTAGATAGGAGCAGGAACCACCTGCCGGTGGACGCGGTGGCACATCGGACAATACCATTCACCCTGGGGCTATCTAGGATGCCCATGATCAATTCTCACCTTGTCTGCCCGACCCCCACCCTCCCGCCCCGGTCCCTGATGGACAACACCTATTCCGCCCTAAAGAAGAGGGTAAGAGAGGCACTCCTCGTGGAGTGGGCCTCCCTGTTCCCGACCCCGGGGTACTACCTGCACCCTTCCGCCCTGTTCCCCAGGCCGTTCATGGGCTTGGGCAAGTTCGTCGCTGGGAGGTTCCATCAGATGAGAGCCGGAAAGAGTTATCTGGCCGCCCATCCTACCTGGAGGTCCCCCGATGGCGACACCTCCTGCCCCCGCTGCGGCTTGGAGCCTGAAACCTTCGTGCACGCTATCCTTTCCTGCCGCTGGAGACAGCACAGCAGGTCACCCCTCCTCCACCGCGTCACTGATGTCGGTCCCGAAGCCCCACTCTGGTCATCCCTCCCGCTGCTAAAAAGACTTGCCACCTTCATAGGCGTCACCTCCACGGGATTTCCCCCACACGATGTTCCCACCCACCATCCCCCCCTCTTCCCCTCCGCCCTCTCTTTCTCCCCCCATGGTGCCCCCCCCGGTTTTTCGTGTTTTTTCGTTGGCTGAGGTATAGCGTCACCGGGTTTTCTCTCCTTTATCTTACGTAGGCTTTCCTTTTTAGACGACTAAGTTGTTAGTTTGTGCTTTCCTTGTTATGTGTGGCCGATGGCCCAGCGGAGGAGAAACCTGCGCCTTGGTGGATATTTACTGATGAGGTGACTTTCTTTTGTTAATTGCTTTTGATTTATAGGTTTTGTTCTCTCCATAGCCAGCACTGCATGAGGCTTTTTGTACCTAAAAACAATGAACGCATGATTACAAAAAATAAAATAAAATACACGAGTAGATAGGATCTTCACGCAACCATCTAAGTACTTTTCTATACTAAAGATATTGTAATACAATTATTCTTTACTGTTATTACATACATTCTTCCTCCCCGAGAGTTTACACTCTAAGAACCCGGAGACTATTGTGATAGTCTCGACGGGCCGCACGAATATAAGACTATTGTGATAGTTCTATCAAGTACCACAATCCACTCATCTTACTATCTGACGTGATAGTATCCTCCGACGGATCACTCAAAAACAAGCAAGCCAGTTCCGTACTATCTGACAAGATAGTACTCCCATACACTCTATAATTAAAGAAGAAAGCTTGCTTACTTAAGAAACGAAGATCGTTGCTTGTTGTGTACATACTTAACAATAGGATTGTTACATTTGGTTGCGTCAAATCGTAACACCCAACAACAACACGGCTCACCAACCTGTCGATCAGGAGATCGACCTCACCAAAACATTTATCGACCTAGAGGGACTGGGAGAAGCGTTAGCTGAGTCCATTCAATACTCGCGAGCAGGGAGCTCCACAACTGATTGCGTGAAAGAAGAATCGGATTCCGACGAAACAGACGCACTACCTACACGAAGGAACACAATGGCGTCTTCCTCCAATCCCAACCCAGAGAACAAAGGAAAAGAAGTACCCCTGCCTCCCAACCTCACGCCAGAACAGATACAACAAATCATTGGAGCCATAACCGGAGGAGCAGGGAACCCAAAGAAGCCTAAAATCAAAGAACCCACCACATTTTACGGCGAACGGGATCAACTCCTAGGTTGGCTGGCCCAGCTGTCAGTCTACTTCAAAGGAGTCGGATGGGAATTCGACTATAACAACGACAAAATTGTCTACGCTCTCAGCCTTCTGAGAGGTGACGCACTGAAATGGGCTACACCATACATCGAAAGATGACAAGATGTAACCTGGAGCAGATGGGACGATTTCAAAAATGAATTGCAGGGACAGTTTGGCGAAATCGACGAACAAGGAGCAGCAAGGGCAAAACTGATAAGGATGACTCAAGGATCGAAAGGCGCCACAGAATACTGGAACGAATACAGACTCATAGCCAGTCAAACTGGAATGGACGATGCAACCCTGACCTACCACTTGATGAAGGGGTTCAAAACGGAACTACAAGACGCATGGGGAATGGATGGATCAGATTCGCAAGACCCAAAATTCGTGGCGAATTGGGCCATTAAAAAGGAAACCAAAATGGCCGCTATCAAACACATGCGCCACGGGATATCAAGCAAGGAAAAAAGCACATGTCCAGGAACCCCAAGAAATCAAAATGGGACGTTCCAACCACAGAACAACGAACAAGGCGACCCAATGGAACTAGATGCGACGCGAAGAAGACCTGGGTTCAACATCTCGGCCAAAGAATACCAATGTAGGATGAAGAGCAACCTTTGCCACAAATGCGCCAAACCCGGACACCGAGCTGCGGCATGCCGAAGCCCGGCCTACAGCAAAGAAGGAGCGACCTGGGAACCACGGAATGACAACAAAAAGCAATGGAGACCACCAGCCAAAGCCAGGGAAATGGAGGTCGCAAAGGAAGAAGAGTCAGGAAACGACGAGAGTCCCCAGTAAACAATGGTCTGTGGGACAAGGCCAAACCAAAGACCATTGAGATGAGGAACCTTTACGCGGCACTAAACAACACGGAAACTTTAAACAACGAGAACGACCATATTATGGTCACGATACGACTCCATGGCCAAAAAAGAAAAATAACAATCAACGCAATGATCGACTCAGGCGCAACTGAGGACTTTATCGACAAAGGGTTCTGCAGCAAATACAAGATCAGAACCACACAAGTGAAAACAACACCAGAGGTTTATCTGGCGGATGGTCGACCCAGCGCTATGAGACCAATTACCCATACTGCGAAGGTAACTATGGACATCGGTAGCCATAGGGATTGGCGATCTTCCAAGTGGCTAAACTACCCAACTATGAGGTCATCCTCGGGATGCCATGGTTAAAGCAACATAGTCCTCGAATCGACTGGGGCCAACGCAAGATCACCTTCGAAAGCGAAAGGTGTACGACATGGTGTTTGAAAGAATCACCAAAGGTATAGGCAATACCGGAAGACGAAGTGCAAGAAGAGAACTTGAAAGTCGAGTTCGACGCGATTCAAAGCAAGAAAGACCAGAGGATAAGAGTTAGGTTACTCGACCCTCAAGCAAGAATACCGACTCGAGGATCGGTAAAGGCTGCAGGACACGACCTGTACGCAAACTAAAAAAGAACTATTCCAGCCCGAGGACAAGAAGTTGTCACAACCGGAATATCAATCACACCACCAGAAGGAACCTACAGACGAATAGCACCACGAAGTGGCATGACAGTTAACCATCAGATTGCTGTCAATGCAGGTGTGATCGATTCCGACTATATGGGTGAAATCAAGGTGGTACTAGCCAACATGAGCGACCAGGACTACCAAATCCAAAAAGGCGATAGAATCGCACAACTCATTGCGGAAAAAATAGTCGAAAGCGATTGTTACCAAGTTCCTAGCCTGGAGAAAACAAACACAGGTCAACAAGGATTTGGACGCACGGGAAGCTCCAAAGCACAAATCTGTGAGATCAGCGCGCGAGCTTTCGGAAAGTTCTACCGATGACCCGACATGACCACAGGGATCCTCAAATACAACAAAAAAGAAGGACGAATAAGCCTAGAATCAGTCAACATCAGCACTGAACTAGCTATCAAAAGCGGGAAATACCAGAAGGAAAGAAAACTAGAGGAAATGGTTCCGCAAGAATACCACGGATAGTTGGATGTATTCGAAGAAGAAGAAAAAACGAAGCTGCCGCCTTACCGACCAGGTGTGGATCTGGACATCAAACTGGAAGAAGGACAAGGACTACCAGTCAAAAAGATATACGCTCTCTCCCAGGATGAACAGGAAGAACTTTGGAACTACATTAAACAAAACGAGGAACGGGGATGGATACGAGAGACCTACTCTGAAGGGGGATCTCCTATCATGTTCGTCAAAAAGAAAGACGGGAAACTCAGACTATGCGTCGACTACCGAGCCCTCAACTACGTCACCAGAAAAGACCGATATCCCCTACCCCTGAGAGGGGAAGCCCTGGATAGGCTAAGAACTGCCAAATACTATACAAAGCTGGACATCAAGGATGCCTATCACAACGTCCGAATTAAGGAAGGGGACGAATGGAAAACAACCTTCACCACGAAATACGGCACATACGAATACTTGGTGATGCCCTTCGGGCTAACCAATGCACCAGCAGCGTTCCAAAGATGGATCAACAGGACCCTACAGTCATATATCGATATATGCTGTATAGTATATTTGGACGATGTCCTCATATATTCGGACAGCCTAGAACAGCACCAAAAAGATGTGGCAGCCATAATCCGTGCAATACGAAAGCAAGGAATGAAACTCAAACCATCGAAATGCAAGTTTCACCCACGAGAAACGGAATACCTAGCATTCATCATCAATAATGAAGGAGTCAAAGTCGACCCTATCAAAACGGCAGCTATATGGGACTGGAAACCACCCACCAACAAAAAGGGAATTCAAGAATTCATGGGATGCTGCAACTTTTATCGAAGGTTTATCGAAGGATTCAGCAGGACGGCCAAACCCCTATACGACAGAACCAAGAAAGAGGTCAAGTGGCAATGGGGAAACAAGGAACAAGCAGCCTTTGACGAGTTACAACAAAAGCTATGTTCAACCCCGGTGTTGACATACTTCAAGGCAGGAAGGCCACTCCTTGTCGAACCCGACGCCTCGAAAAATGTCTGCTCAGGCATACTATCTCAACACGACGAGGATGGAAAATGGAGGCCAATAGCATATGGGTTGAAAACTATGGCGCCCGCCGAATGCAACTACGACGTACACGACAAAGAGTTACTAGCCATAGTTCAAGCACTCAAAGAATGGAGACGATACCTCAGAGGAAGTGGACAACACTTCAAAGTCCTAACTGACCACAAGAACCTAATACGGTTTACAACTACAAAAGAACTGACCGACCGACAAATACGATGGAGCGAAGTCTTGACTGGCTTCGACTTCAAAATCGAATTTCGACCAGGAAAAGAAAGAGGTAAGCTGGATGCCTTGACCAGGCGAAAGGCGGACATGCCCCAAGAAGGGGATGAAAGACTGACACAAAAAGAAAGAATTCTCTTACCAAATGAGAGATACTTCGACACCGACATCCACGAAATAGAAAACGTAAGACTCGAAGAAACAAACAACAAGGAACTTAAGGACGAGTCATTCAGAGACGAAGAAATCCAAAAGATAAGAAAAGCCTTGGACGAAGGGAACAAAGAAATGAAAGGAATAGCCCTAGGCCTGTGCCAGTGGAAAGCCGGATACCTATGGCATCAAGGAAAGATTTGGGTACCAAAGAACGAAAGAATAAGGGTGGATCTTATACGACAACATCACGATATCCCTCCCGCAGGACATGGCGGAACGGCAAAAACAACGGAACTCCTACAATGCACATATTATTGGCCACACATGCGAGATACGATAAAACAATACGTCAAAAACTGCGACACATGTCAAAGGACGAAAGTGGTACGACATGCACCATATGGCCTAATGAAACCAAAGGAAGCCCCGAATCGGCCATGGAAATCAATATCAATGGACTTTATCAGGGACTTACCAAAGTCGGAAGAAAATGACGCAATCCTTATTGTCATAGAACGACTCACAAAAATGCCTCATTTTCTGCCATCCAACAAAGAAATAAACGCACGACAATTTTCGGAACTATTTGTGAGGGAAATATTTCGCCTACATGGACTTCTCAGCGACATCATAACGGATAGGGGATCCCTATTCACGTCCGACTTATGGAAGGAAACAACCAACCAGCTGGGAATCAAAAGAAGATTGAGCACGGCATTCCACCCGCAGACGGACGGACAAACAGAACGGACTAATCCCATATTGGAACAATATCTCTGAGCATACGTCAACTATCAACAAGATAATTGGAAAGGGCTCTTACCAATGGTGGAATTCGCATACAACAACGGACACCAAGAAAGCATTAAACACATGCCATTCTTCGCAAACTACGGAATCAACCCCGAGTATCCGACCATCGGACATCTAATGGAAAGACAAATCACGCCACCAGAAGACATGAGTCAATTACAAGACATATTACAAGTGGAAATGACAGAAGCGCAATTAAGGCACAAGAAATATCAAGATGCGGGAAGAAAACCAGATCCAAATTTACAATCAGGAGACAGGTTCAGGTTATTGCCATGAAACATACGAGCCAGACGGCCATGCAAGAAGCTGGACTACAAGAAAATTGGACCATTCAAAATCTTGGCAAAAATAGGGGAAAGTGCGTATAAGCTCGATCTTCCACCTTTGATGAGGATCCACAACAAATTCCACATCTCTCTTCTTGAACTTTACCACGACGATAAGTTTACCTCTCAACGAACACAACCACTACCTCCAATTATCCGCGAAGGAGGACCAAAGTACGAACTAGAGGAAATAATCGACTCACGTCTACACTACGGAAGGCTACAATACCGAGCCAAGTGGACAGGTTATCCTCCCGAATACGACAAAGTCTGGTACCCCTACGACAATTTCGCAAATGCAGACATCGCAAAGCAACAGTTCCACCAAAAGTACCCCAGGAAGCCCTCGCACAATCAAAATCGAGGAACAAGAAAACGGAGAAACGCGGCTCTCAATATCACCAACACCGCAACTCGCACCACCACTACCCACTCCAAGAATGACAACACCGAGACCGCCGACGACCAAAACCGCCCAAGAAGGGTGGGAAACTACTGTGAGATTACCAACGAGCCCTCCATACTGAGCCCCACACGAGTGGGAAGAAGCGGAAAAGAAGGAACAAGCTCGCCGGGAGCACGACCAGCTGTCCTGGACAGCATGTTACGACGATGGGTGCCGGACCCACTTTTGGGACAAGGAAGCCTCGGGATCGTTTCCCCAAGACCAATCTCGGTCTGCACCATCAGTACCAATATCGCACCGAAACAAGAAACAACAGAGGAAACGCCACCAAAACGATACCCCATGGGACAAATGCTACGAGGACAAATGTTTTGTCCATGTCCAAGAAAGAATAACCGCAGGGTATTACCCCCAGGAAAACGGCAAAGGAAAAACTCTATCGAGATGGCACCCGAAACACCACAAGCCAGAGCAACAAAGGAAGTTCGGTGCCGTGCGGACACGGCAGGGCAGGGAGGGGAGCAAAAAAACTCAACCAGATGTTGGAGCCCTCCAGAGGCAAGTACAGGAACCATTGAACAAAAAGGACCAATTCCTAAAACAAGAGGATGAATATCGACGCAAGATATCCGACCAGCAAAACACGATGAGCAGACTTCGCGAGGAAATCCAAGGTCTTCGCCGAACGGTTGCGGGATCCGGCTTCAGCCTGGCAAGGTTGAAGAACGAAATGGATACAATCAAAGGAGCAAACGAGGAGCTCGAAAGCAGAAACTACAGCGTACGAAAGGAGCTCATAAGAGCAGGGCAGAGGTTGTTAGATCTGGGCAATTGGCATTGTGAGACCAATGCTAGGGGGAGACGGGAGCTATTGTCACAAATCGTGACTAAGCAAGGCAGATTTCACATGACTAATATTTATTAGTCATAAGGTATGTTGGATTTTACACTATGATACCGTTTGATTGATAGTTCTCACAGGACTACGCACTTGCGAGTCATTGTTATATTAGGATTGGTTGATTGTTTCATGGCTCACGATTGTGACGTCATATGATGTAATGACTTTCACACATGACTCACGTTATGAGTCATGGGTTTCACACATGTGACTCATTCGAGCACATGACTTGGTTTATGAGTTATGATTGGTCAAATGGTACGTGGCGCAGTGACTCTTACGAGTCATCTGATGGATTTGGTGCTATGACTCACTATGAGTCATAGAGGTTATGTAGCGCGAGGAGATGAGTCACCAGGGTTAGGGTTGTGAGAAGATGCCTATATAAGGGACTTGGGATTACACGAGTAGATAGGAAAAAAAAAAGAAAAAAAAAAGCCCCCGCCCTCCCGCCCCAGTCCTTGATGGACAGCACCTACTCCGCCCTAAAGAACAGGATAAGAGAAAGACTCCTCGTGGAGTGGGCTTCCCTTTTCCCGACCCCAGGGTACTACCTACACCCTCCCGCGCTACAACCGAGGCCTTTCATGGGCTTGGGTAAGTTCGTCGCAGGAAGAATACACCAGATGAGAGCCGGGAAAAGTTACCTGGCTGCCCACCCGACCTGGAGGTCCCCCGATGCCGACACCTCCTGCCCCCGCTGCGGCTTGGAACCTGAAACCTTCGAGCACGCCATCCTATCCTGCCCCTCGAGACGGCACAGCAGGTTGCGCCTCCTCCACGGCGTCTCTGATGTCGGTCCCGGGGCCCCACTCTGGTCATCCCTCCCTCTGCTAAAAAGGCTCGCCTCCTACATAGGCGCAACCTCCACGGGATTCCCCCCCACCATGTTCCCGCCAGCCACCCCCCCTTCTTCCCCCCTGCTTTCTCTCTCCCCCCCCAGGGTACCCGCTCCGGTTTTTCGTGTTTTTTCGTTGGCTGAGGTTTAGGGTCGTTGGGTTATTTTTCCTTGCTTTGCTTTATGTAGGCTTTCCTTGCTGGACGACTAAATTGTTGGTTGTACTTTCCTTGTTACATGTGGCCAATGGCCCGGCGGAGGAGAAACCTGCGCGATAGTGCATATTTCATGGTGCCGTGACTTTCTTTTGTTATAGGTTTTGATTTATAGGTTTTGTTCTCTCCATAGCTAGCGCTGCATGAGGCTTTTTGTACCTTAAAACAATGAACGCATGATTACAAAAAAAAATAAAAAATACACGAGTAGATAGGTCACGCTTCTCGCAAACTTCTTCCCCCCCACTACATTTCACATACAATCTCAACTTTACCCCGCTTTGCGTCCGGATCAAACCCCGCGCCCACTTTTCCTCGCCCTCTCGTCGCCATGGCGGACCCCTATAACCTCCCCCCAGGGAACGCAGCCTTTGGTAGGCGCTCGGCCCTCAACTCCCCCCTCCCGTCGCGTTCAGGTACCCCCTCGACAGACTTCCCCGTCGAGTTCATGATAAGGCAACTCGCCCAGGCGAGGAGCGCCCTCAGGCTCAGCAACCAAGACTTCCCGGATCTCAGCCCAGACGCGCAGGCAGGCACACTCTCTATTGAATCCATCAGAATCGTTCTCCTCTCCCAACTCGTCGAAGGCCTGGTGACCGTCTCACACGAGCTGAGCGGGGTAACCCAGGCGGTCGCAACCATCTCCGAGGAAAACGAGAACCTCAGGGAGGAGCTCCATGACATGTCCTCCCAACTGGCGAACCTCCCCCAAACCCAGGAACGACAAACCGCTCCGGGGATCGCCGATCTCGAAGGATCCATTTGTGACCTGTCACATCGTGTGTCAGCCCAGACCCCTGCCCCCCTAGCACCGGCCCCCCCCCAACAAAGAAACCCCCAGCCCCCTCCAACGGCCGGCCCCCCCCCTTCAAGGAAAGGGAAAGAATGGGCCCGTGCACCACCCACACCTCACTCAGCCGCGGCTGAAGACCCTAAATAGCTCATACCATTCTACGATACGAGGCTTGGCAAGGCGTTCGGGGACCCCGAGAAGTACGCCAGGCTCTATCCCAACTCATACGAGGCCGGGGAATTCCGGAAGGGGAGGTACGACCTCGACTCCTTCACCCCAGGCCACCTCCACCCTGACGTCCACCCCTCCGCCTCCTATGCGCAAGCTGCCTCCGGCTCAGGCTCGGGCGGCAAGGGCAAAAGCAAAGCTGGGAAGGCTCATTCCCCCCAACAAGTTGCGAGTGCGACGGCCCCTCCTGTTAAAAAGGGGCCGCCCACCCTCCCAGGTGCCCAACGACGCTTCTTTGCTCCTCGCCAGTCCCCTTCACCTCACCCGGACGCTCTCACCATTGCTGCCACCTTTCCCGACATCGCCGCTCGCGTCCTCCGCGAATCGAACTGCCTCCTCCCCCTCGGCTTCTCCGCTACTGTTAACCCTCGCGGCTCCGTCTCTCTGACCGTCACCGACAAAGCCACCCCCGCCGCCTCGTACACCCCTTACTTCGACTCCCTCACCAGGGCCCTCAATCAGTCCTTCCCAGTAGGAAACAACCCCTGGTGCACCCTCGTCCTCGCCCCCACAGCCGTTCAACTAGCCATCTGCGGCCTCCCCCTACGGTTCCTGCCCCAAGATGAAGAGGAACTCTTCCCATATATCCGGCAAGCACTCCTCAACGACAAAGGGACCCAGATTCTCTCAGCCAGGTACCTTAACCCTAGCAGAGATTCTAGCGAGACCAAGCAGGCCACTTCGGTGGTTATCACCGTCGACCCCCTCAACGTTTCGGCCCTTACTGCAGGGGTCGTCATCCTCTCTCAGAAACGCAAGGTCGAACTTGCCTTCTCCTCCTCCCGAACCTCCCAGGGTACAAACTGGTGGAGATACGGACACGCCCATCAACGATGCCCCGCCACCCACCCCACGTGCCCCATCTGTGCGCTTCATCATACTTGCGCGGCTCACAGATGCCAGAATCAAACCTGCCCCAGGAGCGGGAACAATAAGCCAGTCCCATCCTGTTGTCCGACCTCGCCCCCCCATTGCTGTAACTGCGGTGGTGACCACACTGCCACATTCAGGGAGTGTCCGGCTAGACCTCCCCCGCCTGTCCCAACCCGAACCAACTCCCCTGCCCCGGGGCCAACCGGTCAAGACCCCATGGATTTGGGGGTCGATGGCGGCCCGACATCCACTACTCCCCCGCCCAGGGAGGGTCCCGATGAGGTGGACCTAACAACCCCCAGGCAGCCTCCCCCAGCCGGGCCATCTACGCGCCCTGGCACTACTCGTGGTTTCGGTGGTCCCCTCCCCCTGGAGGAGCCGAGCCCTTCCCCTGCACCTCGCGATCGTCGGGTTCGTCCCGGTAATGAATAACCGACCCACACCTCCTCACCAGGGTCAAGGGCCGGCCCCTGCCCCTACGCTTGTTTCCATCATTCAACATTCCTGCCTTGGGAGCTGGAATGTTTTTCTCTCTTTGTTTGAGTCGTTCAAAGAGACGACCACCTACCCTTCGATAGTCCTTTTGCAGGATCCGCGTGTCAACAAGGCTCACCTTCCTTCGTTTAATGGTTTTATGTCCTTTTTTCCCCCGTTTAGGAAGCCACGCGTGGCTGCCTACGTTCATATGTCCTTTCTTTCCAACTATACGGGGCTCCCCAGGTTCAAAGGGGTGGACGATGTCCTCGCCCTCGACATCTCCTCCAACGAGCCTCTCTTTAACACCGACTTCCACTCATTCAGGGTTATTAATGCTTACTACACCAACACTGCTGCCCATAGGGTCCACTCCGTTTCACCAGAAGTTCTTTTCCCCGATCTTGGGTTTCCCCTCCTGGTCTTGGGTGACATCAACATCCACAACCCCCTCTCGGACCCCCTACGCCACTTCTCAAGTCGGGAAATTTCGTCCTCGACTCCCTACTTTGAGAAAGCGGCAGAGTCCGGCTTGGCCCTCCTGAATCCACCGGGTGAGTACATGAGGTTTCCCCTAGTGGGCACCGCTCGCCCCTAGGTCATAGATCTCTCCTTTGCAAACACCCCCCTCCTCCCTCTGGTTAAGAGTTGGGAAGCTTCTCTCCCCTCAACAGGTTCCGACCACATACCAATAACAATCACCCTCGCCACGCCCTCCCTGAACCAACAACCCCCGCGCCCACGCTGGGCGGACACGGACTGGGAAACCCTGCACCTGATCGTTAAGGCTGTCAAGGTCCCAGCCGCACCCCCATGCCCCACACCCCCGCAACTGGACGAATGGATGTCGGAGTCGCTGAACCGGCTGGTAGCTCTCCCCAAGGAACACACGCCTGTGTCCAGGCCTTCCCACCACTCCAAACCTTGGTGGACCCCACACCTTTCAATCCTCCGTCGTGAGTATCACAAGGCAGCAGGAGCAGCCAGAAAACACGACTCACCACACATGCGGGAAATTGCCGGCTCCTCCAAGGCGGGGTACTTCAAGGCGATCAAGGCCGCTTAAAGCAAACACTGGTCCTCATTCCTGCTGACTGCCACCCCTCAGAGCCTTTGGACGGCCAAGAGGTTCGCGTTTGGGCGGGCCCAGCCGGGTTTCCCCTCGCTCCCAGGGGCCGAGACCCCACAACAAATGAACAGTGTGCTTCTGGAACACTTCTTCCCCCCCAAGGAACCCTTCTCCCCGCCACCTAGGGTCAGGCCAAACAGGTCGGCACCCGCCCTAACGACAGACGAGATAGCCGCGGCTCTCTCAAAGTGCTCCCCGACGTCGGCCCCAGGCCCGGACGGGATACCCTACTCCACCTGGAAACAGGTCAACAAAATCAACCACTCAATCCTCCTCCACATACTTTCCCCGCTGGTCCTCCTGGGGTACCACCCCGCGTCGTTGAAGAGCTCGAATGGAGTAGTTCTCGACAAGCCAGGGAAGCCCTCCTACGAATCACCCTCATCCTTCAGGATTATCGTCCTAATCCGGACAATGTCAAAGGTCCTCGAGAGGATCATTGCAGCCTGACTACTGGCGGCAGCCCGGCTCAGGAGACTGTTGCACCCCAACCAATGCTGTTCGCTCCAAGGGCTCAGCACCTATGACGCGTGCCTCACCCTCACCAACGACGTCAGAACCCTACAGAGGCCCCGTCTAAAGGTCTCCTCCCTATTTCTAGACATAAAAGCAGGGTTCGACAACATCGACAACAACCCTTTGGCCCGCATCCTGAGGGAGGGGGGGATACCCTCCTACCTGGTCTCCTGGGTTTCGTCCTTTCTAGGCCAGCGAAGCTGCACCCTAATTTCCCAGGGGGCACCAGGGACCCCAGCCCCAGTCAACGTCGGCGCTCCTCAGGGCTCTCCGATCTCCCCGCTCCTCTTCCTTCTCTACGTTGCGCCACTGCACTTCGGGATCCCTCGGGGATTGATGATA
>Ga0307513_10006266_pt1 | contig 15583 bp, 8 predicted proteins | sample 15_EM_MG_FD_202174 | JGI IMG/M metagenome (GOLD analysis project Ga0307513, IMG submission 202174) | Populus trichocarpa ectomycorrhiza microbial communities from riparian zone in the Pacific Northwest, United States - 15_EM | ecosystem: Host-associated > Plants > Roots > Unclassified | place... | reverse complement strand
GGGCGGGATGACGTTTGCTTATAGGTTTTTTATCTCCATAGCTAGCGCTGCATGAGTCTTTTGTACCTTTAAACATAATAACGATTTGAATAAAAAAAAAAAAAAAATGACCAAGGGATAGGATCTTCACGCAACCATCTAAGTACTTTTCTATACTTAAGATATTGCAATACGATTACTCTTTACTCTCTTTACCAAACGCTACTCCACTACGGGAGCTTACGCTCTAAGAACCCGGAGACTATTGCGATAGTCTCGACGGGCTGCTCGAACATAGGACTATTGTGATAGTTCTATCAAAGCACGACAATCCACTCATCTTACTATCTAACGAGATAGTATCCTCCGACGGATCACTCAAGATAAGCAAGCCAGTTCCGTACTATCTGAAGAGATAGTATTTCTGTACCATCTATTATAAAACTAGGACTACTTACTTTAGTATATGAATATCGTTGCCTGTTGCATAACGACCTAACGATAGGATTGTTACACTTTGTGCTTATGGGCAGCTCGCTTGACCGCTTCGAAGGCTGCTTCCTGCAGATCCGTCCATAGTAATTCAGCGTTCCCACTCAGCTCTGTGAGCGGGGCTGTGATGGTAGAGATGTGAGGAATGAACTGCGAGATATAATTAACTATTCCATTGAATCGCTGCAGTTCTTTCTGGCTTCCTGGTCTTGTCCAGTCCATTATGGTCCGGATTTTCTCTGGTGCAGGGTGGATACCATCATTGTCTATCATATGGCCTAGGATAGAGAGTTTTGTGGCACAGAAAACACTTTTTTTTGGGTTGAAATAATAGCCGGCGTTCTGCAGCTTACTGCAGGCGATCGTAACGTCCTTAACATGCTCTTCAAAGCTGTCACTGAAAACAAAAATATCGTGAATGTAGACCCATATGTTCTTGCCTAATTCGTCATGGAATAGGTCCTGCATAGTCCTGACAAAGGTTCCGGGAGCATTCATGTCTCCTTGCATCATGACCTGGCTGGTAAAGCCGCTGAAGGGTGTCTTGATAGTGTTGTACTTCACATCATCTGGATGCACTCTGGTCTGGAAGTAGGCGTCACTGAGATCTATCTTGCTGCGGAATCGTCCTCTGGCTACTGCATTTAGTATAGTGTTTCGTTCTGGGATCTGTGTGTGATTGGTGTGAGTGTTATCATTTCTGAAGCGGAGGTCTACCAAGGGGCGGATTCTGCCATTGCTTTTTGCTTCCACAAACATGCTTGCTCCTCCGGGCACACTGGTCCTATGGTGAATACTGGCGTTCATCTTCTTGTTGATTCATGCCTTGTATTTGCACATCAAGGCTTCTGGCGCTTTGAAAGTGGGTGTCTTTAAAACCTTTGTCGGGTCTATGAGGCTTATCCTGTGCATTATCTTGCGTACTGGTGGCAGTTCCTCTGGTACTTCTTTGACAAATACCTTGGGGAACATCGCCAGGAAGTCTGGTACTTCCTGTGGCTTCATCATGGCTGATCTAGATTCTCTAGATTTACCGTCACAGGTAACTCTGACCTTGGACTTGGAGAAGTATATGCTGTTCTTTTGGCAATCGATGACTGTTCCTAGCCTTATGAGGTCGTCCATACTGATCAGGATATAAAAGTCTGATAGTGGCGTTACCAGTATAGGCACCTTGTCGACTCTCATCTTGCCTAGCTGAATCATAACCTCAACAGAGAAGTGGCTAGTTGATCGCGATCCTTTAACGGCCATCCTCAGAGTGACGGGATACTTCCTAGCAGTGTAGGGGATGTTGTGTGTTGTAACGAATTTGTTGGATATCAGGGTACGGCCAATGGTTCCTGTATCTGCGAGGGCTCTGGCAGGCTTACCATTGATATTGATAGTGAATTCGAGTGCTTGGAATGGCCTGTCCTTGGGTGTGCCTACTGTAGTCTTGTAGGTTCTGATAGAGCCGCTACCATCTAGCTCCTCTGTGGTGTCTGTATCGGGCTCATATTTGCCTTCGCTGCGATCTGGGCTTTCCTCAGAGAAGCGAACATAGTTGGTCTTAACTTCTTTCTTTGGGCACTCATTTGCCATGTGTCCGCTTTCGCCACATAAGAAACAGGCTCCTTCTGCCTTGCGGCGGTCCATTTCAGCCTTACTTGGCATGTTGGACTTAGTATAGGTCCTCTTCTTGGCCAGGGCCTTTCCTTTGCCTGTATTCCTGGGCGTTGATGTGGTAGGGGCCTTGCGGTAGGTATTCTCCTTCTTTGGTGAATGGGGTTTGCTGCTACAAGCTTGGCTTCTATCGCTGCCTTTGTAGCAGCCAGTTCAGTACATGGTAGCATCATAGCATTCTGCCACAAGCACCATCAGGCCCCAGGTATCTTCTGGTCTGAGATGGTGCTCAACATTGCGGCGTAGCCTAGAGTCCATAGCGTCGAGAAATCGCTGGTTCTGTACATAGTCTGAGATGGATCCTGCTGGAAGGGATCCTGTGAGGTCCGCTAGCTCTCCAGCTATCTTCGTTATACGTGCTGGCTGTCCACCTGCTGTCTGGCGGATATTCTGCCACTTGTGATAGGGGTCATCAGTGTTTGTAGAGGATTGGAATAGCTGCTAAATGTGGTGTGTCAGCTGTGGTAGGGTGAGGTTCTCTTCCTCTCTATCTTTGTCTGGAATGGGTTGTTTGCTTTCCCTTCTGTGTAAAAGCCATAGTCGTCCGCCACTCTGGGGGAGTCATCGTTCAGTCCTGATCTCGCTCGGTACTTCTTGACTGTTCTAAGCCATCGCTTGAGTTTGTCTGGTTTGAGGTCTTCTCCTTCACCGCTAAATATGGGCGGTTTAGGGACCTTAGGAGAGGGCAACCTGGCCGGACCTGGGTCTGCCATAGTGCCTGTAAGTGGGTCTGGGGCTGGTGGTGGTGGATCAGGTCGTTCAGGGTGCTCTCTGGCGCTCCTTGATCTTGAGGGTCTTTCTGGTGTGTCTGGGATGAATGTACCAGGTAGTGGTTACTCTCGATGCTCTCGGGAGGGCGCTCTAGTTGGTGTCTGACTTCCAAAGACTCCTAGAATGCTGGGTGCTCGCCACCTGCTTGTAGTAGGGCGTTCTGGTGGGCGTTCAGTTTCCGAAGTTTGCTGTGATGCTGCACTGGCTGCGGCTCTTTCCTCAAGCCGCCAGGCTTCTCTTTGAATGAGTTCCTCAGCTGTGAGGTCATGGTCTTCGTCTGAATCTGTATCTAGATCTCCTGGCAGGAGGTGACTTGTTCTTAATGGTGTGTCTGCTGAGCCTGGCGTGGGCCCAGGGGTTGGTTCCTGTGTGGTTGGTTCTGGGGTATCGTCTGTGGGTTCTGCTGAAGGACGATTCTAGGCCCTACGGGACCTGGTGACGCTTCTGCTCCTGCGTTCTGCTATTGTGAATGTAGCACCTGGACCGGGAGTTCCTTTCCCTGCCGCTCCTGCTTCTAACTAGTTATCAAGATACTGGGAGGGTGATCAATCCTACCAGGCTGTTCCCAATCCTGAGAACAAAGGGGTTTCACCTGCTGTAGGCAAAAAAATGTAACAGGTTTATTCCTGTCTAATGAAAATACGGTATAACCAGCGATAGACCTGCTAGTGCTGGTGCTAAGACATGCTTCAAGGGACCGGTAGCTAGAAGGATAATAGTTGAAGCCCAAGTTGGACTCAGGGACTCAGGGATTGCCGTTCAACCAAGTGTATTCATAGACTGAAGGTCTGTCGAAGTCTGCTGTCTCTTGCTAGCCAGGAGACTGGTTTAAATACAAAACCCAAGAGCGATAGCTTTCCTGCAATCACCATCATTACCAGTAGCTGCGCACATACCGGAATCCTGTAATCCTGCAAGCCCAAAGAAAGAAACATAGCTCAGCCTCCACCAGTGCTACATGACCATTCCATACTCGGAATCCTAAATATAAACTTCCAGCAAAGCAAACTAAATATTGCAATACGATAGCATAGCCTATCTGACTTAGAGACAGTGGCGGAGCTGAAATCAAATCAAATAAACCAAATATAAATCATCTAAACATAGGAGATCCTGCACTGCCCGCTCCTGTGTACGGTTATCGGAACATGTACACATGTTACAAGTCTTGGTTCAAGAAATAGTTGTACTAAGATTCTAAATAGCTGGAAGATATTTATCAACGATATGAAATTCAGGAGGATTGTGTATGGAACTTGGATGAGAAAGGTTTCATACTAGGAGAGGGAAAAATCCCAAAGCGAATATGTCATCAAGGCCGCCGAGATCCCCAGTTCAAGGAGTATAGCAATTAGGAAAGCTGTACTATTGTTACTGCTATTTCTGCTGCAACTGATATAGTCTCTCCTTTAATTGTTTTTAAGAGAAAAGAACAGCTTGCAGGGTGGCAGAAAACAAAAAAAGAGAAGGAATATTGGTATTGTGTGCAAGAGAATGGGTATATGGACTCTCGCTTGACTTTGGACTACTTGCGATTGGTTTTTGGACCAGAAACAGCACCAATTGCTCAAGGACGATGGAGACTACTGGTCATTGATGGATTTGACTGTCACCTAGACTATCAAGTAATCGAGTACTGCTGGCAACATTGCATTTTACCCTTCACTCTTCCCCTACATATGATTCATGTCCTACAGCCATTGGATGTAGCAGTATTTTCCTCTCTGTCTAATGCATATAGCAAGGAGGTAAACTATATCCGAGCAGCTGTAGATCAAGATATATTTCCAAATATCTTCTTTTATGCCCAGCAAGCAGCATTTAGTCCATCCAATATTCGCAGTGGGTTCGGAAAGACAGGTATTTGGCCCTTTGATCCAGAGCAACGACTACAAAATATCCGCCACCCTCAGCTTTTATCCTATACTCCATCATATTCACTGCCTTCTTCTCCACAACTCTCTTTTACCCACACTTCTCCACCTCCTCCCAATTTCCCTTCCTCTAATATATTTTGCTCACCTAAAACCCCTACGACGCCTCGATCCCTGAAGACCTTATTTGCTAAAGCCAGATCCAACCTTGCATCCAACTCTCCGAAATCACAACAAACATCCAGTCTTCTACGGAAGTTGTACCAGAGTGCAGAATGTGGAATCACTGAGGCCCAGCTTGCCAGAGTAGGGGAAGAGCACTTGCTCAATGAGATCCAACTACTTCAGAATAAAGGCAAAGGAGATAAGCGGCAGTTGAAAAAGGAGAAAAATAAGGGATATCTTGTTGTTCCTGGTTCTGTTTTGGCAAAGAAACGGGAAGAACTTGATGAAGAAGATGAGAAAAAAGCACGACAACCGAATCAGAAAAAGAGGAAATACAAGAAGAGAATGAGCAAATCTCAGGTCCTATCTTGTTACCCCCTACTACTTAGCTTTTCCCTCCTCTTTTTTTTTTTTTCTTTCAAAAATTCTATCATTCACAATTCCTACTTCTGCTGGGCTTCTCCCTTTCTTCTCTAATTTAGGTGCAGATCTTTACTGTATTCGGTATATCTTATCAAATGGTGATCAGACTGTATTGCCATCAGACCGTCAGGCACTTTATATCATATTGTGATTAGCCAACCCATGATAGAGAATACACACTTCCGTGTACGCTCCCATATACGCAATAGTGAGTAGGAGGCCTCAAGCAAATATCTCGTACATCGGCCTGAGGGACCATTTCTCAACATTTACCTCCTTCTTCTCCCCCAGGAACAGATTTTGATTACTCTGTAGCCTCAACAATACTTGTTATCTAATATTGGGTCACTATTTGAATAGGAAACAAAGGGCCTACTCAACTGCGGTCGGAAAACCATATTCGAAGCCAATGATTCCTAGTAGTCACACTAAGAGTAAAACCAATTTTGCTCCCAGTAAACCTATGAGTTGTTGGGGCAGACAACTACACAAAAATAGCTATAAGCCTTAGCACTACAATTAGCTGGAGGGGGATCTCGCAAATCAGTTCCTAAGTTAGCCACATCAAGATCATTCTGATGGTGTTGGATTGTGCCTTGGATTGTACTCGTATCTAAAGCTATTCTTTTAGGCGATCTTGGCGGACTCAGATACACTAATGCAAATGAGCATGTTGAGAGGTTTCGCTGGAAGCTTGCCTATTGAGATGAAGTTTCAATGCTTGATTCTAGGGCTATTTTCACAATTGCAAAGTATGGTAGAAACAATTGCTTCATTTGTTGTTGAACACTAGAACCATTTTTGAAACTACAAACCCAATCGGTTGGCAAATATGTATTTCTATTTTTGAGCCATGTTCTGAGTCTCCCAAACACGTCAAAGCAAAGAACTACATGTGACAAATATCGCAGGAAGCTAACACCGTTGCGGAACAGCCTCGCAACCTCTGAGCCATGATATCACAATCCCAGCAGCAGAACGTGGGGCATTAGAAGCACCAAGAAAGTGCAGATATCAGCAAGTGCACATAGGGAAATGGACAGAAGCGCGAAGGTGTAGGCACACGAGAGAATAACGGGATATATTGGGCTACACATGGAGAAAGATTCTCTTATTCAGTAGCTGTCAGGTAGCAGCCTTAAATAGATAATGCACACCGAGATATTATCAACCAATAACACCTCCAAGTGAGTCTTTCACCTCTGTCACCAAGATCGCCAGGAATTTATCATCTCTTGTGGAAGGTATATTTGTTTCCATGTCACTGTTTGGCATGTGCCGGTTGGGAGATGTCTCCATATTTCGTTATAATAGGGTGTATGCCGGAGCGGAGAAAGAAGGCAGAAGCATTTTCCTAGAAGTTCCGGCATGTGGTTTCCTGTGGATTTTTTGTATCGTAACCTTTCAGTTTAAGGGGTTGCAGAATGAATAGGAGAAATGACCTGATCGCCAAAACATTCTCGGATGAAATCTCAACTCCAAATCGCACCCTACATCCTAGAAATCAAGGCCTCGTGCAATGAGTAATATGGGGTGACTACAATCATTCAAGCTTCCCTCAGGCCTACCAGGATATCAGGCACCGCAAATTAACATCTGGACCTCATATATCTCATCACAGAGACTTCTACACTACATTCTTGGGAGTTGAACATTACTGACCCTTACCGAATAATGTACTCACTCTACTAACCAACTACACTAGTGGATACTGAGAAGCCTATAAAATTCCTCATATGATATTGGCTCTCCCTTGTTGAGTGATTATCAAGACCAGTAGTTATCATTCACATAGGTGCCGGTATGTAGAGTTGGGTAATGTAAGTTGGGTTGTGCTCATCTTAGTATACCATGACCCTGCACTCTGCCCAAGCTTGCATGTGCCTATATCTTGTTACCCCACCCCCTGTATGGTAAGGTATGGTGTTTCAATAAAGTGAAGCTAGGTAAAATAGATTATGATAAGGTGAATACCCCCATTTTCTCTTCTATAGCTATGTGGGGATTGGGGGCTAGGTTTACTGAGTATTTCCATTTTCTGGTTGTGGAGTCTTTTGGATGAATACTAGATCTGTACTTAGTAGGTGAGCATAGATAGCTCGATATACTATACTGCCATCTTTGCGGTACACTTCCGGCTTATACTAGCGATAGATACAAATTACTAGAGTAGCAAAAATACCTCCTCGTAGCTCTGCCCCACACAAACAAAATCACAAATGTAACCCAGATATCATCACCCTTCTCCATGGGGACGCGAGCTTGGTCGTCAGGCTGGCTCCTCAGCTATAGTGTCTTGGCGGAGCACTTTTTTTATGTCAAATTTATAGAGCGAACAGTGGGCTACCGATATATTCGCTTCTGTATGGGGGCAATGGGGAGTATGAAGAGAATAGATTCGTATCTAAAAAGTGAAAAAAAGTTGATATGAATCAGAGTTGTGACAAAAAAAACACGAACAATAGGGTCTCCTACAGAGATAGAGTCGGCCAAAATCAGAGACAGAAAAGGAAATAACAGAATGGCAAAAGTAGGACATCCTCGACTGTCTTGCATGTCAAACAATATAGATACTAATTGAGTGTCATAATTGACAAATAGTACTAGACTGTTTGATTACCAACATTCTATGTTTCTGTTGGATTGCCCATAGGGCATGGGGTTATGAAGTTGAGCGGATATGTTGATATGCAGGTATTTGGGTATTATAATATATGCGGCTAGGAGATACTGAAGATGGGTATAGTGCACGAGTGCCCAAGAAGAAGCTCTAACGAAATAACAAACCCTACCAAAGAACTTCGACTAATACTGCCACGGGGTTCCCGGTTGCATATCATGTAAGTTTGCCTCCAAGTATTGACATTTCCATTACCCTTTTGTTATATCGGTAATCCTCTCTAGTTTTGTCTCCTATAAGAGTTAGACCTATCCTCTATGGGCTAACATTTAACATCTGATGGAGGGGCGATTGACGAGACTTTCCCCAATGCTATGATACACGTGTAAGTTACTCTGGCGCCCAGTCATGGTTTCACTTTTTAAAGCAATTTCTTACTAGAAATTGGCTGAGAGTCTACTAAGTTCAATATGGGGAAGACTAGACCTTAAGAGGGAGGGGCAACCTGGTTTCATAGATGTATAATTACAAAGAGCTCTGGAATTGCCTGTCCGTGGGCGTTTTAGAACTAGCATCTCATTGTGTAGACCTTAGATAAGACTATCAGAGTCATCCACTGGCAGGTTGGGCTCATCAGAGGATAGGTTCGTCTTTCTGGTATAATTTCCATATTTCGGAGGATCTAGTAAGACGGTTAAATTAGGTCCTGAGAGTGAGAGCATTAAACTCTTGGATTTCAAATCCGAGTGGATTGGTGTTCCTGGCCAGAGGGCTGGAGTTGGTAAGGAGAAGAAAGGCGATACAAAGGAGATCCCCGTTGAGCAGGGAGAGATGTTAGTGCATTAAGTGTGATATATGATATTTGACAACTGTCAGTTATGCTTTCTTGCCTACTTTTGACATCAGCACCTCTACTAAGTACTCTCTAAAGATACTATGGCAACATTTGGATCTAAGGAGGAGAGTGGTCAGGACCAAGTCCCACTCCACTGCTCTCAGCAGCGCATTTGCTCCCTTCGTGCCATGATTCATATGATAGCCAATAGTATGGGGTCGGAATTATGGGCATTGGAGAAATTTCAAGCCTCCATGTGCAAACTAGTCAGTCTATTCTCTGTTTTGGCTTTCAATCTAAGATTGATTTTGAGGACAATTAGGAGACGGAGATCGACCAAATCATGTCAGATATATATAGCAACCAGAATGATGATGATTACCGGGTGGAGGGGAACCAAAAGAGAGCCAAAGCTCTCCTCACCACTTCCAACAGCCTTTCGGGAAACTTGTTTGCTGCTCTCAGCGTGGCTGAACGACAGGTGGCGGTTCTCCAGGATCTGCGCAGAGTATTTTCAACAAGCTACCCAACAAAGGCTAAAGATAGTGAGAAAGAATACAAACTCAGGTAGAATCCCTTCTTTAGGGATATTGCCTTGACGCCTATCCTTTCAGAATATCCTGAGCGAGTGTGGCCGAATATCCTGGCACCATTGACGAGGTAGTTCGAGAGAGGAAATCGTTCACTAAGAATATTAAGGGGTTGGTTGAAAATATGGATATCAGGAGAAAAATTGTATAATTCCCATGTCCGAAATCATGACAAGAATTCTAACCACTTGACAAGCTTTCCGCATTCTTGAAGTCTGGTAAAGGTAGCTCAGTCCACAATATTATGTTCACTGGGCACAACAACTCGAATTGCTGGAATAGCGGTGCAATCTCACAAAACCAGTACACCCAGCAAATGCGGACGTTAGATGGTACAGCTGTCATGACTACAATGTTTCTTTCCCTCAGCTTTTGTACTTCAGTATGTTGCCTCCCATCCACGGTGTGAGTATGTTCTAACAAGAAACAGTATCAGTATCAGTATTTTGGCATGAATATAAAGGAATTCAAAAACCCCCCATCCCAGCGGGTTTTCTAGCTAATCTCCGGCCCAATATGTGCTACAATGGTACTATTAACAGTAATAATTATCACATGGGGACGCCCGAGAGCGAAAACCTTCAGAAATAAAATCAGAGAAAGATTGAAGCGGTTTCCCTGTAAAAATATGGGCGATATCGAGAGCCAGTAGCAAAAGTATTGGTTCCAAACACTTATTATCTTTAGTGAGAGAAGCACTGCGAACTCTTCAGGGAATCTGATCGTTAAGTTAACATCATCAAAAGAGTAGCAGCGGCAGCCATTGCGATCCTAAAATATAGAGGAAGAGGGGCCCAGGAGGTGGGCGAGGTGCCAAACCACCAAGCGCTCTCTGCCATATAGGTAGAGGTGGAATATCACCACCGTTGGAGCATACCGGGGCGAGGGGAAGGAGGCATTCGTTTCTTCGATGAGCTTTGTTGTACTTTAGCTTTCAATGCTGTTTGATGAGATCCGATTATGACTTACAAGATGACATCTTTTGTTACTAGTTGGGTAGAGATTTGTATTAGTGGTATCAGGAATATTAGTAAGAATAGACTTTTATATTATAGTGACATGACTAAAAGAATACGAGTACTAGCCAACAATTTCGGAGGGGGATGACAAGTTGGGGATTTTTACACCACTAGTTACTTCAGTGAGAACAGGTTTCCCTTTTTCAATATTATGTGGCCCGCAGGGCCGGTGACAATATCCACATCCATGGCACTTACAGGTTCACTCGCTCTTTGACTGTTGGACTTAGTTTTATCCGCCGTACAGGAGTAGTTTCTTTTACTCTTGTTTGCTTCCTTAGTCTCCCTATACTTCCTCAATTTCTAAGCTGCGCATTGTTGAAATTATACTTTCGGATATGTACTCTCTACTCCTCTTGAGTACGACAGTACTTCCTAGTTCATACTAGTTTCACTTCAATGCCGTCAGAGTTTAAGCTCAATTCATTTGTTTTTGGATCTTTCATTTATTTCGCTGCTCAATCAGTCAATCATAGATGTAACTCTATGTGCATCAGATTTTTCTTTCGTCTTCTTTTGTTTTTTTCAAGTGGATATGTGTTCTTGTTGCACAGCATAAATAGCACGCTCTCCGCTTCCTTAGAAAATCAAGCTTCTTTTATCTGGTCCGGGAGACACATACATCAACATTGACTGCGAGTGATAGGTAATGATCGCATTACTCGATTATCCAATACTAGATCAAGATTAGAGAGGAATCAAGATCAGAGAGGAAGAAGGTAATTCCTTGTTCAGCTACAATCAAAGTATCGAACTATGATACTGATTTTGAAACTAAGGACCACCCGCGGCTAGGCCAAGGGCAAATCCAGCTACCGTAAGAACTCGAATATTGAACCTCGCGCTGAGACATCCGAAATTCCGTCTGGGACCAGCGGACAGCAAAAACTAACTCCCGTAACAAGAGCTTAAAAAAGAAAAAAGAAAAAAAACAAGAGCCAGAACTTACAAGCAAAGGCAACTCTAACGCCATAGTGAGAGGCTTAATTATTTGAGTACTTACGGTTCAAGTAATCCCGGGGGTGCATTCAGGAGACAGGAAACCGGAGAAAGATTTCGGCGAGGCTTGGTACAGCCATCAGCGCGATATGAACTGAGGTTAATGAGTTGATTATATCAACATCATTCCCTTGCTTCAAAATTTGAAGGAAATGTAAAAAAGAACATTCGACCTTGCCGGGCTGGCTGTGCATTGCACCGGTACTAGACGTTACCCCCTTAGGTGATCTTGGTGGACCTTGCAGGTGCCGAAGCGGCAGAAATAGATACCAGAGTTGAGCAGAACGACAGGGTTCGCTTGGAACTTGGGCACTATGTGCATACGAACGGCAGGAGAAGTAGCTTGCACAGCTTGGTTCGCACTTAGCTAAAACTACCAAGGGTGGTGGCAGGTGTCTAAAATAAATGGAACACAAGTATGTATGTACAGTAGTACGTGAACCTTCTATCGATCTCTTAGCCTATCTCTGTATCTCCCCACAATTCTGGATTCTACCAGATGCCCAAATTCTTCGGCACACCCCCTGACAACTTAGGGACGAGGGAAATGACAAATAGAATCCCACCTAAGGGTTGCTAGGGTATGATAATTAATTTAGTGCACTATCGCCCTAGGGGTCGTGACTGTTGTTTTGTGGGGTTTTCTCCGTCGTGTGGGTCATTATTGTGTTATGTGTTGAGTGCTCATTATGATCACGTTACCTGTATTTGGTCTCCAGCTAGCTGGTAGAGAGCTCCATGTACATCCACATCGTTGGCATCGAACATCTCCACTCTACAGACCACCACCATAGAAGTTCTTTTCTCCTGTGCTACGCACGAGTCTGCTGCGCTGCCCCAGTCACCATCGGGTTGTGGGCGAGTTGCCATCAGAGTGTTGCTATCAGGAAAGACATGTCGGCATAATCCTCTTCGCAAATAACCAAAGTACAAGAACCATCGATTATGCTCCGGAACGATCTGCAACACTGCCGTAACTTTCAGAATCGGCAGCATCCCTCCAACTGTGGGTAATTACTAGAATTACTAATGCATAGCGTCCAACCCCTAAACTATGATATTCTCAAAACTACGAGATTTGTTGGAGCCACCAGTTTCTTTCCACCCTCAAGCCCCGTTTTTGCAGGGGGAGATAAATGGCGTAACGGTCGAACGGCCGAACTAGACTGGGGCTAAGCTATAGGGTGGGCGTAATGGGAAACTTCATTCGCCCATAATCAACAGAGAACTAACCAAACATAAGTTTAATTAAGAATAATAAAACCATCGCAGTCATTCCATCTTTTCCCACACCTGTCGATCTCCCTCCATGTATAACCCCATTTGCCTGCTTACTTCAGTAATCCAAATCCATGACCATAAACCCTTCCGTCAATCCTTTTATCTCCAGAAAAGATCAAACCACTAATGCTATTCTCCCTCCTTGTCCTTCATCTACCCGCTTTCCTTATCTCTGGCAATTATCCGCCTCCGTCAACTTTCACAGTTTTCCTCAGTCTCCCGAGCAGGCCCTAAGCCAAGCAATGGTAGTCTCTAATATCATACTACTGAAAGCCAAGAGCTACATGAAACGATGGCAAGCCCGCCGAGATCTCAGAGAATCCGTTAACTAAAGGGATAACCTTTTTGTTTCTTAGTCCCTTTGCACCACCTACCGATTGAAATATTGGGATATTGGGTAGAAGTTTGAGGAAAGGTTTATTTCATGTGATAAGAAATATATTCAGAAAGGAATTCAAAAAAAGAGAAACCCAACCTTATTAATTAAAAGTGTGAAAACTAGCGATTCTTATTCCCCCCTTCCCGCCATGCCCTAATGTTTTTACATTTCATTCTACCGCTTCCCCGCCTCCCTTTCAGTCACCCTCTATGGGAGTTATAGGCCTATAGAACTTGTCAAAGATACAAGGACATGGCGATATAGTAAAGAATAGGAATAAGAATCATGGCCGGGAGGTTTTGGGGGGCTGATGAATAGAGTTGAGGCTTTTTTTTCCCCGAATATATTTCTCATCAAATGTGATAAAGCTGTGGCTAGATAGCCGGTCGCTCTACAAGGGTGTCGCCTTCTTTGAACATCGCTTGGGGTCGCATAATGGAGTGGGGTCGCATAACGGAGTGGGGGCGTTGGCATGGCTAATATCACCACACGAAGCCACTGTTAGCCATGCCCAATACGGTGGCTAGAGGTGGGACAACACAAAACAAGCCACCCCGTGATCTCCTCCCACCATGGGAATGAGACACCTGGGTGTTGAAATTCTCTTCACACAAATGTGTGATGTAGGCAGGACAAAAAGTAGGGATGGGGCTGAAGTTCATGATCCTAAAATGGCCCGTGAGGGGAAGGGAATCGGTAGCCGAGAGTGAGAAACTCCAAAATGAGAGCCTCTTGATGGCAGAATAAAAGAGGGGTAATGTTAAAGGAATCTTGATTGGTAATCTTAAGGCGAAGGGGAAGGCATTGAGATACCCCCACACCGGCAGCCGGTCAAAGCGCCTAGGGCCATGAGAATCAATCTACAAGGGAAGAAACTTGCCCGGTTGGGGGGTTGGGGTGGGAGAGAATCTACCCGTAGATCAGCCCAGCACCATTGCCATGGTACTGTACTCAAGTAGTATTGGAGGTTCGTTACACCCAATAAAATTGTCCAAGTTCCTAGTGCACTTCGCACGAAAGCGGCTGACTATGCCATCCGAAATGCTGGCCGTATCTGTGACGGAACTGTGCTGGTGACAAACACGAGTAAATGGGTAAAAATGTACTCAATATTTGAGTAAATAGTCAAGGTTAGAGCTACAAAGAATTCACCCCTGTTCGCCGCCTGCCTAATTTCGTCGTGGGTACGACGGAGACTGTTCTCGCAGTCTGTAATAATAATCAGATAAAACTTTTTTCAACTAGGTTAAAAGAAACACTCCCCGGAAACATAGCGGGACCCACACACTAAGCGAGACACAACGGCATCTCGCACTAGGAATTTGGAATTGTCTTTACCAGAAATGACAGCCCAGGTTTCTTGTTTGTTTGTTCTCCAATTCGGGGGGAAATTTTGGTTATCTTAGCGCGGGGTTCAATTATTCGAATTCTTACAGCAAAGCTATCTCACACCAGCTTTCATACCGGCAGTTCCCTCGATAGTGTAGGAGTCCAGTACCGGTATTCGTACAACTACTCCTGGCAGCACCTACACATGTGGTATAGTAGAAGAAACAGCGAGCCGGGGGGAGAGGGGGGCAACAAACTGCCCTACCGGTACTGAGTCTGAGGGTTGCTGCTGGGTTCCTAATGTCTTGCTCGCTGTCCCATCTACTGCGCTAAAGAATGAACGAATGGGAGGAAAAAAGTTTCCCCACTCTGGCAGATCCTCGAGCGGTGAACAGGTGGTAACACAGCTGAAAGCGAAACCCAACAGAAGCCCAACCGAGGTGTCCAATCGACACTAAAGTTAAAGCTTCAGGGCACCGACAACAAGCAGGGGCGGCAAGACCATGGCAGTTGTAATGGATATCGTGGCCGAATGATTTTTGATTTTGCCGCTAAGCCAAGGAATGACTGCCGAAGCTACCCCGCATGCAGGAAAGAGTATGACGAGGCTCATCTGCAACCCTTGCAGGCGCAATATTTGTAGCACCGACCGAGCTCTATCCAAGGTAATTGGACCTCTTAAATTAAGTAGTGTGACACTACTATTTGGTTTCCCTCCCGTTTGGTATACGGGTAGTGGCGACTATTGTAAACTCGAAACTCTAGAGTACCGATAGTAGCCAAATACTGGGCTACTTCTTATAACCTTTAGTAACCTGCATTGGATAAGGTCACACTGTGTCATTCGTTTGCTCTTTTTTTCTCCAAACCCACCTGGAAATTCCCACCCCCAAAAATGGACTCACCTGCACACCCAAATCACTTCACGGTTACACCACCCCTAATATCTCAAAGCCAATAGGACGCTCCAAAGCCTTATAAAAATTCTTTTGTTATTCGTGATTTTCTGACGTTTGTAAACACGACTGCTATTGCATGCCACCAAAATCTTGATGCTCTGGTCGATTTTTTGCCCGTATGCAATAGCAGTTGTGTTTAGAAATGTCAGAAAATTACGAGTACAGAGGTTGTTAACAAGCCTCCAGGATTTAACTTTTGGTCC
>Ga0307513_10006265_pt1 | contig 15584 bp, 14 predicted proteins | sample 15_EM_MG_FD_202174 | JGI IMG/M metagenome (GOLD analysis project Ga0307513, IMG submission 202174) | Populus trichocarpa ectomycorrhiza microbial communities from riparian zone in the Pacific Northwest, United States - 15_EM | ecosystem: Host-associated > Plants > Roots > Unclassified | place... | reverse complement strand
GCGCGCCCCCCGCCCCCCCCCGACGGGGGGTCAACACCGCTATGTTGGCGTTTAACTCATAACTGGATCAGCAGTAGAGTGGGCAGAGCAGAGTAGGGCCCCGCCACGAGAAATGTATAATGCTGGTAGTTGGAATTCACGGGTCGTTGGTGATGAGAACCACTTTGAATATTCCCCCTACGAGTTTCCCGGAGTTGCCCCTTAACCATATCAAACATTGCTCCACCCCTACCACTCCCATGTTAATGTGTTCCCCCAACCCCTCTGTCTTAAGCCTTCACGTCCGAAAGGATACCTTCCAAATGCTCCGGATTGCCTAATACCTCTGTGGCCCGCTCATGGCCAAGGTCCGCAACAAAAAGTGTGCCCGTGTCTTATCTTCCCCTGGCAACAGACGAGCTGCCATGGTGCACTCGCATAAGCAGCAACTTAGAAATACTGCATGTTAGGGTAACACATTATTTCTGAATAATAATCTACGGTTTGGCCGGCGTATACCGAAAGCTGGCTTGAACGGGGCTGCTAATGTTAATTTATCAAACCCTTAGCCCTTTTGGATTCACCGAATGAAAAAAAGGTCTGGATGGTATGGTTCGACATAAGGATGCAACATTCGAACCCACTCACCATTTCAATTAATCCTCTTAGACTTGGGGCGAAGCAACTCAGGTGCAAGGCTTCATGATTAACGCCTCTTTTCCACAAGCTTAAGTAATTGCCTTAACGCCTTAACAGACCCCAATCGAGTAAAAGTCTTGCTCCGGGCAAGATTCCGAGGTGAAAAGTTAAAATACCGGAAGCCAACAGCAATGGCGATAACTACACTACCATTGTGGATAGCTTTAACAGTAGAACTCCTGATGTTAAGTTTGAAATACTGGCATGTCTAGCTACATTACCGCTATGGGACGTCGTCGGGACATCCGAGCACGACTGGTAGACAGTGTATGCTACCGCTCCCTGAAAGCAATGGAGTCTTGATGCCGGTATAAGGTTAGTACTGAGGATGCGCCCTGCGACCTTATTCCACAACTGCAATCCTGGAGTGGGAAAGAACAATATCTTATAAGAGTCCATGTATGATTGCTGGCGATTAAATAAAACGGCTAATGATAGGTTATGATAGCAGCTCACTAGTTATAGATAACTGGTGCGACGAAGCCCTCGGGGGGGGCGCTGCCGTTACGTATTTTTACCCTGACTTTTCTGCTTTAAAGAAGCTGTCACCGGTGAATATGCTCAGCTTCCTACTAAGACAGCCTCTTAACAGGCCGGACAAAAATTCTCAAGAGCTAATCCAGGTCTTTCGAGAAAAAAAGAGTCATCGAAGATGTCCCCAGTAGTGGTAGGTGACGGCCGGGGACTGTAGGGGACTGTGAGGATGAGGGGGAGAACTTTCGACTCATTTAGGCAATTAAGCGGGGGCTATCATACCTTATCCCGAACACCCCCTGTCGTGTCTTATTCATCACAATTCTCACAGAGCGCGGATAAACCTGAAATTGCACCGCTGTACTAGGGTATGGACGAAAAAATCGGAAAAAAGGATCAGCAAGATTATCTGGGGAGTGAAGCAACGAGGAAAGCACTTTGGAAAGAAATCGGGCTTGGCCGACATCAGAAAGCCGGATGATGATTTAGGGAACAAATAATGGTACCTTGCTATTCCGTAGTCTAAACCTGACCATTGTTTGCACAGCCAGCCCAGACCAACTCTGAAGAGACACTAGGCGGTCATCCTGTCACTCTATGCAACAACCTGGGTTTAAGATGTTTCGTGACCTGATCGCTTTTCACCCGCCGCCACATCGATCATCCCCCTCTTCCCTGTTTTGCCACCATAAGTTTTCCGATTTTTTCGTCCCTACCCCAGTACTTGTGCAACCGGACATCGCACTTATCTGAGTAAATCGTTATCACATCATCAGACGTCACTCACACCGTCAGGCACCATCTTCACCGTCGCCCGTCTTTCATAACCGAGTTTTTCAATTACTTTTCCTATCCCCCGTGACTCCTATATCCATATGAATAAATTTATTGAACTATCTAAACCTAATTTCAGAACATTCCAATTTACAAAAAATGCCAGGTGACCTGCTCCTTGTTCAAGCGACATCCATCGATACAATCTGGCATTTTGAAATCCAAGGCATTGAAAATGATGAGTCTCCAGCCTTAACTATCTGTGGAATGGAGGATACTATACAAGTGCGGATTGTCATACAATACAACATGGTGGTGTTCCCAAGGTAGTTTTTGCCATGCTCCTCACTCGACTTCCAACCGATCCAATAGGTCCAAAGATGTCTGTCGCTACCACTTTTGCTGATGCCTCTACAAAATATATGGTAGAAAACCCCCTCGATAGCCATAAAATCGGTAAACATGGTCCTGTTCGAGTCCAAATCGAGAAGATTCAAATGCAAAACGCGAAAACATTTCGTAATTGTTGGTTGAGACACCTGTGGGAACCGTGCAGAGGGAAGGATATGCTATGGCCCACAGAGTTTCTTTCTTCTTGCTTTCTTTCATCATCTTTGCTTCTTGAAGCTTTGATTTACTTTACTCTTTCCTATAAAGCCCAAGTCAATCATGAAACAAAAGGAATCCGGACTAGTCTGTTCACTTTTTGAAGTGGAAGAAGCTACAAACCAACAATCGTCACTATCAAGAAATCCCGTCCGGAAAGAGACCCCACACAAGGAATGATCAATTCAACTCTCCCAAGTTAGTCAACCAACCTCTCCCCCAAGAAGAACCCACAGAATAAAAGAAAAATCCATGCGAAGAGAAAGCCCAACCTCGCCCGGTTGTCCAACTATCTATGCACGGGTGATCCTTCTGTAAGGCTTCTTCCTGTTGGGCGCTATCAGGAACCTTTTCCTTCGTCGGTTGTCCGGAAAAAAACCGCTGCTGTTGTCGTCGCCAGGAAAAAAAACCGTTCCCTTAGCAGCACTCTGCCCTCCCCCCTATCAGCCAAGGCCTAGCAACAACCACCCCTGCAGTAAAGGCAACACACCCCCGCCCACCATTCAACACAAGCCCAGCGTACTTTCCTTCCCAAGCAAAGCCATACCATGAACCACTGCCCATGCTCTCTAAGCCATCCACGGGCTAGCCAGGATATGCAAACTAAGTTGAAAAGCCAGAAATCCCCCTCCACAATCAGCCCATCCGATTTTTAAGCGACACAGCCATCCGCACGGTTGACCTTTCTTGCCAGAGAAAAAAAAATTCTAAAATCGAGCAGTATCTCTAATGCATTTTCAAGAAATATTAAGTTTTTTTTCCATGATTCGTTGTGATTGTGCTGCTCTCTTGCTCAGAGTTTGAAGTACAATACAAAATGACTGCAGAATCACCGACTAAACAACTGAAAACTACCTCGTCGCTGGAAGGACTGCAGCTCAATATAAAGCAGTGAGATGGCGAGGCAATACATGAGACAAAAAGCTTGTCCGTGGAAAGCGAGGATATCCAATAGATAATTACAAGTGCCGTATCGCTAATCGAGTGAGATATTGTGAGGTTGAGGAATGGCAAGTACGATACGATTAGGGCAAGCACTACTGCATATACAAGTAAAACTTGGAAAGTTGCCGGCTTGTTATATGTGGCTCGCCCTATCGCTTGGAAACTTCCCCAACGGGATGTAAGGATGATGATGATAAGATTGTTTCTCCGGGGAGTTACGATAGGTATCTCATCAAAGTTGAGGCTTATCAATCATGAATCTCGGCTTGGAAGGTTTGGGTTTTATCTTGGTTTGGTTTCTGACGCTGTTCCGGCACTGCCCACGGTATCAGATGACGGTGTGGGCATGTGTGATTAGAGGCATAGTCCTAGAGCAGGCAAGCACGGGCGGGGCGCTCCATACTAGGGGTGATCGGGGCCGGGATTGGTTCCGACGTTGTATGTACTACACTCCCGTTTGAAAAGTCTTCGTGACCATCCTGGCACCTTCATGTAGTTGTGGCTGGGGTGGAATGTTGGCCCTAGCCGAGGAACAGCCACAAATACATGAAGGTACCCGTGTGGTTACGAGAACTTTTCAAACGGGAGTGGTATCTGGTGAATATGCGGTGTGTCTAAGTCAAAAGGGGCGAATCTTTTTTAAACGGGCTCATGATCGCATCTCACTTTCCGACCAACCAAAAACTCATTGGAGAGAGAAGCAGTTTATAATACTCATTGCGACAAATCGATTCACCAATCCTCCCAATTGAGGTGCGGGGTGTCACCCCTTTTGGACACAATGAAACAGAGATGCAACTTTGATGGTCCGACTTTGGGATGAGTGGAGAAGTTTGCTCGTTCTTGCCTCGTCACTATCGAAGCAGTGGAGGCGGGGGTATATATTAAACATAATGAGATGCTCTAAGGTCTTTCCGTCGATTGCCGGATATATCGATTCACCCCCTTCTATGTCCCCTTCCCTGGTGCACTCCGCGATGGCAAACGATGTGCTCTACGAAGACTTCGGTTATCCGTGCTCCTGCGCAGACCTTTTAACTTCGGTACTTCTTCCTTTGAATGGATCAACCCAAAAGCGCATCTTCGGGACCTTTCAACATAACTATGGGGAACAATAACCTAAGTATGCCGAGCAACTTCCACCATCCTACTCTCAATCCGTCGCATCATCAACAACCTCCTCAACCTCCTCACCCTAGCGCCCTTTAATCTCGGCAATACATGCCTTAGCATAATCACTCGTAACACCCCGCACCTCGCCTAGCTACCCAATCAACTTTGCCATACCAGTAGCTACTCCAACAGCACTCCCGATCCCGCATCTACCCAGGCAGCGTCGTCAGTGCGAGGAAATACCCCGAGTCTAAAAAGCCCTACTTCGACAACCCAGCAGCCCTCTTCGCTCACCCCCGAGATTGAGATCATTCCGGCATGCGCTTGGGCATCCACCGCTCCCATTTCCTCCGTCCCCCGTTGCGATCGAACATGGCAAGGGAATGCAGGACCCACTTCCAAACGAGCTTTGTAGCCTCCGGCTAGCCCAGGGTCTTACGGTACGCGGGTGTGAGGTTCGCCATGAGGACGGGAGTCCACATCGGATCCCTCCACGCGAGGTCGCCTATGCTCTCCTAGGGTGCATGGGGCTTCAGTTACCTAAGAGGCTGCAGACCGCTTGTGCTCATCAGCGGCAGCCTTGACACCAGCCAGGACTACGTCCTGCACATAGGCTAGGGTCGTGCGGGGATGGTGGCTCTGCATGCTGACGGCCAGCGCAGGCGAGGCCTTCCCAACCAATTTTGGAGTGTAGCTAGGGACAAGAGTGGGAGGGAAGGAGCAAAGGCGGATGTTTGGTGTGCCGGGGGCAGAGTGCAGAGCGCTGCGCTAGAACGTGGCATTGTGGGCGCGGGTGTTGGAAATCGTGAGATGCTGCTCGGCTGCTCAGCATATCGCGATAGTCGTTTCACGGTTTGGGTAGCTTTGGGCATGCGCTCTGTTTTTAGGGACGCGTTTTGGCTTCGAAGATGTGGTTTGGCTTTCGGGAGGGTATTTCGGCTGCAGAAATGCGCTTGAGTTTTGGATCGATGAATTCGTCGGGAAAGTTGTAGGGAAGCGGGAGAGAGTCGGACGCATGGGGGCTATATGTCCGGAGGGCGTGAGCGGTGGGGGTTTGTCTTTCCTTTGTTAGTGCAGGAGTGAGCAAGGGGAACGGGAGACATACGTGCAATAGCATGGACATGTGCGGTGGCCAATGGAAGGATAGAAGGACTTTGTTGTGGCTGTATCTACCGGACCCCTATCTTTACCGTTCGTTAGCTGCGATTTTGTTGATGAAGAGAACTTCCCTACTTTCTAGATGTGCTCGGGTGCTGCGGGATAGGCGGTTTGGGCTGGCTTACCTCGGGATTGTAATGCTGTAGGGTTGTGCGGGCCTGGACGGGCAGTCGCTCCGTCGCCTTGAGTTCGAATGAAACCACCAAATTCCCACTCCTAGGTTGTGCGATCGCGTTTTCTTTGTGAACTCTTGGCGTTTCGTTTCGCTGTAACCACTTCGCCGTTTCGCCGTTTCGTCGCCACCGCGCCCTGGCCCTTTCTAAAAGCGGGCGAGGGAAGTGCCGCGACAGCTGGTGCTCGTAGTGGGGGCCTTGCGCTGCTGAATGGGGGGGTTGCGGTCGTGCAGCACATGCAGCACGGCACTGCGTCGTTGTACTAATACAGAGCGGAGACAAGGGAAGTGAAAGGGAGGGACGACGGAGGAGACGAAGCCGCATGGTGGGGAGCTTGCCGAGGACAGAGGAGAGTGTTTGATCGGAAGTAGGGACTGCCTTCACCTACGGATGCGCCGAGGGTGTCCAGTGTTAGTGACGATGTTCCCGGCTGTCTTAGCGAACAGGATGGGTACGGTAGTGTGAGGCTGTTGGAATCCCTGCATGTGCTACGGTAGAAGTTAGAGCTTCCAGAATGGTCACAATTGAGGAGCCTCTCCAACCTTTGGGCGACAGAAAGAAGAGGGAAGCGGCGCTATTCTTGCTGTGAATGTCGTATGTACCAGATTCAATACTGTAGAGTAGGGGGATGGCTGTTTCTGTCGCCCGGACGCTGTGAAAAGCTTTGAATAAATATTTCTCCTATCACCGTTTACTTACTGCACTGCCCAGTTCTAAAACTCCGGTGATAAGACTAGACGATGACGTCTCAACTGGCATCGTTTCCGGTAGGACGGTGCAAAAGTATTTATCAGATTTTGCGCCATGTTGAATGCTTGTGGCTTAATGGTGGAAGTGTGGCGTTGCCTCAGAAGCGAGTTTGAGAGTTCCACCAGACGCCGGATGGCGTATCACATAACGGCAGGTAACCACCATACGGTACCGTACTTGCCTACACACTTCGAATGGTCGGGCTGTTAGTGTCTCCGACAGCTGGATGTCAAACAGGGGAAACGGGGATCGCATGGGGGTAGCCGATGGACCGGGAGAATTCACTTGGAACGAGGAGACTTTTGAGGACGGATATGGAACGTAAGCTTCACCGCTCATACTTCGTTCGCTCTCTAAAGAAATTGCTCTCGCTTGACCAAAACCAAACCCTTAGATCAACCTCTCTTTGTTTAAGATACTAGGTCTCATATTCCCTTTTTATTTTTATTTTGGTTATCAGTATAGTGGGGTTGGTGGGGGAGTGGTGTTGGCATAACCGAACACCTTCCTCTACCTTGATGTCCGGTTAATTTTGTCCACTCACAATCCCACCTCGTGATCCTTATAGACCACCACACCTATCTCTGTGTTTCCTGCATGCCCTTGTTCCTCTGTACACTTCCGTGATAGCAAAGAAAATATCATATGTAGCGGGTAAAAGCTATTGTTGAAAATTCTCCCGTATCCGTTCCGTCTCCTTCCCACTCCCGTAACAAAACCAAGTAGATCCGCCCAACAATGGACGGCCGTCTACAGGTACAGTACTTGAGTATAGGTAAACCTGCCCTAAGTTGACTGGTGTTATTTTACGCCTCGGGTACATAAAAATTCTTAGCTCCTGGGCCCCAACTCCATTATCTCTCGGCTCACATGTCAAAAAAAACGGCTCTAAAATGGTTCCTGCTTCCTCATCATTGTTAAATATGGGGGGGTAAGGAACATGTGGATCATCGCAGAGTTTTGAAGGGATTTGTGTAACGAGTTTCGGTTGGGTGTTTGAAAAAAGTGTTGCCAACCACGGCGCAAGGGTTTATCTACCCCGCTTTTGCCCCAATTCCAAGCAATTCCTTTGGACAAATTCGAAGTTAATCAACACCTCACTTCCTTCTCGACCTTCGCACCGGTGAAAATTTAAAAATGCAGCGAGTCTCCAACGAAAACGATGGCTCTTTCAACATCATACACTCTTTCAAGAATAACGAGAACTCTTTGAACAATAACAAGGACTCTTTCATCACAAATTCGTTCAACACAACTAACTTTAACAACACAACCGTCAACGATAGATCTGAAATACTGACGTGGCTATCTCCGCTAGAGCCACGGGTGCGGCATCGAGACATCGGAGCCCGGAGGGTCGACAGTGTAGGTGCCTGGGTGCTGGAAACTGAAGAGTTTAAGCGCTGGCACAATAGAAGTAGGGAGGATGGGTCCTACCACCCAACCTTATTTTGCGACGGTAATCCAGGAGTGGGAAAGAGCTATATCGTGTACGAGATCATGTATTGTTGTGGGGAATTAAAGGATGCAGTTGCTAACAAATTGCAATGGCAGTTCACTAGTTATAGACAAGTTGTGCGACGAAGCCACCGAGGGGGATCCTATCGTTGTGTGTTTTTACTTCGACTTTGCTACTCGGAATGAGCAGTCACCGGTCAATATGCTTGGCTCCCTGCTGAGACAGGTGGTTAGTGGGGAGGGGGAAATTCCGGAGGTGATAGATAGGGGTTTTCGAAAGGAGAAAAAGGTGATTGGGGGTAGGGGGCTGCAAGTTTCGGGAATTGTGAACATGTTCCAGACAATCGCAGCTACGAGGCGCACATTCATATGTGTTGACGCTCTTGATGAATGTGTGCCACAGCATCGGATAGTGCTCCTTGAGTCATTAGGCCAGATTCTGCAAGGGTCTCCGAACACCAGCTTATTTATGACCGGAAGACCACATGTACGAAGTGAGGTGGAGGAAGGGTTGGGTGGGGCCGCGACCTTTCTGTTTATATGGGCTGCGGAAGATGGGGTGGTTAGATTTCTGCGCGAGATACTCAGGAAGGACACGGCCAAAGCTATAATGAGCAGTACATTGGAGGGTGACATAATGAAGAGCATTCCCGCGATGAGTGCAGAAACGTATGTAGGAACGAGGTCAAGGGCAGCGCTACCGTAAATTAATGGCTGACGTATTTGAACCTAGATTCTTGCTGGCCTCTCTCCACATCGAAGCAATCCTGCGAGGTACCACGGTTGCACAGCGGAAGAAGACACTAAAGTCAATAAAAGATGGGGTAGGGTTAGGGGATGCATATAGTGCAACGCTGGAGCGCATAAAGAGTCAGAACAAGGAAAAGGAAAATCTTGCGATAGCCGCTCTGACCTGGATCTGTCATTCGGAACGGCCGTTACATGTGGACGAGCTGTGCCATGCGCTAGCGGTAGAGATAGGGGAAACGGATTTTGATCAGGAAAATGTTCCTTCCATAGGCACATTGCTAGACTGCTGCCAAGGCCTGATCAATGTGGATGCAGAGGCTTCGACTGTACGGTTAATTCACTACACAGTCCAAGAGTACCTTTGCAATTATCCGGGCCTCTTCATCAAACCTGACTCGGTACTTTCTGAAACCTGCTTAACCTATCTAAATTCGCAACAATTCAAGAAACTCACATCCCATTGTCTCGCAGACCGTGAAAGCATGGCATTCCTCAAGTATTCAGCGAGATATTGGGGAACACATACGAGGAAGGATCTCTCAGAAATTGCGAAGACACTTGCGCTCAAACTCTTGAACGAGTACGAAGATCACATATCGGCTGTATCACTTCTGGAGCAGGTACCGTATTCCAGATTCATCCGTGGCATCACTACTTCCCCACTATTCACTGGGCTGCACTGCGCATCGTTCTTCGGGATTGTTGAACTTGTGACTGTATTGATAAATGCTGAAGGTTACATGATCGACCAACAAGATTGTGGAGGTAGTACACCACTCGCATGGGCGGCGAGGAATGGACATGAGGAAGCGGTCAGGATACTGCTGGAGTGGAAGAATGTCGATCCAAATCACACGGATGCGGGTGATCGAACACCGCTCGGGTGGGCTGCGCTTGAGGGACACGAAGGTGTGGTCAAGTTATTGCTTGAGCGAGAAAATATCGACCCCGATCGCCCTGATAAGCTTGATCGGACACCGCTCGCGTGCGCTGCTATGAATGGACACGAACAAGTGGTTAAGTTATTGCTGGAGCGGGAAGATGTCGACCCTAATCGCCCAGATGAGGATGGTGATGGACCACTCGGGTGCGCTGCTATCGAAGGACATGATGGAGTGGTGAAGATACTGCTGGAACGGCAAGGTGTCGACCCCAATCACCCTAATAAGTATGACCGAACGCCACTCGGATGCGCTGCTTCTAGGGGACACGAAGGTGTGGTCAAGTTATTGCTAGAACGAGAAGATGTCGACCCTAATCGCCCTGATATGTATGGTAATGGACCACTCGGGTGTGCTGCATTCAGGGGACACGAAGGAGTGGTCAAGCTATTATTAGAACGGGGCGATGTCGACCCTGATCGGCCTAATAATAATGATCGAACACCACTCGGGTGTGCTGCTCTTGGGGGACACGAAGGTGTAGTCAGGTTATTCCTGGAGCGAGAAGATGTCGACCCTAATGGCCCTGATATGTATGGTAATGGACCACTCGCGTGCGCTGCATTCAAAGGACATGAGGGAGTGGTGAAGATACTGCTAGAACAGCAAGGTGTCGACCCCAACCGACCTGACAAGTATGACCGAACACCACTCGGGTCGGCTGCTATGGGTGGGCACGAAAGAGTGGTCAAGCTATTGCTAGAACGGGAAGGTGTCGACCCTAATCGCCCAGATGAGGATGGTGATGGACCACTCGGGTGCGCTGCTATCAGGGGACATGATGGAGTGGTGAAGATGCTGCTGGAGCGGCAAGGTGTCGACCCTAACCTCCCTAACAATAATGACCGGATACCACTCGGATGTGCTGCAATTGAGGGACACAAACATGTGGTCAAGTTATTGCTTGAGCGAGAAGATATCGACCCCAATCGCCCTGACAAGTATGGTCGAACACCACTCGGGTGGGCTGTGAGGAGGGGACACGAAGCGGTTGTCAATTTATTGCGGAAGCGGGAGAATGTTGATCCTAACCTCTTGATGAGCGTGGTTGAACACCACTCCGTTGGGCTACTGCCCGTGGATATGAACGATCAATCGCTGGGATAGGACCTTGTCAACCCCACAGTCCAGATAATCACAGCGGTACACCACTTCTTCATCCTTCTGGGAGGGGACATGGAGGGGCAGTGAGGTTACCAAAAGCCCCGGTGTTTGTGCAAATATTCAATCCGCAGAGGCCTATCTCCTGTCAAAGACCTGAGGTTCAGCACAGTTGTTGGATATTAAATTGGCTACCCTTAAATCATGTGGCATTCCTCCTTCCCTAGCACTAGCATGGCTTAGCCGCGGGCGGTCTGGTATGGGCTGTCGCAATCATCGTCACGTTTCCTTCGTCCTTTATATCAGTCCTCCTACACGACTTTGTGATTCCTCACCGCTACCCCTCTGCCGGAATACCACACGATGCAGACATACCCCTCCACAACCTTCCGACATTTGCTGACATTCATAAATGAAGGCTTCCTGTCTTTACCGTTCAGCTACCTTGCAATTATCCCCTTTTTCGACTGCCATTATTTATCTCGATTGTAATTCTCATATGGGATAGACCCCTTGTTCCAAAATCTCCCCTCTTCAACTCTCCTTTATGTCTTTGTCTCGGCTTTGTTTCTCTCGCTAGGGATAGATAGATAAACTACACATAGATTTCTCTCTTTCATACCTGAGGACCGAGCGCAGGCGTCCCCGGATCTACCATCAGCAAGAGAATTGACCATAGACATTGTGACTTCCAAGAGGTATTATTCCAGGCATTAATCAGCGCCTTAATCCCTCTCCTACACCCAAAATACCCCTATTCTATTGAACCACCCCCCCCCGAATTCCCCCCAGGAGAACCTGATGGGACCTACTTGGTCCATCTCGTAGGTTATTCCTAGCCATGCTGCGCTCAAACAGAAGCATTACATTAGAGCAAGGCAAGTAATCCGATAGACTGAAAATTCATACCTGCTCCTCAAACCCACCACTGCATATGTGCCGGAAACCCGGGTTTTCCCCATATTCATATACTCCAACGGTGATCTACAATAAGCTATATTGCGATGGTATTTTCCGGGAAGGCTCCAAAAATCAAAATCTGCAACTCACAGGGTCTGAACATATGCACCGGTTGGCGGTAGAAGTATTGAAAGTAGAGGTGGAGAGGTTTTGTGGTTATCACAATAGCCTTATGAATGATATATCCTCGGCAGCCGGGGCTAAGGTAACCACTGCAGAGCAACTGCCAGGCCATCACGGGATAAACGCACACTAATGCTATGTGTCCAGCTGTAAATTATTTGCTTACTCTACCACGATGTCCCCTACGGGGGCCAATCCCTATACCTACCAACCAATCCCCGCCCCGCCCTAACCGCTTTCCACCAACTACCAATTTTTCTATTACTACTAGCCATGCCGATATACACCTTCACACCTGAAGGGGATAGAGACCCAACTTATAAATGTCAATTTCGGGAAATGACGGTCGCACGGAAGTATCCAATAGACTAAGAGATTTCGCCTGGAACTTAGGTACTTTGGAGGAAGGATATGCAACTTAAGTTTTTCCCCCTGTAATGCTTCGTTCATTCACTCTCGCTCTCAACTCTACTCCCTCAAACAAAATCAAACTATCGGTAGAGACAGGTGTATAAGTAAAACATAATACGATTTCCTGATCCTCCCAAGGATCACCACACCTATCTCTGTGTTTGCCACATTTCCCTATTCCTCCATACACAACCGTGATAACAAGAAAAGAACATTGCGGATAAAGACTTGCATAGACCATTTTCCCGTATCCGTTCCGTCTGCATATCTCCTGAACTATCCTTCCCATTCCCGTAACAAACCCAAGCATACCCGTCTAACAACAATAAAAACGAGCTACAGAATACCCTAGACCAAACCAATGCCGCCCCATGCCGGAGTGAGTGTAGCTCAATATGTCGGAGTGAGATGGGGCGGTGGGCAACACATTAGACAGAAATCTTGTTTGTGGAAAACAGAAGACGATATATCCAATGATACATGCCTTATTCCGAATCGAGTGAGAAATTGTGAAGTTGATGGATGGCGGGTATGATGAGGGCAGGCGCCAGAAGTAAAACTCGGGAAGTTGGATGATGACAGGCTTGGATATGATGCTGGCCCCATCACTTGGAATCTTGCCCTTTGTGCTTTTAATAGTTGAGGGGTAACACCAACATGGGTAAGGGTTAGGGCTGACGATAATAAGAGCATTCCGAACCGCCAAGTCCGTTTGTCTTGGAGGTAGGACCGGATGAACCGCAGGTGGCATGATAGTCTGTCCGTTCTGTGTCATGCTCCATAGACGGACTAGGGCAGACGGAGGTAAGAAGGGGCGCCCTATTGAGTTTTACACATCTTTTGCGCCGATACACCCAGCCACTTCTAGTTCACAATTTCAGCTCGGCAAGTCTCCCAAAAAATTCCATCTATTCTGCTGAGAGTCGGTTTCGGTAGTATTGGTATGATACCATGGCTTTGTCCCGAAATCACAAATCTATTGAAAGCGAAAGGTCTATACAAGTATGAGAAAGAGGGAATAAGACTTGCAGAGGAATGAATTGATTTAGTCCGATCTTCACACTCGGAGCACTTGACGATCTATTGAACCTTCTTCTCTTTCCTGCAGGAATATCCTTTCCAGTTTGTTGGTGACCTAGCATCATAATATATCACCCATTATTTGCGTGCACGCACCCGGCGGCCACCCCTAAAACTTGCTGTCTGTGGCCACCCCCAGCAGTCCACACCATGCAGTCCTTTATTACACACCACCGTCTTTTGATACCCCCTATAGTCCCCCGCACGATCCCGACGGTCTCGTACTCTTGGCATTATCTCGGTAGCCCCTGTGGGGCCCTCGGACGGCTCGGCACACTGCGACCAAGCGGACAGCATTGTATGTAACTGGTGAAAATGTGGTGTCATATATATACCTCAGGAGAAGTGAATTTTTGAAACGGCTCATGATCACACTTTGCTTCCATGCAAGTACCAACCCGAAACTCGCTAGGGAAAAGCCGTTTTTACAAAACTCGTTGCAACAAATCGATTCACTAACCCTCCCGGTTGGTGTGGGGTATCACCCCTTTTGGACACAATGCGACAAAAATTCAACCTTGATGATACGACTTTGGGATGAGTGGGGAAGTTCGCTGGGTCTTGTCTTGCCACTATCGGAACGGTGGAGGCGAGGGTAATATATAAAACATAATGAGCTCCTCCAGGGTCTTTGCATCGATAACCAGACATATCGATCTGCCTCCTTCTATGCCCTCTTCCCTGGTACACTCCCGCGATGGCGAAAGACGTGCTCTACAAAGACTCCGGTTTTCCATGCTCCCGAGCGGTCCTTTTAACTTCGGTATTTCTTCTGGTGAATTGATCAAACCAAAGGGCTCTCCGAAACCTTTTACCGTGACTATGGGAACAAGAAGTTGAGCAAGCCGAGCGGCTTCTAACACCCTGTTCTCAATCCGTCCCATCAACAACCTCCTCAACCTCCCCTAATTTCGGCAATACATGCCTTAACAGAATCACTCATAACACCACCAACCTCGCTCAGTCACCCAATCAACTTTACCATACCAGTAACTACTCCAACAGCACTCTTAATCCACCGCATCTACCCGGGTAGCATCGTCAGTGCGAGAAAATCCCCCGAGTCTAAAAAGTCCAACTTCCACAGCCCATCCAGCAGCCCTCGTCGCCCGTCTCGGAGAGTGAGATCATTCCAGCATGTGCCCGGATATCTGCCCCCCATTGCGAACATGGCAAAGATATACAGGACCCACTTCCAAACAAGCTTTGTAACCTCTAGCTAGCCGAGGGTGTCAGGGTACGTGGGTGTGAGGTTCGCCATGAGGACGAGACTCCTCATCGGATACCTCCATGCGAGGACGCCTACGCCCTCCTAGGGTGCATGAGGGCCGCAGACATCTTGTCCTCATCAGCGGCAGCTTTAACACCAGCCAGGACTACCTCTTGCGCACATGTTTGGGCTGCGTGGAGATTGGGGATCCGCATGCTGACACCCTGCGCAGGCGAGGCCTTCCCAAGCAACACCTGAGTGCAACTAGGGACAGGACTGGGAGGGGAGGGAAAGGCGGATGTTCAGTGTGCCGGGGGCAAAGTGTAGGGCGCTGCGCTAGAACATAGCATTGTGGGCGCGGCTGTTGGAAATCGTGAGATGCTGCTCGGCATTCTCGGCATATCGCGATAGTCGTTTCACTGTTTGAATAGCTTTGGGCATGCGCTCTGTTTTTGGGGACGCGTTTTGGCTTCGGAGATGTGCTTTTGATTCCGGGAGGGCATTTCTGCTGCAGGAATGCGCGTGATTTTTGGATCGATGCGTTCGTCGGGAAAGCTGTAAGGGAAGCGAGAATGAGTCGGACGCATGAAGGCTATATGTCGAGTGGGTGCGAAGAGTGGGATTTTGGCTTTCCTTTGTTAGCGCGGGAGTGAGCAAGGGGAATGGGAGACATACGTGCAATAGCATGGGCATCTGTAGTGGTTTGTGGGGGGGGGGGGGGCTTTGTTGTGATTATATCTACCGTGCTCCTAACTTTACCGTTAGCGCGATCTTGTTAATGAAGAGAACTTCCCCACTTTCTAGATGTGATGCGGGATAGACGATTGAGTTGGCTTACCTCAGGATTGTAATGCCGTAGGGCTGTGCAAGCTTGGACGG
>Ga0307513_10006264_pt1 | contig 15586 bp, 27 predicted proteins | sample 15_EM_MG_FD_202174 | JGI IMG/M metagenome (GOLD analysis project Ga0307513, IMG submission 202174) | Populus trichocarpa ectomycorrhiza microbial communities from riparian zone in the Pacific Northwest, United States - 15_EM | ecosystem: Host-associated > Plants > Roots > Unclassified | place... | reverse complement strand
AGCCCTGTGTGAAAGCGCCGGTGTTCATAGTTTCAGCCTGGGTTCTCCGAATTGAGGACATTAGTGCTGAGTATCCCTACCGAGTGAGAAACAAGTTGTTGAAGGTGAGGTTGTGATGAATGGGGCAAAGAGTAGAATAATCGTAATCCAGATGCGGAGCCTTGAGCTCATCATGACCTATATCCACATCACAAGCTTCGTCCACACTCAGAATTCACAAATGAGAGTTGGAGGGACAGACCTCACGGAACCACACCGGATTCGCTTTGTGAATGACAAACCCGGCAGTCGAGCCGCGGAGCCAGCTGTAACGAGGACCCCACTTCTTGCCTACTTACGAGAAACCCGCGCCCCTATTCAACAGCATGGATATAAACCAAGTATCCGGATGTTGTGTAGGATCGCCCACCCGATATCGATTTTCCAACACAAAGCCATCCCCAAACTCCCGTTCGTGCGGATTAAGGGGGATGGGTGCATGACAACCTCTTTGATTCTCCTTGTCGCCGGGAAGAATCGAGAGGGTTGTTTCCGGGACCTTTCGGATCCGAAGCTAGCCCTAAGCTCGACCCTCCTCCCTCTAAAATCCTCCTTCCCTGACACTGTTCGTGATGCGGAGATATGTCAAGAAAACGTTCAACAACAAGGCCACCCTTAGGGGTCCTGTCAATTCCAAAATACCTGCTGCGTTTACGGTCCTCGACAATTCCACGGCCAGATACCAGGAAAACAAGTGATGGTTGACAAGTGCTGAAGCGCTGACGTGGGAACGGAGTCTGTGAGACAAAGGCCGAGAAGCGCTTGTGAGTTGCATGGTCCCCAACCCCGATAATCAAATAAATGACCTTGCCACCTTCTGTCGGACCGTCAGCCACGTCGGGTATCTGACCCGACACCGCAGTACTTTGGTAAAAATGTGACTCGCCCGACGTCCAGACGTCATCATGCTGATAACATTCCTGCAACAAGCAACGCTCCGTATTCGACCAGGTATAGTCCTGAATATTAAATCACATGAATTGTCCTTTCAAAAGTCCACCAGAAGGGAGGAACTACTACGGGTTGCCACCTCCCGACTTCCCAGAACCCCCCGAAACCGGTTCATCAGCAATCCCACCCCCTCTGTTGCTCGGCAAGAAGACGATCGACTCGGTGTTGGAACGGATTTTGAGTAGATTTTGAGTCGAAGCGTTGGGTTCTTTATTCAAAATCTTCCACCTGAGTCGCTTGCTCGGCAAGCACATTGTTGATGTTGGTGAGGTCTAGATGGCTTGACAACGACAAACAAAAGCACCAGGGAGCACAATCCAACAAGTATAACTTGCATGAAGAACCCAACAACGTCTAGGAAGGGAAGAGTGAGCCGGCAAAGGGAGACGAAGACATTTCATGTAATCGTACCTAAAAGGATACCGAATGGAGGCGAACCAACGAAAAGATTTCGAATTGCAGGGATGGTCAACACCACTGTAATTGGGAGGGCAAGCACTGCCTCGCTCATTTTCTCTCTTCTGATCAGCAGCACGGTCGTGATATACACAGTCCCCACAGTCAACGCCCAGTTCACAAGCAGCATGCACATTGTGAATGAGCGTGCGAGGACCGAGCGGCGGATCCTAATCACCAAGGCGCGTGACTCGACGTCCGCAGTAACCGTCCCAATCTCTGTTTCGTACGTGAATTTGTTCGTGGTTTCCGTATCACGCGAAAACGTGACGAAATTGTTAAGCGGGTCTCCGGCTACGAACCGAGTAATGTGCACCGACTCGTTTGTCGCCTTATCAATCACGAAGACAAAGGCGGTCAGGGCGTAATCGTCGAATGGTGCCGTCAGCTGTTGGTCGAACAAGTGACGTTTCCCTGAAGTTGGGAAGTAAATTGATGGAGAGTATACTCCCATTCTGTGTTCCATCTCGAATTTTATCACGGTGTGCATGCTGCGTGTAAAGGTGGGGGAATCAGCATCCCCAATGTTCCTCGCGTCCTGCAATAAAGCTCACAATAACGGGCCTTCCGTGGGGCTCACGGGTAGGTGGTCCGGGTCGTAAGAGAAAGCCGGTGTAGTTACGCTGAGGTCTCCTCATGAGCAAGTGACCCGTGAAGTTCTCTCTGGAAACCTAGACTCACTCGTTCAGATAAATGTCCACCGCTCTGTCAAACGGTCCGCACGTCTCCGAACGCCCGAAATGCACAGAGGTCTGGTACGTAGACAGTCTGTGTTCTCCACAACCAGTGATCTGCCACTGAATCGATAACGTGCGTCTATCCAAGTCCAATAGGAGGTTGTGGCCGGTGATCGCCACCTTCACCCGCGGGCAGTGTTAGTAACAGACTCCATGCAAAAGGTTCATCCCATCAGCAGCACTGGGGGGACTCACCCCTGTTACGTTAGATGGGATCTGCCTGTACAGCGGCTGGACATCGCCGTTGAGTGTCACAATCATGACTATGATCAAGACCAAGACAAGGAGTACGACGATAGATAGTGTGGCAGCAACCGGGTACCGCGAGACCCATCCCCATTTCCTAGGATGGTGGCTGATGACAGATTTGTCGCTGTTGATGGGGCCAGGATTACCGCCGGGTGTTATCGAAGCAGGCTGGAGTGTTATTGAGGATACGGTTGCGTTCGGGTGAGAGACAGTTGGTTCAAACCCAGTAGGTTGCGTGTGAACTGGAAACGAGACTATGCTCGTCGGTACCGCCGAGGAGTCATGTCGCGGTGCCCGTGTCGTCATCGTCGTGGGGGTTATCAGAATCGAACAGCAGGGGAGGGGGGGCGGGTAGGGGCAGGGGAGTGGGAAGAGGGGTGGGCGAAAATGTGGAGAGGCGGAGGAGCCAGCGATCCGTCATATGAGAAGTATCGACCTCTGCGAACTTACATATGTCCAACCACGCGCCGGCGCGGGACCGCTTTGGGACCCATCAGGAACAAAATAGGCGCGGCAGGGATGGGTTGAGGCGACCGCACAGGGGAGTAGCGGCTGCGATCTCGCGCGCGGGGCAGTGAATGGGCGGGCGGAACAACGGCTCTGCGAAAGGTCGTGGTGAGAAGCAAAAGGCCTTCGTCCTCTTTCGTCCTCGGCATGAGCTGCCGTCGCCCCGGTACCATGCTTGGCATCAAAAATGGATTGACAGCGATCACGAGAGCCTCGGACCTCGGAATTCCCGATCTGTTCCCCCCTCCACGGAGCCTAACAGCGCTATCGATTCTAAAACTGTAATTGAAACATCCGAGTCCGCAGAATCTGCAGAGCAGGATGCACGAAGGCAATTGGTACCTGCTCTTGTGAGGGGGTGTCATACGCCGTATTTCATGTAACCTCGGTCAATCCACTTGGTCAGGATATCACTGTCGACAGGAGGTAAGGTTGTGGGAGTAGTGTAGCTTTTGAGATCTGCATCACTAAACCCGACCGCCGACGAGACCCCCTGCAGTGAGACTCAACGACGCCAGCGAGAAACAGCACGGAACCGCCTCGGTGTATGGAAATATCCTCGAACCCGCTGGAGGTTCTGTGGTACAGAACGTAGTGTTCGGCTCGATTCTCACCTAAGTCAAAGCGTTTTGTTGTTTCGGTTCCTATCTTCGGAGAAGGCCGACAGAACGAGTGTGGGTAGATCGTTCATGTATAGGTCTTTGTATGAAAAGTCCTGTCTATGGCAGGCATTCAGTCGACCCTGTTTGGCAATAACGGCGCTTTGCGATGCGCTGTCGCTGAGTCGAGCAGGTGCAGCAACGCAACAGTGCTGGCAGACGGGCACAAGCACAGACTCCTCCAGGATACATCCAAAAATTGGTAGTATACTAGGATCTTCGACGACGGGTTAGAACAGCAGGTAAGCCCTCTGATGAGCCCCTTCGCAAGGGCGAAACCCAAAGTCCAACCGTCCACGCAACTTCGGTAAAAATCGATATCTTTGAACATCTTATCCCTCCACCCCCCTCTCAGCAAACCAAATAGCATTGGCATCAGGCCATTGAAGTGCTCCACAGCCACGCTGCTTTCTTTATACCTTCTCCATGTCAAAGTAGGCCCCCGCGCTGGCGCTCGGCTTTATGGTAAGAATCCACGCGAACGCAAAAGCACACGACAAGGGCGAGGCCACCAACGAATACCCCCCATACCTGATCAACGATGTTTCGGAATAAGATGCGGCCACCAACAGCCCTAGTACTGAGTGAGTACCGGTGGGGGCCACGGACGGTAAAGGGAGGTATATCCCTCACCAGCAGCAAAACAGCACGTCGAGGCTCCAATCGCCCAGAACGGATACCCAAGCAAGATCATAGTCAACTAGATTCTCGCCCTCTTCCCCATCACGACCGACCCGTAAGTCCCCCATAGGGTCAATATCCCTGAGACTCTAAGAAAACCCATAACTCACATTACAGAACCAGGTGGATGTTGATGAAAAAACCAGGATTATCATACCGCCGGGGATGCCTATCGTAGACTCACGGAAGGACAAATACCTAGATCTCACAGTGGCGCAGCTAAATATAATCACGTCACTGCATGCAAGATCAATATCAAATTCATACCCCTCAGCTCGTGGCACGCGACTTTAACAACAATCCCTCCACGTTCGGCGGAATGCAGAAGACCTAACCGGGGGCGATCACACTCAAAAACGATGCGAGGGTCATGAGGCGCCAACCAATGTGCCAGGTGCAACACTGGCCACGAGAACCCATCAAACCTGCGGGCCACATCTTCCTTTTCAATTCGACACGTGACGTGCGGCTTGGTGCCAGATATAAAGAAGTAGGCCGAAGCCACGACGTGAACGGGATGGAATATGGAACCTTGGTGCTGGGCTCGAGAGCCGTCGTGTATTCGATCCAATTCTTTTCTCGAATGCGCGCTCGCGAAAGCACCTGATGAGAAATCGTGGTCGAGGAGCAAAGGATCGCCGTAATGAAACCACTCAGCTGGCTCTGACCACTACAAACATGCTATTACGGAGCCGACGATCTGGCCCCTGGATGCACGGTCCATCGGTACGACCAAGAGGCAATGGAGATACCCTAAGTGCGTTTCTTGCGTCACGTTTCCCATATCCCTCTCAGGTTTCTAGAACCAAAACAGAGAGAGCAAAGCGAATAGAGAGAAAACCATGGCAACGGGCCGGGGAGACGTTCCTCCCTTTCGAACACAGAGAGTTTCGATATCTCCAGGACGTACAACATTTCTGCCCCGTTCACAGCGGGTGGGGTGTGGGTCATCGTCAATACCGAGAGGAGGTACAATGGCAACGACGCACAAAAGGCGAATCTCCGGATACAAAGACAACGAATAACCGGTACAGTGATTGAGTAAGCTCACGCTCGTGGCCACTCGGAGATCTGGCAAAACGCCCATCTATCGTGTATACGGGGGAGTATAAATTAACGGACCATGCGCACAACCATCACAAACCGCAGTGAGCGTCATTAAACCGAGAGCTAAGAACAAAGGGAAGGTTTGGGAGACGGTGAGAGAAATACTAACTTCGGATTGAATTAAGACCGCCGGCCGTCGGGAGAAGGAGGAAGACCCACCTAAGTGATGGTGGTCCGCCACAAAGCAACACCCGGACACGGTGACGGGACCGTGAGGAAGAAAAGGAACGGTGGCCCCTCTCACCCCCTTCAACACATCGAATCCTCCATCGAGAACAGTCCTGGTCCGTCCGGCGGCCAGAACGTGGCCCAGGCAAACATAATCCCAGTGACGATCTGCGGCAACCCTAATAACTGCCATGCAAGCCTGACAAAACGGACCTCTGAAGACGAGGCCGCAGTCGCTAACCCTGTGTGAAAGCGCCGGTGTTCACAGTTTCAGCCTGGGTTCCCCGAATCGAGGGCATTGGTGCTGAGTATCCCTACCAAGTGAGAAACAAATTATTGAAAGTAAAATTGTGATGAAGGGGGCGGAAAGTAGAATCATTGTAAACCAGATGCGGAACCTTGAGCCCATCATGACCTATATTCACATCACAAGTTTCGTCCACGCTCAGAATTCACAAATGGGAGCTGGAGGGACAGACCTCACGGAACCACACCGGACTCGCTTTGTGGATGATAAACCCGGCAGTCGAGCCGCCGGCGAGACCCCCCGCAGCGAGACTCAACGACGCCAGCAAGAAACAGTACGGAACCGTCTTGGTGTACGGAAATATCCTCGAACCCGCTGGAGGTTCCGTGGTACAGAACGCAGAAACTGTCGCGAGGAACAAACCAGCCTATGGGGAACCAGAGAGTACACACCAATGCTCCAGTCGGGACAAAGTTGAACGCACCACAACGTTTACGTGCTGTATCCTATCCTTCATATCAACCCTTGTGACCTTCCAAGCAGACGTATGAGTCCTCTCCCAGACCGTCTGCAAACTTGCACAACCAAAAGCTATAATGCAAAGCAGCCGATGGATGATCATTGTCGGACGGCTCCAGGGAACCTGAGTCGGATGTCTCTCTCCCCCGAAATCCCAATGCTCTGGAAGTGGTGGGATCAACTCGTTATCATCGTTGGGCGGGAGTGTCATCGAGGGTGCGCAGAGGGAGACAGGGAGGGGGAAATGAGGATGGTTCGGTGGGGTGGGGACCGTGATATATACTGCCCGTGTGGTGATTGATGATTTTCACTAGCCCAAGTCAATTGAATCGATCCCAAACAAGGTCAGCGAACATGCGGAATAGAACGCATACATCGACGCCGGTCCCCAATTCAGACTCCGGAACCCAACAAAGTGTTCTAATTCCAAAGGCGGTGAGGACTGCGGTTTCCCAGCACGTGAGAGACAAACTGCGTACTAAAACGATAAGGATGAGAGGAGGATGGGGCGCCCGGGGTGTCCACGATATGTACCTCAACCTTGCCCCACGATTCCCTGTTGGGGCACACCCGATCCTCCGAGTTCATCGCAAGTGGTCAACGGCCACATACGTAGTAACAATTGGACCTAGCTGCAAGGGCTGTCAACCCGACATAAGCCCCAGTCGAAAAAATAAAAACAGAGAAAGAGGGGAAATACTCACAAAAGGGCGAGAAACCGGACATTTGAGATGGAATGGCTAACTGGCAATGATGTCAAACCCCGGTCACTGCCTGTTCAACGGGTATCAAATCTTGTCTGAGATGCCCACAATGGATCACTTACAATACTCCAGCCATCATAGCAAGACTCGCAGATGCCGCATCGTCAATATCCCTTCCCCACACACAACATCCATCGGGATGGAAGTCCGTACATTTACTGTCCGGAATCTTAAGGATCTGCTCCAAATAGAAAACAGCCGGTGGAAAGTGTGGGATAAGCAGGGTGTCGCCGTCATTGGATGAGATTGTCACCGATGGGTGGGCAGAGGAAAACAGATAACAGGAGATAGCATCGCAGTCTGGCAGTAGGACGAAAACGGTGGTACACGTGGTTGGAGATGGGTGGGGTGAACAAAGATCAGAGGGGGCGCCACTCGCCAACTTGAGTAAATCAGTTTGTTCTCCAGGAAAGACAGTGGTATCGAAACAGATGACCAACCTAAACTCGGGTACCATAAGGACTGGAACTTTTGGGCGCACAATGGGGAAGCGTACCAAAACGATATGAACAAGAGAATGAGGCACCCCTAGATATCCACGAGGCGCACTCCAACCTCGTCACAAGATTCCTCTGGAGTGGATGGGCCACGGCATCCAGTTTAATTGCGCGAGTAGAGTTTTATCACTTGAGAACCAAGACCGCCCCCGGTTCAGCGGGGCTAAAGGAAACCTCAGTCCCAAGTCCAAGAGTTGGATATCACAGCCTCTGATCCATAAAATGGGAATGTACAATTCACAAAACGCACTGCGAGTAAACAAGAGCATATACATAACAGCAGTATGATTCATTCGTACGAACCGCCAATTGAATCTTGCGAAACCTGTGAGTATCAGCATCAGCCCCGGTCTAACAAACTCGAAGGAAGTAAAAAGTTCTGACCCACCTCCCATAAACCGTCCAAACCGCCAAACGACACGACTCACAACAGACGCATCATCAGTCGTCCCCAAGCCCCAGTCTTCATGCACATTATCCAACCGAATATAACCCCACACAGTATGGGCGGAACGATGAGGAGGTAACAACAAACCCTAACGAACGCGAGCTCCGAATAGGAGGCGGCAACGAGCAAACCTTCCAAACGCCCAGGCTCAGTTTCGCTGATACGTTCGAACGCGATGAAAATCCTTCCGCCACTCACCAGCCGCCGCGGTACAAGTTGAAGTTCCGATCGATAAGAAGGGGAACGACAATAGAAACATCGTCCCCCAAATACGATACCGTGAACCCATCATCGTCTGTTCGACACCTCCATCAGCCTTCTCAAAAAGAGGTACTGTGCAAATAACGAACCTCCTGGAACCACTGGACCTTGGATTTATGAACGACGAACACGATAGTAGATCCCACGATTAGACCACCGAGGGCAAGGGCGATAGACACAAACAAGACACAGTAGGGGCCTGTCATTGTGTATGGCACTATTCTCGCATTCCCAGGAGGATCCGTGGTACAGAACGGCGTCAATGCAGCAAGGAGCAGACCAGCCTAAGTCGGGAGATGCAGTCTGAATCAGCGGGAAGCCTATCGAGTCTCTGCGAAAAACGTACCACGATGTTGATATGCTGGATCCTCTCCCTCAACATGTCCCTCCCATGCTCCCAAACCTCGACGGGGCAGTCCGGATAAGTCGACTCCCAAACCTGATACAAACTCGCATGGCCAAAACTAATGACGCAGAGGAGGTGGTAAAGACAATGGATAGGCGGGCCCCAGCAGAAGTACGAATGGTTCGATAGGTGCCCATCTCTGTCGAAAATCCAGTGGGATGGTATCTCGGGAACCAGATGTTCTTGCGCCTTGCCATTGCGGTTAGATGGGAAATTGATTTCCGACCCCACCATCGTATCCGACGACATTGTGGTCATGTTCAAGGATGAAGAGGGATAAAGAGGAAGTAGGAATGGGTCGATGTGAGTGACGTGGCATGGGCATGGAGGACGCGAGGCAGACACGATAAGACTAGATGTCGTAGAATCCGAAATAAGGAACTTCCCCGCACCTCCTGGACGGCATTTTTGTGGAGTCTAGAAAGATATGGGTGGTGATAGATCCCTTTGCTCGGAATTCATTTGAAAGACCTTAGTGTTGATCGTTGATCGAAAGGGAAGTGTGGGTGATGGCAGGTGATGCGCCCCCCCTGAGGTCCACTAGGCATACTGTCCTGCGATTTGAACTTTCTTGCATCCTACCCGGTGAAGAGACGAGTACATGGCCATAGTTGGGACAAATGGCTACTACCGAATCGTGCCCATAAGGGATATCGATCCCGCTCATTTATGAGCGATCCAGACAAATAAGAAGGCACAGCTCAATGGTCCAACGAGCAGCATATGAGCACCATATTTGACGACGGCCACTTCAGATCTCGCGGCAGTCATTAACAGCGCTGAGAAACGGTCGCGGTTCAACCTTCTAGCACCGTGTGAAGTTAACGGTCAGACTTACCTGCGGCGAAGCATAACGTTGATATTCCGATGCTAATGAAAGGATATGAGAGTATGAACATCGTTCCCCATATCCTTCCTCTCGTACGCATCATCGTCTATGCCAAGACTTCAGCATCGTCATTCGTGCAAAATGGGGCTGGGCGGAGCGATGATGGGAACCACAAACGTACATTGCAAAACCAATCCGAGCTGCTCCTCGCTATCACAAACACGATTGCCGAACCAACGATCAGGCCACCAAAAGATATTCCGAGGGATATCAGGAACACCATGTACGAATCAGAGCGCGTGTACGGGAGCAGTCTCGAATTCGAGGGGGGGTCTGTCGTGCAAAAAGCTGCGATTGTCGTGAGGAGTAACCCGGCCTGTTCAATTTCCGAATGGCGAGGGTTTGAATGGAGGACGAGCAGTTATGAATGAATCAATAGTTCACATACTCCGCAGCATGGTTCCGTGCTTACCACGACGTTAATATGGATGATCCTGTCTCTCATCTCATCCCTCCCCCGCTCGTACAAGTCAGATCCAGGATACGATCTCGCCCAAAACTCCTCCATCGACCTCCTCCCAACGCCGATGAACAGAAACGCAGCCTTGAGCCTACGAAACCTCGCGCCCTTGCCAATCTTCCAATGTTCTGGCATAGGTGGGGCGTCGTCGAGCTTTTGTCCAACGGCGTGATAGGGCTCGGGTATGACTCCATTGTTCAGGAAGTGAGACCTTGGAGCTTGGCAATTGGGCCGGCGACGACTATGCCGCCCACGCATCACGTACATCATCATCTGAGGGCAATGTGTAGTTCACGTGGGGGAGTCGGTGACGTTGGTGAAGATAAGTCGTGTGTGGCGCTGGAAGGGAAGGAAGGATGGTTTTCATGCCGAAATGAAAAAGGGAACAAGCCGCGCCACTGATGAGTGCAACGGTATCTTCGAAACGGGTGACACGTCAATGAAGAAGGAGTGGGAGGAAGATGGTGTTGGTGTTGAGTGAGTGTGGGAGGCTCTAGCCGAAAACTCCTTGTGGTGACAATTGGAACTTGAAAGCGGACAAGGTTCGGAAAAACGCACAATTGGGTAGAAATACAAGATGCAGTACATGACAATAAGTATATAAACACGAAAGAACGAAAGTGGATCTGAACTGAAACAGACCCCTAGCGTGCTCAGCACAATACAGAGAAATTTGCATAGTAACAAGTTGTCTAGCAAGGAAAGAGGGAGAGTGGTCGAGCGTTTTTTTTTCTCCCCGCCAGGCTGTGGCGACCACAAAAAAGTCGACTAAAATTCAGCCATAGATCCGGACCCCGAGGAGCAAGTCAAGCGAAGGGGTGTTTCAAGGCATAATCAGCGCCTCATCTTCTACGAGTAATGTCAACGTCTGCTGGTTGTCGGGCTTCAGGTCACCGTCCAGAGGGCTGAAACACCCCCGAACGATGTTCCCTTGCCTCCGCCACCTGGCAGTATACACGGTCACGATCCGTCCCTAACCAAATCCACATCCAACCTCAGTTCCGCAGCGCACGAGAGAAAAACGCCAACTGGGGACTTACGTCGTGCATTTCCAGCGTTCCGTTATCTTCGATTATGACGCGCCTCCAGCGAGCATTCCCGCCTCGTGCCCAAGCGCTATCCCCTTTCTAAAAACACCGCGGCCGGATTCAGCTCACCGGAACAAGTCAGAACGGGAGTCGGGGGTTGGGCTCACCGAGAATTTGTAGGGCCAAGGTTGGTCGGCCCACGATGGCTGCAGGGATGTGGTTGCAGTCGTGGAATCCTGCAGATGGCTGACGGAGAAGGAGAGAACAGTGAGGGCCATGTTTCTCGAGGGAGATGCGGGACACAAGCGGAGGGAGCGGGTCTATATAAGAATGACGGAGAACAACAAGGAGAGATATTCCCGCCCTTTGGGAAATCCGAGTAACAATAAGGCGTTCAATTTGACCTTCATGCCGTACCGTCTTTGTATCCCTCAGATCGAATCGTTGCGGAAAAGCTCTATCCAGCTCGGGATCTCCCGGCGTGTGATCAACCGCCGGCAATGCCGTCCACGTATAGCCCGTAAACTCAGAGTCAGTGGGATGTTTGTTACGAAATGTATTCAATCTCAACAGAAACGCTCCCTAAAAAAAAGCCGAACAGGAGCGAAACTGACCCTGATGGCGGTGGCTACTGTAGCCACATCAGATCTATCACTGTCCCGCAGAAATTTGCCAGTTCCGAGTCCGCCCTTAGGCTTTTGCTCTGGAATTAGGAAGCGAACTCCGAGTTCAAACCGTCCACAAGTCTACTCATAAGCGCGTCGCTCGCCAATCAGCCACGGGGACGAAACACCCTTTCCAGTATACCGCAACTCTGTCTCTTCAAAAACGGCGACGTGCTTGGTGATCTCAAATCCGAGCCCCCTGAATAGCGCAATGCTCGCCGTGTTCTTATCTCCGATCCGAACGACCAAAGATTCTTTCGAGACTGGCAAAGGTGAGTCGGAATCAGGTGCAGTGGCGTAAGAAAACATCAGTTGCAGAGCGCGGCTGGCAAATCCTTTTCGGCGATAGTCTGGTTCTGAGTACAAAAAGGATCGCGCGCGTCATAATTAGCATTAGCTCTGATGCGGTGAATGGTGGGAGGAGGGGAACGTAGATATTCCGAAGAGTTAACCCACCCGCAATCATGATCTCAGCCTCAGCTTCAAAGTCTTGATCCCCTGGAGTGCCATTGAGGAAGATGTTTACATCTCCGACCATTGAAAGAGTTGGGATATCGTTGGTTGTGAGTTCCCCACCTGACGTTCTTGCGAGAATTATAAACGTCAACTCTGAATTGCGATAAGCCGGGGTTTCTATCAGCCAAACCACGGGGGTGGGCTTGAGACATACTGTCTTCATCCGACCGCCATTTCGCTAAGTGATCGCGACCCTAAGTCTCCTGGTAAACGTCAAGACCTGCGACCTACCTTGCATCTCGTACTCCTCTTCCAATGACAACGGCTCACTCGCCGTCAACTCTCTCAAAACTTCATCTTGCATCCACTCGTGGTACCTCTGCAGTGACAGCGATGAATGTCAGACCTATCGACGATTGCGAGACAATTTTCAATTCACTCACCGGGACATGTTCTGGCCTGCATCCCGCACCGAGATCTTGTGAACAAAAGAGTGTTTTGAAACCCTCGAAACGGATGCCCTCACCTGTATGGGACCAGGACGATCTTTTCGTCGACAATCGCGGTGAACTCGTTGGCTCTCATTCAGTGTCCGTGTGGGACCGTATCGGTCAGCGAGCGACCCGTGATGAACGGAGCGGAACAACAGATCGAGGAAGGGCGCCGCCCCACCGATGAATCCTGGACGTTATCCCTACCCAAGTCTTCGCTTTTCCCCTGACTCCGTGTCCTGCTTTCCCCGTGTAGAAGGTGTGTTGGCCGATAACAAAGCGCACTCGGTGGTGATCGAGGCGGTCGACGGTGTGCGCGTGAGAAGCCCGGGAAATCCCTGAGGCTAGAAACGACTTGTGGTCTGAACCCGATAGGTCATTTCGACCCTATTTCCCTCGGTTCGGGCTTCCGCACGCTCTTGGTCTGGTCCTCTAATATATGGAACTTGAAACAGTTTTGCTATCGCACAGATCGGGGACGGATGCTAGCAGTGGGCCAAACCAATCGACGTTCGGTCATCCGATAGGGATCTTTCGGGTTCCACGGGTGAGTCCACGGACGGCCGTTGTTTCAATCGTTGTTCAAACTGCCCCCCGGGCCACTAGAACCAGCCTGACCCCGTTGGGGATTCAATATCGTGATTGTGAACGAATTGGTTCAGGGTGAACGGGGATGAAATCCTTTCCTTTCTATTTCATTTCCTTCATTCAAGCTCGCATAGATGAATCGTACTTCTGCACGTGTGCATTTGTACGGTGTTTGAGGGGGGGGGATGGAAGATGTCTCTTTGCTCCTGAATGCGTTGTTCCTGAATGAACGGCCAAAATTTTGGTGGCAGGAAGGGGAGGGAAGGGTGTTGAAAACTGACCAACGTCTCGGACAAGCTAATGCTCAGTACATATGGTGGATATGAGTGTATTGAGTACCTGAGAAATGTCTCACCAATTACAAGAAATGTAAGTAACGGTGTATAATGTGGACAGCAAGGAAAGCAACCCGCCCCTCAGTATGCCAGTGTCAAGTGTGTCCGTACTTATGTCAAAACATCTGATCGGATGCTGAAATGCTCGACGGAGGCTTGGCAGAGTTCCCCACAGTAGGAAGCCACTCTTTGATCAACGATGTCATTTCCGTGGTCCGGTGAACGTCCCCCAAATCAGCTACTGAGTTCAAAAGATACCGTTCTGGACCCGTTGAGTGGAGAACCCACCCCCCAAACCCACCTGACCTGGAGTCCCGTCCGGATATAAATCCAATCACCCATCCTTCACCACCCCTCCAATCTCCCCCTCTTTCTTTTTCTTCTCACCATGCCAGCCGTATATTCCCCCCAATTCGATACGGACGTCTTCAAAGGCCAGCCTAACATAAACACCGGTCTTTTCATCAACAATGAATGGGTTGACGGTTCCTCGGGAACCTTTATCGAGTACGTCATCTCCCCAAAACTGACCCCCACCTCATCGAATTCACCCTACTTCTTCCTTTCCCACAGTGTCCTCAACCCTACGAACGGAAAACTCTTGACAAAGGTCTCCGAGGGTACCTCTAAGGATGTCGACCTCGCCGTCGTCGCCGCCCAGAAGGCATTCGACACCGTTTGGGGTACGCATTCCTCCGCTGCCCAGCGTTCAAGTCTCCTCAACAAACTCGCCGACATTATGGAGTCTCGTTTCAACGAGCTTTGCGCCATCGAGGCGTTGGACAATGGTTCGTCGTTCTTATCTTATCTCATTTGATCAACTCCGTTTCCGGAACTTGCCGACACGTCACACACAGGCAAAACCTTCGAATGGGCCAAGAACGTGGACGTTTCTTTCTCCATTTACACAATCAGATACTATGCTGGCTGGGCCGACAAAATCCACGGTCAGACCATCGAGACCAGCAAAGATAAACTCGTCTACACCCTCCATGAGCCAATTGGCGTCGTTGGTCAGATCATCCCCTGGAACTTCCCTCGTACGGTTCTTTCGTGCCCTCCTCTCATCAAACCCGTCGTCTGACCTTCATCGCCTCCGTAGTTCTGATGTGGAGCTGGAAGGTCGGCCCTGCTCTCGCCACCGGAAATGTCATCGTCATGAAACCCTCCGAGGTGACTCCGTTGACCGCCCTCATGGTCGCCGACATGATCCGTGAAGCTGGCTTCCCTCCTGGTGTCTTCAACCTTATTGTTGGATACGGAAATACTGTTGGTCAGGCCATCACCGAGCACCATGGTATCGACAAGGTTGCCTTCACCGGTTCGACCCTCGTCGGCAGAAAGGTCATGGAGGCCGCCGCCAAGAGCAACCTCAAGAATGTCACCCTTGAGCTTGGTGGAAAGAGCCCAAACATTATATTCGACGACGCAGATCTCGATCAGGCTGTCAACTGGGCAGCTCATGGTGTCTTGTGAGTTACCAAATGTGCTGTGTTCCGTAGAGATTAATCGTGTTATTGTTCAGCTGGAATCACGGTCAGACTTGCTGCGCCGGCTCTCGTATCTTTGTCCAGTCTGGAATCTACGACAAATTCCTTGAAAAATTCACCGAGAAAATCAAGACGATCAAGGTCGGTGACCCCTTCGGTAAGGATATCTACCAGGGACCACAAGTCTCTCAACTCCAGTTCGACGTGCGTTCCACCCTTTCTTCTTTCTACAGCGAGAATAACCGGATACGATCTCTCTAGCGTGTTATGTCATACATCGATTCTGGCAGGCAACAGGGCGCCACGGTCCATCTTGGTGGTGGACGTATTGGAAACGAGGGTTACTTCATCCAGGTACCCCCGCTCGTTTTCCCTCTGTATCGCATCGGGACTTATCCGTCCATCTGTACCGTTTAGCCTACGGTTTTCACCGACACCAAGCCGGATATGAAGATTGTTCAGGAGGAAATCTTTGGCCCCGTTGGTGT
>Ga0307513_10006263_pt1 | contig 15586 bp, 20 predicted proteins | sample 15_EM_MG_FD_202174 | JGI IMG/M metagenome (GOLD analysis project Ga0307513, IMG submission 202174) | Populus trichocarpa ectomycorrhiza microbial communities from riparian zone in the Pacific Northwest, United States - 15_EM | ecosystem: Host-associated > Plants > Roots > Unclassified | place... | reverse complement strand
TGGACCCCATTTACACAAAAGTCAGAAGCAAGTCTGAAAATGTTGCAAAGCATCTGGGATTCTCTTCGGGAAGCCTCATCTGTGCCGCAAAAACACGGGACTGAACTTCTTCTCAGCCAGGCGAGAAGTATGTCGGCAAGTTGTCTACAAGAACCAGGAACTTCCACCAGGCATATGGCCTCGCTTCGTTTGGCTAATCAACCCTTGGCGGTTCGGATTCTACGCGTCTGCCGGTCTGGGGCGTCGTCGGTCTGGGAGTCATGCCATGAAACGCCGGATAGCGGATATTTAGAACTTGCTCGACCATCGTGGACGGAGTGATCACGACGTCCGTTATAGCCGGATGGCGACGGCTTCGCACCATTGCGAAGACGTCGCTCCATCAACCACCGCGTGCTGCTCTTGATAACGACGTGCGGCCATTGAGCCACAACCCTGGGTACACGACTTCTCTTATAGTCCTTGTGAGAAGCATTCCCATGTCCTCACGGCTCTAGTCTAGGTCGTTCCCCTTCGTGCCAGGGCTTACTGCAGCAGCCGCGATGACTACCGCCCCACAAGACCACACTGTAGGCGACGCCCTGGCCAAGGTCGCTACTCGCGATTCAAACCATTCTATCGATGAGAAAAGCGACAAGGGCCGGACCTCGCCCAGTGCCAGTGACGATTTCATCCCCAACTCAGAGGGCGTCACTCATGAGGAGCTTCGCACTCTGAGGAACGTTCCCGACCGCCTACCCTTCACGGCGTGGCTGGTCATCATCGTCGAGTTCGCTGAGCGGTACGTGCGGTCTATCGAAGCTTCACAGGATGTGTGAATATGTCCGATTACCAACATCACTACTTGCTTCTAGGTGGTCATATTATGGCACGACCAACATCTTCAACAATTATATCCGTGCCCCGCTTCCGCCAGGCTCGATCTCTGGCGCAGTGGATGTGGCCCATCGTGACATCGGTGTAGCTGGTGCTCTCGGAAGAGGGCAGGAGGTATCTTTTGCAATCCGTACGTCTACAGCCTTGATTGACACCTTGCGATGCTTCCGCCTTCCTAATACACTACATTATTAGGCACCTTCAACTCCTTCTGGGTATATGTCACCCCTATTATTGGCGGGTAAGAGTTTTTGCGGTTCTACGTTGGAATTAGAGGCTCACTTTCCAGCCCAGTATCCTCGCAGACACTGTCTTCGGCCGGTACAACACTATCTTGATTTTCAGCTGCGTCTGCTTGGCTGGTCACATCATCCTCACTGCCACCTCTGTCCCTGCCTCTCTCGCCAACACGAATGGAGCCTTTGCTGGCCTCATCGTTTCGATTCTTATCATGGGACTTGGGGCTGGGAGCATCAAGGCGAATGTTTCTCCTATGATTGCTGAACAGTACACCGGAAAGCTGCGTAAGGAGACACTCCCAAGCGGCGAGGTCATCATCAGGAGCCCTTCGATCACCATTCAGAGCGTCTACCTGTGGTTCTATGCAGCAATAAACGTTGGTGCTGCCTGTGCTATCTCTGCATCGTTCCTAGCTCGTGATCAGGGATATTGGGCAGCCTATCTCCTACCCACTTGCGTGTTCATGCTCGTTCCTGGCGTCCTGATCATCGGAAAGAAGCACTACGTGATCACACCTCCACGTGGTTCTATCATACTCGAGGTTGCGCGTGTGATCAAGATGGCTGCCAGGGGAAAATGGACCCTCAACCCGGTTAAGCTCTACAAGACCTTCCGTGCTGACGACTTCTGGCACCCTTCTAAGCACTGTACGTGATTTTTACACGCTTTCAAAATTGACGCGGTTGACACTGCCTCCCACCAGCGTCTTACACGGATGAGACTCGTCCAAAGAACCTCACTTGGGACGATGAGTTCGTCGGCGAAGTGGCCCGTACCGTCAATGCGTGTAAAGTCTTTTTGTGGTTCCCCATCTTCTGGCTCTGCTACTCCCAGATTGACGGCAACTACGGTACCATGGCTGCCGCTATGACGCTTAACGGCACTCCCAACGACCTGATCCAGAACTTGAACCCCATATCTATCATCGTCCTCATTCCCATCTTTGACTACATCATTTACCCCTTCCTTCGCCGGAAGGGCATCAACTTCAGCCCCATTAAGCGCATCGCGACTGGCTTCATGGTCGTCGGTACTTCGATGATCTACGCGGGTGTTCTTCAGCATTACATCTACCAGAGGAGCCCATGCCACGACAATCTCCCCTCCGAGTGCACGGACGCCGAGGGCTACCCGCTTGCCGCTCCCATCAACGTTTGGGTTATCGCGGGTCCGTATATTCTCGTTGGCATCGGCGAAATCTTTGCTTCCATCACCGCTCTCGAGTACGCCTTCACCAAAGCACCGAAGCGTATGAAGTCGGTCGTCATGGCCGTCGCACAATTTCAGGTTGCCATCGCTTCCGCTTGGAACTTTGTGCTTGTACCGGCCAATCGTGAAGACCGCTTTGGCTGGCTCTTCGGCTCGTTCGCTATTGCTGCTTGGGTCGCCGGTGCCTTGTTCATGTGGACGTGAGTTACTTTCTAAGGATCTTGCCAAAAAAAAAACCTCTAATTATCTCTCCAGTTTCCGTGAACTTGACAAGGCTGAAGCGGACCTTAATGAGATTGGCCGTGGTGATCGTCAAGGGTTCGCCGATGAACACCCCATCGAGAGCAAGGCGTGAAGGAGACTACAAACGAACTGATTTGGAAGTTGTTATGATACTTGTAACGAATTAGGATGAGGTCTCCGAATCCAAGTGAAATTTTATAAAGTATCTGGTATTCCTCAGACAGGGTTGTACCACGAACGCAACCAACCCAAGAGTTCTCCTTCGCTGTAAGCGCTTCGTAAAACCTCCCCTCCGTATCGGCCGCCAAGCAAACCACGGAACAGAGCATACTCCCCGACAATCCGGTTTTGAACCGCCGTCCACAAAACGCCGGCAGTACGCTCATCCTCCAAATAGATCTTAACACGGCTAGACCACGTTTTGACCTCTCGCTCACATGTCTCCTTGAATGTAGCGTTCGCTGTGAGTGCTTGCTCTTCAGTATACTGAACCGCTGGTGCAGTCGCTGTGCCCGGGAAGGTATCTACTGAGGTCCGTTCGAGGAGCACTCGAATTGGAGCAGTCGCAGATTGAGTGCAGGCATTAATCAGGTCTTCGCAACTTCGTTTGAGGTCTCGGTCAACGCCCTATTCCAGACTCATTGCATTAACACTGGTATTGGAGGACTGCTGGAGAGAATAAATCTATTACCATTCGAGCATCGAAGAAGGCTTCGACTCTTCTTGGCATTGCCATACCGGCGAGCCCTCCAAGGAGTGAGGATGGATTTAAGAGGGAAGCGCCTCTGACGATTGAACCCAGGGTATCTTGTCTTACTGTGAGTAAGTGACTACGATCAGGTATGTTGCATATACTGACCAAAGGCTCCAGTTCCGGTGGTTCGCGGATGCCCTGGGTCTTGCTGAATCGTCTCCAAATGACTCGCCATCTCTTTGAGTACGAGCAGGTGCCTAACAAGGAAAAGGTTCCCATCGATCGAACCATTCGACTCCTTGCTTTGAACCAAGACTAATTGAGTGGCGGCATTAAGGGATTCACGACAATTCGTAATGGCTTCTTGAGCAATGTCGTAGAATATGGCCGGCTGTAATACTGATCAACAGTAGCCCCGAACAATTCGATCGGATAGTGTGCCCACCTTGACGAATTGATGTAGGTGGTTGAGAAGCCATACCGTCTTTCGCAGGCTCGGGTACCAAGTCACTTGCACGTGCAAAGGTGGAATACGGAAGAAGCCCAAATCATCGGTAGAAGGTTCTACCAGGTCTGTGACCACGTCAACGTCCGAAGGTACTTAAAGTGGAGGAATTTGCGGATGAGCGAATGGTCCCATGGAACACGAAGCGACGTACCTGTGATTCTTTGCGGGTATTGCAAGTCTTCAGGTTGAGGCGAGTAATACTTTATGTCAGACTGGACGACCGACTGAGCCTTGAACACGAGCCTGGTCTGGGCATCCTGCAGAATCATTTGAAGCAAATGGCCAATATTGAGCTTCTTGCTTATTGGCTGCTGTTCCACTATTCCAGGACGTTCGTCTGGAAGTGCAGTCGAAGTGAAGTGATCCGTCTCGTCATCATCGCCTGAGGACGATGCATTCGAGGATGCGATAGTGGTTGCAGTCGGCGTGGAAATGATATCTGCACCGATGACGACCAGCGCTTGCAGCACAGTGCAAACCTCGCAGAGGACGGTGATACGTGATTCTTGTAGGATACGTGGTCGAAGGTGATCGTAGAGGTAGTCGCACAAACCTTCAAGGTATCGGCTTTGAACTTATTCAGAATTTCAAACCAGATAAAGGGTAATGACTCACTAAAGACTATCTTCGCCCGAATTGAAGAATCGCCTATAGAGTGTAAGCTCGTCCGCGCAAACGATTTTCAGGTATCCACAGCCCATTCTGGTCTGGATTACGAGTCAGTGTAATTCAAATATAGCAGAGAGTTAACTCACCAGCTCAATCAACTCGCTGTGAGCGGGATCCATGCCTTTGACCTCATGGGCGATCTGAGGTCCCAGCAGAGTCCTCCTCGCTGTTACATAGGCAGTATGACACTCGGCTAGCAGACTGAGAAGCTCGTCTGGATATGAGGATGCTCTTCGCTCCATTTCTGAAAGCAATGGAGACACTTGAGCCGATACTGATGCAAACTTCGAATACAAAAGATGCGTCAAAGTGGTAGAAGAGACGTCCTGACAGCCGCCGTAAGAACCCGAGCGAGAGAATATATGCTTGTAACACACCCTTTCTGTCAAGCGGCTCTGAACGTCCGTAGTTAGGCTGCGTAATGAGTTGACAAAGTATATTTTGATCAGGGTCATCGCCCTGGTGAGGCATTGCTGGAAGCGAAGAATGTATATCTCCGCCTCACGATATTGGGGCTAAACGAACGTGTGAGTAAATGTACAAGCCAAGAAAGCAAAAAAAGACCATACGTGGTTTTGTAGGAACTCAAGACAGACGTCCACCCGTTCGACCATCAGCAGGAAATCTGGCTGAAGGACTAAGTCCTCGCCTGGGTGATTGAGCATACGAGTCGCGCGCTCGAGCTCCTGGAAGTACTCTAAGCGGGCGTTGATCGCCTCTGTGACTTCGAGTAACCGATTCTAAAGAGAAATTAGCACCGATTCTTGGTTGACAAACCCAAGACCTACCTTCTCCTCGAGAAGTTGCTCACTAGCGCCTTTCAAGGATCTTCCGCCTTCCTCTACACCCCTCCAAGCAGCGAGCATCCCCCGTAACTCATTGTCCATCTCATCCACATCGGCAAGCAGGTCATCACATTTGTTCAAGTGTTTTGAGACCAAGGAGAGGTGGGCTCTGAAATGGGCCTCCTGAGAGTGCTGTATCGAACGCTCTATGAGAGCGAACCAATCATGGAACTGCTGCGGTGTCTGAATGGCTTGCGTGGGATGCAAGGCATGTCTAGCTTTGCAGAGATAGTTAGAAGCTAATGTGCAACTTGAAAATATCTAAGCAGGTTACGTACACTTCGAATGTGTGGAAAGAGAGCTGGGGACGACTGGTGTCCCTGGCCTTGATGGAATTTTCGGGCCAACTCCCAGGGCACGCTTTAGGTGCGAATTGGGAGTACCAGGTACGGATGGGGTACCATCATCCTCTTCTGCAAACTGCATACCAGGGTGAGTGAGAGAGGCCATCGAATTGAATATTGATTACCTTGAGTGGGAGCGGTTTCTCTTCGCAGCGACGTTTTATTGCGTTTATGCTCCTTGCATGCCTCTCATCCAGTGTTATTTTTGCCTCCCATGCATCCAACGAGATAGGGACTCTGGTAGACGGTTGTGCCGGAGTGGGAGCCGGAGGGATCATTGAAGGCGCAACTTGAGGGCGCCTCTGTGTCGTCCAAGGAGCTGCCATATCCGTCTATCGCGCTTGCCTTGATAATACAACTCCTTTGGGTGGACGTTGGTAGGTGCAAATCGTGAGGACGACGCCAAGGGCTCAAACCGGCGGCCGTCCTAAGGGTCAGCCCTAGTCACCACCTGAGTCGGGTAGAGGCCACCCTCTAGCATCCGAAAAGTGAGATATGGCAACAAATGTCGATTTTACAGCAAACAGGGGTAGATCGCGCGCGAAACCCGAATTCCAAGCGGTCATTTTAGCTGGCTACGGAAGTCAGTGCGTACAATCGCCGTGACTCCTTCAATCACAGTATCTGATGCAATATATAGGCTTGAGCCATTGACCTCATCGCAAGGAGACCAAGTTTCACCGAAAGCTCTGCTTCCGATCCTAAACAAACCGATGGTCTCGTACGCGCTCAACTGGCTGGAAGAAGCAAACGTCAAACGTGGGTGCAGAAGGATTGCACCTATGCTCCCAGTTACTTATTCTCATATTTAGACGCGTTCATCGCGTGCCCACCACCCCATGTGGTTGCCTTGAAGGACTATATTCAGTCCGCTTCGTCGACAACGATCATCGTCGAAATACAGTCCTACGAGCCTGAACCAGGGGTGCGGAGAGTACCCACAACGGGCATCCTCCGCAAGCTCGCCAATCGCGTTCAGGTAGTCTCGCTTCTTTTACAAACCCTGCAAGATGACTGAAGAACGTACAGTCGGATCTCATTGTGCTATCTTGTGACTTTATTCCACCCAGCTCAATTCCACTTGCTGAGATGCTCAATCGTTGGCGGTTGGATACGGAAGGCATGATTCTCTCGACGCTCTTCTACGAGCCAGGGGACGATGCAGCCAAGAGCGATGGTAGGGTGTCCTCTCCTGATACTCCAAGCCCTGACCTCAATCAACCCGATAGATGATGCACCTCCAATCGTTCTATTCGACGATCAAATGGATACGCTCCTGCGCGTGGAGTACGAGGAAAGCAAACAAGAAACGATTCCTATGAGGCTTTTAGACAAGTATGACCGTTCATTGAGCAGGGAAACCTGATGCACATTCGATCATAGGGTTGGCAAATGCAAAATGACGAATCGTTTAACGGACTCCAACTGCTATATATTAAGAAGAAACGTCCTGGATCTGTTACTTCAACTTCCTAGATTGCGATCGATTGCGGACGACTTCATTCCTTTTCTGTGTACTCTCCAATATTCAAAGTCACGAAGAAGAAGGTGGACATCGAGTATGAGCATTCTCACGTGATTACAGGGTGGATTGGTTAACTAATAGAGACGTCTTGTAGCCTTGTTCCAGCTAGAGCAACCCACCACTCCTTCGAATGCTCAAGAAAAAGGTGGAATAACACCTTACACTGCGCTCCAATACTCAACAGCACAGGTACCGCGCTATGTCGAGACCCCTGCTCTCGCTCCTCCCTCTGCAGTCCTTACAATACCTGGGACGCCAATTCCCAAAACGCCAACCAGGGAGCACGAAAGTGACGAAGAATCAAGTGAAGTGGGGGAGGACGAGACAGATGTGGCCTTCGAACCTAGCTTACGGTGCGATGTATTGATCTTTCGTCGAGTCAAGGGCGAAGTATGTGGGCGAGCCAACACCCTGGCTAGATATCAAGAAATAAATAAATCGGTGCGCACCTGTAACCTGATTTCAACTGGTCGCATTCTCATAAATTTATGGCGCCAGCTCCTCACCGATGGGATGTATAACCCGAAAGAGCCACCTCCTGGCGTCGACCAGTCTGCCCAGATAGGAGGAGACGTCCTGATCGGAGACTCATCGCGTGTGGGAGAACGGACGACGATTAAGAGAAGTGTCGTGGGCGCACATTGTATTATTGGCAAGCACGTGAGGGTGGTCAACTCGGTGCTAATGGACCATGTGCAGTTAGCCGACGGGTGTGTTTCTGATTTATGGATCACTCGTCTGAATCACTGAGATTATCTTAATAGCGTCAAAGTGGAGAATTGCGTTCTGAGTCGACAGACTAGAGTCGCGGAAGGGGCTTCTCTAAAGGACTGCGAGTCACGCCCAGGAGCAGAAGTCATAAAAAACGGTGCGAGAGAGGAGTAAATCATATGTCTGCCAAATAGATCTGACCCTGAAGGTTTGCAGCTTCATACAGTGGCGTTCGTCTGGATGGGACGGAAGACATGAAGAGTATTTCCAGCGAAGTGTGAATTTGGATAAAGGTTTTCCGGAGATCTTTCCACGAGAATGGGACCGTTGTTCTCGTGGAGTTTACACGCTACCTCGGAAAAAGGTGTACAATAAATTTTGAATGTAGCCCTTTCCCTCGTCCTGCGTCAACGTTCTATCATCCGTCGATTAGAAAAATGACATTAGATTGCGACCACAAACAAGCAGCTGTTTGAAAGTGAGGGTGACAGCTTGCGTGTTTGCTAAAAAAAGATTTGGTCTCGCGTACCTCGGTTTAGCAGCTGTCATGGAGCAGGGAACTCATAAAATCAGTGATTTTCACTTATATCGCTACAGAGGTACTTCTTACACTAGTTCCTTCACACGTGGCCCTAACGGGAACATTGGTAACGGGTCTTGGTTACCATCGCGCCTGCATGGTTTCCAGGCTGCGTCCCTCGAGGCTGCATCCCTAGCCTTGCAAGCGCTGGGAATTCGCGATCCGATTCTATGACGAGTGGCCGGCCCTCTTCCTTTCTGATTATCAGTGGGTCTTAAAATATTCCGTCCCTCTCCGATTCCAGTATTTATGTCAAGGCCCACGACGCTCTAACTCTCTCGATGATGTTTCTCCTCTCCACCCCCACGCTCTTTTCGATTGCTGGTTTGCTCTTTGCAGCCCAGGTGCAAGCACACATTGCGCCATGGGCACCGGGCATCTGGGAATGCGACCCAGAAAACAACGTACGTTTTTAAACGATCTAGGAGATTACGTCCTGATTTGCAGTGGTGTCTGTTACATAGAACAATGACGCGCCTGCTAAGCCCCTATATCAGCGACCTAAGTTTGGCCCGAATGGCTGGTGGTTCCACGGTGACCAGGTGCGTACCTCCACCCTCTAAATGGCTGTGCCCAGCCTGAATTGCAGTCAATTTGGTTTAGTGCATCCAAAGCCGCCCTCCACTGGACCGATTTCTCGAGTTGTGAGACACCCTATTGGCTCGCCTACGTATGGTACCAATGGCTAATGGGATATGTAGGCCTGCTGGTGACCATTTCACGGTCGAGATGTCCGGCAATAGAGCTATGACGACGTTCTCGTATGATGGTAGGTTCGCAAAAACCTATGGCGATGGGGAAGATCACCCCGAGGGTCTCGGGAATGATGGTAATTGGTTAGTGGTGCAACCGCTAGTCCGCTGGGGTTGGGCTGACTATTTGCCTACAGCATCACCTCCCCGAATCTGCATACAAAGAGTGAATCTGGTATACACACTCTATTTATTGTGCATTAAAGTGCATTTAATCATTATTTCCCTAGGTGCATCCGGCTACGCCTTTGCCATCTCCTACCAAAGCGACCTCAGCAAGGTCACTCTCGAGAATCTCGTCGTTTTCACCACTAAATACCAGTACGGATTTACTCCCATCTTTCCAACCTCTCATTAACGGCTGCGGATCAGCACTCCTTTCCGCCGAGTAGAGACCTATGCTGTCCCCGAGGACATGCCAGAGTGCCCCCCAGACGGGTGCATCTGTGCCGGTTTCTGGATCCCCAACCACTGCGGCGAGCCTAACGAGTATATGGTCCCCTACAACTGCAGGGTCACCAACGTCAAGCCCACCGCGCGCGCTCTTGCGCCAGCTAAGACCCCGGTCTGGTGCGAGGATGACCCAAGCACATGCGTCAAGGGCGCCAAGGGCATGATCGTGTTCAACCAGCTTGAAGGGAACAACATTGTTATCGACGGGCAACAGCAGGATGGTGAGCCTAAGAGTCCCGGATACAACCAGAAGACGGGCTTTGCGGATGGCGCACAGAATGATATCTTCGTAGAGGCTGACCCCTCGTTGGATGAGTAAGTCACCTGATTGACTGGTGTCACTTTGAGGAATCCTGACTGCCTGAACAGCAGCACCCCACGGTGTCGAAGACACGACATCGGTAAAAATCGTTTGCATTGAAGACGAGGCGCATAGGCCGCGTTGACGCAATGGTTCTTCTAAACTCGTATTTATGAACCGAGAGATATGTTCCAAATATATCTCTGAGAGGTTTCCAACATGACCACAAACTAGCATAAGACATTAGAGGGGCTCCAGACAGCCTCCCCGACGATTGGGGGCGGATTCAATGACATACGCCATAGATCTAACGGTAAGAAAACTGAGGCATGAGTTCAAGGTCTGTCCGTTCGAATAGGTGTTCCGGAGGATCCTTGGACAGCGATCAAACCGAGGACCGGGTCATGGGCATAATAGTCATGGAGAAGAGATGGATGTGTAACCACCCTGATGGGCCCTGCAGACAGGTATATGAGTTCATTTCTACAACTAAGGGTTACGCATAGGCTGTTACCATTGTGAGAATATTGGAGGCGGTGGGTGTTCCGTTAGACGGCCTGATTCGAATGCCGATATTATACTGAAGAAGTTTAGAAGAAGGGTGGTACAAGGGTGCGTAGCGGCGCACCTTCATGTTGATGACACCTGGTACCTCCCAGGAGGTCTCCCCTCCTTCTCGTACACTCGTAACACTCCCCCGAAACACCTTCCATCCCACTGATCCCCCCCTTCTGCTGTAATCTCAGGAGGCTCGTCATCCACCTGGTGTAACTCTGCCAATGACGCCACCCCTCACGCCGTAATACGCCCCGGAGAACTGGACCGTCTGTTTGGCGATATACATATCCAAGTCAGTGAATAGATGAGGGACGACTGGGGAGTCTGCGCGTAGGGTAAGAGTTCAGGGGATAGTCGACGCCGAGGCATAGACCAGAGGCTCGGGGAGAGTGAACTTGATAATGTACTTTGGATCGACTGTTTCAGACGGAGATGATATGGGTTCATCCTCCTTGTCGGTTGAGGATGACACTGGGGACATCTCCATCGTTTTCCATTTGATCCTGTCTGCTTCGTCGATTGGGGAGTTGGGCGGGGACGGGTTTCTCAATATTGAAGGTGCAGGAGGTGTTGTTCGCGGTAGAAGAGGATCAACGCTTTAATGCTAAACGAGCGGATCAATATATGAAATAGAGAGCGTGATTGGGAAGAGACATACGTTCGTGACGGCGAAGTCCTTTCCTGTACATGTCTACTCGAATCGTGTAGCGATACTCAGCTGCCAGGCTGGGCACCACCGTTACTAGCTCGGAGGCAGTGGGGCCCTCGCCGTCCGCATACAGGAGGGCAGCGGGAAAGAAAATGGAAGGCGAGTTACGCTGGGCAATGGATCTGGGAGCGTCCATATTGTATTGAGGGTATATAATACTGATTTTGCTGATGTACAGACGCTCATGCCTCGATCGACAACGGTCGATGTGGGACGCCCTTCGAGCTATCAGTCGAATATCGATGTGTCAGGTTCTGTTACTGACTGCAACCGTCAGTCTGACTGCCCTCGCACGAGCAAGGCCCCACACATCCACGTGTCGACGGTTGCATTCCAACCATAGCAAGGGGCTTTGATAGGCCACGTTTTGGGTTCTAGGTTGAGTCGGAGCCACTTTGATTCATAAACGTATTCTCTGAGGCCTGCCGATGCAGCAACTGACGCCACTGGTTTGGAGATAAGTATACGCTCGCCTGCAGCTGCTGTGCGCGCATATGTCGGAAGATCGTAGCTCAAAGGGGAAGATGGTCGTATCGAGGCGGTGAGGTTAGATTGAGGATGGGGGTATCCATGTTTCCAAGTCGCAATTCAAGGCGTACGAGTGAGAGTATGAAGTTAAAAGTGGATTGACAGATAAACTGGCGACGGCGTAATATTTACGCGTTCAGTCGATCAACCACCCGACTGCACCGAAAATTGAGGCTCCGAGACGGTCTCCATCAGTTCAAAAATTGAGCGCCCAACAAATAAAGTTAGACTACTTTGACCGTTGGCAGGCTTCAAGAAACAAAGATATGGCGAACTACGGCGGGTTCTGAGAGATGAACGAGGGTTCGGTGAGGGGTGGAGCGGGAGGTGGATGGAGCGGGACGAGAGGATAACGCGGTATTGCGATATTCGGGAGCGAGGGGGTGAGGGGATACGTTGTACATCCTCGAGGGTTATATGAGGGGGTTTGGTTGGGGTACACAGGAGGCCCACAAGTTCCAAACTGGCATTGGAGTCGCAGCGGATGAACGCGGAGACGCCGAAATTCCAGGCATACAGCTTCGATAAATGTCTCTTCTCACGTCCTATCACGGGTCGACCCTTACCGTCGATCCTGCGAGGAAATGACGGATTGCGGAGATGTAGGTCCAGCGGAACAAACGTGTGAACTAGTAGCTACCGAAAAATATCGCGACAGGAATGGTTGGTGAACCTCTGGAGTGAGGATCAGCAGAAAATTGGAACTAGTCTCTGTCGCGTGAAAGAACCCTTCTGGAAGATGAGAATGACAGTGTTCTATCCTTCGTGCATCTGGAATGGAACAGGCGCTGCTTCCGAGGAAATTACCTGAACATATCAATCTCTCACTGGTGGGCTCACTGAAGAACGGTAGATCTCGCTCCCTCCCACAGGCAGTAAGAGCCAACCCAAGGACAATATGATTGAAGACATTTTCTATCTTGGGACTCTCAGATAACTTCCATAGTTAATAGCAAGCTATTTCACATATCATCCGATTGATATGCCGAGCGTTGAATTTTGTTTGGATTCATGCTTTGTGACGGCAACGGAATTATCACTTTATACAAGGAAGAATATAATGGTACACAAATTTTAAATCCATAACTCGCTCAATATCCAATCGCGACTACGTTGCCTTCATACTTGCTCCACTCGGGCAGCAAACCTTCGACGATAAAGTGCCCTACGTCACTCCTACTGACTGTGTATGAAGTGAAATTATCCCCAAGTACGACTCTGTACTTTTTCGTCATTGCTCCATCAGTCAGCATGGCTGGGCGGATGATTACAGAACTCTTCAACCATCCGGCAGGCGGGAGGTCGTCCTTCCACCCTTCAGGGAGAATATTGGATCCCGGGGTTTGATCAGCATCGTACTCTTTTCCAAGAGCGTGATGCACAATGGTTTCCATGCCTCGCTTGTCGGCAAATGCGTTGGGAAGTAACCAAGAGTAAACAGGCTTCATTATCAAGGGAAGGGAGCGATGTGATGCTGTCGTGACGCCAGTCGCAGCAAGTACGGCCAGCCTCGGGCGAAGGTCGGTGGGAGCCATGGCACGAAGGACATTAAGCACAGAAATGGTGCAAAGATTTGGAGGATTGATGATGAAGCCTTTGAAAGGGTGGAACTTGCCATCCTGCGCGCCTAAAAATTTATTGCCAATGTTTGATTCGTCCGAGACATGAAGGACACACTCCTCACCTATTGTGACTAGGACAAAATCAACAGGTGCCTTGCTAGAAGCGACACCCCAGGCTTTGCGCACATCGTCTTGAGATGTCGCGTCCCCTTGCACGAAAACCGCGTGGCCGGATTGAAGGTAAGGCTTTAGTGCCGAGTCTTCTTCAAGACTGGATGGGTTTCGAAGTAGAAAAGTGACCGTATCTCCGCGAGCGAGTGCCACTATCCATGACTCTGTAAGTCGACACCGCTCTCAACGAATCCCAGTCGTACGTACAGAGACAGGCGTCGTAGCCGATATGGCGTGAAGCACCTAGGGCAAAGATATGCATCGCAGAGTTGGAGGTGCTAGCAAGGTTGTGAAGTGTGAAGTGAGGAACGAAAGTCTGCCTCGGCGCAATCGCAGGACGCGCGTCCCATGACCTCAGCCATGACCTCAGCGATGCAATTAACTCACTCCAATCCGCAGTTTCGGCAGTTTATCTTCTATTAATAGGGCGCTCGAGTATGTAACGCAGGTAACGTGAATGCGAAATACAAACCTCCCAGAACGAGCAGCGCATCGAGGCCAGATATAAATAAACTAGTAGTAGACGGGCATACGGCCGTACACAAATACAGGAAAATAGAAACCCTGACAATCTATGAAGGGAAGGCTGGATCCCTTCTATTTATCAGCTGCTGTATGTACGTCTAGTTAATTTGATTTATACCATTCGATTAGACCCAAACCACACATGATCGATAAATCCACACTATCCAAGTAAGGTACGACAGCCGTTTGCGTCATTCACTGTGGGAGGACTGAATTGAACTGAATTGCCCCGCACAAAGGACTGTTTTGACCGCAGTGGTTGGTATCAATTCCCGACTGCAGCGGGGGAAACCCAGAGTAGGTGGGCACAAAGGGCTGGTCCAGAAAGGTACATAATACGCACTTGACTAACTCAAGGCAGGTCTCGGTGTTTCAAATAGGGAGCCCATTGTGGGCAGTGATGTCACACTTTGACTGGCCACCATGCTCCACACTTTAAACCATATCAGATCGATTGAGCCTGAGCGTGGCCCTGCGGCCTTGCGAATTGACGCGTAACCTGATCGGTATATACTGATTCGTTTTCTGGACATATAGTAGTAGCACTGATTCCCTGCATTATTATGGTGGTATATTCCGTCCGGATTTCTGAATATTTGCACACACGTACGTGGTCTCATCTATGAAATTGACGGATGATATTATAAGAAATTTCCGCCGAGCCGAGGATATGACCAAAAGTATCGTGTTTATTAGGGCCCGCTACAAACACGAAAGGATGTAATATACAAACAAGGTTTGATCCTGGTGTGAACTGGTAGGGATTTATGCCTAAGGACTGCTTTTATGTTCCATCGCATCACTTGATAGCTGCCAACCTCATGGAGGTACGCAAGGGCCTGACCATTTCCAGTGATATGGTCATGTCGCAGGAGGTATGGGGATCTTAGGTACCCGAGACATGGCTATGCGATGTCTCAGGCTAGTGGTCCTGTAAATAACGATCGGAGCGCTGAGGCTCGTACACTGCATCCCAAATTCCGACCGATGTCGACGGCATGACGCACAATTGATCGGCGGGTGAGGCGTTTCGAAAAACAAACATCCTCAATTACTCGTTTGTAGCATTGTTGTTCGATCGCGGTTACTTGATCCTTGTTCGATAAGAAGCATTATCCAGCGTGATCCGACATCAAGTATCGTAACACACTCCAGTTTACTACAGTGGTGTATGTGCTGCCACTAATGTCTCGCCAAGGAAAGCCATGTCCGACAGGGGTTTGTGTATGTAAGGCGCTTCCATATCTCAGTTTCTACGCATGTTGAGACCAAGTCATATTCTCAATGATCGTGACCAACCTCAAGGGCCCTGTCCCTTTGCGGGACACCTTTTGCGGGCTTGAACGATGGAAGATGCACGTGCCAATACGGTATATGGAGATATTTTGATGGATTCTCATTTCTACACGTTCGTGCGGCACCCTCCTGAGTCCAACAGCCAGCCACAGAGGAATAATTGGAAGAATCGAGCATGAGCGATTTGTTGAGCACTCTGACAGCAGAAACTGGTCCAGTACTCCCGCTTCTTCGAACGTTCAGCATCACCTCCACTTTCCTTTTTCGCTTGAGGCTTTTGAACTCAC
>Ga0307513_10006262_pt1 | contig 15587 bp, 19 predicted proteins | sample 15_EM_MG_FD_202174 | JGI IMG/M metagenome (GOLD analysis project Ga0307513, IMG submission 202174) | Populus trichocarpa ectomycorrhiza microbial communities from riparian zone in the Pacific Northwest, United States - 15_EM | ecosystem: Host-associated > Plants > Roots > Unclassified | place... | reverse complement strand
CTCCGTCAAAGCGACGCTCCGCGTCGTGCGAGAAAAAAGCGGCACGCCAACTCTTTCCTCGAGGCTGCGTATCGACTGACTCACAGCCGAAGGTGTCACGCCGAGATGTCGCGCTGCCGCCCGAAAGCCCCGAAGCTCGGCTACAGCCAAAAACATGACGAGCCCGTCCAAATGAGACCGAGAGATTGGTAAGTTCATCCGAACAGCCTGTTCCGATTGAGGCCAATTGTCAAACAACGACCGGTGCTCCAGATTCTCCCAATCGCAAACCCCGAAAGGCAGAAGTGAAGACAAAAGACAAATTTCGTGCCTATCGGCTCGAGCGTGTCGGGAGCCTGGACGGCCTCGATATTGCCGAGCGCGACATCCCATCGCCGGGCGTCGGCGAGGTGCTGGTCCGGGTCCGGGCAAGCTCCATCAATTTCCGGGACCTGATCATTGTCAACGGGATGTTCCCGTGGCCGGTCGCTCCTGGCCGCGTGCCATTGTCCGACGCCGCTGGTGAGGTGGAAGCGGTGGGCGAGGGTGTGAGCCGATTCAAGGTCGGCGACCGGGTCGTCAATTCGTTCTTCCCGAACTGGTTTGGCGGGTCGTTCAACACGAGGCCTGAACAGTATGTCGTCGATCATGACGGATGGTTGACCGAATACAAGGTTGTGAGCGCTGAAGCGCTCACGAACATGCCGGCGCATTTGACCTTCGAAGAAGGAGCAACCTTGCCGTGCGTGGGCGTAACGGCTTGGTCCGCGTTGATGGGGACGCGTGCAGGCGACACCGTGCTCACCCAGGGTACGGGCGGGGTCTCGCTGTTCGCCGTTCAAATCGCCAAGGCGTTGGGAGCCCGGGTGATCGCAACCACCTCCACCCCGGAGAAAGCGCAACGACTGCGCGAACTCGGGGCGGACGAAGTGATCGACTACCGCGCCACGGTGGATTGGGGTGACAAGATACGTGCGTTGACAGGTGGTCGTGGGGTGGACCGCGTGGTGGAGGTCGGTGGTCCCGACACGCTGGTGCAATCCATCAAGGCAATCGCCTACGGGGGACAAGTCTCCCTCGTCGGTATCCTGGCAGGTGCAGCGGGTGCCGTTGACTTCATGTCGATGTTCATGAGCCAGGCGACGTTTCAGCCGATCTCGACGGGAAGTCGCCGCGATCTCGAGGACCTGGCTCGGCTCCTGACGCAGCATGAGATACGCCCCGTTATCGACAGCGTCTATTCGTTCGACGAGGTGAAGACAGCGTTCAGCCATTTCGCCAACCGTCAACTCTTCGGCAAGGTCGTTGTCCGCCACTGAAAGCAGGCCGCCGCTGCGGCGGCCTCCTGGCGCCCCAAGTTTCCGAATCCATGGTGAGAAAGAAGTGCCCGCATACGTGATCTTCATCCGCCAGAAGACCTCCGATCAATCCGAACTCGATGCTTAAGCGGCGACTGTTGGTCCGAGTCTTGAAGGTAGATCATTCAAGGTCTTGGCGGCTTACGGCCGCCACGACGTGCTAGAGGGCCCTGAGGTCGAGGGCGTCGCGATTGCCGAATTTCCGTCGCTTGAAGAGGCGAGAGAGTGGTACGAGAGTCCGGCCTATCAACAGCGTGGTCCGACGCGTTGACCTGGGCCAGGCGTGCGGCCTCGCCGCCGGCGGGAATCGCGCCGAAAGTCTGCATCTTGGCGGCGACGTCGGGCATTTTCAGGATCTCGTTGAGATGGCCGTTGAGCGTCTTGACGATGTCGGGGCTCATGGCCTTGGGGCCTATCAGTCCCTGCCAGGCCCCGACTTCCACCTCGCGGATACCCAGCTCGGCCAGGGTCGGCACGTTGGGCGCGAGCGGCGAGCGCTGGTGATCGGCCACCGCCAGCGCCACCATCTTGCCGCTTGCAACGTGGGGTGCCACCGGCCCCCAGGTGATGAACGTCATCGGCACGTGGCCCCCGAGCACATCATTCACGGCGGGCGCCACGCCCCGGTAGGGCACGTGTGCCACCTTCACACCCGCCGCCTTGTTGAACAGCTCGCCCAGGATGTGCATGGGCGAGCCACTGCCCGGGCTGGCATAGGTCATCGGCTTGGCCTTGGCCGCAGCCAGCAACTCGCGCAGGTCCCTCGCCGAGCCGGCGCTGGCCACCAGGAACAGCGGCTGCGTACCCGTCAGCACGATGGGCGTGAAATCGCTCAGTACGTCGTAGGCAGTGGCCGGCGAGGACTTGATCACCAGCGTGGCGATGGAGAACGTGCTGGGCGTCAGCAGCAGGGTATGGCCGTCGGCGGGGGCCTTTGCCACGAAAGCATTGCCGATGACCCGCTGGCGCCGGGCCGGTTGTCCACCACGACGGGCTGGCCCAGCCGTGCCGACAGTTTCTCGGCGTACGGCCGCGCCATGGCGTCGGTGTCTCCTCCGGCCGGATACGAAACGACCAGGGTGATGGGTTTGGTGGGATAGCCCTGCGCGGCGGCATGGCCGGCGCATAGTGCGGCACCCGCGGAGGCAACGAGCGTGAGGGCTTGGCGGCGGGTGAGTTTCATGGTTCGGTCCTTGGGTCTGAAGAAGGTGCCTCGGGCGCCGGTTCAATGGGTTTACTGGGCTTCGATCTTTCGGCTCTTGACGACCGGAGCCCAGGTGGCAGTCTCCTTGCGGATGACCTCCCCGAATGCGCCCGCCGTAACGATCCAGACGTTGAGTCCCTCGTGTTCAAGCTGGGCCTGCACGGGAGGTGCGCCGAAGATGCGGCTGACCTCTGCTGCGAGTTGTGCGACCACGGGCGCGGGGGTGCCCTTGGGGGCAAGCAGTCCGTACCATGAGGTTACGACGACGCCGGGCACACCGGCCTCGGCCAGCGTCGGCACCTCTGGGCAGGTTGCCGATGATCATTGGAACGGTGCCGCCCAGCACGTCATTCAAGCCGGGACCGAAGCCTGTGTAAGCCACGTGCAGGATGTCGGCGCCGCTCCGCTGGCGGAACAGTTCGCCTGCCAGGTGCAAGCCGCTGCCCACGCCGGGCGAGGCGTAGCTGATCGTGCCGGGTTGGGCCTTGGACAAGGCCACCAGTTCCTTCACGCTGCGCGCGGGCACGGCCGGGTTCACGGCCATCACGTTGGCGGCTCAATCAGCCCCCAATGCTTCACAACAGGAACGATCGATGAAAGCAACTGAACTCTTTGTAAAATGCCTTGAGAACGAAGGCATCGAATACATCTACGGCATTCCGCCGATGAGCGCACGGCCTGAACGTCATTGCGTTTCAGTCCGCGCCGATGCTGCACTTGCGCAGTCGCTGTACGTCAGCAGCCAGCGATCCCGGACAACGGTTTCTTCATCAACGAGCTCACCTCATGCATTTGTTTCACAAAGTCATTTCGATCTTCGTGATCTGCGTCGCCTCTGCGGCGGCATCGGCCCAGACCAAACCTGTCGTGCAGTTCATCGCGACCGGCGGCACCATCGCCATGAAGGTCGATCCCGTGACCAAGGGCGTAGTGCCTGCGATATCCGGCGACGACCTGATGCAGACCGTGCCCGACGCGGTGAAGTACGCGACCATCGAGGTCAATAACTTCTCGGCGATGTCGGCGAACTATGTCGAGGCCAAGTGGTGGACACGCCTTACCAAGGCAGTTGACGACGCGCTTGCGCGGCCTGAAGTCGCTGGCGTGGTCGTCGCGCATGGAACCGATACGATGGAAGAGACCGGGTACTGGCTCGACCTGACCGTGAAGTCGGACAAGCCGGTGATCCTGATCGGCGCTCAACGCAATGCCTCGTCGCCGGACTTCGACGGTCCGCGCAATCTGCTGAACGCGATCCGGATCGCGACCTCGCCGGAGGCCAAGGGCAAGGGCGTGATGGTGGCGATGAACAACCAGATCAACGCCGCGCGCAGTGCCACCAAGACGCACACCGGCAACGTCGAGACCTTCAAGTCGGGCGATTTCGGTGTCCTGGGGGAAGTGTGGGATGACAAGGTGTTGTTCTCGCGTGCGCCGTTGCGCCGACAGCACTTCGACATCGGCGCGGCCGAAATGCCGCGGGTGGAAATCCTTGCGATGTTCGGCGGCGCCGACGGGTCACTTTTGCGCTACGCCGTGGACCAGGGCGCCAAAGGCATCGTGGTACAGGCGGTCGGCATGGGCAACATGAACGTCTCGATGTTCGAGGCGGTGAAATACGCTTTGTCGAAAAGCGTGCCAGTTGTGGTATCCACGCGCGTTCCCAACGGCCGGACGATGCCGGTCTACGGATTCATTGGGGGTGGTAAGACAACTTTCGAGGCCGGCGCCGTGATGTCAGGCGATCTGAATCCGCAAAAGTCTCGACTGCTCTTGATGCTCATGTTGCAGCAAGGCCGCGCGAGCAAAGCAGAATTGCAGGCGGCGTTCGACCGCTAGTCTAAGTCTAGAGTCGTTGTTTCCTGCGACGTACTGCAACCTGGAACACGAGGCGCTGCAGGAGGCACCGCCGTCGTTGCAGGCGCTGGTGCACACATCGTGGCCATCTCGCCGCAAACGCGGTCAACATCCGGAGGTCGGTTCGCACCAATGCGCTCGGTTTTCCGATCCTGAGCGACCCGCCCAACGAGGTGGCCGGCGCCTTCGGCCTGCACTCGACCTGCCCGACAGTCTTGTTGCGCTACAAGAGGCTGAGGAGCGACCTGCCTGCGGTCAACGGCGATCGGGCGGCAGGCTGCGAGCACCTTGCCTCGGTCGCATGACTGGTGTGGCGCAACGCGTGACGGCCTCAGGCAAGACGCCAATCTTGGGCACCGATGAACTGAGCCAGCTCGGGTTTCAAAGCCACGACGTGACTGGTTGCCCACCGAATCCTTCAGAATTCACCGATAGAGCGGTGTGACGATGAGACATTTCGGGCCACGTCCGACCAGCATCCCGGTGACATGGCCTGGGTCCAGTCGTGCGGGAACGACAGGATGATGATCTTCCTGGTGACAATCGCCGCAGATAAAGTGAGCCTGCAGCCTGTGCTTTCCCTCTGCGGGGGACGATGTCGGTACCGACGCCGCCGCGGCGCGCGACGCCAAGACCCCTGCGGAGCGTCCCCTTGGACAGGGACATACACGGCGACCCACTGTCGCGACCATCGGAACTCCCGAGGTCCACCCGCATGAAACAGATCCTGATCGTCGGCGCCGGCCATGCCGGCTTTCAATGTGCCGCCTCGCTGCGTCAGGAAGGCTTCGACGGTCACATTGTGCTGGTCGGCGACGAAGCCGGCCTGCCTTATCAACGCCCGCCGCTGTCCAAGGCCTACCTGCTCGGCAAGTCCACGGCTGCCGACCTGCTGTTTCGGCCTGCGCGCTTCTACGACGAGCACCGCGTGCAGCATCTGCAGGGGCGCGTCGAATCGGTGGACCCTGCCATGCAGCGTATCTCGCTGCAGTCGGGCGAGTCGCTCGCCTACGACCACCTGGTGATCGCGACCGGCTCGCAGCCGCGCCAGTTGACAATCCCCGGTGCCGAACTCGACGGCGTGCTCAGCCTGCAAACGCTCGCCGATGCAGAGGACCTGCGCCAACGCCTGCAGCCCGGTCGACGCGCCGTCGTGATCGGCGCGGGCTTAATCGGCCTGGAGTTCGCCGCAGTGGCGCGCACACTTGGGCTCGAGGTCGATGTCGTCGATGTCGCCGAGCGCGCCCTCGCGCGCGCCGCGTCGGCACAGACCGCGGCAGCGATGGTCGACGCGCAACTGCAGCGCGGCGTGCGTCTGCGCTTCGGATACGGCCTCTCGGCGATCGAAGGCGAGCACGGCCGGGTTACGGCGGTGCGCACCGCGGACTGTGACGCACTACCGGCCGACCTCGTACTGGTCGGCATCGGCGCGCAGGCGCGCACGCAACTCGCGCAACAGGCGGGCCTCGAGGTCGACAACGGCATCTGCGTCGACGAGCGCCTCGCGACCGCCGACCCGAACATCTCCGCGATCGGCGACGTCGCCGCCTTCCCCCACGGTGCGTCGGGCCAGCGTGTGCGCCTCGAGTCGGTGCAGAACGCGACCGATCAGGCGCGCCGGCTCGCGGCGCGGCTGACGGGCAAGCCGCCGGCGCCGATGCCGGTGCCGTGGTTCTGGAGCGACCAGGGCGAGCTGAAGCTGCAGATCGCCGGGTTGCGCGCGCACGACGACGAGCATGTCGTGCTCGCCGATCCGGCCGTGCCGGGGCATTGCGTGCTGTGTCTGCGCGACGATCGGCTTGCGGCGGTAGAGACAATCAACCGCCCGGCGGAACACATGCTGGCGCGCCGGCTCCTCGCGAAGGGCGTGCATCTCAGCGTCGCGCAGGCGCGCGAGCCGGGCTTCCAGTTCAAGACCCTGAGCTGATCGTCGGATCAGTCAGGCGACGGGGAACAGTTGTCCCGCCGTCGACGACGCGCGACTGGCGCATTGCCATAACGTCGTACCGACGGATCGTTCTCCGAGTGACCGAGTCCACTTGGCTGTCCGTGAATGTCTCCGTGCAGGGCAAGCGCTCGGGCTGGGTTCTTGCTAAGGATTTCACCTGATCGCCGACCAGCCCCCCCTCGCGCTCGCGCCTCTCAGACCAGCAGTTCCCCGCGCTCGACGAGCCGCTGGCGGATGTCCTTCTTGACGATCTTTCCGTAGCCCGACTTCCAAGTCCGAATCCAGGATGCTGACTTCCATGCCGGTGCGCGCGCGGCCGCAGCAGCCGACCAGCGCATCGGGATCGTCATCGTCGGCCGAGTACATGTAGGTCGGCAGCACGGTGATGCTGCCGGTGACTTCACCCAGGCCGAAATACTGCACCAGCACCTTGCCCAGCTTCTGCAGCGCCAGCTTCTGGTCGGACCGGTACATCGGCGCGCCGGCGTAGATCACGTAGCGCAGGCTCGAGTGGTCATGCGTGTCGACTGCCGGGTGCTCGACGAGCAACTTGACGATGGTCGGCACGGTGAAGAGGTTGCTGATGCGATGCTTCTCCACGGCCTGCCAGAACGCCTCGGGGTCAAGCTTCTCGCTGGCCAGCAGCACCGTCGGCGCGCCGCGCGCGACGTTCAAGAGCGCATGGATGCCTGCGCCATGCGAGAGCGGCGCCACCGCGATCGAACAATCGCGCTCGGTGGTGCCGGGGATCAAGTCGGCCAGGTGGTTGGTCACGACGAAGGCCATCTGGCCGTGCGTCAGCACGCCGGCCTTGGGGCGGCCTGTGGTGCCTGAGGTGTAGAAAAACCAGAGCGGGTCGTCGGCGTCGACTGTTTCGGGCTCGCCGACTGCCCCGCGATGTTCCCGCAAGAGATCTTCATATCCGAATTCGCCGGCGCGCGGCCGACCGATAACGATCACGTGCTTGAGCGCCGACGAGGCAGCGCGAACCGCGTCGGCGTGGGCGCTGAACACCTCTTCGAAGATGATCGTGTTGGCGCCGCTGGACGCGCCCAGGTAGGCGACCTCAGGGGGCGTGAGCCGAAAGTTCGTCGGCACCCAGACGCAGCCAAGGCGGAACGCGACCCAGCAACTCTCGAACATCTGAACGTTGTTGCGCGACTGGACCAGGATGCGGTCGCCCTTGCGCACGCCAAGCCCGCGAAGCGCGGCGGTCATCGCTGCGACGCGCCGCTCCGTTTCGCCCCAGGTCCAGGTGTGGCCGCCTTCCTGAATCAGCGACGGCCGATCGGGGAACAGCCGAGCAGTCTGCGTCAGCAGATGCCCCAGGTTCATGACCTGCGCGTCGTTCACACCGCCTCCAGCAAGCTCAGGTAGCTGGCGACGGCCGAGCCGCCCATGTTGAAGACCGCGCCAAGACGCGCGTCCGGAATCTGCATGCCTTCCGCCCTGCCGGCCAGTTGCATCGCGGCCATCACGTGCTGGGAGACGCCGGTGGCGCCGATGGGGTGCCCCTTGGACTTCAAGCCACCGGAAGGGTTGACCGGCAACTTGCCGTCCTTGCGCGTCACACCGTCGAGGATCACGCGCGCGCCCTGGCCGTGGGGGGCCAGGCCCATCGCCTCGTACTCGAGCAGCTCGGCGATCGTGAAGCAGTCGTGCGTCTCCACGAAGGACAGATCGCTCAGGCTCGCGCCGGCCGCCGCGAGGCCTCTCTGCCAGGCCATCGCCGCGCCTTCGAAGCGTGTCGGATCGCGGCGCGACATCGGCAGGAAGTCGTTGACCTGCGTGCGCGAGCGCCAGCGCAGCGCCGGCACCTTCGATCCGCTGACGCGTTCGGTGGACAGCACCAGCGCGGCCGCGCCATCCGACACCAGCGAGCAGTCCGAGCGCTTCAGCGGCCCGGAGACGAACGGGTTCTTCTCCGACGGGTTGCGGCAGAAGTCGAAGCCGAAGTCGCGCTTCATGTGCGCATACGGGTTGTGCATGCCGTTGCTGTGATTCTTCGCGGCGATCGCGGCGAGGGCGTCCGACTGATCGCCAAAGCGCTCGAAGTAGCTCGTCGCGATGCCGCCGAAGATGCCAGCGAAGCCGGCCGGATCGCTGCCCTCCTCCTTCACGTACGAGCACTTGATCAGTGTGGCGGCGACCTCGGGTGTCTTCAGCCCGTTCATCTTCTCCATGCCGATCACCAGCGTGCGCTTCATGCGGCCGGCGGCCATCGCGTCGAGCGCGGCCCAGATCGCGGCCGAGCCGGTGGCGCAGGCGTTTTCCATGCGCACCGCGGGCGTGTGGCGGAACTCCGGCATCGCCACGGCGGGCAGCGAGGCGGTGAAGTCCTGCCCGACGAAGCCGGCGTTGAAGTGGCCGAGGAAGATGCCGTCGATGTCCTGGGGCTCGAGGCCTGCACTCGCGAGCGCAGGCTGGACCGCGTCGCGGATCAGCTGCTCCAGATCGAGTTGGTCGAACTTGCCAAAAGGCGTGTGGCCCCAGCCGATGATGTATGCGTCGTTCATGTGAACCTCGTGGGTCAGGAAGAAGACCTCAGGAAACCACTGCCGGTGCGAGCACGGGGCCGTGCCGGCCTCATGGCCGCCTTCGGGTTCAAGCTTCGAGCAGCTTGCGCTGAGTGAGCCAGTCGCGGATCAGCGCGGTTGCCTCCTTGAGCAACTCGGGCTGGCCGGCGTAGTAATGCGTCGCCCCCTTGATCACCTTGAAGGTCTTGTCGGGCGAGCCAGCCGCATCGAACAGCATTCGCGGATGGGCCGGCGGTGCGGCGTCGTCGGCGCTGTTTTCGATCACCAGCAGCGGTACGCGAATGCGTCGCGCGCCTTCGAGACCGTTGCCCCTGGAATCATCGAGCGACCACTGCGACAGCCACGAACGCAAGGTCGAGAAGCGCGCCAGCCCGACCGGGCCGTTGTTCACGGTCTCCGGGTTGCCCATGTAGCACCAGTTCGGCTTGCGGTCGTTCGCGTCGAGCGCCGGGTCGAGGAAGCGCGGGTCGGCCAGGGTGCGGTGCACGACGAAACCGCGCTCCATCTCGCCGGTGCTGCGCGCTTGCAGCTCGGCCAGTGTGTCCTTCACCCAGGCCGTGATGCGGCGCATGCGGGCGAGCTGCGCGGCGCGGTAGCGTGCGATGTAGGTGGCCGAATACGGCGGCTGGTTCGGATTGCGCGGGTCGTAGATGTCGAGATCGACATCGCGCTCGTCCGGCTTCAACTCGTCGCGCACCGACGGGTCGATGGTCTCGGCCAACAGGTGCGCGCGCGACAGGTGCGCAGCCTGATAGATGATCGCGTCGGCCGGGATCAGCTCGCCGTGCTTGATGTTGACCGGATCGCCTGCTGGCGTGTGTGTGATCGTCGGGTCCTCGGCCTCCGCCTGATAGCTCACCGCGAGCGCGCCGCCGCCGCTCCAGCCCACCAGCACCACGTGCCGGTAGCCCCAGACCTCCTTGGCGTGGCGGATGTACGCGCCGAGGTCGAGGAAGACTTTCTCCATGATCAACGCGGTATCGTTCTTCGCGTAGCGGCTGGCCGCGCACAGCACATGCGCACCGGTCGCGGCCATCGCGCGCGGCACCGGCAGCAGCTGCAACGTCGACGCCGGATGCATGAAGATCATCAGCGTGTCCGATGCGTGGCCTTCGGGCCGGAAGCGGATGCCCTCGAGGTTCACCGCGCCCTGATTGCCTGAGAAGCCGTAGGTTTCGGTGAACGCGGCCCGCTCCTCGTACTCAAGATGCACCCACTCGGCCTGGACATTGAAGGTTGGATTCATGAGGGGACTGTAGGCCGGCCACGCGCCGGTGCCTGTCCCCCAGGAGGGGACAGACGGGGTCCGCGCCCGCACCGACAGTCAAGTCCAACTTGGACACCGCCGTGACCCTCGCCTCTTCTTCATCCTCCTGGCTCGAACTCACGAACAAGGTTTGCGTCGTCACCGGCGCAGCCAGTGGCATCGGCGCCGAGATCGCGCGCGAACTTGCCGCGGTTGGCGCGCGCGTTGCGCTGCTGGACCGCGACGAAGCCGGCGCCACAAGAGTCGCCGGCGAGATCGCCGAGACCGGCGCGCGCACGATTGCGGTCGGCTGCGACATCACGAGCCAGGCCGACGTCGCGAGTGCCGCGAGCACGGTGGAGCGCGAATTCGGGCACTGCGACGTGCTCGTCAACAACGCTGCCGCGATCTACGCCGCGGCACTGATGGACATCGACCTGGACAAGTGGAACCAGCTGCTCGCCGTCAACCTCGGTGGCGTCCTGCTGTGCTCGCAGGCCTTCGGTCGCCAGATGATCGCCGGCGGCGGCGGCAGCATGGTGCACATCGCCTCGATCTCGGGCCGCGTGCCGCAGCCCTACAGCGGCCCGTACAGCGTCAGCAAGGCCGGCGTGAAGATGCTCTCGCAGCTGCTCGCAGTCGAACTCGGCGAACACGGCGTGCGCAGCAACGTCGTCAGTCCGGCGATGGTGCGCACGCCGATGAGCGAAGTCATCTACCGCAACCCTGAGGTGCTGAAGCGGCGCGAACAGATCGTGCCGGCGCGGCGCATCAGCGGCCCGCGCGACATCGCCGAGGTCGTGCTGTTCCTGGCCAGCCCGCGCTCCGGCTACGTGAGTGGGCAGGACCTGCTGGTCGACGGCGGCCTCAGCAGCGCCTGGCTGACGCTGATCCCGCGCCCGGGCTTCGAAAAGCAGGACGCAGAGAAGGCATGAACCTTTGGTGTCAGCACCGGCCGACGCCATGCGTGTCGTGATTCAGGTGCCGGTGCCGACGACCTGGCGCGGATGCCGATCGCCCTCCACTTCATCGAGCAGCGCGCAGGCGAAGTCCGGGTAAGAGATCGTGCTGCGGCCGCTCGCGTCACTGACCAGAGCGCCTGCGGCCAGCCGATAGCGGCCGGTGCGTTCACCGCAGACGATCTGCGCCGCCGGCGCCACGCAGGTCCAGTGCAGACCCGAGGCTGCCCACGGTGTGCCCGCGCGCCAGCGCTTCACGCGCCAGATGACGCCCGACCTTGCCGGCTGCGCCGATCAGCACGATCTTCATCGCGCGCGGCTCACGCGGAGATGCGGCCGAGCCCTGCGCGGATCGTCGCGCCCGGCGCCGGTTCGAGCAGATTCACCTCGGCGCGCTGGAATACCGCGGTGCCCAGGCTCTTGCGCTGCGCCGCGAACTCGGCACGCAGCGGCGCGTGCGCGTCGATCAAGTGGCGGCCCGCATGCCAAGCGGCAGCGTCGCGCCAGGCGTGCAGCAGCACGATCTTCTGCATGCCTGCACCGGCCGCCATGTCGAACACGCCGAGTACGCGCGCGCCGGCTTCGCGCAGCATCGGCAGCCAGCGTTCCGTCAGAAACGTATTGGCGTTCGCGTTCTGCCCCGGCGCGATCTGCTGCTGCACCAGCTCGTGCAGCCCGCCGACCGCCTCGTCGGGCGCCGCGTCGGCAGCCCAGGCCGCGTTCGGCTTGAGGAAGAACAGGTCGTGGCGCTCGACCATCTCGTGGCCGGCGTTCGTCTCGGCGCGGATGCGCCACCACTCGGCGTCTTGGTAGAAGCTGGCCCAGACGGCCTCGCGCTGCGCGTAGTCGCGATAGGCCATCATGTAGACAAAGCGCGGCGCATCGGGCCCCGCCAGCGCGACCCAACGTGCAACGCAGTCGACCCCGTGCTTCGCGAACAGCGCCGGGAAGTGGTGGTTGAAACGGTGGTGCACGTCTGCCATCCGGCCGGGGGCGACGGCATAGAGACGCAGCTCGTAGATCATGGCGGGTGTTCCTCCGACAGTGGCCTCGACCTTAGCCGCGCGGAGCGGCTTGTCTGTCCCATCCGAGGGGGGCATACGTGCTCCGGACAGTTCCCTAAGCTCGGGCAATGAAAGCCATCATCTCGACTCCGGAGGGGGCGCGCCTCGCTGATGTGCCGGTGCCGCAACCGCAAGCCCACGACATTCTGGTCCGCGTCAAGGCCGCGAGCCTGAACCGTGCCGACCTGGCCGGGCTGGCGGCAAAGGACGGCCAGGTGATCGGGATGGAATGGTCTGGCGAGGTCGTCGAGGTCGGCGCAGAGGCCGGCCCCTACAAGCCCGGTGACAGAGTCATGTGCACCGGCGCCGGCGCGTATGCCGCCTGGCGCGCGGCAACGACGTGTTGATCCACGGTGCGAGCTCCGGCGTCGGCCTGATGGGGCTGCAGATCGCGCGGCTGCTCGGTGCCGGCCAGGTCATCGGCACCTCGACCGACGCGACGCGGCGCGTCCGCCTGGCCGAGTTCGGCGCCGACCTGGCACTCGACCCGAAGGAAGCCGATTGGGACGAGCGCGTCCTGCAGGCCACTGGGAACAAGGGCGTGGAGATCATCGTTGACCAGGTGACCGGCGCGCGCTTCGCACGCACGATGCAGACCGCCGCGATCGGCGGGCGCATCATCAACCTCGGCCGCCTCGGCGGGGCCGGCGGCGAGTTCGACTTTCAGCTTCATGCGCTGCGCCGGCTGAGCTACATCGGCGTCACCTTCCGCACCCGGTCGGCAGAAGAAGTCCGCCGGCTCAACTCCGCGATGCTGGCAGACCTGGGCGCCGCGGTCGCGGAGCGCCGCCTGCGGCTGCCGATCGACAGCCGCTTCCCGCTCGCTGAGGCCGGCGCCGCGCTCGCCCACATGAGCACCAACCGCCATTTCGGCAAGATTGTCCTGATGGTCTGAACCCATGACCAACCTCACCATCGTCTACTACAGCAGCACCGGCCAGACTTGGCAGGTCGCCAACGCCGTCGAGGAAGGCGCGCGTGCCGCCGGCGCGCAGACCCGCTTGCGCAAGGTTCGGGAACTCGCGCCGCCCGAGACCATCGCCGCCAAGCCCGGGTGGCAAGCCCATCTGGACGCCACGCGCGAGGTGCCGCGGCTGCCGGAGGAGATGCTCGCGGCGGCGCGTTATCAACGCGGACGCGTCGCGCGCTTCGCCGCAGCGCTGGCGGCAGCGCGCGCGTGACCGGGCAGCGTCGTCTGCGCGGGCGGCTGACGGGAGCAACGACGCGGATGACCCACGAGAACGACCGCGGCAACGGCAATGGCGATGAAGGCAGCGGCCGCGTGCAGGCGGTCGACACAGCTGTGCTGCGCGTGCTCTCCGCGTTGATCGACACCGGCGCGCCGCTGATGCTCAAGACTGTCTCTGAGCGCGCCGAGATGCAGCCGCCCAAGGCGCATCGCTACCTGGTGAGCTTCTGCCGCACCGGCCTGGCCGAGCGCGACCTCAATCCCGGCCTGCATGGCGTCTCCGCGCCGCTGTTCCAGCATGTCGGCGCGTGGCCGGCGTGTTCACGGTAGTGGGCTCGGCCGGCCTGATCGACACGCGGCTGGGCGGCCCGGTCGCGCTCGCGCTGACGGCCCGCGCCGGGGAAAGTCTCGCGCCGGATGGGCTGGGCATGAATCGTCCGGTTGTCGGGCCTCAGGGTTTACGCCGATGCCGTCGTAATTTCGATTGAGGTGATCTAATTGCGCATCTCGGAACCCGGCCGCCGCAACAGAGCCGGGCGCCAGCGCCTGCGGGCGCTGTACCAGCCACCCAGGAGACGAACGATGATGACGGTGATGGTTCAGGACCGGGTCGCGCCCGGCAGCACGCCCGAGGCCGCCCTCGTCCAGTTGGTCGACTGCATCGGTCAGGAGCGTTTCGGCCCGGCGCTCGCCCACTTCCTGCACTCGCTGTGCGGCGCCGATCACTTCGCCGCCTTTCGCATGGGCCGGGATGAACTGCGCGAGGTCGCCGCCTGCTGCGTGCAGCCCGAACACACCGCGCGCGACCGCGTCGAGAGCTACGTGCGCCTGGGCCTGTGGAAGAGCGACCCGGCGATGACCGAAGCGCAGCGCTGCGTCGAGGGCCCGACGCCCACCATCATCCATGTCGACTTCAGCGACCGCGGCTACATCGACCTGCGGCCGCGCGTCTACCCGCACGTGCGCGACCGCATCCTGCTGTGCGGCCGTGCGGCCGGCGGCGCGTTCGGTCTGAGTGTGCTGCGCGCCGACCCGCACACCCCGTTCGCCGATGAGGCGATCGAGCGCCTGGGCCGCGCCGCTGAGTTGCTCGTCACGATGTTGGCCAAGCACGCCGACGTCTGCCAGAGCCGGCCCAACGTCGCGCAGGCACTGACGACCCTGCCCGAGATCGAGAACTGCATCGTCGCCACCAGCGATCTGCCGCGGCGCGAGGCCGAGGTCTGCGCGCGCATCCTCTACGGCCTCTCGTCGGTAGGCATCGCACTCGACCTGACCGTCAGCGAAGAAACCATCAAGACCTACCGCAAGCGCGCCTACCAGCGGCTGGCCATCGGCAGTGAACGTGAGTTGCTGACCTGGTACCTCACGCGCTGGGGACCCTGGAGCGCCGAGCGGTGTCTGAACGCCGCCGCGGCCGCGCTGCACTGAGTGCGGCATGGTCCCCCGTTGCCGGGACTGACTCGGCACGGCGACCGGCCCGCGCCGCCCGATACCAAGCACAACTCGCCGAGGCCGGCATCGACCCGGTCGGTGACACGCCGGAACAGTTCACCACGACCATGCAGGTCGAGACCGTCAGGTGGCGCGCGGTGATCAAGGAGCGCGGCATCAAGCCTCAGCGAGAGCGCCGCGCAGGATCTACGCGGCCAGCCCGGCCGCGCGGCCGAAGTAGTGGTCAGCGATCACCGGATCGTCGGCCAGTTCGGCGGCCGGCCCCTGGTGCACGATGCGGCCCTGTTCCAGCACCGCGGCGCGGTGCGCGGTCTGCAGCGCGAGCTTGGCGTTCTGTTCGACCAGCAGGATCGTCAGGCCTTCGCGGTTGAGCTGCACAAGCGCCCTGAACACGTCCTTGATGATCACCGGCGCCAGGCCCAGGCTGGGCTCGTCGAGCATCAGCACCTTGGGCCGGCCCATCAGCGCGCGGCCAATTGCCAGCATCAGCTGCTGGCCGCCGGAGAGCGAGCCGGAGATCTGGTTGCGGCGCTCCATCAGCACCGGGAACAAGGGATGCACGCGTTCCAGGTCGGCAGCGTCGCTGCCGCGCACACCAGCGGCCTGGCGGCCTAGCTGCAAGTTCTCGGCCACCGACAGCGGCGCGATCACGCGTCGGCCTTCGGGCACCTGGATGATGCCCGCGCGCGAGCGCAAATGCGCGGCTTGGCATGTTGTGTTCGATCAGCAGCACCGCGACGCCATCCGCGGCAACGGTGCGGAAGATGCTGGCCAGGCTCGCAGCCTCGTTG
>Ga0307513_10006261_pt1 | contig 15590 bp, 13 predicted proteins | sample 15_EM_MG_FD_202174 | JGI IMG/M metagenome (GOLD analysis project Ga0307513, IMG submission 202174) | Populus trichocarpa ectomycorrhiza microbial communities from riparian zone in the Pacific Northwest, United States - 15_EM | ecosystem: Host-associated > Plants > Roots > Unclassified | place... | reverse complement strand
ACGAGCTTGTCCACCACTCCGTCCAGCGCGGGCAGCCATTCGCCGAGCAGGTGCGCGTGGTAACCGGCCCGGAAGAATCGTTCAGTGCCATGGAACAGGCAGGGGTGGTGTTCGCCCCATTCCATGCCGGCGCCGCTGCGGAAATTCTCCAGGGTGCGATCCAGGGTATGGAAGGTGTCTTCGACGATGTTGTACGCGCCGGGGAGGTCGACCGGGCCGTTCGGATCGGCTAGACACAGCGCCTGCTCGTCGCTCAGCGTGTACCGGCCGCTACTGGCGTCGTAGCTCACGTAGCCGCCGGCGGCCTGATTGCCCAGCCATTCGCGGATGTAGCGCTCATGAGTGCCGGTGCGCGCGGCAAGTTCGGTAGGGGTGGCGGGCTTTTCGGCCAGGGCCCGGTACAGGCCTAGCCGGTCGCCCACCAGCATCAGGCTAGCGCTGATGGCCGCACCCAGATCGCCGACCGCCTTGCCTAGAAAGTCGTTGAGTTTTGCTTCGTCGATGTTCATGTGCGGCTCTTCCGATAGTGGCGCGGCGGTGCCTGCCGCAGGCCCCCCATCAGGCGCAACGCATAGGCGGGAAACAAGCGGCCAGGTCAGCGATCGGAATCGTCGCGCGCGTTGCTTTAGCCGTGGCGGTTGATAACGGAATCGTTCTATTTCCGCCACGCCGCCCCGTTAATCCGATTATTCGTTGAGATCCAGCACCACCCGTACCAGGCCGGGGGTATCGTCCTCGCGCATGCGCTTGAAACCCAGCGACTGGGCAAGCTGCAGCATGGGATGGTTATGGTCCAGCACGTCGCCGTACAGGCGGTCCAGCTTCTTGGTCTTGGCCCATTTCACCAGTTTGCGCATGAGCTGGCGGCCCAGACCCTGTCCAGCGATGAAGTGGCTGACCAGGATGGCGAATTCCGCATCGCGTGTACGCGGCGTGATGGAAGTGCGCGCGACCGCGCCCACCAGCGCTTCGCCCGGCGGCAGGTTCTCGGCCGCGACCAGCGCGAATTCGGTGCGAGGGTCGGGGTGGCACAGGCGGTATGCCATTTCCGGGGTCATTTCCTTCAGCGCATACAGGAAGCGCTGGCGGACTTCTTCGGGACCCAGCAGCGCGAAGGCGCCCTGGATCGGATCCGCGTCTTCAGGGCGGATAGGACGGATCAGCAGCTCGCGGCCATTGGGCAATCGGAACTGCTCGTGCCACGGTGGGAGTCTTTTCGGCGCGGTCATGTGGTCATGCTCGCATGAAAGGATCGCCGCGGGGAGTGAAGAGGCAGGCCGGAACCCGGCCCGCGTAGTGCTTCGATTCAGCCCCTCGGCAGGGTTTTTGGCTTGCGTAGTCGGGAGACCAGGGCCACTGCCAGCAGCACGCCGATACCGATGAGAATGCCGACAACGGCATCGAACAGCATGGAAACCAGGGTTCCTACCGTGCCTTGCGCATAGGGCTCGATGAAATGGTGGAGAGGCGGCAAGCCATGCACCAGGATGCCGCCACCGACCAGGAACATCGCGGCGGTGCCGGCGACGGAGAGGAACTTCATCAGGTACGGAGCCCCGCGCAGGATGCCTGTGCCGACATTACGCTTGACCTTCGCCCAGCTGCCGTCGCTTTGATCGCGGTTGAGCGCCAGTCCCAGGTCGTCCAGCTTCACGATGCCGCCCACCAGGCCGTACACGCCGATCGTCATGATCAGTGCGATGGCCACCAGCGTCAGCAGTTGCTCCACAAAAGTCCTGCCGGCCAGCGTACCCAGCGAAATGACGATGATCTCGGCCGAGAGGATGAAATCGGTGCGGATCGCGCCGCGCACCTTATCCTTCTCGAACGCGACCATGTCGACGTTCTCGTCTTGCACCGCCTTTACCAGCTCGGCGTGGTGCTGCTTGTCTTCGTTCTTATCGTGCAGAAACTTGTGGGCTAGCTTTTCCACGCCTTCGAAGCACAGGAATGCGCCACCCAACATCATCAACGGCGTGACCAGCGGAATGTTGTAGCCCCTGCCGTGCAGCCAGGTCTCCAACGCGCTGATCGCCAGCGCGGCCGGCACCAGGATGGCCTTGTTGACCAACGAGCCCTTGGCCACGGCCCACACGACCGGCAGTTCGCGGTCGGCGTTGATGCCGGAAACCTGCTGCGCATTGAGGGCAAGATCGTCGCCCAGCACTCCTGCGGTCTTCTTGGTGGCGATCTTGGTCATGACCGACACGTCGTCGAGCAGCGAGGCGATGTCGTCGATCAGGGCGAAAAGGCTGGATCCGGCCATGTGGCAATCAAGGAGTTGCGTTGGGGAGCCGCGATTCTCGCATACGTGAGGTGCTTCTATGTGCGGTGTTTCAGCCCTCGGTGCGCAGCCATTCCAGCCGCGTCATCGCCCCGGCTTCGCCCAGCGTTTTCTTTAAAAGCGGCAGCGCCGGTGCGATCTGCTGGTCGAACTGCCACGGCGGATTGAGGATCACCAGTCCGCTGCCGTTCAAGCGCAGCGGCGAGTCGTCTGCGCGTATCTGCAGCTCCGCCAGCAATGCCGACTTGGCCGGCAACGCCGCGACTTTGCGGAAGAACGGCTGCAAAGTGCGGCGTTGTTTGATCGGATACCAGATGGCGTAGGTCGCCTGCGGCCAGCGTTCGAGCGCGTCGCGCACCGTGGAGATGATTTGCGGGTATTCGTTTTCCTGCACTTCGTAGGGCGGGTCTATCAGTATCAGGCCACGCGCGAATTTCGTCGTGCCGTGTTTAGGCGGCAGCATCGCCTTGATCGCCGCATAGCCATCGCGCGCGTGCACGGCCACGCGCGGATCGTGGGCGAACAATTCCTTCAGCGCAGCCGCTTCCTCCGGCTGCAGCTCGCAGGCGGCCAGGCGGTCCTGTTCGCGCAGGGTCTGGGCTACCAGCAGCGGCGAGCCGGGGTAGGCGATCAATGCGCCGACCGGGTTGTTGGCTTCCACCGCGCGCAGGTAACGCTCCACCACTTCGGGCATCTTCGCTTCGCCCATCAGCTTGAGGATGCCGGCGTCCGCTTCGCCGGTCTTGCGGCTTTCCGGCGCGGCGAGCAGGTAGCGGCCGCGCCCGGCATGGGTATCCAGCACAAAAAACGGCGCGTCCTTGCGCTTCAGCGCGTCGAGCAAGGCCAACAGCACGATGTGTTTGAGGACGTCCGCGTGGTTGCCGGCGTGGAAAGCGTGCTTGTAGTTCATTGGGGAAGCATAACGTTATGCTGCGCGCCATGCCCCTGATCCTGATCGCCGAAGACGAGCCCGCCATCGCCGACGCGGTGCTGTACGCGCTGCGCAGCGAGGGCCTGGAAGCCGAGCACTGCCTGCTGGGCCGCGAAATAGCGCCGCGAGTGCGCGCCGGCGGCGTCGACGTGGTGGTGCTGGACGTGGGCTTGCCGGATCGCAGCGGTTTCGATGTGTGCCGCGAGTTGCGCAGTTTCAGCGAAGTGCCGGTGATCTTCCTGACCGCGCGCAACGACGAGATCGATCGCGTGCTGGGATTGGAGCTGGGCGCCGACGATTACGTGGCAAAACCATTCTCGCCGCGGGAACTGGTGGCGCGGGTACGCGCGCGCCTGCGCCGCAGCCAGGCGGACGCAGGTTCGACCAAGGAATCCGTGCACCGGGACTTCGAGGTGGATCGCGAAGGCCATCGCATCCGTTTCCGGGGCAATGCGCTGGAACTGACCCGTTACGAATACATGCTGCTCGCGGCCTTGCTGCAGCGCCCCGGCGCCATCCTCAGCCGCGCACAGTTGATGGATCGCGGCTGGGACAGCGATGCGGATAGCGCCGATCGCACGGTCGACACCCATATCAAGACCCTGCGCGCGAAGCTGCGTGCGGCCGGTGCCGAGAACGATCCGATCCGTACCCATCGCGGCCTCGGCTACGCGCTGGAGGACTGATGCGTCTCGGCCTGCGATTATTCCTGGGATTCTTCCTGATCGTGGGGTTGGCGGCGTTCTTCGTCATGCGTGTGTTTGTCAACGAAGTGAAGCCGGGCGTTCGCCAAGCGATGGAGTCCACGCTGGTCGATGCGGCCAATGTGCTGGCGGTGATGGCGGCCGACGATCTCAAGTCCGGCCATATCGCCGATGGCCAGTTTGTACGCGATCTGGCGTTGGCCCAGCGCCGCGAATTGAACGCCACGGTCTGGCAGTTCCCCAAGCGCAGAATCGATTATCGCATCAGCATCACCGATACGCGCGGCGTCGTGGTCTACGACTCGACGGGACGCGACGTGGGTCGCGACAACTCCAAATGGAACGACGTCTATCGCACCTTGCGCGGAGAGTACGGTGCGCGTTCCAGCCCAGCGAACCCGGGAGACGAAGACCATACCGTTATGCATGTCGCCGCGCCCATCCGCGACGGCGACCAACTCATCGGCGTGCTGACGCTTTCGCAGCCCAACGAGACCTTCGAGCCCTTCATCGCCGCCAGCCAGCGCAACATCATGCGGCGCGGCGGTTGGCTGATCGGCCTTTCCGCACTGATCGGTTTGCTGATGACCTGGTGGTTGATGCGTGGAATCAACCGTCTCAACCGCTACGCGCAGGCAGTCAGTGCGGGCGAGCGCGCGCCGCCCTTGCCCGTACGCCGCGACGAGATAGGCGATCTGGGACGTGCGGTAGAAACCATGCGCAGGAAGCTGGAAGGCAAGGCCTACGTCGAGCAATACGTGCAGTCGCTGACCCACGAGATGAAGAGTCCATTGGCTGCGATCCGCGGCGCGGCGGAACTGCTGCAGGAACCCTTGCCGGAGGCGGAGCGCCAGCGATTCGCGAACCACATCCGAACCCAGGAACAACGGCTCACCGAAACCATCGACAAGCTGCTGGCGCTGGCGGAAGTGGAACAGCATGGTTGGCTGCGCAAGATCGGGCCGGTGGGTATCGATGCCTTGCTGAAGCAGGTAGCCGAAGACGTAGCGGCGAAACTGGCGACCACGGGACTGACGCTGTCGGTGGATGTCCACGATCCACAGGCCGAAGTGCAGGGCGATGCCTATCTTCTGCGGCAGGCGGTTTCCAACCTGTTGGACAACGCGATCGCTTTCTCGCCCCCGGGTGGGAAGATTGCCCTCTCCAGCAGGATCGATAACGGCCGGGTCGAGATTCGCGTGACCGATCTGGGTCCGGGTATTCCCGACTACGCGCAGGAACGGGTCTTCGAGCGTTTTTATTCGCTGGCCCGCCCCTCAACCGGGTTGCGCAGCTCAGGCTTGGGATTGCCGTTCGTACGGGAAGTCGCGCGGCTGCATGGCGGCGAGGCGGATCTGCGCAATATCGAGAATGGCGGGGCGGTGGCGACGCTGCGTCTGCCCGTCAGCTGACCCTGTAGGAGCGGGCCCTGCCCGCGACGCTCTTTTCATCAGATCGCGAAAAGCGTCGCGGGCAGGGCCCGCTCCTACAGGAACCATGGACTTCACACAGACTTCAAATTCGCCTCAAACCTTCCACACCAACGCACTTCAGGCTACCCCTGTGTTCAACCCGGGGCAAAAACCATGAAGTCACTGAAGCTGTTATTGCGTTTTATTACCGTAGGCGGCCTGGTGCTGCTGTTGCTGATTCCGTTGATGATGATCCGCGGCGCCATCCATGATCGCCAGGCTTACCGCGCGCAGGCGGTGCAGCGCGTGTCGCAAAGCATGGCTGGACCGCAACAGCTAGTCGGCCCATTACGCGTAATTCCATGGCGGGAACCGCGCGTGGTGAATGAAACCGGCGCGGACGGAAAGCCGGTTACGCGCACCGAAGTCGTCGAAGGTTATGTCTTCCAGACGCCTAAAACTATGCGCGTGCAAGGTGGACTCAAGCCGGATGTGCGCCGCATCGGGCTGTACAACGTGCGCGTATTCGAATGGCAGGCGGGATTGAAGGCCGCCTTCGATCCGCTGGCGCTGACCGCAGTGCCGGGACGCAACTATGGCCGACCCTATCTGGTGCTTGGTCTGGGCGATGTGCGTGGTCTGGTCGGCACGCCCGACTTCAAGGTCGATGGCGCGCCGGTAATACTGGAATCCGGTACGCAGGCCATGTCCGAACGCCTGCATGGCATGCACGCGAATCTGCCCGAGATCGTCGGCGACCTGTTGCCGGCCAGCCAAGTCGATGCGAATTTCCGCTTGAACGGAACGCAGTCACTGGGCGTCGCTCCGATAGCGGACAGCAATCAGATCACGCTCGGTTCCACCTGGCCGCATCCCTCGTTCGCGGGTCGTTTCCTGCCCAACCAGCGCCGCATCCAGGCGGACGGTTTCAGCGCGGAGTGGGAAATCTCATCGCTCGCAAGCGCGGCCCAGTCGCAACTGGCCAAGGGTGACGGCCTGCTGACCCAGCGCAGTAGTGCCGTCGATGGCGCCCCGGCGGAGTTTCCCGGCTCCGGCGACAGCGCGATCGACAGCGTGGAAGTCAGTCTGGTCGATCCGGTGGATATCTACACCCAGGCCGATCGCGCCAGCAAATACGGCATCCTGTTCGTGGTGCTGACCTTCGTGGGCTTCGCGTTGTTCGAACTGATCAAGCGCCTGCCGATCCATCCCTTGCAGTACCTGCTAGTGGGCCTGGCGCTGGCGATCTTCTTCCTGCTGCTGCTCAGCCTGTCCGAGCATATCGATTTCATCAAGGCTTATCTGATTTCCGCAGTGGCTTGTATCGGACTGCAGTTCGTCTACTTGTCGGGAGTGTTGAAGAGTTGGGTGCGGGCGGGAGGATTCGCGGTGATGCTCACGGCGCTCTATGGCGTTCTCTACAGTCTGCTGATCTCCGAAGACAACGCGCTGCTAATGGGCTCGCTCCTGCTGTTCGGCATCCTGGCCGCGATTATGTGGATCACCCGCAAGGTCGACTGGTACGAACTCGGCTCTTCGCTGCGTTGAGCGGAGCCGGTCATGGTCAACGTGCAGACCCTGCATCGCCGGGCCGCCCGGGTACTGCCGGAGGCCATCAAGACCTCCGGCGTGCTCTTGGAAGATGCAGGACAGAACGAGTTGGCCGCGATGCTGTTCCCGCTGCGGCGGAAGTCGACCGGCGCAGTGTTGTTTCGGATATCCGTGGAAACCATCGATGCGATGGGAGATCGGCCGCTGGCTTACCTCAAGGAGGCGATGCGGGCCAGGGAAGGCCTTGGTCGAAGACGAGAACCTTTCGTTTACCGCGAATGGCGGGTAGCAAGAGTTCCGGAATGTTGGGTTTCGAGGATTTCCCAGATCCAGTCGCGTTTGTCCACACAGTTCGTAGACGTCTTTTTCACCACTAAAACCGATGGAAAGGCATGGGTGGTGGTGGCGCCGAATAGGCGGCTGGCTGCCTATCTATGGTGTGACTGAATAATGTACAGGTCACCCTCAAGTAAGTGTTCCAATCGAAACGCCATGTGTGTGCTGGCGCTGCTACTGACTTTATTAGCGGGTTGCGGTCCAACAAAATGAAAGCTAAGCGCGGACTTCGCAATGCTCCATCCTGGGTGCACGCTGTACTCGACAGACCCATCCGAAGGTGATTCGGGTCACGCCTACGTCTTGTTCGCTTACCGGTGCGGAGATTCAGAGATAAGAAAATCAGAAGCTCTGTATCGGTGGAACGAGGATCGCTGGATGTTGGTTCTTGAGACGGAGAAGTCACTTGGGCCCGATGCGGATGCTCGTCGATAACGGCATAGGGTAAAACCTCGCCCCGGCCGGTGGCGTGCGGTAGAGTCCGGGAATGGACTCCTCGCACACCATCGGCCTTTTTCGTGGCCCAGAGATATCGGCCAGACTGGACGACGTCGCCCGTCTACGCATCGGTGTGTTCCGTGCTTGGCCGTATCTGTACGAGGGGAGTTTCGAGTACGAACGCGAGTACTTGGCGTCCTATGCGCGATCGAAAGACAGCCTGTTCGTGCTCGCATTCGATGATGGCGAGGTGGTCGGGGCCTCGACCGGACTGCCTTTAGCCGACGACACGCCTGAGTTCCGCAAGCCTTTTGTGGAGCACGGAATGGAGGTCGAATCGGTTTTCTATTTCGGCGAGTCCGTGCTGCTCCCCGAGCATCGCGGACGCGGTATAGGCCATGCCTTCTTCGATCGGCGCGAGGCGTATGCGCGCGCGCTGGGAGGATTTCAGTGGACCGCGTTCTGCTCGGTGGACCGGGAGGATGACGATCCGCGCCGTCCGCAGGGACACCGACCCAACGATGCGTTCTGGCACAAACGCGGCTACCAGCGCCGTGCCGGCATGACCATGCACCTTCCGTGGGAGGAAGCCGGCCAAGGCGAAGTCGACCATTCACTGACCTTCTGGCTGCGTGAGTTGGAGCAGGCGGCATGAAAGTCGCCGTCGCCAAATATCCGGTCGGCGCACCGCGCGATTTCACGGAATTTGCGGACAAGCAGGCGCAGCTGGTCGCAAAAGCGGTGCAAGCCGGTGCGACGGTCGCGGTACTGCCCGAATATCTTTCGCTGGAACTCGCGGCCACCTTCGACGCCGCAATCAGCGCTGAACTGATCGCCTCGCTCTCGGCGATCCAGCAATACCGGCCGCAGTGGCTCGAGCTGTACTCGCGATTGGCGCGCGAGCACCGCCTGCATTTGGTCGCCGGCAGTTTCCTGCTGGCGCACGGGCAAGGCCGCTACCGCAACCGCAGCGACTGGTTCACGCCGGACGGCGCGCACGGATGGCAGGACAAACTGCAACTGACCGGTTTCGAGAAATCCACGGGCGTGATCGAAGCCGGGGATGGCTTGAAGGTCTTCGAAGCACAAGGCGTGCGTGCAGGCATCTCGGTCTGCTACGACGTCGAATTTCCGCTGCCGGTGCGCGCGCAATACGAAAGCGGCGCGCGCCTGTTGCTGGTGCCCAGTTGCACCGATACCGAAGCCGGCGCTACCCGCGTGCGCATAGGTTGCCTGGCGCGGGCGTTGGAGAATCGCATGTTCGTCGCCCAGTCGGTGACCACGGGCGAGGCTGCTTGGAGTCCCGCCTTGGACACCAATACCGGCGAGGCCGCGATCTATGCGCCGATGGATGTCGGCTTGCCCGCTGACGGCATCGTGGTGCAGACGCAGGCGGATCAGGTCTGGGCGATGGCGGACCTGGATTTCGAAGCGCTGGAGGCCAGTCGTAATCGCGCACAGGTCGCTAACGACCGTGATTGGAACGGGCAACTGGTGTCTGGCATCGCGCGCGCGACCCTATCCAGACCCGAGTGAGGGCTTACTCGGCCCCTACGAAGCTGCCCAAGCCCGGAATCGCCCACAATGAAATCGCAGCGAGCCCTGACCCTATCCCGAACGCCGCCAACACGTCACTGGGATAGTGCAAGCCTAGAACCACACGCGAAACCGCCACGCACACGGTGAAAGGAATCAGCAGGAAAGCCAGCGCCGGGTAGTGCGCGATCGCCACGATGCTGAAGGCCACCGCATGCAAGGTGTGCCCGGACGGAAAACTGAATTCATCCAGCGGCGCCACCCATGCGCGGATGCGCACATCCGAAGCGAAAGGCCGCGGACGCCGGGTCCACCGCTTCAGCAATTTGTATAGGGCGAGGGCAATGACGCCGGTCACGGCCAAGTGCGCGGAAGCGGCCAGTCCCGCCATTCCGTCGAAGACGATCAGCGCAGCCATCAACAGGTACCAGAACACGCCGTCTCCCAGACGGCTGATCAGGGCGAAGAACCGGCGGATGCCGTTTCCTTGGCCCCAGCGATTGGCGCGCAGGCACCAGCCCATATCATGCAGCTGGATGGGTTTACGCAACGGCTGCGGACGCATGTCGCCTCCTCGCATTCGCCAGACCGGCGAGCAGGATGTCGAAGTCGGCAGCCACCTGTTCCGGATGCAGGCGTTGCATCGATTGCCGCGCGCGTTCGCCCATGGCCCGGCGCAGGACATCGTCGGTGGCCAGTTTCGTCGCCGCGGCGATGAAGTCCGTATCGTTGTCCACGGCCATTCCATCGATCCCGTGATGCAGATGTTCGCGGGCCGCGCCGTAGTCGAACGCTACCGCAGCGATGCCGCTGGCCATCGCTTCGAGGGTGGTATTGCCGAAAGTCTCGCTGTGGCTGGGAAACAGGAACAGATCGGCGCTGGCGAAATGACGCGCCACCTCGGCGCCGCGTTGAAGGCCGCAGAAGATGAAGTCCGGGTGGTCCTGAGCGAGTTTTTCGCGCGCGGGTCCATCGCCGACCCACACGAAGCGGGCGTCGGGCCGGCTGCGCTGGAGTTCGCGGAACGCGCGGACCGCAAGATCCAGGTTCTTTTCCGGCGCGATCCTTCCCAGATAGATCACCGCCAACCCGGCCTCGTCCAGGTCCCAGGATCGGCGCAGCGCGGCGTCGCGCCGGTTTGGGCTGAACTGGTCCGCGTCCACCGCACGCGCCAACCGGACCACCTGCTTGAAATTCTGCGATTGCAGAAACTCCGCCAGTTCGCGGGTCGGCACTAGCGTGGCATCGCCTCCGTTGTGGAAGCGCCGCATCCAGCGCAGGGCGGTACTTCCCAGGAATGGCATGCCGTAGTCGCGCATGTATTGGTCGAATCGGGTGTGGAAACCCGTCGCGGCTGGGATTCCGAGTTTTCGTGCAGCCCGCAACGCCGACCAGCCCAGGGGGCCTTCCGTGGCCACATAGATCGCATCCGGCGGACAAGCGGTCCAGAGCTCCAACAGGCTTTTGGTAGCGGGAAAGCCGAACTTCAGCCCCGGATAGCGCGGCAAACCAGCGCCGCGCACCAGCAAGGTATCGGAATCGGCGCGAATCTCGTCTTGCTGTCGCGGCCGCACCAGCAGTACTTCATGGCCGCGCGCGCGCAAACCCAGCTCCAGACCCTGCACGGTGAGGGCGACACCGTTGATCTCGGGCGGGTACGTTTCGGTGACGATGGCATACCGCATGCGTGACTCCACGTTTTGCGCATGCTGGGGGTTCCGCATGAAGTGGATGTTGCAAGCGGATTACGGAGCGATGACTTGTCGCTGTGGACAAGCCCGAAAGAAAAAACCGTTCGTGGTGAGCTCATCGAACCATGCTTTTCAAGCCATATCTACGAATCCAACTGCCTGGCCCTGCAGCATCCCGCCAAGAGCGTGGTTCGACAGGTTCACCACGAACGGATTTCGGGGGGGGGGGGCTCGTACCCTCAGGGAACCGAGGCCCCGCGCACTGCGGCCAGCAGCGAATACCACTCTTCGCGAGTAAGGTCGATCGTGTCGGCCCGGCAACTGCCGGCCAGGCGATCCGGACGGGTGGTGCCGATGATCGGCTGGATCGGCGCGGGGTGCTTCAATAGCCAGGCAAGCAGGATGGCTTCGGTGGTAACGCCTTTGGCCTGCGCCATCTGCGCCGCCAGCGCTGCGGCAGGCCCGGCAAGCCGCCCGCCCGCCAGGGGCGACCATGCCTGCACCAGGATGTCGTGTTCGCGGCAGTAGTCCAGCGTGCCGGTGGCGCCGGCATAGGGGATGCCGGATTGGTTGCTCAGGATGGTTTCGGAAATCGGATGGTGATGCAGCAGGCTCAGCTCGATCTGGTTGATCACCAGCGGCTGGTCCACGAATTTCCGCAACAGCGATATCTGCGACGCGCTGTGGTTGCTGACGCCGAAATGGCGCACCTTGCCGCTGCGTTGCAGCTCATCGAATGCGCTGGCCACTTCCGCCGGTTCGGCGAGCGGATCGGGGCGATGCAGCAACAGGATATCCAGGTATTCCGTACTCAGGCGTCGCAATATGCCTTCGACCGAACGCAGGAGGTGTTCTCGACTGAAGTCGTAGCGCGCCGGGACGCCGGGATGCGGATCGTCCGCGAAGCGGATGCCGCACTTGGACTGCAGGACGATACGGTCGCGCAGATCCGGCAACTGGCGCAAGGCTTCGCCGAACAGCAGTTCCGATTTGCCGCGCGCATAGATATCGGCATGGTCGAAGAGAGTGATGCCTTGTTCCAAAGCGGCTTCCACCACCTCGAACGTTGTCGATATTTCGCTGGTAGTGACCGGTTCGTCGTCCCAGGCGCGGCTCAGGTGCATGCAGCCGTGGGCGATGCGGGACACCTCGAGATCCGAGTGCGGGATGCGGCAGGTCTGCATGGTGTCAGTCCACGAAAGGACGGAACGCTACACCCAGCCCTGCCATGTCCTCCGGCTCGCTGACCAGATCGGCGCGCAGCAGGGGGCGGGCTTCTATCCACTTCTTCGAAATCACCAGCTGCAGCGAATCTCCATTGCCGATGGCCTCGAGTTTCGGTATGGGTTGCGCGTCGTGCGCCCGGTGCAGCAACACGGACAAGCGCAGCAAGGCGGCCTTGCGCCGTGCGCTGAGCAACAGACGATCGGGGAGCGCTTCGAATGCCGCCTTCGGAACGCCGCGTCGATGGGTGCGCACCAGTGCGGCCAGCACCTGCTGCTCCTGTCGCGAAAAACCGGCGATATCCGAATTCTCGATCAGGTAGGCGCCATGCACATGGTATTGGCTGTGCGCCACCGCCAGGCCGATCTCATGCAGGCGCGCGGCCCAGCCCAGCTGTCTGGCGTCGTCGTCGTCGAGCGCCCAGTTTTCCGCGACCTGCTCGAACAGGCGCATCGCCGTGCTCTCCACCCGCGCCGCCTGGACTTCGTCGATGCCGTAGCGCTGGGTCAGCGAAGCCACCGAGGCATCGCGTGGATCGTTGTCGCTGCCGCGGCCGAGCATGTCGTAGAGGATTCCTTCGCGCATAGCCGCCTTGCTGACCATCAGGCGCTGTATGCCCAGCGCCTCGAAAGCGGCCTCCAGCACCAGCACCCCGCCGGCGATGATCGGCCTACGGTCATTGGACAGGCCTGGAAGTTGGATATTGTCTATGTGGTCGGCCTGCAGCAGGCGGTCGCGCAACTGCGGCAGCGCTTCGGCGGTGATCGCGCCCTTGGTCAGTTTCATCGCCGCGCAGATCTCGCCGATGGCCTTGTGCGTACCGGAGGAGCCCAGCGCCTCCTGCCACCCTAATGCACGATACAGGCCTGCGAACTGCTGGAACTCGGCACCGATCTCGGTCAGCGCATCTTTCCAGCGCTTTTTGGAGATCTTTCCGCCCGGGAAAAAACGCCGCGTGCTGGCGATGCAGCCCACCTGCAGGCTTTCGCGTTCGATCTGGTCGAAACCGCGGCCGATGATGAATTCGGTGGAGCCGCCGCCGATATCGATGACCAAGCGCAATTGGCCCGATTTCGGCGGTTGCGCGTGGGCCACGCCTAGATAGATCAGGCGCGCTTCCTCGCGACCGGAAACCACTTCGATCGCATGGCCCAGCGCGGTTTCCGCAGGCACCAGAAAACTCTGGGGCGACGACAGCTGGCGTACCGTGTTAGTGGCCAGCGCACGCACGCGCAGCGAGGGGATATCGCGGATCCGCTGGCCGAAGCGCGCCAGGCATTCCAGGCCGCGCTGGCGCGCAGCGGAGGAAATGCCGCCTTTGCCATCCAACCCGTCGGCCATGCGCACGGTCTCGCGCAGGCGATCTACGACGCGAAGCTGGCCCAGCGTGTAGCGCGCCACCACCATGTGGAAGCTGTTGGAGCCGATGTCGACTGCAGCGAGCTGGTCGCCGTCATGGAGAGGTAGGGAGACGGCGGAGGCGGGGAAAGGCATGCGCGAATATTAACTTATCGCCTGCGGTCTCCCGCCATCAGACCTTCGATAGCAATGTCGCCTGCGCCGAATACGGCGCCTCGCCTTCGGCGGGCGACAGTTTGCGGTACTCGCCGTCGGCATCCAGCACCCAGGCGTTGGTGTTGTCGTCCAGGTAGTTCTGCAGCGCTTCCTTGAACACGCGCTCGGCCAGGTCTTCGTCAAGGATCGGGAAGCAGGTTTCCACGCGATGCAGCAGGTTGCGCTCCAGCCAGTCGGCGCTGGCGCAATACAGCTCGGGCTCGCCGTCGTTGCCGAACCAGTAGATGCGGCTGTGCTCCAGGAAACGGCCGACGATGGAACGCACGCGGATATTTTCCGAAACTCCCGGCACCCCCGGTCGCAGCGCGCAGGCGCCACGCACGATCAGATCGATGCTGACCCCGGCCTGCGAGGCGGCGTACAGCGCACGGATGATGCGCGGCTCGTTGATGGCGTTGATCTTGACGATGATGCGCCCGGTTTTTCCGGCCCGCGCAAGCTTGGCTTCGCGCTCGATCTTCTTGATCAGGCCCGCATGCAGGGTGAAGGGCGATTGCAGCAGACGCTTGAGCTTGGTCGAAGGCGCAAGTCCCGACAGCTGCTGGAACAGCAGGTGCACGTCGTTGCCGATGTCGGGGTCGGTGGTGATCAGCCCCAGGTCGGTGTAGGCACGTGCCGTGCCGCTGTGGTAGTTGCCGGTGCCCAGGTGCACATAGCGGCGCAGCTTGCGGCCCTCGCGGCGCACGATCAGCAGCATCTTGCCGTGGGTCTTGAAGCCGACCACGCCATAGACCACTTGTACGCCGGCCTCCTGCAAGCGGTCGGCCACGCCCAGGTTGGCGTCCTCGTCGAAGCGCGCGCGCAGCTCCACCACCACGGTGACGTCCTTGCCGTTGCGCGCGGCCAGGACTAGCGCGTCGACGATCGCCGAATCCTTGCCGGTGCGATACAGGGTCTGCTTGATCGCCAGCACGTTGGGGTCGGTGGCCGACTGGCGGATGAGTTCCAGCACCGGCGTGAACGCATCGAAGGGGTGGTGCATCAGCACGTCGCCATCGTCGACGGTCTCGAACATCGCATCCTGGCCGCGCAGCGTGCGCGGGTTGAAGCTGGGATATTTTAATTCCGGCCTGGCCACCAGGTCGTAGACCTGGGTGACGCGATTGAGGTTGACGGGCCCGTCGATCAGGTAGACCGCGTTTTCCGGCAGGTCGAAATTCTGCAGCAGCGTGCGCATGATCGGCTTGGGGCAATCTTTGGCGATTTCCAGGCGCACAGCCGGGTTGTAGCCGCGTCCGATCAGCTCATCGCGCAGGGCCAGCGCCAGGTTCTCGACTTCGGCTTCGTCCACCACCAGTTCGGAATTGCGGGTCACCCGGAACTGATAGGCGCCTTTGACTTCCATGCCCGGGAACATCTCGTCGGCGAACGCCGAAAGCACCGAGGAAAGCAGCACGAAATCGTGTTCGCCGCCGGACACGCGTTGCGGCAGATGGATGATGCGGGGCAGCGAGCGGGGCGCGCGCACGATGGCTAGATGGCCAGCGCGCCCGAATGCATCCTTGCCCTTCAGCACCACTACGATATTCAACGACTTGTTGAGGATCTTCGGGAACGGATGCGACGGGTCCAGGCCCAGCGGCGAGAGCACCGGCATGATTTCGTCGCGGAAGTAGGCGCGCAGCCAGCGCGTCTGCCGAGCGTTCCAAGAATCGCGTCCCAAAACGCGGACGCCCGCTTCGTTGAGCGAAGGACGGATCACCTCGTTCCAGCATTTGTACTGCGCATCGACCAGCTTGGCGGCGCGGTCGTGGATCTTGTTGAGGATGGTCGCCGGGCTCATGCCGTCGGCCGCAGCAGGCAGGCCGAAATCCATCGCATGGCGCACGGTCGCGGCGCGGATCTCGAAGAATTCGTCCAGATTGGTGCAAGAGATGCACAGGAAGCGCAGCCGCTCCAGCAACGGCA
>Ga0307513_10006260_pt1 | contig 15592 bp, 18 predicted proteins | sample 15_EM_MG_FD_202174 | JGI IMG/M metagenome (GOLD analysis project Ga0307513, IMG submission 202174) | Populus trichocarpa ectomycorrhiza microbial communities from riparian zone in the Pacific Northwest, United States - 15_EM | ecosystem: Host-associated > Plants > Roots > Unclassified | place... | reverse complement strand
TTTTTTTTTTTTTGTTTTTTGTTTTTTTTTTTTTTTTAACATTCTTTTTTGGTTGTTTTTTTATTTTTTTTTATTATTTTTTTATCCATCTTTTTTTGCCTCCACATTCCGCCCCCCCCCCCCCCCCCCCGCCCTGTGATCTCCATGTCTGCCACCTCCTTCGGTGCCAACCCTCCTTCAACTCTTGGTGGAAAGAGAGAAAAAAACCTGCAAAAACGGGCCCCTTCTCTAACAAGCTCCGCTAGAAATAAAGTCCGAGATCTACAATACACTCTTCTGGCCTGCACCCTCTGCAATTGGCAGTTCTTGTTTCGCCAACGGCGCAACCCTCCTTTTATTGATACCCATCCCGAGTTCATTGGTTTCTGGTTCTTATTATTTTAATCTTGCTTGTTCGTTCTTGTTCTATTCATTCCTTCGTTCCCTTTTCCTGTTCTCTCCTTCCTTCCTTGCTTCCCTCTCCTTCCTTCTTTCGCCGCTGAATCCTTTATTTTTATTTTATTTTTAAAGAAAAACTTATTTTAATAGCTTCTCGTCCCCTGGGACAAAACAAAAAGATTCCTGTTTCTCCCTTTCTTTTAAAAAGGCTCAACTATGGCCTCTCCTGTTCGAAAGAAGCCGCTACCAGTGAGGTTATCACCATCTCTTAGGGATGTTGATTTCAAGAGGAAGGGGAAGGGAAAGGAGAAGGAGCGTAGATCTGTTTTCGAAACACTTCCGAGAGAGATTATACAACAGTCTGTTCCACCGTCTCGTCTCCTACAGGCTCAGTTAGGCGCTTTATCCGGTTATGGTGGCTAATAGGAAGTAGAATATTGTATGCGGCGGATCCTAATACCTTCGATTCACTAACTCTTGTCAATTCAACATGGCACCGGGCATCTCGAACACCACTCCTCTACGCCCACCAGCTGTGTAAGTCCGGCGTGATAGATGTTCCCGATGACCCAAGCGAGGACTCACTGCCCAGCTTGATCCAACGCTTTACCGCGAAGGCCCGACGAGAACTCTTTGAAACCATTCTCCATCCACGGGTCACAGAAATCCAGCTCGTTTGCGAGGCTTCCTCGTCAGCTGCTGCATTTCCCGGTGGCGAGCCATTCAGGTTTGAATTCTCGCCGAGGGGCAGGCACCTGCTGGCCTTCAGCTCTAGCCGGATATTCGTGCTCGACCTATCCAAGCCGGAGGTGGGTGTTAAGCGGGAGCTGAGGGTCAGTAAGAGACCGGTATCTGTCGCGATTGTCGATGATGGGAGTGCTATTGCCGTTCTCTCTAGCAATCATCATGTTACCTTGTATGATCTCACCAGGGACAAGGCGCGCATTTTGAAGGCGATTCCTCTGGAGAACGAACCAAGGACTATCGCTCTTTCACCAGGAGCCGAGGTACTAGGTGCCGCGTATAATGGGGGGATAGAAGTCTATTCCTTACTCCCGGATGCGGTCGCCTCGGATCGCCGGGCAGTCAATTGTGATACGGTTGATTCGTTGGTCTTCTCATCCGATGGGACCATTTTATTGGGGACAACGCTTAATTCTAGGTCGCCGACTACGATAATTGTCTCAGCACAGCACTTTTCCACAGATATGCCTGTGGAGGGACTGGCGCAATTATGGACCACCCAGGTCTTGTTCCCCCGGAGCTCGCGTGATAGTAGCCATGCTAGCCTGCTTCAGGAGAGTCACACCGAGGATGAAAACACCTGGACTTTTACCTACGACCGTGTGTATGAGACTTTCCGCGCTGTGAGAGTCGATGACCTTCGCAATGGACATACTTACTTTACCGGGCCCTCAAGTGAGGGCCTGGGAGTTGTTCCACCAACTACGCTGCCTGCACCGACTAGAGATGGTCGGATGGTTGCAGCGGGGTTTGGGGGGAAAGTGTGGGTTTATGGAATTCCGGGAAAGTTGGATTTACCCCCCGAGGGGTCGGATGGTGGCAGTGTGAATAGTGTGTCGACGACACCTGAGCGGAGTAATAGTAACGCAGGGAATCGTGGTAGTGGCAGTGGAGCAGGGGGTTTGACGTGGGAAAGAGGTCAATTGGGGGCCATTAATGTTCCGCAGTGGCAGGTTCTTTGCGACAAGATGAGGAATGTTTTCATTCGGGGTCGGGAGATCAGCGAGGTTAATTCTTTGGCTGGGCTGAAATTTGTTCAGTGTGTGAATGGAACGGAGCGTTTGGTCGCAGTGGCCGGGGGTGGGGTTGATGGCCTACTCGGGGAGGCAGGGGAAGAGGAATTTCTGGCTATTGGTGGTGGGAGGGTTGTGCTCTATGATTTTGGAAGACGGCCGGGAGTGGGCGAGAAGACCGTTATGACGCTGGAAATTGGGGATGGGATTCAAGGGCCTGTGGAGACATTGGAGGAGCAGCAGAATGACATCGAGGTGGAAGTAGACCTTGTTCGGCGGAGGACCGTTGCGCAGCAGAGGAACAGCGACCGACAGCGGTCGACTCTACGCTCTGGTAGGAGTGACGCTGGCAGTATTAGTCCACCTCTGCCACCAATTTCGAGGCAGCCTCAATCGTCTCCTCCGCGCCCTTCAACTGCTTCATCTAGGCTTTCTCCTTTTGATGAGAACGAAACTGAGTATGAGGGTATGGATGCGATTCCTTACTATCATGGCGATCCACGCTCGCGAGGCACCCTGCAGCGAGCGGCATCAGCCGCTAGAAATGTACCTCAAACTGCTACGAGTGCTCGATATCTACGAGTAGTGGGCCCAGATGGCAGACCGATACAGAATCAGACAATGCCAGGTTTCCGTGAAGATGAAGATTGGGTCCCCCCGCCCCCGCCTTATACTCCAAAGAGCGACAACGACCGCCCACTGCCCCCACACCTTCTTCTGAGCCTACAGGGCCCCCCACGCTTCAACAACTTTGCCGCTGCATCGGAGGAACCACCGCGCGCTTCTGGCGTCCTCAACCGCACAAGAAGCACCTTTGAGACAATGGTGCGCCGACCCAGTGTCTTCCGCATCTCCACGAATAACCAGTCCAATCTCAGCGTCCAACCTACTCACTCCCACACCGATATCTCCCACTCCCGCTCCGCACCCGTCAGTCCCGCGGTGGGAAACCCTGGGGCGGCGCACATGGGCGTTCTCGCAAGAACCCAAGAGTCAGCATATATGGCCACGCAACGCCAACAGAGCCAATACAGCCGGCGCGGCAGCGCCAGTGACATCCTCACCAGTCCCCCAGTAGCCGGCCCAGTACCAAGTATGTACCGCGAGTCGTCGGCCCCGCTGCCACAGCGAGGTCACGACCGCTCTGCAAACCACCACCACGCACCCTCGCCAAGGCCCCAGCAACCACCGCCCCAGCCGCCACGGGCGTACTACGGCAGTAGCCTCCTCCCAGACCAATTGCCGCCGCCATCACAAACCCCAACCAACAGTCGTAACTCGTTTCAGTACCGCCCAATGCCCACCCGCAGACCGAGTCCCGGCCGCTCGCCCTCCCGCGGGCGCAGGGTGAACCTACAGGAATCTTATGCACCGGATACTTCATTGCTAGTGCTTGGCGAGAATGAACATAGGCGGAATCCAAGCTCCAGGGGCGGCAGCGTGAGGAGTACTGGTGGTGCTGGTACGGGGAGTGGTCGCGCGGGGAGGGGAGTCCGCGGGAGCGTTAGGAGGAATCCGAGCCGACCAGAAAGGAGCGCCGCTGCGAACGTCCGTGAGATGAAGAGGAGGAGGGGAGAGAGGAGGGCGGTTGAGGAGGAGCAAGGGGGGGACAAGGTGGGGTGTGTTATCATGTAGGGGAGGTTAGATGTTATTCGTTCGTGTTATTATTACTGTTATTATTTTGGATGGGTGTTTTTTCTTTCTGTTTTTGAGTGAGGACGATGTGTATATACGAATTGATTTCTGGGAGGGGGAGTGTGGTGTCCTCTGGTGGTTGTCTCTTTTAAGCTACATTTCTTCTGTTACACTATCATGGCGGAAATACCCGGGCTTAGAGGGATTATTATTCTTTCTTTTCTTTGATCTTCTTCTTGCTTATTGCACGGCCTTTAGTACTATAGCATTTGCTAGTAGTCTATCTTTAGTCTATACCTACCTACCCTCGTCGTGTATTTGAAATAACACACATACACAACCCTTGAGATACAAGCGCAGTACGGTATCTGTGCGTATCGTGGTTTTTATGTGAACTGGTTTAATGTTTGTAAACCCAATTGCGACTCGAAAACTTGGGGATATATGAAGGAATGTCGAACACACGGAGTCGCGCCCAAGTAAGCAAACCGGCCCAGGCATGAACTATGAAGGTCCCTCCCGGCTAAGGAGTGTTTTCGCTCTAGCAACGAATGTAAAAAATGGGCACCCACCCCGGCCCCCACAGACCTTCAACCGCAAGACGCGGGGTGAAGAAGTGGTTTTCTTCTCGTTGTGATACGATAGGAAAGCTTTTGACTAGGAAAGCGGCTGGGGGTGGCTTGCGTTGCGGTGGGTGGGGCGGGGAGATTGGGGAAGGAGAATGGAGAATGGATTTTTGGGTATGTACAGAGATGAGATTGTTTGATGATATAGGAAAGTTGTGGTTGCTGTTGTTGTACTGTAATTACCGTATAATATTATGATGGTGATGGATGGTATTTGAATTTTGAAGTGTGGTCCGGTATGTATGATATCAATTACCCAGCCCAGACGTGTAGAACCCTGAAAAAGCCAACACACAAATTAAAAAAAAAACTCTGGTAAATCCCCGAATTAGGGCAATTAGCACAGCACCCTTTCCATCCAGCCAACCACTTCCAATTCAATTTAATTTTTCACCAGCACCTTCTTTCCCCCCATCCCCCCCTCCCTTATTTATTTCTGGGAGAAAAGGAGGGAAAAAAAAACATTTCTCTTTTCACCCATCGCCAACGATGACGAAAAAGAAGAAGAGGCAAAATCCCGAAGCTGAGGACCTTCTCGCCCGGCCATGGTGCTACTACTGCGAACGCGACTTTGACGACTTGAAAATACTAATCGCTCATCAAAAAGCAAAGCATTACAAGTGTGAACGATGCGGGCGGCGGTTAAATACAGCTGGCGGTATCTAATCTCCTTTCCCTTCCCTTTACTCTATTCTAGCATCGCGGTGCCTAGCTAATGCGAACAAAGGATTGCGTGTCCACATGGAACAAGTGCACAAGGAGCAGCTCGAAGCCGTCGATAACGCACTGCCAGGCCGGGAGTCGATAGACCTGGAGATATTCGGGACGGAGGGGATCCCGGAGAGTGAGGTAAATGCGCATAATCAAAGGATTCTAGCTGCCGTTGCTCAAAGAGAAGCCGACCGCCGGGCTGCAAGTGGGCAATCCGGGAATGCGCCCAAGAGGCCAAAAGTCGATATTAGCAAGGATTTAGACCCAGAGAATATCAAGAAGAAGTTGGAGGCGCATAAGAGGGCTATGGCTGCTGCGGTGGTAGGCGGTGGGGTTTCAGGCGCAGGGCCGGGGGGGGGTATGAGCCCGGCACCGGCGGTGGCGGGTGGGAGAAGTGCGAGTCCGGGACAGGCGGGCGGGTATGAGCAGCAGCAGCCACCGGCTGCCGGATTTGTATGTTGTCTCTCTGCACCTGATAGCGGTGTCTAAGTTGGGTAGCAGCTGATTTGGTTGTGTAGCAAAACCCGGCTCCGGCCCCTTTCCAGCAAGGTGCGTACCCAATTCCGCAGGCACCTGCATACCCTGCCGCACCAGTCTATCCCCCGCAAAACCAAACAGCCTATCCAGCACCTTACCATCAACCGCCCTTCCAGCAACCCCCGGCAGCTTTTGGTCGGGGAGCTCCCGTTCCGCCTGGTCCGGGATACAACAACTTCCAACCTTCCGGCCCTCCCCATGCTGCACACCCTCCCTTTGGTCCAAATGGGGGACCTGGGTATAACCCAAATCCGCACAATCAATTCCAACCCCAGCAGGGGCCACCACCCCCTCAACAACACATTTCCCGTGCTCCATCTTCCCTCCCTCAGCCCCACCAGATCCCAGGTCTCCCCCCGCGGCCTAACGCGCCTGGACTCCCACCCCGACCCAATTTCGGCGGTGCGCCCATCAGCAACCCCGGGTTCGGTCGTGGGGGTGGGGGTTGGAGCCAGCAGCAGCAACAGGGACAAGGTCAAATGTACCCCCAAGCCGGCGGAGCTAACGCTGGTTTCGCCGGAGCAGGAGGTTACCCACCGACCGGCCCCATGCAACAATCATATAACCAACCGCCATATCAGCAGCAGCAGCAGCAGCAACCGCAGCACGGGAACCATAATTACCAGCCACATAGTACCAACGGCCATGGTCATGCGCACGGCAGAAACGGGAATCCCACAGCAGAGGAAAACAAGCCTACCCCAGAAACTATGCAGAGTAGCCTTCCCGACGTCCAACCAGCCGACAAGAAAAAGGACGGGAAGGAGAAGCCCAAGAGGGAGACTAAGATGGTGTATGCGGATAATGAGATTAGTCCTGTAAATTCATACCTCTCATTGCTTCTAATCTTTTGGGAGTACTTTAGCTAACGTGGGAATTTGGCACTGTAGGAAGAAAAGAGAGCAATGCTACCGAGGTACGAGTATCATCCACCCAGGGCGGTTGAGGTTTCGAATTAGTTGGTCGCGTGAGCACCTTACCTTGCCTTGCCTTACCTTACCGGTGGGATTGAGAGAAAGTGAGAGTGTGGAGGCTGGTGGCTTATTTTCAACATATCGTGGGATATTATTCGGCGTTTATATATTCTTTTCCCTCACTTCTTCCTCATACCTTCTTTTTGTCCTACGGCTTCGGGACATGGACCCATAGGGGACGAATATTTTTTTCAAAAAAACAAACCTTTTATTTCTTGGATCAGATATCTTGATTATCGCGCCACGACTATCAATCCACCGGCGAGACGAGACGAGACCGAACGGGAGAAACGAGAAGAAACGCAAATGCAAAAAACTATTGGCGGTCAGTCGTAGTCTTTCTTAAGTATTGCCATGTCTTGTTTTTTGTCGTTTGGTCTGGTTTTTATTAGTTTTGTTTTCTTTTTTTCTGCGCACACCATATCATACCTTCCTCCTCACACATTTTACCACCGGACGAGGCGAGCCAAGGATCACGAACCGACAATCAGTCAATTACATCGAGTCGGATCGGATTCAGGGAAGAGGAGATCGTGAGGGAGTGTGTCACGGTACGATAGGTTAGTCATAAAACCAAGACCAGAGAGATATCAATGCGATGGCGGATTATCTACTACGACTGGAGACAGGCAGACAGGATATGTGATTTGGCGGGCGATGGTAATGCAACCACCGGGGTCGAGCGTTGGGAGAATTTCATAAAACGAATTTCACGACAAGCAAAATCGTTCTCATCCTAATCCCCGGCGGCAATGAGCGGGAGGATGGTTGGGAGGCGAGACCAAGGACGGAATTACAAAGAAAAACGCCTATCACCTGGTTAGTTCTCGCTGTTGAAGTTTACTTCCCTTATTTTCTTCCTTCCTTTCTCCTTTCAGAGCCAAAGTAGCCTGTATTGTACGCTATCGTAGTTTAGTTTATTTTTCTGGTTTTCCGATTGCCATTCTCCTCGCACTTGCGTTTTTAGTTCCTGTTTCTTATTTCTAAAATGAAAAGGGTGTATACGAGCAGCCAATTTGTGGCTAATTGCGATCAGAGGGGGGAGGAGTATTCGGTAGAAGCATGACATGAGGTATTCGCTTCCCATTTCTCTCAGCCCTGATTTGGACAATGACGACAAATTTGCGCGACATCCTCAGTGCCGTAAACCATATAATTTATTTACTTAGGCTGTGTCTACTAACAATTATCTCCACCATGAAGACCCCCTGTAACCCGTGTGCCCCAGCATCCAGGCCCCTGAGGCTTCGCCCAAAGTCGTCCATCCTACCATTGCGCCGCTGGTGGGAGTTGGCATGACGGAATTTGCTCTCTCTTTTTTTAGCTTTGCGGGAGGGAATTGAGAGATATCTATTCAGTCAGTTTTTGGTAGTTGGTGCATGGGTTGGGGGATTGGAGTACTTGGATGCGGGGGGGGGCCTAGCGGCACCGCTCAAAAATGCTTAAGGCGATCTCTGAGAGTTCGGATTCCGGAATAATAATAGGGATCATATTGGGATGCGTTTCGTCGAAGATGGCCAGGTAGGGAATAATAAGATTCCGGGTTCTTGGGTTGAGAGTTTTAAGAGGAGTAACATCTCCATTGGTAGATATCAAAGCTTTGTGTACACTCAGTCGGTAGAGTTTCTCTCCGGGGCAGGGCTTGTATTTGGGTCCAGTGCCCAGCATTCTAATTTCATGGAATGGGAGTTTCTCGCAATCTGGAGCATAACCACCATGACTGTGGTTCCTCTCGAATCCACTAGCTACTACCTGGCATCGCACCGCAGTTGGTTTATTGATTTGAAGTAGACGACTTCAACAACAAACGAGGGAAAAGCATTGGGTACCTTGTGCGGGGTTGAAGCCCCTGATCGCCCTCCTTGCCCCGGCCTGACAGGCTCCGAAACCTTGTCGCCCCAACTTGCGCATACACTTTCTTCGTGTGTCCTGGGATAAGCTTGATATGGTCGGTGACAGCTTCAATAAAGGTTCGACTGGTATTCTCATGTGCATACCTGGGCATCAATTTTATAATTAGTGCCTGTGAAGCTGGCTCAAATGTAAATCGTGCAGCACGAATCCCACGATGCACAAAGGCGGTACTCAGTCCTTCAACTTTATCTCCAGGTATCCCTGTGACTATACCCCCGTTCTCAATCCTAGGTATTTCTTCACCGCCTTTTCAAATAAATCGGTTGTCGAAAGGATAGTTTGAAAGGAGTATTGGTCGTTCTCTGGAATCGGGGACGGTGGCTGATTGAAAGGAGCTAATTCGCAGTGTTCCCAACCGCCCAGTCCGTCCGTCTTCGGAGGAGGACGGGGCGGACTACGGCTCATAGTCCGTCTTTTTAGGGGTGCTAGGACGGACTACGCCCGGGAAGGTGAGGACCGGACGGACTATAGGGGACTGTAGCCTGTACTAGCCAAGCTGAAATCATACACCTCCAAACGAATTCTTTTCACATCATGAGACATTCACTCTTGCAGTCCCCCACCGTCCCCCACCGTCCCCGGCCATCCCCTGCCGTCCGCCCCCCCTACCCTGAACTAAAATGTCTCATCCTGTAGGGCCCGCCGTCCTGCCCTTAGGCCCGGACGGACCCCAGATAGCCGTCCCGTCCCGTCCGGGGGTCTTGGCACGACCCTCCGTTGAGGGCACTGCTAATTCCTTCATATCGTTTTTATTGTCAATGGGTTCGGAAGTATGTAATGTTGAACCTAGTATAGTGGTGTACTTGTTCCGTGAGGTGGACATGGTAGTACCGGTAGTCACACGAGATGGTGGAGCTGGAGTCCTTGTAAAATATCCTCTTCAACGCGGGTCAGAAAATTCTTCAAAGACTGCTGCCATAATTTTCCGTCTTGTGAGCGGGGGGGGGGAAGGAGCGAGGATTCCTGGTGTGAAAGGGCCAGGCGGGGAAGCTGGTGGATGGTGGAGAGGACTAGATGGGGATGGAAATGAGGAGGAGAAAGAGAATCTGGGTGGGAAAAGGTCCGAGAGCAGTGGGGGCATCCAAAGGAGATTTCTCCAGAACCAAAAACCGGCAAAGCCAGCTTCAGACACTGCCGATGGATTTGAGGTACGTCGGTTTCGATAGGGTTGCGCTCTTTCACCTCCGAAGACATTCTCCACAGGGATAAGCTTGTTTCCTGCGACAATGGTAGCGAGCTGCCTTTTCTATGAGCCCAACGTGCCTTGCGGTCTTTATGCGGATAGGAATCGGTGAAATTGCACCATCCTATCCCTAAACTTCCGCCTGTATCTATAGCTGTAATATAACCTCCGCATATTAACACGCCCGCCCCTTCAGGCAAAAAAAACCACCCGAGAATCGGGGCAAACCCCTCAATCGATTAAGAGACCACAAAGGATTTCGCCAGCGCCCTTCAGGAGGAAACTAAAATCTCCTACTCCGCCCCAGGCCCATCGTGCCCACGATGAAGCCGTTTCGGAGGATGATGACCTCGATGTTGGCCTTCCAGCTTCTCGAAAGCCAGCCACTCCTGATGTTTCAAAAGCTCTCTCGCCACCAAAGATTTCTCCCCAACCTACCAAGCGAGTCATTGGGAAGATTGGTGGGGTTAGGAAAAATGCAAGTCCTAGCCCCGTGTCACTTGATATCCCAATGGCAGATATTGAAGAAACAGGGGATGTGGGTAATGCCTGGATTTCGGTAAACAAGGAAAAGGAAAGGCAAAGGCCAACGATGATGTACCTACTTCTCGGGCTGTAAACAAAGGCGTCAAGATGGTTATAGGAGGGTGGAAGTTGACCCCAGGCCGGCTCACGAGGAAGAAAGACCGGCATCGGCAAAGAAAGCAATTGGAAAGATTGGAAAAGCTAGCGGGAGAAAGGTAGGATCGGGAGAAATGTGATGGTAAAGGATGGAGGCGGGGCACCATCTGGATCAGGGGTACAAGCCAGGCTGTGTGTCCTCGAAGCAATGGAACAGTGTGAAATTTGAGAGCAAATATAAATACTTAGACTATACGAGAAAAGTATCAGAAGAACTTAAATAAAGGAAAAGAGAAAGAAATAATATCCATAATTGTGCTGAGTAAATGATATAAATGAAAGTATGAATAATGATAAAAATAATGATAGAAAATTTAATAATAATAAAAGTAATAATGAAAATAATGAAAATAATGAAAATAATAATAATAATAATAATAATAATAATAATAATAATAATAATAATGAAAATAATAATAATAATAATAATAATAATAATAATAATAATAATAATAATAATAATAATAATAATAATAATAGAAGAATGGTACTGTAAACTGAAAAGAAAATATCATAGATAAAAGAAAAGCTAAGATATAGGCGAATTGACTTCATACAGTTGGAATCTAATTTCATGAATCTGGTAACATGAAAGAAGAAGAAAAATCAAATAATAATAGTTAGAACAACAACAATAAACAAAAGAAGGAAGAGCCTTAAGACCTAGTATATCCTTCATTAGTAGCAAGAACTGCAGGAACAGATGGAGGTGTACTTTGTAATAAAAGTTCTAAATAGTATGAAGAAATATGATTGCCCTTCTCTGGAATTGAATCTCAAAGTAAATTGTTGGTTTGAGGGCGGTGAGTATGCTTGTAAATTTGAGATTTCATTAGTTACCAGACCTGCTAAATGAAATTGAGGGCTGGTGAAAAGGCCATTCAAGGAAAAACATATTTAGTGTTAGGCATATAGGAAAGGATAGCTTTACCATCTAATTTTGAATACTCTTGTTAGGTGGTAGCGTCAGCGTGAGGTATTCCGACAGCTAGGACCTATATCATCTTGTATCAGAGAACTCGTTAAGAAGACACAGGTAATGTAGGCTAGATAGAATGAGGGACTTTGGTATAGCTAGTCGAAATATTAGTAACAATCAGGTAGAAAAACTTATGATATTGATAAGATCTCTTCTCCCTGATTCTTGTGTCTTAATAGAAGCGAAAATGCTTCGATATTTATATTCCACATCTGAGCAATCGCGGTATACATGCTATCTTTATACTAACCAAGTATCTCGCTGATGATTCTGCGAACCTTGTAAGTACAAACACTGGCAGACCATGAAAACTCTCTGCCACACCTTCTTGATCCAATGGTCAACTTATTGGTCTAAGCTCCAATTATTCCTGATGGTATGGAGACCACGTCAGGTGTCAGCTCATCCGCCTATCCATTGACAGCAATGATTATGAATTATCTTGCCCCCGTGATTCACGGAGGTAGTCTAACTCACTAGACAGAAGATGGCTATTCTTCTTTAGGTGGTTCAGTAGAGAATTTGGAATGAGACAGTAGGTCGTATTGTTGTCTTCCGGCATTACATGACTTTTGCTCTGGATCACACCTATAGGTTTCTTCGCTTGGAGTCTATCCTTGACCACCATGTCCTTAGTGGATTGACGTGATCTAGTTACTTAGCATAGTTACCTCCTTGATACCCTACGCATCTTTGTAGGTAAGAGGGGCCTAACGTGTGTGCAAAACGTCCCGTTACCTTAGACTCACTCTTCCAACTTCCTGTCTTCAAGTGTTGGTAACCTTATGTGCCATAGTCCGATTCACCTGCTTCAACTTGCATATGGTGCTTGGAGGTCCCCTCATATACCCGGCCAGCAGGATCTGGTCGGAGGGCCATCTGCGACGTATATGGTGTTATAAGATCTGTTCCAATGATAGTTGCATCAGCAAAAAGTCATAGTGCATCAGATACAGTGGCATTGCGTCCTGACTCTCAGTACCTGGATACTGCGTCCTGTGCATCCTGTGCGTCCTGTACTTATGCGCCACATCTGTTTGCGTCTGGTGCGTCCGGAGAACCCTGTCTACACTCGGTTCCAGCCGGACACATGCAACTAAGGAACCCTGCCTCCCATGCATCCTGACTTAGACCTCAACCCCATCGCACATCAGGATTGACTACTACCTCTGATTATCCTTCAGCCTTCTTTGTCTCCCAGCCCAGGGGTGAGCAAGGGGTATTTCTTGGCAAAGAAAATATGGTTGATGTAGGCGCCTGGTGACAAAGCTATCGTACCCTTAATCTTAAATGTGCGCTAATGTCTTCCAGTTCTATTTTCAGAACATCATCTTTGAGGGAGTGAAAATGCCAGCTCACTCCAGTCTGAAAGCGAGTGATAGCCATGACACTCACAAGTCTAGCATAGTTCATAGTGGTCTCTCGGTACTTAGCCTCAAACGCGATGCGATGCACTCTTTCATCACAACACTTTACATCCACATTCCCAGGCCCTAGCTGCCACGCTCCACCACACCCATAGAATGAATCATGAATCTGATACCTGGAGGTTACTGGGCTCGATGCTAGCTATACACTGGTATAAGATTCATCCCCAGAGAGCTAAAATTCATGAAGTTACAGTGCTGAATGGTGTGCTGGCGATCCCAGAGCTCGATAGCGAATCCCTCCACAACTACTTATCCGATCCTGGATCTGATTGCGGGAGGTTGTTGGGCTTGACGCCAGCTACGCAGCGGTATAAAGGACGTCTCTGTGGCATTAAAACTCATGAAATCGCTGATCTTTGTGAGAGTTGTCTTTATAGGTACTCTGGCAATCCCAGAACTCGATGGCAGATTCCTCCACAACCACTTGCCCAATTCTAGATCTGATTGCGGGATATTGTTGGGCCTGACGCCAGCTACGCATTGGTATAAAGGACGTCTATGTGGCATCAAAGCTCAGGAAATCGCTGTCTTCTGTGTAGGGGATCTCTATACCACAATCATAGTAGCCCTGAAGATTCTTTACTCGACGGCGGATTACTCTTCAACCGCTGGATGGATCTTGATTCTGTTTGCGGGAGATTGTTGGGCTCGACGCCAGCTATCCAACGGTATAAGGTACGTCTCTGTTGCATCAAAACCCAGGAATTTGCTGTCTTCTGTGGAGAGTATCTTTATTGTACTAGTAGCCCTGGATATCTTTTACTCGACGGCAGATTGCTCCACAACCGCTTGACCGATTCTGACTCTGTTTGCGGGAGGTTGTTGGGCCCGACGTCAGCTTCCTAACGGTATAAGGTACGTCTCTGTCGCATCAAGACCCATGAATCCGCCAACCCTTCTGAGAGCGGTCTTGCTACAGGTCCATGAGCTTGATAGCAGATCCCTCTACAACCGCTGGGCCGATTCTGGATCTGATTGCGGGAGGCTGTTGGGCTTGATGCCAGCTACACGGTGGTATAAGGTACGTCTCTGTTGCATCAAAACCCATGCATCCGCCAGCCCTTCTGAGAGTAGTCTTTGCATTAAAGTAATGAAAGGCTCGATAGCAGATAGCTCTACGAGCGCTTCACCGATTCTGGATCTGATTGCGGGAGATTGTCGGCCTCAACACCGGCTTTACAATGATATAAGATCCTTCCCCCCGCGACCTGTATTCATGAAGTTACAGTGCTGAATGGTGTGCTGGTGATCACAGAACTCGATGGCAGATTCCTCCACAACCACTGACCCGAACCTGGATCTGATTGCGGGAGGTTGTTGGACTCGACGCCAGCTACACGGTGGTGTAAGGTACGTCTCTGTTGCATCAATACTCAGGAAATCGCTTACCCTTGTGAGAGTGGTCCTCACTTTAGATACCCTGGCGATCCCAGAACTCGATGGCTGATTCCTTCACGACCACTTATCCGATCCTGAATCTGATTGCGGGAGGGGATTGGGCTCGACGCCAGCTACGCAGCGGTGTAAGATACATCTCTGTCGCATCAATACTCAGGAAATCGCTGACCCTTGTGAGAGTGATTTTCACTATAAATACCATAGCGATCCCAGAACTCGATGGCTGATTCCTCCACGGCCACTGGCCCGATCCTGAATCTGATTGCGGCAGATTGTTGGGGCTCGATGCCCGCTTCACAATCATGTAAGATTCATCCCTCCGCAAATTCTAGTTATGAAATTACAGGTCAGGAAGGGGAGAGGTTGTCTATGAGTATCATGATCGGTCCTGTACTATATTAGAACCCTAGAAAACTAGCAGTAGTAAATTTAATAGTTTGACTGCATGAAATCTATTGTGGCCCAGGTCAGAAAAGAGTAAAGGGGGGGGCCTTCGCTTAGCTCAGAAAGATTAGTACTGAACCTGTGAGGCACACGGACTCCCCGTAAGGATTTACAGGGCAAAGTTACCCTACCTGGACGCACACCAACTTCGAAGGAAAATGATAACACCCCCCTCCAGCCCCGGCGTTAGGACGGCGCGTCATCACTGGCCGCCTGGGGAGTTGCGTCCCAACTCCAAAGACCACTATCAACGGAACACATCTTATAACACGGTATACGTCGCGGCCGTCTGTCCGACCGGGTCCTGTTCGCAGGATATATGAGGGGAGACCTCCGGGCACCTTATGCAAGTGGAAGCAGGTGAATCGGACGACGGCGCATAAGGTTACAGACACTCAAAGACAAGACAGTCGGAAGAGTGGGTTGAAGGTAACGGGACGTTTTGCACGAAGGTTAGTCCCCTCGTACCTACAAAGTTGTGTAGAGTATGAAGTAGGTAACTATACCCAGTAAGTGGATCGGGTGAATCCACAGAGGACAAGTTGGTAAAAGATGGAGTCCGAGGGAAAATGCCTATAGGTACGATCCAGAGGACAAGTCGTGTAATGCCGGAAGAACAGAATACGAGATGCAGTCGCATAACGAATTCTCGACGGAACCAACCAAAGGAGACTTGCCCTCTTCTGTCCAGCGAGTTAGACTACCCTCGACGAGCACGAGGGCAAGATAATTCGTAACCATTGTTGTCAACGGATGAATGGATGAGCAGACACCTGACGTGGTTTCCACACCATCAGGAATAATGAAAGCGGAGACCAATAAGTTGGCCATGGGAGCAAAAGGTGTGGTAGAGAGTTTTCAGGGTCTACGAGTGTTCGCACTCAGGTGAAGTTCGCAGAGTTGCGGGCAAGGTACTTAGTTAGTATAGAGTTAGCATGTATACCG
>Ga0307513_10006259_pt1 | contig 15592 bp, 15 predicted proteins | sample 15_EM_MG_FD_202174 | JGI IMG/M metagenome (GOLD analysis project Ga0307513, IMG submission 202174) | Populus trichocarpa ectomycorrhiza microbial communities from riparian zone in the Pacific Northwest, United States - 15_EM | ecosystem: Host-associated > Plants > Roots > Unclassified | place... | reverse complement strand
GGTGGGTGGTGGAGCGGACGTTCGGCTGGTTGACGAGGTGTAGACGGTTGGCGCGAGACTACGAACGCAAGATCGCCCACGCGGAGGCGATGATCCAGGTCGCGATGATCCGCTTGATGGCCGCCCGGCTCGCCGGCGAGGACATCGAACCCACCGGACCGATCGAGACTGAAGCCGCTCGCCGGCTAGCAGACGACCTCGGCAACTAATCAACGAGGTTCATCAACACTTTCTGAGCTGAGAGGCTGCTGCTGGCGCAGGTCACGGAAGAACGCGCGCACGTCCTCGACCAGGAGCTCGGGCTCCTCCAACGCGGCGAAGTGGCCGCCGCGGTCGACGTCGGTCCAGCGGGTGATCGTCGACGAGGCCTCCGCGTAGCGCCGGATGCCGATGTCGTGGGCGAACACGATGACACCGGTCGGGACCCCGGAGTCGGCCTTCGGTCCCCAGCCCCCGTCCTGTGCGTACCCGACGTAGGCGGCGCTGCCCGCGGTGCCGGTCAGCCAGTAGAGCATCACGTTGGTCAGCAGCCGGTCGCGGTCGATGACGGTCTCGGGCAGCGCGGAGCGCGGGTGGGTCCACTCCCGGAACTTGTCCATGAGCCAGGCCAGCAGAGCGACGGGGGAGTCGACGAGCCCGTGGGCGAGGGTCTGCGGACGGGTCGACTGGATCGAGATGTAGCCGAACTCCTCCTGCATGAACGCTTCGACGCGGGCCACGCGGTCACGTTCGACGTCGGTCAGCGATGCCCGTTCCTCGTCGGCCATCGGTAGCGGGGGCAGGTTGCCGGAATCGCCGTTGACGTGCACGCCGATCAGGCGCTCGGGCGCCACCCGGCCGAGCTCGGCGGTCACCGCGGCGCCGATGTCGCCGCCCTGTGCGGCGAACCGGTCGTAGCCGAGCCGCTGCATCAGCTCGACCCAGGTGCGCGCGATCCGCTCGGTCGTCCAGCCGGGCTCGGTGACGGGCCCGGAGAACCCGAAGCCCGGCAGTGCCGGGATCACCACGTGGAACGCGTCGGCCGGGTCTCCGCCGTGCGCCACGGGGTCGGTGAGCGGGCCGATCAGGTCGAGGAACTCCACGATCGAGCCGGGCCAGCCGTGGGTCAGCACGAGCGGCAGCGCGTCGGGCTCGGCGGAACGGACGTGCAGGAAGTGGATGCGCTGCCCGTCGATGACGGTGGTGAACTGCGGGTGGGTGTTGAGCTCACGTTCGGCGCCGCGCCAGTCGTAGCCGTCGCGCCAGTACTCGGCGAGGGCGCGCAGCCACGCGGTGGGCACGCCGGTCGCCCAGTCGTCCCCGGGCAGCGGTGTGGCCCAGCGGGTGGCGCCGAGCTTCGCGGTGAGCTCGTCGAGAGCGGTCTGCGGGATGTCGATGCGGAAGGGCTGCACGAGCTCGGTACCGGTCATGAGAAGGACCCTACGAACCAACTAGGACAGGACTTGTCCTCCTTCGCGGACCTGCGGCCTCAAGCGTTGGTCAGTAGGCCGTCCAGGATCTCCTGGGCCGCGGCCAGGCTCGCCTGCTGCTCGGTCATCCGGCGGCGTTCGACCAGCAGCCGGGCGCGGCAGCCGTCGAGCAGCAGCTCGGGGCCGGTCAGGCAGGCGAGGATCTGCCCGATCAGCTCCAGCTTCAGGCCCGCGGCGAGCAGCAGCTGCACGTGGGCGACGGTCTGCACGGCCTCCGGGGCGAAGTCGCGGTAGCCGTTGGCGGTGCGCCGCGGCCGCAGCACGCCGCGTTCCTCGTAGAAGCGCAGCGCGCGCACGCTCACACCGGTGCGCCGGGCGAGCTCCCCGATCCGCACAGCTGCCTCCCGAGCTTGACCCTCACGTATACGTGAGACTTTAGCGTCGCTGGCATGGCCCGGATACCGATCCTGATGTTCTGCGTCTTCAGCATCACCACGGGCGAGTTCGTCGTGGCCGGGCTGCTGCCCGACGTCGCGTCCGGGGTCGGTACGACCGTCGGGGCGGCAGGGCAGCTGGTCACCGCCTACGCCGTCGGCATGATCGTCGGCGGGCCGCTGGTGACGGCGGCGACGGCGCGGCTGCCGCGGAAACCGCTGATGGTGGGGCTGCTCCGCGTGGCCGCGGCCGCCAACACCGCCGCCGTGCTGGCGCCGACACTCGAGCTGCTGCTCGCCACCCGGACGGCCGCCGGCCTGACGACCGCCACGTTCTTCGCCCACGCGATCGTCGTCGCGGCCCGGTCGGCGCCGCCGGACCGGGCCGGTACCGCGGTCGCCCGGCTGGCGTTCGGGATGAACCTGGCGATGATCGTCGGCGCACCACTGGGCACCGCCGTCGCCGACCTGTGGGAGTGGCGGGCGGCGTTCGCGGCCGTCGCGACCGGGTGCGCCGTCGGCGCCGTCCTCGTCGTCACCTCTGCGGTGCCCGATGACGATGTGCGGCAGTCGGCCCGCGGCGAGCTGCGCGAGCTCGTCCGGCCGCAGGTGCTGCTGGCGCTCGCCGTCACGGCGGTGGGCAACGCGGGAGTGCTGATGGTCTTCAGCTATCTCGCCCCGCTGATGAGCAGCGTCGCAGGCCACGGCGACGCCGCCCTGCCGGCGCTCATCCTCGGGTACGGGGTCGGGGCGACGCTGGGTGGCCTCGCCGGCGGTGCGCTGTTCGACCGGTTCCCGCGGGCGGCGGTGCCGGCGTTGCTGGGAGCTCTGGCGGTGGTGCTCGCCGCGGCCTGGTCGCTCGCGACGGCCCCGCTGCCGGCCGCGGTCGTGGTCGTAGCGCTCGGCGCGCTGGGCTTCGCGGTCGTCCCCGGCATGCAGGCCAGGGTGCTCGCGGCCGCGACGGGCGCGCCGACGTTGGCGGTCGCGGTCAACGCGTCCGGCTACCAGCTGGCGGCCGCGGCCGCGGGAGTGATCGGGGGCGTGGTCGTCGACTCGGCGGCCGGGCCGCGCACGATCTACCTCGTCGCCGCCGGGCTCACCGTGGGCGGGTTGGTGCTCGGCGCGATCCGCGTGCGCCAGAGGCTGAGCGCTACAGGCCCGGGAAGGTGATCCCGTGGTCGAGCAGCCACGGGATCGGGTTGAGCTTGTTGCCGTCCTCGTCCCAGATCTCGAGGTGCAGGTGCGGGCCGGTGGACTGGCCGCGGTTGCCGACCTCGGCGATCTTCTGCCCGGCCTTCACCTCCTGACCGACCTGCACGAACATGCGGTTGACGTGCCCATACACGCTGCGGGTGCCGTCGGGGTGGCGCAGCACCACCCAGAGCCCGAACCCGCTCGCCGGGCCGGCCTCCTCGACCTCGGCGTCGGTGAGCGCGTAGATCGGGGTGCCGATGGCGTTGGCGATGTCGATGCCGTAGTGGGTCACGCCCCAGCGGCCACCGAAGAGCGAGGTGAGCCGGCCGAGCGCGGGGCGGACGAACGCTTCGCCGTCGATGACGTGCGCTTCCGAGGCGCCCCCGGCCAGCGCGGCCTTCACGAGCTTCGCCTGCTGTGCGGTCTTCTCGCCGAGCACGGCGGCCTTGGTCAGGCTCTTGATGTCGATCTCGCTGCCGGCGTCGAGGTAGTTCGCCGGGGAGGCCTGCTGGTCGCCACCGACGGCGTGGACCGCGAACTGCGGTGCGTCGCTGCCGTTCTCACCGGTGGCGTTCTCGGTCAGGCCGGACACGGACGCGACGGGCAGCAACGCGCTGGTGGGTGCGTCCATGGGCATGAAAGTGCTGGCGAGGGTCTGCCCGGCGGCGACCACGGCGCCCGCGGCGACGGCGGCCATGGTGGCGCGCCCGTGCGTCGGCGAGACGGGCAGCGGCGGGAGGCGGAACAGCTCGGGCGTGCTGGTGCGCCGGCGCGTCGGCGCTGTACCGCGCCGTGCCTCGGGTCGAACCGGCGCAAGGGCGCCCGACGGGGGGAGGCGGCGCACCTCAGGGGTGCTGGCGCGCTCGTTCGTCGGGGCACCGGGCGGCGGGAGCCGGCGGACCCCGGGGATGCCGGCGCGGCCCTGTGCCGGTGCACCCGCCGGGGGGAGGCGACGTACCTCGGGGAGAGCGGGGCGGACCGGGGCGGGCGGGACCCGCGGTCCCGGAGGTGTGGCGACGCGGCCCTGCGTCATCGGGGCACGCGGCGGCGAGAGGCGACGAACCTCCGTTACCGCCACGGCGCTCTGCAGTGCCGTGCGATCGGGGTTGTCCGCCTCGGCGCCGCTGGGGGAGCGGTGGCGCGCCAAGTCCGGCCCTTCTCGACAGTGACCATCGGCTGGGGGACCGATGTCGCCCGGGTCTACGTACCGGCCGGCGGGTTGGGGATCCCGCGCGGCTCCGATCGGGGTCGGATCCACGTGTTCCGTGACCGGTCCGTAACTCGGACCGCTGGAAGGTAGCGGTCCCGGTGATCGCCGGGCAACTCCGGGTACGGCGTGTCGGACGCCACCGTTAGTCCGTCAGGACGATGGGTGGCGGCTACATCGCACTGTGATGATCGCCGCACCAGGCCCCGCCGACCTGGGTGATCTCTCGCGGCCCATTCACTGGACAGGGGTAACGCATCGGTCACGGAGAGCGTGAATCCTGCTCCGATCGGTGGTCGAAGGTGACCGACGTCACTCCTGCGGGTCGTCGTGTTGCCTTGATCCGTGTGGAGCAGTGACGGCAGATGGCCGGGTCGGGGCTGGATACCCGCCGGTAGTCCGGCGCGGCCGTGATGGCGGTCACCGGCCCAGGTCAGGAGGGGTGCGGCGGGCGTCGCTAGGGTCGTTGCGAAGCGTCGTAAGGCGCCGCCGGGCCGGTCCCGACCAGCGAGCCTCAGAGCACCCGTGCACAGCGAAGTGGGAGAGCCAGTGGATCTCTACGAGTACCAGGCGAAGGATCTCTTCGCCGCACACGGAGTCCCGGTCCTGCCGGGCAGGACGGTCGACAACGCCGACGAGGCGGCGGCCGTAGCCGCCGAGATCGGCACCGCCGTCGTCGTCAAGGCCCAGGTCAAGACCGGTGGCCGGGGCAAGGCGGGCGGCGTGAAGCTCGCCGAGACCCCCGACGAGGCGCGCGAGAAGGCCACCGCCATCCTCGGCCTCGACATCAAGGGCCATATCGTCCACCGCGTGCTGGTCACCGAGGCCAGCGACATCGCCGAGGAGTACTACTTCTCCTTCCTGCTCGATCGGTCCAACCGCACGTTCCTCGCGATGTGCTCCGCCGAGGGCGGCATGGAGATCGAGCAGCTTGCCGTGGAGCGGCCCGACGCGCTGGCCCGCATCCCGGTCGACGCGATCGCCGGGGTCGACAAGGCGAAGGCCGACGAGATCGTCGCCGCGGGGAAGATCCCCGCCGCGGTCGCCGACCAGGCCGCCGACGTGATCGTGAAGCTGTGGGAGACCTTCGTGGCGGAGGACGCCACGCTGGTCGAGGTCAACCCGCTGGTCCGCGACCCGAAGGACAAGGTCGTCGCGCTCGACGGCAAGGTCACCCTCGACGGCAACGCCGACTTCCGGCACCCGGAGCACGCCGCGCTCGTCGACGAGCTCACCGAGAACCCCCTCGAGGCGAAGGCCAAGGCCAAGGGCCTCAACTACGTCAAGCTCGACGGTGGCCAGGTCGGCATCATCGGCAACGGCGCGGGCCTGGTCATGTCGACCCTCGACGTCGTGGCCTACGCCGGTGAGAAGCACGGCGGCGTCAAGCCCGCCAACTTCCTCGACATCGGCGGCGGCGCCTCGGCCCAGGTCATGGCCGACGGGCTCGACGTCATCCTCGGCGACCCCGACGTCGTCAGCGTGTTCGTGAACGTCTTCGGCGGCATCACCGCGTGCGACGAGGTCGCCAACGGCATCGTCGAGGCGCTGAAGATCCTCGGCGACTCGGCCACCAAGCCGCTGGTCGTCCGCCTGGACGGCAACAACGTCGTCGAGGGTCGCGCGATCCTCGACGCCGCGAACCACCCGCTCGTCACGCAGGTGGACACCATGGACAACGCGGCCGACAAGGCCGCCGAGCTCGCACACGCGGGGGCCTGAACAGCATGTCGATCTTCCTGACCGAGAACAGCAAGGTCATCGTCCAGGGCATCACCGGCGGTGAGGGCACCAAGCACTCCACCAAGATGCTGGCCTCCGGCACCAACATCGTGGGCGGTGTGAACGCCCGCAAGGCCGGCACCACCATCACGATCGAGGGCAAGGAGCTCACGGTCTTCGGCACCGTCGAGCAGGCGATCAAGGAGACCGGCGCCGACGTCAGCGTCGTGTTCGTGCCGCCGAAGTTCGCCAAGGACGCCGTCATCGAGGCGATCGACGCGGAGATCCCGCTCGTCGTCGTCATCACCGAGGGCATCCCCGTGCACGACTCGGCCTACTTCTGGGCCCACGCGTGCGCGAAGGGCAACAAGACCCGCATCATCGGCCCGAACTGCCCCGGCATCATCTCGCCCGGCAAGTCCAACGCCGGCATCATCCCGGCCGACATCGCCGGCGCCGGCAAGATCGGGCTCGTCTCGAAGTCGGGCACCCTGACCTACCAGATGATGTTCGAGCTGCGCGAGATCGGTTTCTCCACCGCGATCGGCATCGGCGGCGACCCCGTCATCGGCACCACGCACATCGACGCGCTCGAGGCTTTCGAGGCCGACCCGGAGACCGCCGCGATCGTCATGATCGGCGAGATCGGCGGCGACGCCGAGGAGCGGGCCGCCGCCTTCATCAAGGACAACGTGACCAAGCCGGTCGTCGGCTACGTCGCGGGCTTCACCGCCCCCGAGGGCAAGACGATGGGCCACGCCGGCGCCATCGTGTCGGGCTCGGCGGGCACCGCGCAGGCCAAGAAGGAAGCGCTCGAGGCCGCCGGTGTGAAGGTCGGCAAGACCCCCAGCGAGACCGCGGAGCTCATGCGTCAGATCATCGCCGCGCTCTGACTCCGGCCCGTTCCCGACCTCCGGGGCGCCCAGCGCGGCGCCCCGGAGGGGGGCTACCTTTCAATTACCCGTACGACGGACCGCGGGAGTCCGCACGGAGGGGAGTACCGCAGCGATGACGCAGCAACCGGCCGGCAGCCCGGACTCGGTAAGCACACCCAGCGACACCTCGGCCGAACGGGGCCCTGCGTTGGCGCGGCTCCTCGGCCTGATCGCGGCCGGGCTCGGCCTGATCATCTACATCGTCGACTTCTTCTCCGACACCCCGACATCGCTCGGCCTGGCCGGCGCACTGCTCGTCGGCGGCGGCCTGCTCGCTGCGACGGCCGCGCTGCCGAAGGTCACCGGGGTGCTCGCGCCGGCGGCGGTCGCCATCATCACCGGCACGCTGATGGTGCTGCAGGCCGTCGCGGCCGGCGCCTCGACCACCACGTCGATCATCGCGCTGGTGCTCGGCTTCCTCGAAGCCGTCGTCGCCGTCGGTGCGGTCCTGCTCGCCACGGGTGTCGTCACCCCGCCGGCGCCGCGGCCGCGACAGCCCCAGGGCTACGGCCAGCAGGGCTATGGCCAGCCCGGATACGGCCAGCCCGGTTACGGCCAGCAGCCCGGCTACGGGCAGCAGCAGGCGTACCCCGGCTATGGGCAGCAGCAGCCCGGCTATGGCCAGCAGCAGGCGTACCCAGGCTATGGGCAGCAGCAGCCCGGTTATGGCCAGCAGCCGGCCGGCCAGCAGCCCGGCTACGGCCAGCAGCCCTCCAGCCAGCAGCCCGTCGGCCAGGCGCAGCCGGCGTGGGGGCAGCCCGCTCCGCAGCAGCCCGAGCAGGCAGCCCAGGCCCCCTGGTACTCCGGCACCACCGAGTCGCACGGCGGCGCGCCCGCATCCGGCGACCAGGCCGGCGGCTACCGGGCCGAGAGCGCCTCGACCCCGCCCGTCGGGCACCCGGCCGCGAGCGTGCCGGAGACCGGTCCGAACCCGACCGTCGAGGAAGCAGCCGCTTCACCCGGCGGCGAGGGCGACGGCCACGAGCGCACCACCCGCTTCATCAAGCCCGGCGAGCGGTCCTCCTCCGCCGAATGAGGTCGGGCACCTGTGGTGTGAACCGATCTACCGTCGGCGTGCCTGACGGGATCGACGGGCCGACGCTGCGACCCTGACTACGTGACCAGCACCCTCGACCACGACGGCCCGCCGCCCGATGCTGCATCGGCCGGGGCGCTGCCGATGGCCGGCTTCGACCGGCTGCAGGTCCTGCTGTCCGCGGCGATGGGCACGGTCCTCGTCAGTTACGCGATGTTGGTGCCGGCCGCCGCCTTCGTGATGGCGACGGGCGGGGGCGGGGTCAGCCTGGATGCGGCCTTCGCCGCGGCGATCCCGGTGTGGCTGGCGGCGCACCAGATCCCGCTGTCCCTCGGCGGGCAGCCGCTGTCGGTGCTGCCGCTGCTGCCGACCGGCCTCGTCGTCGTGGTGGCCTCGCTCGGCGCCGGCTGGGCGGTGAAGCGGCTCGGCTGCCGGTTCCGTGCCGACGCCGGCGCGGTGCTCGCGTCGATCGCCGGCGCGCACGCGGCCGTCGCGGTGCTGGGCAGTGCGCTGCTCCCGCGCGCCGCGGCGGTGGACGCCGCCCCCTGGGCGGCCATGGTCGGTGGGGGGCTCGTCGCGGGCGTGGGCGCGGTGATCGGCGTGCTGCGCCGGTGCGCGGTGCCCGCCGACCTGCTCGCGCGCATCCCGTCCTGGGTCCGGCCCGGCCTGCACGCGGCGGCCGTGGTGCTGCTCGGCCTGTTGCTGTCCGGCGCAGTGGCCGTCACGGTCGCGCTGGCGGTGGGCGCGCCCGCCGTGGCGGCGGCGTACGGCGGCCTCGCACCGGGCTTCTGGTCGGGCGCAGGCGCCACGTTGCTCGCGCTCGGCTACCTGCCGAACGCGATCGTGGCCGGCACCAGCTGGGTGCTCGGCCCCGGGCTCGCCGTCGGCACGGGCACGACGTCGATCTTCGCGACGTTCCCGCCCGCGGCCCCGTCGAGCTTCCCGCTGCTCGCGCTGCTGCCGTCCGTGACGCCGCCGGCGTGGACCCTCGCCGTGCTCCTGGCGCCGGTCGGCACCGGCGTGCTGGCCGGGCGGGTGTGCCGGCGGGTGCCGTCGGTGACCGGTCGGGTGCCCGCCGCCGCGGTCGCCGTCGCGGTCACCGCGCTCGTGATCGGACTGCTGTGCGTGCTCTCCGGTGGCCGGTTGGCCGCGGGCGCCTTCGATCCCGTGTCGGTGCCGGCGGGGCTGGCCATGGCGTCGGTGCTGCTGCTGGTGGGGGTGCCAGCGCTGCTCGTCGCCGGGGTGACCCGCCGGGGTGAGCCGGACGAGGCCGAGTGGGCGGATGACACCCCGACCGATGCCGGTGACGGCGACGATCCGGTGGTGGACGTGCCCCGACCGCGGACGGTCGCCGAACTCGTCGCCGAGCGGGAGCGGCAGGCAGCGGAGGCGGCCGAGGCGGAGGCCGCCGCAGCGTCGGAGCCCGTCGAGGTCGCTGACGTGGCCGAGGAGGCAGAGGACGCCGACGAACCCGTTGAACCCGAGGAACCGCCTGCGGAGGCCGCCGAGCAGGAGACGGACGGGAACGTGGTGCAGTTCGATCGGCGGCGTCGCCGGACCTGATCCACCTGTCATGTTTGACATGTGAGCCGCGACGTGTCATTGTCGGTTCATGACCAACGATGACGTGCGCATCGGCGACGCCGAGCGCGAGCAGGTGGCCCAGCGGTTGCACGTGCACGTCGGCTCCGGCCGGCTCGACCTGGCCGAGTTCGAGAAGCGGATCGACGCCACCTACGAGGCCCGTACCCGCGGCGAGCTGGCCACCGTGCTCGCCGATCTGCCCGAGCAGAGCCCGCGTCCCCGCCCGGCGGCCCGGCCGGTGCGCAACCGGATCGTGGCCGCAGCGTGGGCGCCGTGGCTGCTCGCCGGAACGATCAGCATGGTGGTCTGGCTGGCCACCTCCCTCGGCGCCGGCACGCTGCTCTACTTCTGGCCGATCTGGGTGATCGGCCCGTGGGGCGCGGCGCTGCTGCTGGGCACGGTCGCCGTCACCGCAGCCGTCCCCGCCTGCTCGCAGCGCCGGTCCGTCGCCGAGCACGCCTGATCCGCGGCCCACAGGGGTTTGTGCGCGGACCCGTGGCCCCTTCGGGTCACCTCCCCGCCGTGACCGTCGGTGGCGCGCTTAGGGTGGGAACCTGTGTCCGCGCCACCTCGCCCGTCCTACCGGGTCACGCTGCCTGAGCCCGCGCGGATCGTGGTGCTCGTGTCCGGTTCCGGCACCCTGATGCAGGCCCTCCTCGACGCCACCGCCGAGCCCGGCTACCCGGCGCGGATCGTCGCCGTCGGCGCCGACCGGGACGGCATCGAGGGGCTGGCCAGGGCGGAACGGGCGGGCGTCGCAACGTTCGTGCGTCGGGTCGGCGACGAGCCCGACCGGGCCACCTGGGACACCGCGCTCGCCGCGGCGGTCGTGGAGCATCGCCCGGACCTGGTGGTGAGCGCCGGCTTCATGAAGATCGTCGGGGCGGGGTTCCGCAACGGCATCGGCTGCCCGATGGTCAACACCCATCCCGCGCTGCTGCCCGCGTTCCCCGGCGCCCACGGCGTCGCCGACGCCTTGGCGTACGGCGTCAAGATCGCCGGTGCCACCGTGCACCTCGTCGACGACGGCGTGGACACCGGGCCCGTGCTCGCGCAGGCCGCCGTGCCCGTCGAGGATGGCGACACGGTCGAGACCCTGCACGAACGCATCAAGATCGAGGAACGGCGGCTGCTCGTGGAGACCGTCGCCGCACTGGCCCGTCGAGGGGCCACCGTGAGCGGACGAGAGGTGACCATCCCGTGAGTGAGCGCAAGCCGGTCAACAGGGCCCTGATCAGTGTGTACGACAAGGCAGGTCTGCTGGACCTGGCCACGGGTCTGCACGCGCTGGGCGTCGAGATCGTGTCCACCGGCTCCACCGCGCAGCGGATCGCCGACGCGGGCGTGCCCGTCACGCCGGTCGAGCAGCTGACCGGTTTCCCCGAGTGCCTCGACGGGCGGGTGAAGACCCTGCACCCGCGGGTGCACGCCGGGCTGCTCGCCGACACACGCAAGCCGGAGCACCTCGCCCAGCTCGCCGAGCTGGGCATCGCCGCGTTCGACCTGCTGGTGTCGAACCTCTACCCGTTCACCGAGACCGTCGCGTCCGGGGCCACGCAGGACGAGTGCGTCGAGCAGATCGACATCGGCGGCCCGGCCATGGTGCGGGCGTCGGCGAAGAACCACGACAGCGTCGCCGTCGTCACTGATCCGCGCGGCTACGACTGGGTGCTGGAGCAGGTCAAGGAGGGCGGGTTCCTGCTCGAGGACCGGCGCCGCCTGGCCGCCGAGGCGTTCCGGCACACCGCGAGCTACGACGTCGCCGTCGCGTCCTGGATGGGCAGCGTGCTGGCGCCCGAGCGCGACGCCGGCCCGTTCCCGTCCTGGGTGGGGGCGACGTGGGAGCGCCGCGCGACCCTGCGCTACGGCGAGAACCCGCACCAGGCGGCCGCGCTCTACACGAACGGGCGGGGCGGCATCGCCGAGGCCGAGCAGCTGCACGGCAAGGAGATGTCCTACAACAACTACGTCGACGCCGACGCCGCCTGGCGCGCCGCGCACGACCATGACGGCATCTGCGTGGCCGTGATCAAGCACGCCAACCCGTGCGGCATCGCGCTCGGCGCCGACGTCGCCGATGCCCACCGCAAGGCGCACGCGTGCGACCCGGCAAGCGCGTTCGGCGGCGTGATCGCCACGAACGCCGAGGTCAGCGTGGCGATGGCCGAGCAGCTGGCCGACATCTTCACCGAGGTCGTGCTGGCCCCCTCCTACGAGGAGGGCGCTGCCGAGCTGCTCGCCCGGCGCGCCAACCTGCGGGTGCTGCGGCTGCCCGGGGCGGTGGCGCGGGCGGGTGCGGAGCTGCGTCCGATCTCCGGCGGGCTGCTGCTGCAGCGGCGCGACGCGCTCGACGCTGAGGGCGACGACCCGTCCACCTGGACGCTCGCCGCGGGCGATCCCGTCGACGAGGAGACGCTGGCCGATCTCGTGTTCGCCTGGCGGGCGTGCCGCGCGGTGAAGTCGAACGCGATCCTGCTGGCGTCCGGGCAGGCGTCCGTCGGAGTCGGGATGGGGCAGGTCAACCGCGTCGACTCGTGCCGGCTCGCGGTCACGCGGGCAGGCGACCGGGCCAAGGGCTCGGTCGCGGCGTCCGACGCCTACTTCCCGTTCCCGGACGGGCTGGAGGTGCTGCTCGAGGCGGGCGTGCGCGCGATCGTGCAGCCCGGCGGCTCGGTGCGCGACAACCTCTCGATCGAGGCCGCCGCGAAGGCGAACGTCAGCTTGCTGCACACCGGGGTGCGCCACTTCGCGCACTGATCCATGCTGGGTCGGGTGAGCATCACCGACGCTGAACTGGCCGCGCTCGTCGAGCGGATGGACGAGGCGGCCAACGCCTACATCAGCGGCGACATCCGGCACTACTTCTCGCTCTTCGGCCACGGCGACGACTACACGCTGATGCCGCCCTACGGCGGCGACACCGTGCACGGCGCGAACATCACCGAGGAGAGCATCGAGGAGAACACGCGGTTCTTCGCCTCCGGGGAGGGCCGGCTCGACCTGCAGCAGTCCTACGTGTCGGGCGATCTCGCGGTGCTCGTCGCCGTCGAACGCCAGCACGGGGAGGTCGGCGGGATGCCCGACCAGGACTGGTCGCTGCGGGTGACGCTGGTGTTCCGGCGGGTCGGCGACGGCTGGGACCTCGTGCACCGCCACGCCGATCCGCTGGTGCGGCCGATCCCGTGGGACCTCTTCGCCCAGATCGCCCGCGGGGTCGACGCCGGATGAGCGATGCCGAGGCGGTCGCCGTCGCTGCGCTGGAGGCCGTGCTCGACCACGCCCGCCCGGTCGACGGTGGGCTGGAGTGGCCGGGCGCGCCGAGCGGGTCCGAGGCCGATCCGACGCTGTACCAGGGCGCCGCAGGCATCGTGTTCGCGCTCGTCGAGGGCTACCACCACACCGGCGACCAGCGCTACGGGGATGCGGCCGAGCGGGCGGCGGACCGGTTGGCGGCCACCGTCGACCAGGTGGAGTCGGTGGGGTTGTACGCCGGGCTGACCGGGACCGCCGTCGCGCTCGCCGCGGCCGGCCGGTCGCCGGCTGCGGCGCTGGACCGGGTGCGCGCGTCGCGGGACGACTGGGGTGAGCCGGCCGAGCTGATGCGGGGGTACGCCGGCATCGCGCTGGGCGCACTGGCCTGCGGCGCGCCCGATCTCGCCGAGCTCGCCGTCGAGCCCTACCTGCGGACGGCGCAGCCGACCCCGCACGGCGTCCAGTGGGAGGTCGGGTGGCTCGTGGCCGGCCGGCTGCACCACATCTCCCACGGCACGCTCGGCATCGTCGCGGCGCTGGCGACGGTCGCCGAGACCACTGGTCGGGCCGATCTGCTCGAGCTCGCGCTGGCCGGCGCCGCCGACGTCGTCGCGCGGAACGCGGCCGGCACCGACGGGTTCCTCGTGCCGCACTCGGACCCGCCGTACAAGGCGGATCGCAATCCGCGCTGGGCGTACGGCTGGTGCCACGGCCCGGCCGGGGACGCGCAGGTGTTCCGGCTGCTGGGGCGGGTCACCGGCGACGCATCCTGGACGCAGCTCGGCGACCGCTGCTGGCACACCATCACCACGTCCGGGCTGCCGAAGCGGCTGCGGCCCGGGTTCTGGGACAACAACGGCCGCTGCTGCGGTACCGCGGGGGTGCTCGCGCTGGCGTCCGATCGCATCGTCGAGCGGGGCGACGACCCGGCGTTCGCCGAGACGCTGGTGGCGGACCTGGTCGCCCGCGCCGACCACGGGATGTGGTCCAACCACGAGCACCGCGCCGATCCGCCCGACCTGGAACCGCGCCTCGGCTGGGCCATGGGATCCGCCGGCATCGCGCGCGAGCTGCTCCGCTACACGCGGCTGCGCACCGGTGGGGACCCCGACTACGCGGTGGCCTGGCCCGACCAGCCGCGGGTGGGCCGGCCGTAGGGAAGGGGGCGTTGGACCGGACAGCGGTCCCGGGGCAGGCATTCCGCGTCTTGTGCTCCGCTCCGCGGAGGGCCACTGTGTTCGGCGTCACACATGCGTCGAAACCGGAGGTGTCCCATGTTCATGCAGGTCATCCAGGGCAAGGTCGCCGACCGGGCGGGCCTCGAATCAGCGATGACGCGGTGGAACGAGGAGCTCGCGCCAGGCGCGATCGGCTACCTCGGCTCGACCGGTGGCTTCACCGACGACGGCATGTTCGTCGTGCTCGCCCGATTCGAGTCCGAGGACGCGGCCCGCCGCAACAGCGATCGGCCGGAGCAGGCTGCGTGGTGGGCCGAGGCGGCGAAGTGCTTCGACGGCGAAGTCACCTTCATGGACTGCGCGAACACGTCCACCTGGCTGGCCGGCGGCTCGGACGACGCCGGGTTCGTCCAGATCATGGAGGGGCACAGCGCCAACCGGGAGCGGATGCTGCAGATGATGGAGGGCTACGCAGGCCGGATCAAGGAACAGCGCCCGGAGGTCATCGGCGGCACTGTCGGCACGTACGACGCCGACGGGTGGGTCGAGGCCATCTACTTCACCTCCGAGGCGGAGGCGCGGGCTCACGAGAACATGCCGCTCCCGGACGACATCGCCGAGGCGATGGCGCGGGAGATGCCCGCCGACGTCCGCTATCTGGATCTGCACGAGCCGATGCTGGTCTCGGTCAGGAGGTAGCCGATCGGTCGCACCCGTGCCCGGTGGCCCGTGCCGCCGCCGGGCACGGGAATTCCGTTGTGCCCGCCCGTAGCGTGACCCGCATGAGCTGTGCCGCTGCCATCCGGCTGCGCCGCGTCGTTCGGACGCCGCGCCGCTGATCCTGCCCGTTCCCGGGCCTGCCGCGTGGCCGTCCGATCAGGAGCCCTTCTCCGATCCGACGTGAACGCAGGTCTTCGCATGCCCGCACACCCGCACCGCTACGAGCTCGGCCAGAACTTCCTCGCCGACCACCGCATCGCCGCGCGCATCGCGCGGCTCGTCCCGCCCGGGCCCGTCGTGGAGCTCGGACCGGGCGACGGTGCCGTCACCCGGCACCTGCTCCGAAGGCCCGAATCGCTCACCGCCGTCGAGCTCGATCCGCGCCGGGCCGCGGCGCTGGAGCGCCGATTCGGCGACCGGGTCACCGTCGTGCACGGCGACATGCTGCGGTTCCACGAGCCGGGGCCGCACCACGTCGTCTCCAACGTGCCGTTCGGCATCACCACGCCGCTGCTGCGGCACCTGCTCTGGCAGGTGGGCTGGGGCACCGCCGTGCTGCTGCTGCAGTGGGAGGTGGCGCGCAAGCGGGCGGCTGTGGGCGGGACGACCCAGCTCACCGCGTCCTGGTGGCCGTGGTTCGAGTTCGCGCTGGCCGGGCGGGTGCCGGCCGGCGCGTTCCGGCCGCGCCCGTCCGTCGACGGCGGGTTGCTGGTGATGTCGCGGCGGGAGCGGCCGCTGCTCGACCGGCGCGGACGCGGGGCCTACCAGCGGTTCGTCGCGGCGGCGTTCCGGGCCGGTCGGATGGACGGGCGGCGGCCGCGGGACCTGGACGCCCACGCATGGGTGACCTCGTTCGACGGCAGCCTTGCCGGGCGCCGGCGCATGACCTAGAATTCGAACGTAAGTTCGAACACCGTCTCC